>Ga0209227_1000370_pt1 | contig 39147 bp, 37 predicted proteins | sample YNPBryantNP2012_FD_185815 | JGI IMG/M metagenome (GOLD analysis project Ga0209227, IMG submission 185815) | Anoxygenic and chlorotrophic microbial mat microbial communities from Yellowstone National Park, USA - YNP Bryant NP 2012 (SPAdes)... ...
GAGCGGAAGAGGGGGGATGGGAGCGGAGCAGTGGCAACTCTGCGCCTGTGTCTTACAACGATGCCGAGACCACAATCACCCCTCTCCCGCAGTGCGGGAGAGGGGCCGGGGGTGAGGGCCGCCGCAGCTCACTCCTAAAATTCTCCGGCACTGTTAGCCCCTACCTGATAGTGATGCCAGCGTGCCCTAATCTTGATACGCAACCCATAGGTTCGCAGCCCGACACTGCTGTTTAGGGTCCTACGGTTCTACGCGAGTGGATACGGTTGAGATAGATATGAATGGATGTTACCCTCCTTTCCTGGCTGGATCAGGGATACAATACGATTGAAGTTACGCGAGAGTTGAATGGAGACACGGCATGAATATCGCACGTCACGCGGTGATTCTGGTGGCCGGTGCGTCAACGCGCACCCGTCCGCTGACCGTTCAGCGCCCGAAACCGCTGATCCCGTTGTTAGGGCGGCCATTGCTGGCGCACATTCTTGATGAGCTGGTAGGGCTGGTGGATCGGGTGACACTAGTCGTAGGGTATCGGGCCGATCAGATTGTGGCAACGTTTGGTCCTGTGTATCGGGGGATGGCAATCCGGTATGCTTACCAAACGACGATTAACGGTACGGCGGGAGCACTGATGGCGGCAACACCTCTCGATGAGCCATTTGTGTTGCTCTACGGCGACAATCTGGTTTCCCGAGCAGATATAGAAGGGGTGCGGCAGATGCGCTACGGCGTGGCCGGTCTGCGGGTCAGTGACCCTCGGTCATTTGGCATTCTTGAGCTGGTCGATGGGCAGGTACAGCGAATTATCGAAAAACCGGCGTACCCACCACCTGATGCGTTGGCGAATGCCGGAATTTATCATTTCGATAGTGAAGTAGTGCCGTTGTTGCATCAGATTACACCTTCCCCACGCGGTGAATTGGAATTGACCGATCTGATCGGTCTGCTGGCCGCCCGGCATCCGGTAGGATGTCATGTCTGCACCGGTCACTGGATTCCAGTGGGAACCCCATGGGAAGCACTGGTAGCAGCTCGCTTTTTGTTAGCCCAACAAGCCCAGCATCAATTGCAGCCACAGATAGCGCCGGGGGCGACCGTTGACCCGCAGGCCGAACTCGAAGGATCAGTGGTCATTGGTGAAGGGGCGCGCATTGAGGGTCAGGTGCGGATTGTCGGCCCGGTGTGGATCGGGCCACGCGCAGAGATCAGGTCGGGCGCATTGGTGATAGCATCGGTGATCGAGACCGGGGCAACGATTGAGAGCGAGGCGATGGTTGGCGGTTCAGTCATTGGCCCGGCGGCGATTGTGGGGGCCGGTGCTACGATCAGTCACTCGTGGCTGGATGAAGGAGTGCAGATCGGGCCGCAAACGGTTATTGAAGCAGCAGCGTTTTCCGATCCACAACCGACAGCAGTAGTGAACGGTCTGCTCTCCCATGCCGATTTGGTCAATCGTGGGGCAGTTGTGGCGGCCGGTCTTACGATTGCGCCTGCAAGTAGGGTTGCTGCGGGGAGTGTACTTATGTGACTACTGGCAGTTTCGCCAGCGACGGATACGTTTGCCAATCGTTTCCCCTGCGTGTCTGACAAGGCGAGCCAGCGGCCCGCGCATTCAGGGACGGTGACAAGGCGGGTCAACGACCCGCCCACCCACGAAAGACATCCTTATCACGCTCCCACTCTACCCAAACTAGCGCAGATTACTCGGTCGCTCACCCAGGGTAACTGACACCTTCTGCTCTTGACCATCACGAAGGATGGTTAGTTCAACTGTATCACCAGGACGGTACTGCAACAACAGTTGACGCAGCGAGACATTGCCGTCGAGTCGTTGATCATTGACTGCAACGATGATGTCACCTTCTCGTAGACCGGCTTTGGCGGCGGCAGTATTGGGCAACACAGCCGACTGACCGTTAACACCAGCACTGATGAACGCACCATTTTGTACCGGCAGATTATACTCGGCGGCTACTTCGCCATCAATCATGAGATAGGTAATACCGAGGAACGGATAGCGCACCTGGCCGGTACGGATGATCTGATCAGCGACATTAGCGAAGATGCTGCTCGGTACGGCAAAACCCAGCCCTTCAACCGGCGTCATTGTGCCAAAGCCTACGTCGTTACGTACCACTAAGGTATTGATACCGACCACTTCCCCTTTCAGATTGATGAGCGGCCCACCGCTGTTACCACTGTTGATGGCCGCGTCGGTCTGGATCAGTCCTTCCATCCCACTACCCGGTACCGAGCGGTTGAGCGCACTTACTACACCAGCGGTTACCGTATTGCGAAAGTTGCCGAGCGGGCTACCGATCGCCAGTACTGTTTCACCCGCTTGCAAAGCCGATGAGTCACCAATGACAGCCACACCAGGCACCTCGCCGTTTACTTTGAGCACGGCAATATCGTTGAGCGAGTCGGTACCGACCAACTCTGCCTGGCGACGAGTGCCGTCGGCAAAGAGCACGAAATAGCGATTACCGTCGCTAACGACGTGATTGTTGGTGAGGATATAGCCATCTTCGCTGATAATGACGCCGCTGCCACTTCCGCGACCGGTACGACCTTCGACCGTTATCGTCACGACTGCGGGGGCAACGCGCTTTACCGCCGCGACCATAGCATCAGAGATGTTGACAACAACGGCTTCATTGACTGTTGACGACGATGGTGGAGTTTGAGTAACGGTATTGACGGGTCGTGTATCGATGGCAGACACCTTAGCTGTTACCTGCGCCAGTGTCTGCTGCGAGACCAGAAACCCTACCAGACCACCGGCAGCAGCGCCACCGGCAACACCGATAAAGATGCCTAACAAGAAGGTAAAAATCAACGCTAGACGATTCCCGTTCATAGCCAGACCTCCCAAATGAGCCAGACGATCATGAACTCGCCTGTTTGCTAAGCATATCATCACGCAGTTATTTTAAAATTCGGTTAGAAGGGCGTAAGAAGTTGATGAGATGATGCGTAGCGGGTGAGCTATACAGCAGGATCAAACCACTGTCGGCCTTTCTCAGCATTGGATAAGAGTGTTGGCTTGAACCCTCAGCGAGGTGCTGAACACCGTCTTGCTACATTTGATGCCCCTTTCGCTCATCCGTTGGAGAAGGGGCATCGAGGAAATGGTACGTCTACCAGCCACACTTTTTCAGATACTCGATCAGAAAGATCATTGCGGCAACTTCAGCAAATCGCGCAGTGCCGGTTCTAAGGTTGGGAAACGAAACTGGTAACCGAGTTCTAGGGCCTTTCGAGGAATGGCGTTTTGGCCGTACACCACCAGATCAGCCATTTCACCCAGGGCAATGCGCAAACTAAACTCAGGGACCGGTAACCACGACGGCGAGCCGAGCACTTTGCCGAGAATAGCGGCAAACTCACGATTGGGGAGTGCGCCTGGCGCAACCGCATTGAGCGGTCCGCGTACCCGTTCATCTTCGAGGGCAAAACGGATCAGGCCAACTTCATCGGCAGGATGAATCCAGGGATAGACCTGGGTACCAGGAAGGATGGGGCCGCCGGTCATGAGCTTAAAGGGCAGCATAATTTGCGGTAACGCGCCCGATTCGGGATCGAGTAACAGGCCGGTACGCAACTGCACAGTACGAACCCCAAACGACTCGGCCCGTGCCGCTTCTGCTTCCCAGGCCACACAAACCTGCGCCAGAAAGTCATGACCTGGCGGTGCCGATTCGTCGAGTGGAGTGCTATCGCGATAGGGGCCGTAGTACCCGACTGCCGATGCACAAATGAAGACGTTGGGACGTTGGGAAGCAGCCGCGATGGCGTTCACAATACCACGGGTGCCGATCACCCGACTATTGCGGATTTCCGCTTTGTATTCAGGTGTCCAGCGCTTACCGAGCAAGCCGGTAGAAATAGGTGCACCGGCAAGATGGATGACACCCCAGGCGCCGTCAAGGGCCGCTGCCCAAGCACCCTGTTCAGCAGGCTGCCAGGCCACATAGTCAGCCGCGCCGGGCAGGGTATCTCGTGCTCGTGATGGATTACGACTAAAGATGACCAGGGCGTATTCGTTCTGTAATTCGGCAACCAGCTTACGCCCGATCAAGCCAGTCGCGCCGGTGATAATAATGCGTTTTGTGCTCATAGAGTTACTTCATAAGCGCAGCGGCAGGAGCTGGCAGCAGGTCGAGAACCCGCTCCTACCGCTGTGTGAACAGACATATCGGTAACGGTAACAGCTCTGTACCGCGTTCTACATTCAATGTGAATGGCTACAGTAGCATCGTACACGCTCTTGTCGGCCCTGTCAATGATTTGGTAGACCCGCTTTGCACCAGGTGAGTTTAGCGTTTCAGACTACGCAAGAGAGTAGCCATCTCGATAGCTGCTGTAGCCGCTTCAAACCCTTTATTGCCAGCCTTCGTACCGGCACGTTCAATCGCCTGCTCGATATTTTCGGTTGTGATTACCCCAAAAATACAGGGAACACCGGTTTGAAGACTCACCTGGGCGATGCCACTGCTGACAGCACCAGCGACGTGCTCGTAGTGACTGGTTGCGCCACGGATCACTGCTCCTAGGGCGATAATCGCATCGTACTGACCACGTTCGGCCAATAGCCGACAAACTAGCGGTATTTCAAACGACCCCGGTACCCAGGCAATATCAATATACTCTTCGGCCACCCCATGGCGACGGAGCGCATCACGGGCGCCGTCAAGAAGACGATTGGTGATCAGTTCGTTCCAACGACTGACAACAATCGCGATCCGTAAGCCATTTCCTACCAGCATACCTTCATAAATGGTCATAGAGATGCTCCAGTTGGTGACCCATGCGATTCCGTTTGGTAAGCAAATACGCTGCGTTGTGTGGATTGGCCGTTACGTAGATTGGAACTGGCGTAACTACGAAGCCAAATTCACGTAATGCGGCAACTTTCTGTGGATTGTTCGTGAGCAGATGAACGTGGTGCAGACCAAGATCGGCAAGAATCTGTGCTCCGACTGTATAATCACGGAGATCGGCAGGAAAACCGAGCCGTTCATTTGCCTCTACCGTATCCAAACCCTGTTCCTGAAGCGCATACGCTCGTAGTTTATGATGTAATCCGATCCCGCGACCCTCTTGCCGCAAATACACCACTACCCCGCATCCGACAGCCGCAATCTGCTGTAGAGCAACGTCGAGTTGCTCACCACAGTCGCAACGGAGACTACCAAATACATCGCCGGTCAGACATTCCGAATGCAAACGTACCAAGACCGGTTGATCGGCTGTGGGTTTTCCCATCACCAGCGCAACGGCTTCGTAAGGTGTATAGCGAGCGGTGTACGACATGATACGAAACGTACCATACGGTGTAGGAAGATACGCTTCCGCCATGCGTTCGATGAGGCACTCGTGTCGCTTGCGGTACGCGACAATCTGTGCCACACTGATAATCTTCAGGCCATGACGGGCAGCGAAACGAACGAGATCGGGGCCGCGCGCCATTGTACCGTCGTCGTTCATGATCTCGCAGATAACGCCAGCCGGACGCAAACCGGCCAGCCGTGCTAAATCGACAGCCGCTTCAGTTTGCCCACGTCGCTCGAGGACGCCGTTGGGCGCTGCACGGAGCGGAAAGACATGACCCGGTTGGACGAGATCTTCCGGCTTACTCGCCGGATCAACCGCCACCTGAATGGTATGCGCTCGATCAGCAGCCGAGATACCGGTTGTAACACCGCTCGCCGCTTCGATGGAAACGGTAAAGTTGGTACCAAACGGAGCCCGGTTGTGCTGTACCATCGGTGCTAATCCCAGCCGATCGGCAATTTCGCCGGCAAGTGCCAGACAGATCAGTCCACGACCTTCACGGGCCATAAATGCGATGGTCTCGGCAGTAACGTGTTGGGCAGCACAGGCCAGATCACCTTCATTTTCACGGTCGGTATCGTCAACGATGATGATCATTCGCCCGGCTGCGTAATCTTGTAACGCCTCTTCTACCGATGCAAACATTAGTGCGCCTCCCGCCGGTAAGCTTCTACCAACCGTTCCACATACTTCGCGATAATGTCCACCTCAATGTTCACTAGCGCCCCTACCTGCTGATGGCCCATAATGACTGCCGATTGGGTGTAAGCGACCAACGCAACCGTAAACGTATCACGCCCCATTTCGGCTACCGTCAGACTTACACCGTCAACCGCGATGTAACCCTTTTCGACGATGTACGGCAATAAACGGGCAGATGGGCGAATTGTTACGCGCTTCGAGTCGCCTTCGGGAACGATCGCAACAATTTCGCCAATACCATCGACATGGCCCTGAACGTAATGCCCACCCATTCTGCCACCAAAGGCGAGTGCCCGTTCGAGGTTCACTGGATCACCGACTTTGAGCAGCCCTAAATTGGTGCGCCGCAACGTCTCTGGACTCAGCCCAACTGTGAAGCTGTGATTGGTCAGCGCAGTCACCGTCAGGCATGTACCGTTGACCGCAATACTGTCGCCAGTGCGTGTCCCTTCGAGCACGGTATGGCAGTTCACGGTCAATTGATTCGCCTGATCCTGATCACCGACAATGTGAGCAACTGTTCCCATCTCTTCCACAATCCCAGTAAACATCAGCAACCTCCTCGATATTCCACCATGGCGCAGCGATTGACGAAGCAATCAGCAATACGTCCTGGTCGTACTGTTCAACGCGACGCAAACGGTAGGTATGAGCCAGAGCCATTCGTGGCACACCGGAACCTACCATCGGCGCCAGTGCCAGGGCATCATTGACGATTCGAGCACCAATGAAGGCCCAGATTTCATCAATCAAACCATCGGTGTGTAGCGCACCCAACAGCGTAGCACCGCCCTCAACTAACACGTGATTGTGACCCTGCTCGGCGAGGTAGCACAGCAACGGCTTGAGCGCGACACGTCCATTGGCATCAGATGGGCATTGCACAACCTTTGCCCCATGCTCTTGCACGGCGCTCATCCAGACCGGGTCGGGATTCGCCGTAGCAATCAGGGTCTGGCCAGGGAGGTCAGGGCTAAGGATCCGTGCCTCTAGTGGCGTGCGACCGCGACTATCCACGATCACCCGCAGCGGATGACGAGGCATTCGCCAGTGTTGATCAAGGCGGGTAGTCAATTGCGGATCATCTTTGATGACGGTACTGACTCCCACCATAATCACGTCAACCTGATCGCGTAGCCGATGCACCTGAGTACGAGCAGCGGAACCCGTGATCCAGCGACTATCGCCACCAGCAGTCGCAATCCGACCGTCGAGCGTCATGGCATATTTGGCCGTGACGAGTGGCCGACCGGACTGTACTCGACAACGAAACGGCGCCAGTTGTTCGGCGACAACAGCGGCGCCGCTTGTAATCTGGTGTACCTCAATCCCGGCGGTCTGCAACACTGGTGTTGCACCAGCCCCCATACGCGGGTCGGGATCACGGGCAATGAAAAAGACACGCCGGATGCCAGCAGTAATGATGGCTTCCGTGCAAGGCGGTGTCCGCCCATGGAAGGTACATGGTTCAAGGGTCGTGTAGAGATCGGCCCCTTGTGCGCGGTGACCGGCAGCCGCCAATGCGACTCGTTCTGCATGCGGGCCGCCAGCGGGTTGGGTCGCTCCCACCCCCACCACCTGCCCGTCATGCACGACTACCGCCCCAACCGGTGGATTAGGGCTGGTGCGACCGACAACAGCCGCTGCTTGCTGCCAGGCAAGGGCAAAAAAGTGATCTGGTGTGAAGCACTGGTGATGATCATTCATCGCGACACCCCTCTTCATAACCTTCGGGGCATCGCGGGGAGGACGATGAAGCAGAGAATATCAACCAACCGGTGCTGCACCGGTACGGTTGTACAAACAGACAAGAGCAACGAGGATGCTCTTGCCGCTGCATATGCCATCGTGCCAGACCAACCGCAGACCTTCTCCCATCCGGACTATACCGTCGGCCCCGGAATCGCACCGAGTCCTGCCTTGCGGCTCGCGGGCTTGTGTGGGCACGCCACCATTACCGCCGATCAGGAATTTCACCTTGCCCCGAAGGTCTTCGGATTATGTCGCCGTAGCGACATGTATGAGTACCATACCGCGAAAATCGGATGGTGTCAATTCGATTTACGGCGTATGAAACCTGATAGATTACGGGCACAGCGGCACTGTGCCCCAACCGATCTTCTTCTGCAACAGGGTTCTCCGGATAGGCTCTTAAAGCAGTGGGGACGGTTTGGGAACCGCCTCTACTCCGACCTCTCCCCGCGTTCCCTGCTCACGTTTCCGCCAAACATACCCCGCTCGTTACAGTCTGGCTACTGTTAATTGAGCAGCTATCACTTACATGCCTGCGCACGATGGTTTAGCTTTTTTCCAAAAGCCACTGAGGAAGCTATCTGATTTCAGCAACAGCATGAGCAATCTTCACATTGAATGGACAATAAGCTTGTTCCCGCCGGGCACTCGAGCAGTATTTTGGCAATTGCTCGTTACATTCGGCGTACCGGTGCTTGTGGTGGGTTTCTTTATTGCAATTATCACCACAGAAAATCGTTGGCTTGTTACGTTACAGGTGATGAGTATTGTGGCTGCTATTCTTGTGGTATTGCTCGTGCTGGCCGTCCTGATCTTGTGGCTGGTTGGCTATCAACAGCACTTTGTGCTCGACGGGCAAGGTGTTCGTGTTACTGCATGGGTGTACCAAAGCATTCTTTCGTGCGGCCCGATTCCTTCTTTTTATTGAGCGGACGACCCGGTGCAATGGGTTCAGCACTCCTTATGCGCACAGGTGATGCCATCGACTGGCAAGAAGTGCGGAAGGTGGAAGTCGAGCCGCGACAATATCTGCTGACGTTGCATCGTAAAAGCGGCTCCCCATTTCTGCTGTTCTGTCCCCGAGAACATTTCGCGACAGTGCGCGAGATTGTACAGGCGCAAACCGCTCTTCGTTGGTGAAGGTCAGAAGAACACTTGCTGGTATCGTACAACCTTAAATCGTTCTTCTGTCCGTACCCCGGTAATGCTAAAGAATGCGCTGCTCGCTACGCTCCGCCTATGCTACGCCCCAACCGCACTGTAACGGCGCACCCCGTTGTTCCAAAGCCAGTGCAATAACGCTCCCAGCACTACAATCCAACCGAGCTGATGAGCGAATCCCCAGATGATGGCTGTCTGATCAAGACGGCCAAGCAGTAATTCGAGGGGAAAAGCCAGCATCGCCCGAAAAGGCAACCAGTTCAGAACCGCCGTAACCGGCGCCGGTAAGAGGTCGAGCGGCACAAGATAGCCGCTGCAAAAGGCGTAGACGCCAAACCAAAAGTCTTGCAGTGCCAGCACCTGTGTCCACCAGAAACTGAGCACACCGATACAACACTGGTTCAGGAAGTAGACGGCGAAAGCCAGCCCAATCGCCAGTGGTAAAAGACTCCATCTGAGGAGATCGGGCTGCGGGATGGCTCCTGGAGCAATCAGACCGGCAATTAACACGATAGGAGCTATCATCAGCAGGCGTAATGGCTTATCGGCTAGCGCCATCGCCAGGTAGCGCCACAGCGGATGCACTGGTCGCAGCAGGTGTGGCGATAGCTCGCCTAAGCGAATCTCGCGTTCCATATCCCAGATAATCCAGACCCCGGTGAGCTGTCGAATACAGAGGGCGCCAACGAAATAGGCAACAAAATCATCGCGAGCGTAACCGCCGATTGTGCCATCCCCCGCGAGAGTCCGCCAGATCGCTAGCATGATCAGTGGCAACATCCCGGTGGTTACCCAGATAAACAGTTGAGCACGATAGGCCAGCGCATCGATCCACGCTGCACGGAGCAAGACGACAAATTTAGCAGTCATATATTCTCCATAACGAAAATCTGTTCTTGTAGTATTATAAATGAGGATCGTTGAAACAACAGGTTTTGACATGCGTATTGCTTTTCTAGACTCATGGCTTCAGCAAGTGGCTGAAGGCAGCGGCACTGCTGCCGCTATCGGCGGTTTAGGACGCGCTCTGCGTGTCCACGGCCATCACGTGGCCCGTATCTCGCCATTGGTGGCGTGGCCATCCAATCTGACGCTGCGGCGATTGCTGTTTAATCTTTATGTACCGGCACTCCTGCGTGCATTACCCTACGATTTGATTGTGGGGGTGGATATTGACGGCGTACTGGTGGCCCGTCGGGTAACGACACCGTATATCTGTAGTATCAAGGGCGTGATCGCCGAGGAGCTACAGCACGAGCGTGGACAGGTACGCCGTTTATTGTGGTTGCTCTCCCGACTCGAACGAATCAATGCCCGCCAGGCTCCAATCGTCATTACAACCAGTCACTATTGTCGTGTAAGTATTCAACGGCACTACGGTGTGCCGGTAGAACGGATACATCTGGTGCCAGAGGGCATTGATCTGGCTTCGTGGCCCACACCACTCCCTCGTCACGACGGACAGACGATTCTGTGTGTGGCTCGCCAGTATCCGCGTAAACACATCGCTGATCTGATTCAGGCCTTTGCCCGAATCCGTCCCCGTTTTCCCACTGCGCGCCTGGTGATTATCGGCGATGGTCCCGAACACATCAATCTCCGTACCCTGGCGAATCGACTCGGACTTGGGGCAAGCTGCCAGTTGCTTGGTGCGCTCCCTGACGATGCGGCAGTGAAAGAGTGGTACTACCGTGCCGACCTTTTCTGTCTGCCTAGTGTACAAGAGGGGTTCGGTATTGTGTTTCTCGAAGCCATGGCTGCCGGACTACCGATTGTAGCCACAACCGCAGCAGCAATTCCCGAAGTCGTGCCGCACGGGCAGGCCGGTCTGTTGGTGCCACCTGCCGATGTGCCAGCACTTGCCGAGGCGCTGACCACCTTGCTGGCCGATTCAGAGCTACGGCGGCGCTACGGAACGTTTGGCCGCGAGTACGTCACCCGTTTCGATTGGATGCGAGTCGCCGAGCAATTTCTGGAAGTAGCACGTGGTCGTTGAGTATGACAATTGAAGTACGTAATCTACGCAAATACTATCAGGTTCATCGCAAAGAGGCCGGCCTGCTGGGATCACTACGAGCGTTCGTTAGACGCCGTTACGAGACCGTCAAGGCTGTTGATGGGATCGACTTCACAATTGATACCGGTGAGATGGTTGGTTTTCTGGGTCCCAATGGCGCCGGTAAGACGACAACGCTCAAGGTACTGGCCGGTTTACTACACCCGACGGCTGGTGAGGTACGGGTATTGGGCTATACGCCATTTGAACGGAAGACGGCCTTCCTCAAGCAAATCACGCTAGTAATGGGCCAGAAACAGCAACTGCTCTGGGATTTACCGGCTATCGAGACCTTTGAAGTAAACCGCGTTATCTTTGAGGTGCCAGCACATGAATATCGCCGGATGCTCAACGAGTTGACCGACCTGCTTGAACTGGGTGATCTGTTGAACAAGCAGGTGCGCAAGCTAAGTCTGGGTGAACGGATGAAGTGTGAGCTGGCCGCTGCCCTGCTTCATCGGCCGCGAGTACTCTTTCTCGACGAACCAACCATTGGTCTCGATGTAACGATGCAGGCCCGTGTCCGTGAATTTGTCGCCGAATACAATCGGCGTTACGGTGCAACGGTGCTGCTAACCAGCCACTACATGGCCGATGTGACAGCGCTCTGTCGGCGGGTCATTGTGATCAACCATGGTCGCCTGCTCTACGATGGCAATCTCCAGCGAATGGTTGAACAGGTTGCCCCTCACAAGATCATTCACCTGACGCTACACCAACCGGTCGCACTTGAGACCCTGAACCGCTACGGCGAGGTGCAACGCTGCGATGGGTTAGAGGTTGAACTGAAAGTGCCCCGCTACGAAACGTCGCACGTCGGCGCCCAATTACTCAGTGAGCTGCCGGTAGCCGATGTCAACATCGCTGAGCCGCCGATTGAGGAGATTATCAGCGAGGTATTTGGTCAGCCGGTGTAAGAGCCTGATCAAATACCCAGATTTCTTATTGGGAACGTACCGTGGCTGTGCAACCGTCGCGTGAGGAGGCGCCAACGCTCTTTCTTGCCTGCCACACCACGTTCACTCTTCCTCTCCCCGCCTGGGAGATGAAGGGGCGAGGGGGAAGGTGAGGGGCGTCTCCCGTTTCCATCACGGTGAGGAGACGCCTGCATGAACGTTCTCCGAGCTATACCATTCTCATGGTCGAGCTTCATCAAAAGCCCAGCTTTTTGATGAGGTGCTTCGTTGCTCGCCACTTCAGCCGACGCTCCTGCTGAGCGCCTGATAAAACCACGAGTTTCTGAATCATGCACTCAGCAAAAATAGAATGACCGCTGCTGTGACGGGTAATTGCCGCCCAAATATTTGGGTGCGGAAGCCGATGTGTCCGCACCCAATAGGACGGTGCTATTCTGTTTCAGCCAACTTCCCTCTCATGCTAGATGCATGGGTAGTCCAACACAGAGGGGCGCAGCGTTGCTGCGACCCTACACCCGTTCCAAAACACTCAAAATCAGATTGGGGAAGATACCCAATACCAACACACCAACGACAGCAATGGCCAGTGCTGCACCAATTCCACGTGGGAGCGAAACCGGCGTCAAATCGGTTGCCGGTTCGATGAACATTGCTTTGAGCAGACGAAGGTAATAATAAAGACTGACAATCGTCATTACCACCGCAATGACAACCAGCCAGGTTGCACCACTTTGCCAACCGACCATAAAGATGTAAAACTTAGCAAAAAAGCCACCAAGGGGCGGGATTCCGGCCAGCGAGAGGATGCAGACGGTAAACAGCAGCGCAAGCGGCAGATTGCGTCGCGAAAGACCACGCAGATGGGTCAGGTCATCGCCACCAGTTTGCTGTCCGATCAATGCCAACGCGCCAAAAGCACCCAGGTTGGTTAGACTATAGATGAACAGGTAATAGAGTAGCGCCGTCAACCCTTGTTCCCGATCAAACGGTTGCGCAGCAGCCCAGGCCAGCAAGCCCAACACTACAAAACCGGCATGCGCGATGCTTGAATACGCTAACAGCCGTTTGACATTCGTTTGCGGCAGTGCAGCCAGATTTCCAATCACCACTGTCAGCAGCGCCAGTACCGCCAGCACTGCCGTCCATCCACCAGCAGTATCGAGCGTTGGCGATCCCGTCATAGCCGGGAATGTCTTTGTCAAGAGTCGGAAGAGTAAGATAAAACCGGCTGCCTTCGAGGCGGTCGAAATGAAGGCCGTAATCGGGGTTGGTGCACCTTCATAGACATCGGGTGACCAACTGTGAAACGGGACAACTGCCAGCTTGTACCCCATACCGGCCACGATAAAGAGCATAGCCAGCGTTATCAGGCCACCACTTGACGCGGTAAAGGTACCGATCCGATCAAAACGAGTCAGGTCATTAAAATTGGTTGCACTACCGACACCGTTGAGTGCTGCGCCAAAAGCCAAACTCATGCCGTACAGGAGGATTGCCGACGAGATAGCGCCAAACAGGAAGTATTTCAGACCTGCCTCTGCCGAGCGTGGATCGTTACGGAAGTAGCCGGCCAACAGATACAATGGGATCGAAGTTAACTCAATAGCGAGATACGCCAGCAAAAATTCGTTGGCACCCACCATCAGACACATACCGAGGGTGCTAAAGATGATCAAGGCGTAAAACTCACCAGGATGAGCACTAGGCCGAACGTCAAGGCAGAGCAGACTGGTCACCAGCGCAGCTCCGATGATGAGCAAACGCGCAATCATCGTTAAGTGATCGGTAGCAAACGCCCCGGCAATTGGCTCACCACCGGGGCCACCACTCTGAAGGTTACGGATAATGTTCGTGAAGAAATTAACTGGCGCCGTCTCAGGCAGGCGGTAAATATAGCCACTCTGTAGCAACGCGACAAACAACACCATCCCCAGGCCGATAGCGGTAAGTGAGGCTGAAGATTTAACGCGCTCAAGCTGTGCTTCTGGTGTGCGCCCCCACCGCTCAAGAATATCTGAACCTAACACCAGTAGCGCCAATACCAGGAGCAAAATCTCCGGCAAAAGACGTGGGATGTCGGTCAACTGAAACATACGTCCCTCTTTATTGCTACAATCAGCGTAGCGCTACAACCACCTCATTGAGACGCGCCACCAATGGTCGCACACCGGTATCAATCAGCTCGGTCATCCACGCCGGATACAATCCCAACCCAACCAGTACTAACGCCAATACCAACGCACCGCTGTATTCCTGCCACGTTAATTTGGGAAGATGTAGAAATTCGGGATTTTTTACCTCATCGTAGAAGACGGCCCACACGGCGCGTAGAATATAGGCTCCCGTAATTGGAATGCTCAGGGCCGCAATGACGGCGACTAACGGGTACCGTTCCCACACGCCAATGAAGATGTTAAACTCGGCCCAAAACCCAGCCAACCCCGGCATCCCCATCGATGAAAGGCCGCCTAGAATGAACATTGCTGCCGCAAAAGGCATCACCCGACCCAGCCCACCCAATTCGGGCAACTGTCGGGTATGGGTGCGGTCGTAGATCATTCGTCCCACCACTGCAAAGAAGAGCGCGGTCATAATCCCGTGCGCAAACATCTGGAGCACCGACCCCATCACTGCGATCTGGGTTCCGGCGGCTAATCCCATCACGACCAGTCCCATGTGGCTGACCGACGAATAGCCGATGATAAACTTCGCATCACGTTGTACCATCGCAATGCTGGCACCGTACACTACGTTGAAAATGGTTAAAATCACGATAATTGGAAGCCATTCACGGGCGCCATTGGGCATGAGCCACATAGCCGCCCGTAAACAGCCGTATGCTCCCAGTTTCATCAAAACTCCGGCGTGCAACATACTGACCGCCGTCGGCGCGGCGACGTGACCGGTCGGACTCCACGTGTGGAAGGGAAACATACCGGCCAACACCCCAAAACCGACGAATAAGGCGGGAAAGAGGAGGCGTTGCAAATCTCCGGCAATGAAACCCTGTTCGGCCAGCACCAGCATATTAAAGGTGCGCAGACCGCTCCCAAAGTAGAGACCGATCATCCCGATAATAACTAGCGCACTCCCTGCCATCAGAAACAGGGTCAGCTTCATTGCACCGTACTCTTTGCGAGTACTACCCCAAATGCCGATCAACAAGTACATCGGCAATACGGCTAACTCGTAGAAGACAAAAAAGAGAAAGAGATCAAGCGCACTAAAAACGCCGTAAACACCGGTGGTCAAGAGTAACAACCAGACCCAATACTCTTTGGCGCGCTCTTCGATATTCCAGCTCATCAGGGCGCCGGTGAAGATCACAATACCGTTGAGCAGCAGCATCGGTAGATTGATGCCGTCAACACCCAACAGATAACTCATCCCAAGCTGCGGTATCCAGTCAAGTTGTTCGATAAATTGAAAACCGCCTCGAACTGGATCATACGCCAGAAAGACCAACAACGACAGGACGAGCGAGATAAAGGCGAATCCTGTCCCGACCCAACGCATCAGATCGGGATACCGATCAGGAATGAAGGCAATGATGATGGCCGGTACGAGCATACTAAGCCAGATCAGGCTCAACCACGGTATATCGGCGGAAAGCGTTAGCAACCCCATGTAGTCACCCTTGTGCAATGCATCTGGTAAGCCAGATGGCGATCTGTTCTCTAACTAAATGCACGGGCAAAGATAGCAACCAATTGTCCTGCCGCAGCATTACCCAGATTGATGAGCGGGCCAGGGTAGACTCCAATCAATAATGAGAGGCTTAAAATTGGTACGATTGACCAAAATTCTGGTGCGCGGAGATCGGCAATCGTGCGTGGTGTGCCGATGGCTGGCCCCAAAAAGATACGCTGGAACATAAGTAACAATGCCAGCGCTGTCACGACCAGCCCAATCACGGCCAGCGCCGTGAAGAGCGGTAACGTCGCCCAGGCTCCGCGAAAGATGAAAAATTCGCCGACAAAGCCGGCCAATCCGGGAAGACCCAGGTTAGCGAAGAGCGCAATGCCCATCACACCGGCAAAGGTTGGGGCACTGGCGCGTAAACCACCCAGACCGCTGAGTTCCCACCGACCAGTACGTTCATACAAGACGCCGGCCAGGTAGAAGAGAGCACCGGTGCTGAGACCGTGGGCGACCATCTGTACCAGTGCCCCATTGATCGCACTTGCCCGTGCATCAATCCCTGCTTCGCCCGCCGCTGCCGCCCCGGCGATTGCCAGCATGACGTACCCCATGTGATTGATCGAGGTATAACCAATCAGTCGCTTAATATCGCCATTGACCTGACTGAGTGCGCCAAATGCACCGGCAACCACTCCCACTACTGCCAGTGCAGCCAGCACCGGCGCAAAATACTGAGCAGCATCAGGCGTGAACGGCAAAAGGAGCCGCAACATTCCGTAGGCCCCCATCTTGCTCATCACCGCCGACAGCAGAATACTCGCTGCTGTCGGGCCTTCCGCGTAGGCATCGGGGAGCCAGGTGTGGAACGGCCACACCGCCAGTTTGATAGCGAAGGCAATGAAGATTGCCCACATCGCGATACTACTGTAGAGCATCGGATAGCGACCAAGCACACCGGTTACCCCGAGTTGATCCATGTAGGCAAAAAGAATATCGCGCAGCGTCCCTTCAACCCCGGCCACCGCTAATCCCTGACCTAAGCGACCAAGGGCGATCAGGTCAAACGTTGGCATCCCAACCTGACGCATCGCCAGATAGATCAATTGGAAGAGCAGGAGCATCCCCAGCGAACCGGCCATTGTGTACACAAAGAACTTGAAAGCCGCATAGCGACGCTGTTCACGCCCCCAGCCCTGGATCAGGAAGAAGGCCGGTACCAGACTGAATTCCCAGCAGATGAAGAAAAAGAAGAAGTCAAGCGCAACAAAGTAACCCAACATCGCCGCTTCTAGCAAAAGCAGCAATGCCAGATGCGCCCGCAATCGCTCCTGCACACCCCAACTAGCGATGATAGCGAGCGGAGTCATCACTACGGTCAACAAGACCAGCGGTAGGCTTAGCCCATCAATGCCGAGAAAGTAATTAACCCGGACAGCTTGAATCCAGGGAATCCGTTCGACTAATTGTACTGCCCCCTGGCCTCCTGCCACAGCCTGCGGGTCGAACCGCATCCAGATCATAATGGCCAACAGCAACGGCACACCTGTCCAGGCCAGTACCCCAACCTTGACAATCCGCTCGTTGAGTCTGATCAGCCAGGCCAACCCGATCAGTGCAATACCGACCAACGGCGAAAGCATCAGCAATGTGAGCCACGGAACGCCATCGGCGGCAGGAATGAGATAATCCGGCAGATTCATACGCTATCGCCCAATTACATACAGCCAGAACATGGCTAGCGAGAGCAGACCACCAAATACGTAGATTAGATAATCCTGCGCTTTTCCGGTTTGCAAACGTCGAACCTGACGACCACTCCCCTGCGTGCCGCTTGCTAATCCGTCCGGCCCATCGTTGAGCAGGGTGTCATCGATGATGAAGTTCACTTTGCCTAAGCCGAAGGTAAAGCGCCCTATGCCATCAATCAACCGATCAATGACCGCTCGATCCAGTAACGACCAGGCTGCGGCCAGGCTGGCAGTCAATTGACCGAGGGTAGCCGCGTACAGCTCATCAATGTAGTATTTAGCGTTGAGCAGCGTAAATAATCCCGGCGCTCGTGCAGCCAATGGATCGGTATCGGTTGCCGACGTAAAGGCCTGACGATACCCGTACCAACCAACCGCAATACCGGCCAGCGCAATGATAAGTGATAGACCGGCCACCAGCGGATCGAGTTTCGCGGCCTCTTGCCCCCAGAGAGTGGCCAACCAATGCCCAAACGGTAGGTCGAATGGGAGATTGAGCAAACCGGCAGTGAGCGCAAAGCTCGCCAATATGACCAGCGGTGCAATCATGCGTGGGTCTTCGTGCCAGTGCTCGCCATGCTCATGATGATCGTCGTGATGGTGATCTCGATGATGACCGTGTTCACTCACCGGTGCATCGGGATTCACAAACACCACTGGCTGAGCACCACGATACTCACCGAAGAAGACCAACCACCACTGGCGCGTCATATAGACTGCGGTCAGGAAGGCGGCAACACTAAGCGTCACATAGACCGCGATATTATGTTTGAAGGCATCGAGCAAAATCTCGTCTTTGCTCCAAAAGCCGGCAAAAGGAACGATCCCGGCCAGTGCCAGATAACCGGCAGTGTACGTCCAGAACGTCCACGGCAAACGGGTACGTAAGCCACCCATATTACGAATATCTTGCGCGGTCTGCTGGGCCGCGTATTCATCGTAATGATGAATCTGCCGGATTGATGGCTGCTGTTCCATCGCATGAATGATCGACCCCGAACCGAGGAAGAGCAGCGCTTTGAAGAAGGCATGGGTGATCAAATGGAACATTGCCGCCACCCAACCACCGACACCTAGCGCCGCTACCATAAAACCGAGCTGCGACAGCGTACTGTAGGCCAGGATGCGTTTGATGTCGAATTGCGCAACGGCAATTGTTGCGGCAAACAGAGCGGTAAAGGCACCGATAAAGGCAACTACGCCTAACGAGGTAGGATCGGCGGTGAAGATGGGAAATGTGCGGGCAACAAGAAAGACACCGGCAGCAACCATCGTTGCCGCGTGAATAAGCGCCGATACCGGCGTGGGGCCTTCCATCGCATCTGGTAACCAGACATGCAGCGGGAATTGCGCTGATTTCCCAACCGTACCGGCAAACAACAACAAGGCAATGCCGGCTGCATGGCTCAGACCCAATACACCCGTCTCACGTGCCAGCCGTTCGAGCAGCGGCGGAAAGAAGATGCCATGCTCATCCTGACCAAAGGAGATGCCACCAGCCTGCGCGTACAGGTACACGATGCCCAGTAAGAGGAGCACATCACCTACGCGAGTAGTGATAAACGCTTTCACTGCTGCTCGTGCTGCACTGGGACGTTCGTAGAGAAAGCCGATCAGCAGGTACGAGCAAAGCCCCATCACTTCCCACGCCATAAAGAAGAGGAGCAGATTATCGGCCATACTCATCAGCAGCATGGCTGCCGTGAAGAGGGCTATAAAACTAAAGAAGCGACTCTGGCGTGGATGCGCAGCCATATAGCCAATTGAAAAGAGATGAATGCAGGTTGAGGCAATGGTCACCATTGCCAGCATAGCGGCAGCGGCGCCATCGATATAAATACCCATTTGTAAGGCTGTCTCCCCAGTCGGTGCCCATACGAACCGCTGTACCACATTCGGTTCAGGAAAAGCAAATGCGCCGTGTTCACCGTGGTGTACAGCAAGCTGCACCAGTTGACCATCGTGCAGCGCCCAACCGTTGGCGACTGCCGCCAGCAATCCCAACGCCATGACTGTTGCGATCATCATCAGGCCGGTCGCTAGCCACGCACTCACCATCGCCATGCGCCGTACTGGCGTCAGGGTGATGAGAGCGCTAGCCAGTAGCGGCCAGAACGGTATCAGCCATGCATTTTGCAGAAAAAACGCCATATACGTTCCCGTCATTTACATTTCTGCAAGTCTTCCTGTCTTCGGTCCCTCATCTCGCCGACGTTGCTAACCTTCTGGCCCACCACTGTTCCGTTATCCGCGCAGGCGATCAATTTCATCGGCCTGAACGGTGACATAGTGGCGGTAGACGGCAATCACCATTGCCAGACCTACGGCTGCTTCTGCTGCTGCTACAGCGATAATAAAGATGGCAAATGTCTGACCGGTAATGTAACGGGCCTCGAAATAGCGCCAAAAGGCGACCAGATTGATATTGACGGCGTTGAGCATCAGTTCAACACCCATCAAGACTCCGATCAGGTTCCGCCGTGAAAGGGCGCCAAAAAGGCCAATACAGAAGAGAGCAGCAGCCAATGTCAATACTGCCGGTAATGGAACTGCATTCAGCATAATTACCTCTCACTTGCCGATCGCGACTCTTGCACAACCGGTTCTGCCTCGACCGGTGCTGGTACGGTTGGCGACGTTTGCTCACGCAGGCGCTTCAATTCCAGCTCTTCAGCTAGGGTCAGCACCTTACGACGGCGTGCGCGCTCTTCATAGGCAATCACAATCGCCCCGATCAACGCAACTGTCAACAAGACCCCTACCACCTGAAACTGGATGAGAAACTCGTTGACAAAACCGCGTCCTAGCTCTGCCGGGCCGGCAATCGGCTCAGGCGTACCCAGAGGTGGTGCTGGTGGCACATTCCATTGCTGGTTGATCAATGTGGGGGCCAGCACCGTCGCAAAGAGCAATGCGGCAATTGCCAGTACAACCGGCCAGCGATTGGTAAGCTGACGCACCCCTTCACCGGTAATCTGGCGGGTGAGCATGATGGCAAACAGGATCAAGACCGACACGGCACCAACGTAGATCAACACCTGCACAACGGCCAGAAATTCGGCTTCAAGGAGCATATAGAGCGCACCGACACCAAAGAAACAGGCAATCAGCCAGAGTGCAGCGTGAATCACATTCCGCACCGAGACGACCATCGCCGCCGCAACCAGAATAAACACGGCAATCACGCCAAACGTTATTTGCACAACAACTTCCATCACTCGTTCCTGCCCCAGCCTTCCGCTGCCATTATCATTGCCTCTGTTCGCAACCGCTTACAACGTGGCACTCAACTCCTCTAGTTCCACTCGTCGTCGTTCGGCTTGCGACGCCGCATAGACTTGAGTCAACCAGAGGTACACACCGATATTAATAGCCAGGGTGATGATAAATGCCGCCAGCCAACGCAGTACCGGTGACCAGCCAACGGTGATCAACATTCCTTCAGCCGCCCCCCAACGGGTAAATGCGACCCACACCGCAGCACTGAACAAATTAGCCAGGGTAAGTGGAATGAGAAACTTCCAGCCAAAATCCATAAGTTGATCGATCCGCAGCCGGGGAAACGCACCGCGTAGCCAGACCATCACGAAGAAGAAGATATACGTTTTAAGCAGGAAGTAGAAGACACCAAGCGCGCCGGCCAAAACGTTAAAGAGACCATTGCCATCAGGGTTAGTCGGTGTGATCGCCTGTGCATAGAGCCAATTCACGCCTGGCCCCTGCCACCCCCCAAAAAAGAGGATCGCAGTGATAGCGCAGAGCAAAAAGTTCAATACATACTGGGCTAGATAGAACAGACCGAATTTCATCCCACTGTATTCGGTCATATAACCGGCGACAATCTCAGAGTCGGCTTCTGGAATATCAAACGGCGTACGCTCGCCTTCGGCTAAGGCGGCGATAAAGAAGGCAATAAAGGCGACAAAGCCAACCGGTGTGAAAACAAACCACCCTAAACCGAGATCGGGAATCCCTGGCAGATCACGATTGCTGATCAACAAACCGGCCTGGTATTCGATAATACTATTAATGGAGAGCGAACCAACGATCATCACAATCGCAATCAGTGACAAGACGGCAGGAATCTCATACGAGACCATTTGGGCGACGGCCCGCATCGCACCCAAAAGCGAGAATTTGTTGTTGCTGGCCCAACCCGCCATCATTAGCCCGACTGCACTGATTGACGATACCGCGAAGAAGAAGAGCAGACTGGTCGGCAGATCAACCGGCGTCATCCCCGGCCCCCACGGAACCACGGCAAACATCAGGATGGTAGGAGCGACCACCACACAGGGCGCAAGAAAGTGAACAATTCGATCGGCGGCTTCTGGCACGATGTCTTCTTTGGTAAACATCTTGACGCCGTCAGCAATTGGTTGCCAGATACCTTCTGGGCCAACACGGTTGGGTCCAATCCGATCCTGCATACGTGCAATAACTCGACGCTCATAGTAGGTGAAAAAGAGCATCTGGAGCGGCGCCACAACCAGTATGATCGTCACGACGACAAGAGAACTGATCAGATAGATCAGCCAGTCAGGCCATCCCCAACCGAAGGTTCCATTGATTAGTGCTTGTAAGATATCATACATCGAGGCTTCTCCATCGGGTTATGATCCCTCTTCCGTATCAACACTGTCAGCAGCTTGCTTGCGCTTCGCGGCGTTAGCCGCCCGGATTGCCGCCAGGCGCGCTGCTTTGTCGTCGGCGGGTGTGGGCGTCGTCGGCTCACCTGTCGCTGCCGGTGCGGCATCGGTGGCGGCTGCCTTCTTCGCGGCATTGGCGGCCCGGATTGCCGCCAGACGCGCTGCTTTGTCGTCGGCGGGTGTGGGTGCCGTCGGCTCACCTGTCGCTGCCGGTGCGGCATCGGTGGCGGCTGCCTTCTTCGCGGCATTGGCGGCCCGGATTGCCGCCAGGAGCGCTGCTTTGTCGTCGGCGGGTGTGGGCACCGTCGGCTCACCTGTCGCTGCCGGTGCCGCATCGGTTGCAGCGGCCTTCTTCGCCGCGTTAGCTGCCCGGATTGCTGCCAGGCGCGCTGCTTTGTCGTCGGCGGGTGGTGCTTCGGCAGGGGTGCCTCCTTCAGCCGATGGTGTGACACCATCACCAGCCTGGGCTGCCTTTGCCGCCCGGATCGCCGCCAGCTTCGCTGCTTTCTCTTCAGGTGTCAGCTTACGTGCTTCGGTTGGTGCTGAGGGTGCTGGTGGTGATGCAGGCTCTGCTGCTGGCGATGGCGCAGCCGCCTGAGCAGCCAGTTCAGCTCGCCGTGCCGCAATGCGCTCGGTAAGATGCGGTGCAATCCCGATGACATCAGGACGACGGCGAATATTCCCTTGCAGCTTCTTCAGAGCACTCTCGCGCACCTCTGCCCACATCGTTGGGGCAATGCTCGCGTAGTAGCTAATTGGTCGGTTTAACTGGGCTTTATGCACAGTCAGTTGGGCGTGATCGTCGGTCGACAACTCAAACTCGTGATCCATCTTGATCGCGTCAAATGGACACACTTCCGCGCAAAAGCCACAACTCATGCAGGCGTCATACTCGATAATAAACTCTGCCACTGCCGGTACCGGTTTGCCGGTAGCCGGGTCCTTGGCCTGCGTCATATGAATGACTTGCGGTGGGCAGATACGCTCACACTGGAAGCACGAGGTGCAGAGTTCGTGACCGGTCTCGTCATCGTAGAGGAGAATGGGCATGTTGCGGTAAGCCTCTGGAATCCGTGGCTTCTCTTCAGGATACTGGATCGTGAACGCACCATGAATCTGGCTATAGCTGCGATTCAGGCGAAATGACTCTTTCCAGTGTTTCCAAATCACCGCCATTCCACGGAGCAAACCGCCGCCGCGTCGCACACGAGAATCATCGCGTTGCACTTCGATAACGCGACCGCGTGGAATCTCTATCTCAAATGGTGGTTCCATCATCGATCCACCTCTCCCATCACGATGTCAATACTGCCGAGGATGACCACAATATCAGCCACCTTGTACCCGCGACACATATCGGCTAGGGGCGTAAGATTGATAAACGACGGTGCGCGCACTTTATAACGGTACGGCTTGCCGCTACCATCGCTAACCAGGTAGAAACCCAGCTCGCCCTTCGGCGACTCTATCCGGGCATACGCATCGCCCACCGGTGGTCGTACATTCTGGCGTGCCTTTGGATTGATATGACCACCCTTTGCGTCAGGCAATTGCTCGAGCACCTGCTCGATAATCCGCTTACTCTGACGCATCTCCTCAATTCTTACCAAAAACCGGTCATATACATCACCCACCTTACCGATGGGAATATCGAAATCGAACCGGTCGTAAACACTGTAAGGTTCGGCTTTACGCACATCGTAGGGAATACCCGAACCGCGTAACACCGGTCCAGTCACACCATACGAGAGGGCAACCTCACGTGGCAGTATCCCGATACCGACCGCTCGCTGTAGTAAAATCTCGTTATCGCGCAGCAGGCGTTCAAGCTCGTCGATATATGCCGGCAAAGCGACGAGCAGCTCACGCAGGTTCGGGATAAACTCAGGTGGCAAATCTCGTGCGACACCGCCAAAACGAAAGTAGTTGCACATCAGCCGGGCGCCGCTCGCCATCTCGAAGAGATCGAGAATCTTCTCACGTTCGCGCATGCCAAAAGCCAGCGGTGTCTGCCATGCCCCCATATCATTGATCATGAAGCCAACCGCGCTGGCATGGTTGAGAATCCGCGTCAACTCAACCATCAACACCCGAATGTATTCAGCGCGCTCAGGCACCTCGATCCCAGCCAACCGCTCGACAGCCATTGCATAGGCGTGGTTATTCGCCATCGAATTAAAATAGTCGAGCCGGTCGGTGTAGGGCATATTTTGCAAATATGTATTCGCCTCGGCGATCTGTTCGTGATTCCGATGCAGATAACCGAATACGGGCTTGAGATCAACCACCGTTTCACCGTCAACCGTCACCAGCATGCGAAACACACCGTGCGTTGACGGATGTTGCGGACCAATATTGACTTGCAACTCTTGGGTTTGGAGCATAACGGTACCGATCCCTCATCTCTCAGCTTCTTACTCATCGCCACCCAGATACTTATCGCCCTGGCGAGGAAAGTCTTTGCGCATTGGAAAGCCTTCAAATTCATCCCACATATAGATCCGCCGCAGGTAAGGATGACCGATGAACTCAACACCGAACAGATCAAAAGCTTCACGTTCGTGGAAATTGGCTGCCGGCCAATGCGGAGTCAACGATGGCACCTGCGGCGCATCACGTGGCACCCGTACTCGCAAGACAATTCCTGGCCCACCGGAGGGATGGTAGAAGCGGTAAACCAACTCAAAACATCCTGCGTAGAGATAATCGACCACCGCAATATCGGATAGCAACGCATAACCGAGCGTATCACGCACGAAGAGCGCTGCCGCGACGAGATGATCGGGATGCACAAACGGATCGGGTGGATGAAACATGCCAGGTTGAGGACCATGGGCAGGTGGTGGCGTCATTGCCAGGGGAGCCACATCAACCAACGCATCCGGCAGCGCTGCCGCCAATCGGGCACGAAGCTCGGCAGGAGACATCTCAGGCATTGTTCACCACACTCCGTTTCAGATCATCGGCTGCGATCTCAGGGGCCACCCCGCGTGCCTTCAGTGCATTCTCAAGTTCTACTTCCGGATCCATAATTGGGAACTGGCGCACAATCTCCGGGTGTTCGATCTGCCCTGAACGGTGTTCGCCGTGGCTCGGCGAGGTATACGGGCTGAGGAGCGGTAAACCGCCAACCGGATCGACCAGTTTGCCGTCAATCTCCAGCCCCTTTGCCCCGAAAGTCGGTACCGGAAAATCGCTGGTTTGCGGTTTGTCACTACTACCGTACCAGCGCACACGCCCTAATTTTTGCCGGTCAATTTGCTCTTGTAGTGTCATTAGTGCGTGCAACAATGCTTCAGGACGCGGCGGACAACCGGGCACATAGACATCCACCGGAATAAGCAGATCGATGCCGCGTAACACGTTATAGCCGTCGCGGAAGGGGCCACCAGAGGTAGCACACGCGCCCATCGAAATCACATAACGCGGCTCGGCCATCTGATTGTAAAGCCGTACCACTTGTGGTGCCATCTTCTTCGTCACCGTACCGGCAACAATCATCAGATCGGCCTGACGCGGTGATGCGCGAAACAGCTCGGCCCCAAAACGAGCTACATCATAACGACTCAGGCCAAAGGCCATCATCTCAATCGCACAACACGCCAACCCAAACGCCATTGGCCAGATCGACGAACGACGCCCCCAGTTGTAAAACCGGTTCACGGTCGTCAATAGCACACCCTGTCGTTCGAGTTCGAGTTGGGTTGGATCGATTTCAGCCATACTCACACCCACTCTAGGGCACCTTTACGCCATTCATAAAGCAAACCGGCAAATAGCATCAAGAGAAAGATCGTTGCGGCAATGAGACCGTAGAGCCCCACTACTTGAAATGCTACTGCCCACGGATACAAAAATATCACCTCAATATCGAAAATAACGAAGGCCAGGGCGTACAGATAATATTGAACCTTGAACTGCACGTGTACATCACCAATCGCCTCCAGCCCACATTCGTAGGTACTGGTCTTCAGGGGCGTTGGTCGCTTGGGACGAAGAAAGAAAGCTAACACCAACGGGATAAGTGGAAAGCTAATCGCAGCAACAAGAAAGATGCCTACTATAGCATAATTGGCCAGCATCGCCTGTCCTCCGTGGTTTGCGTGAATGAAGGTAATGAGAAGTATATCACAAATGCGTCTGAACGCTCACAGCGATCACCGCACACAATGGTAAAGTCTTAACAATTCAGGACAAAGATCTGCCCATTCTTTGCTCAGTATAAGCGCCAGGAATTGCAGTGAGCGGGTTTTTCGGTAAAACAACGATGTTATACCAGATTTCTATGAGACCTATAACAAAAAAGGTATAGATACTGTTCAATCTGTCGATCAGCCCATACCCTGTTCAAGGCGTAACTCCACACGACCGACTTGAATTGCATCACCAGGATGCACTTCGGTAGGACCACTCACTTCAAAGCCATTGAGAAAGGTGCCGTTCGTGCTATTCAGATCTTCGAGCCACCAGACTCCATTCCGCCGCTCAAGCCGGGCATGCTCGCTCGATAGAAACGAGTCGTTTAGCACAATATCGCAGTTCGGATTACGCCCGATCACTGTTACTACATTCAGTGGAAAGACTTTCCCAACAGCAATTCCACTTTGCCCAGACCTGGTTACCACCAACTGGCCATAGGGACTGACAGGCGATGACAGCGGTGACGTTTGTGAGAGTTCGCGTTTGATAACTTGAATGACCTGCCACAGGAAAAAGTAGAGCAAAAAAACTACTGCCACCCGCAACAAGAGCAAAATGACCCCGATTGAGATGCTGGCAATATCGAAGAACATCGATCAGCCCTCGCGAAATATTAGTTCAAGACCACCCAACGAGACCACATCACCATCACGCAGGGCACGTTCACTAATTCGCTCGCCGTTCACAAAGGTTCCATTTGTACTGCCGAGATCGGTCAGCCAAAACCGACGCTGACGGTAGCGTAATTGGGCATGCTTTCGTGAAACACGAGTATCTTCCAGGATAATGTCGTTATCCAGCCCTCGCCCAATAGTCACGGTTGTCGTTGCAATAGGTAACGCTTGCGGCTCATTGGTGGCTCGTAAGAGAAAGAACGCGCCCGATGATCGACCAGCCGCCCGCTCACCCGGCATCATCATCGTCATTGTCGCCCGATCTGCTTGCGCATCACGCATCTCGGCTACAACCTGAATTGAGCGTCGTGGTACTGCTGGATCTTCGGTAATCTCAACCCGTGGTAGATCGAGCATCGTAAAATTACGCTCGGCAGCCAATTCGCTCAGATAGGTTGCCAGTTCCTGCTCGATCTGCTGCCGCACCGGTTGAAAATTGGCAAAATCCTGCGGGTTCAAAAAGACGCGATAGATGCTGGGGACGATAACCCGTTTCACGCTGAGCGTCTGGTTACTTTCCATCGCCTTCTCTAAGCGACGGGCAATTTCGACCGGCTGAATCGAGCTACCGAAGATACGAGCTACCGACCCCTCAACCATTTGCTCCATAAATTGTTCAAATCGGCGTAGGGCAGACATTGCGTTCCCCTCTCGCAAGGTAAACGATCCGGTTAGCACACGTCTTTACATGATATACCGTCATTATCGGTTACGTACAGTGGTGTGGCAAGTTGTTTAAGGAGTTTCAGCGCTTCACACTACCTGACAACGGTGAAGAGGGAGAGTTTCCTAACCTGTTTACAACTCTTTTTGCGGGAAAGTGGGATGTACTGGGGAACATGAAGGGAGGACAGCTTTGCAATACCGACCTTGCCGTACCCCGTCCAATACAGCAGCTCCTAGGTTAACTTACTACTCGGCGCGATGGCTACCCACTTGTGGCCGTACCGGTTCACCGAGGTAGATCGGTTCGAGCGTTGCCAGATCATCGTAGCGTTGGGCAATATGGCGCTGCCAGGCCAATTCGGCCAGAAAAGCCGGACGACGCAAACGCGCAGCCGGCGATGGCAGTACCGCACGATCACCTAAGCCACGCTGAAGGCTGGCGACAGTCGCCGGATCGAGATCACCGCAAAAGAATGCCGGCTTATCGACTTCAGCACATAATTCGGAAAGCGTGAGATTGCGATCAGGCGCTAACCGCTCAAACCGTTCATGAGCGGCAAAGGGGGCCGTCGCGTAGCGTTCGCGTCCCAACCGAATGAGTGGGTAGACCAGTAGCGGTGTCGGTACGTACTGGTAAGCCAGGGCTTCGAGGGTGGAAATGCCGATCAACGGCAGATCACCGGCCAGTGCCATACCCTTAGCCAGACTCAAACCTACCCGTAATCCACTCCAACTACCCGGCCCCAGGCTTACGGCAAGGACAGTAATATCGCCCGGTGATGCGCCAATGTAGCGCAACAATGTATCAATCTGGGGTAAGAGTTGAGCAGTATGATTGCGTCCCGACTCCCAGATACTCTCAGCCAGGGGGCCTTGCGGACCGTAGAGCGCCAGACCGGTAAGCGCAGTTGCGGTATCAATCGCGAGCAGCATCAGCCGAACGTCTCCTCCTTGAAGGTGGTCAGCAGCTCTCGGTAACGCAGACCTCGTGGCATCAGCCGTATCCGCCGTTTGGTTTCGCTGATATAGCTGAGCACAATGTGCAGATGTTCAGGCGGCAACGCGGCTGCCGCTCGTTCTGGCCACTCAATCAGACAAACACCTTCACTCAACCAGATTTCATCAAGACCGATTGTCGCCAGTTCGGTAACGCCACTCACCCGGTAGAGGTCTACGTGGTAGATCGGTATTCGGCCATGCGCAACATCAGCGCGATACTCGTTGATCAAGACAAACGTTGGACTGGTAACCGGGCCGTCGTACCCCAGACCACGGGCAATCCCTTTGATCAGATGCGTCTTACCAGCACCGAGCTGGCCGGAGAGTAAGAGCAAATCACCAGCCTGCAATAAATGCCCGAGCCGAAAGCCGATTCTTTCGGTTTGGTTCGGGCTATGACTGATAAAATCGAGATCGTGTGGCGTTTGCGCCGCTGATAGCAGTTGATCGGTCATGGCCCTATTGTACCATAGCCGACCGCAGCGAACGTAAAAAAGAAGGATATACCTCATCGAAGCAGTTGTTGCCACGACGTGTACGTATGCTTGATACGAACTAGAGGTTCTGCTCGCTCGTGGTTATCCGTTACTGGCAGACCTTCACGACAATATACTGCCTGGAATCAATATCACCTAATGCAAATTGACAACCGGCTGGAGACCGGCTGCCACCAAAGCATTCGCTGGTGGCAATTGCGTGGTTAGCGTAATCATAGCGTGACGCAATTCTTGTGCGGTGCGTCGCGCTTCATCGCTGAAATGACCGTCAACTGCGACCAGTAATCCGCGATTCAAACGACGGAGAAACAATATCTCGGCAAAATCCTGGACATCAGCGGCAGTAATGAGAGATCGTTGCTGCGCTAACACTGCGAACGGTTGCACATCAGGACCGGCCAATACCAATAGACAGCGAGTGGCGCGCAATTGTTCGGCGACAAGAACCTGGTAACCAAGCCGACGAGCATGGGCGGCTGCCTCACGGACACGTACTTCCATAAATAATCCTCCTCCATTGAGGATCGATCCTCGTGCGTTAGCAACAGGGCAATGACGTCTAAGGGGGAGATTTCTCCACTATTGTAACATATATTCCGGTTTGGGTGAGGATGGAAAGCGAGTGGCCATACATTGCAAAACAGAGCCAGAGGCATCGTAGCCGCACCTGGCAACCGGTAAGGGATCAATACGCATTTTCCTGCCGACCGGTAATGAAGTTAATAATCGTGCGCAAAATAATTTTGATATCGAAGAGCAACGACCAGTTTTCAACGTAATAAAGATCGTAGCGGGTACGCTCTTCGATACTGGTATCGCCACGCAAGCCATTGACCTGCGCCCAACCGGTCAAACCGGCCTTCTCTTTGTGCCGACGCATGTAACGTGGGATCTGCTGTCGGAACTGCTCAACCCAGCGTGCCTGCTCGGGACGCGGCCCTACAATTGACATCTCACCGATCAAAACATTAATCAGTTGCGGTAACTCATCGAGGCTGGTACGGCGCAAAAAACGCCCCACGTGCGTTACTCGTGGATCATTCTGCACCGTCCACGTGCCAAATTGCTCGGCATCGGGGCGCATCGTGCGAAACTTAATCATCCAGAAGGGCTTACCATCAAGCCCTACCCGCTCCTGCAAAAAGAAGATCGGTCCCCGTGATTCAAGGCGGATCGCTAGTGCAATGAGCAGCATCACCGGCGCCGCGAACAGCAATACGACCGATGCAACAACTAGATCGAGTGCACGTTTGAGCATCCGATTCCACGGATTATCGAGCGCCGCGTTCTTTACGCTTACTAATGGTAGATCGCGCAAGTCGCCAATTGAGATACCATTATTGGTAATCAGTTGAAATGTATCAGGATAAATCTTAATGGCTACCGACTCATCTTCCGCTAGTGCGATCACGTCAATCAGGTCTTGTGACGAACGCCCAGAGAGCGCAATAATCACCTCGTCGGCGTGAGTAGCCCGAATGACTCGGCAAATGTGATCGGTACGACCAAGAACCGGTAATCCATCAACAATCTCGCCAATCGGCACCGTATCTGACAGAAAGCCCTGAACGCGATAGCCTAACTCAGGGCGGCGCCGGATCGTATTCCAGACCAGTCGTCCAGGTTCACGAGCGCCGACGATCAGTACCCGACGAGTGTCAATATCAAGGCGGCGCAAGATCGAGACCAGCCCACGATGGAGAAACCGACCGGTCAGACACGCTGCAACCGCCAGCAACCAGCCTTGAAAGAGAATCTCGCGCGTCCATGGTATCTCTTCACCACCGAACTCACCGATCAGCGCATTGACGAAAATCACCAACACCATCGTTAGCGACACGGCGGTCAGCACCTTCACCGCTTCATCAAGACGTGAGGCGCCGCGCTTCATCTCATAAAGACCGTTACTGGCAAACACGATCAGCGCAATGACGCTACCAATCACGCTTAGACGCAGCGGCGTCAGCGGATCGGCAGGCATACGAAAGCCTGCGCCAGATAATGATTCGGCGCCGAGCGCATATGCTACTTGGGTTGCCAGATTGAGCGACGCCACATCAATCACGATCAGTAACAGGCGTAACAACGCCTGCCAGGCTCGTGGGCGCAGCAATGAGCGCGTTCTAACCGACGTGACGCGCCTTGGCGGGGAGGAGGAGATTGCGGCCAAGTGCCCACAGCTCCTTTACAGTAATACCTAGCTCGATCAGACCATTAAGTAGGGCGGGCGTCGTCGCTGCATAATGTTTCCGATGAAAAAGACGCATTGCATCATAGAACGCCCGGATCGATGGGATTGGACGACGACTGGAAGCGGCACGTTTATAATGGTAGACCGTTACCGCAGGGTAGTAGACAATCTTCCAACCGTACTGTTTGATCCGATAGGCCCAATCGAGATCTTCGCCATACATAAAGAATGCTTCATCGAGCAAGCCCACTTCTCGCACAACTGCTGTGCGTACCATCATACAGGCGCCAACCACTGAATCCACTTCAGTTTCAACATCAGGGTCGAGATAAGTCAGATTATACGCAGCAAAGCGGCGGCTACGTGGAAAGAGACGTGACAGCCCAAATAAGCGGTAAAAGGCAACTGCTGGCGTTGGGAAACTACGCCGACAGGCCAGATCAAGCGATCCATCGGGCAATAGCAATTTTGGCCCAACGGCACCGACCGTTGGGTGCTTGTCGAGATAATCAACCAAACCGTCGAGTGCACCTGGCGGTACCACTGTATCGTTGTTGAGTAACAGAATGTAAGTCGGCGGATCGGGTAACACCAGGATTTGACGTAATGCTAGATTATTTCCAGCAGAGAAACCACCATTAACTGGGCTTTCGATCAGGTGAACCCACGGAAATCGCTCGCGAACCATTCGGGCACTGCCATCGGTTGAGGCGTTGTCAACTACCCACACCGACAACTCACAGCGGGTGGGTGCAGCGGCAATCGACGCCAGACAATCCGCTAACAGGTCGGCCCGGTTGTAGTTGAGAATAACGACTGCCAGACGGCTCATTGTTTTCCTGTGCGTCAAAACTCATGCTGCTATTCTGGCTCAGTATACCACAGGTTGCTCTTGTTTTATATGCAAGAACGCATCGATGGCATAGATCAACGATAGAAAAAGATTTAAGGCTTTATAATGCAGAATTAAATATTAAAAGCTTTGGCTTGACAATGTGTACCGGGCATATTATACTGACCGAAAAGGCAAAAATTTTTGCTTATCATTACACGTCATCCGAGTCAGGTCAACCACAAGGCGCGATGAAGGTATCGGTCGCCGCGCCAACCGCTACTAGAGGGAGTCGCTATGAGTAGAGCAAAAGCGAAAGACCCCCGCTTCCCCGACTTTTCGTTCACCGTCGTCGAAGGTGCGCGAGCTACACGGGTACCGGGCGGGCGGACGATCGAAGAGATCGAGCCGGAGTACAAAATCAAAGGACGGACTACCTTCAGTGCTATCTTCCGCTATGACCCGTTCGATTTCTGGGTCGGGCCATTTTACGTTGGCTTCTGGGGTTTTGTCTCGGTGATCGGGATCATTTTTGGTTCGTATTTCTACATCAACGAAACAATCCTCAAAGGGCCTTATTCACTGCCACAAAACTTCTTTGCCGGACGCATCGATCCACCACCTGCCGAACTTGGTCTGGGATTTGCTGCACCAGGGGAGCCGGGGTTTGCCTGGCAGATGACGGTTCTCTTCGCTACCATCGCCTTTTTCGGCTGGATGATGCGTCAGGTTGACATCAGCATGAAGCTCGATATGGGCTATCATGTGCCGATTGCCTTTGGGGTCGCCTTCTCAGCCTGGCTGGTCCTACAGGTCATTCGCCCAATCGCACTAGGAATGTGGCACGAGGGTTTCGTTCTCGGCATTATGCCACATCTTGATTGGGTATCGAATTTTGGCTACCGTTACAATAACTTCTTTTACAATCCGTTCCATGCGATTGGGATTACCGGTCTATTCGCTTCAACTTGGCTCCTGGCCTGCCACGGGTCGCTGATCCTCAGTGCGGCACAGTATCGTGGCCCTGAAGGCGGCGACATCGAGAACGTCTTCTTCCGTGATGTGCAATACTACTCGGTTGGCGAGTCGGGTGTTCACCGTTTGGGATACATCTTCGCTATCGGTGGCATCCTCTCAGCAGATTTGTGCATCCTGTTGTCGGGCTGGGTGGTACAAGATTGGGTGAGCTTCTGGAACTTCTGGAATAATCTGCCCTTCTGGAGCGGCGTCTAGAGAGGAGCGTTACGATATGGCGACAATAAATATGACGCCGGGTGATCTGGAGCTGGGTCGTGACCGCGGTCGTATCGGAAAGCCCATCGAGGTTCCATTACTCGAGAACTTTGGCTTTGATAGTCAGCTCGGCCCATTCTACCTCGGCTTTTGGAATGCAGTGGCGTACATCACGGGCGGTATCTTCACTTTTATCTGGCTGGTAGTGATGCTTGCCCAAGTCAATTACAATCCGATAGCGTTCATCAAGTATTTCGTGGTATTACAGATCGATCCTCCTTCATCGCGCTATGGCCTGAGCTTTCCCCCATTGGAGGAGGGCGGTTGGTGGCTTATCGCGACTTTCTTCTTGACCGTTTCAATCTTTGCCTGGTACATGCATATTTACACTCGTGCCAAGGCCCTTGGTATCAAGCCGTACCTGGCTTATGGCTTCACGGGTGCCATTGCTCTCTACCTGGTGATCTACATCATTCGCCCTATCTGGATGGGTGATTGGTCGGAAGCCCCCGCCCATGGGATCAAGGCTCTGCTCGACTGGACGAACAATGTGAGTGTGCGTTACGGCAATTTCTACTACAATCCGTTCCACATGCTCTCAATCTTCTTCCTGCTTGGTTCGACACTCTTGCTGGCAATGCACGCCGGCACGATCTGGGCGCTTGAGAAGTATGCTGCACACGAAGAGTGGAATGAGATTCAGGCTCCCGGTACCGGTACTGAACGTGCGCAGCTCTTCTGGCGCTGGTGCATAGGCTTTAATGCGAATGCCTACTCGATCCATCTGTGGGCTTTCTGGTTTGCCTGGCTATGCGGTATTACCGGCGCTCTCGGTGTCTTCTTCTCAATGCCTGATTTCGTGAATAACTGGTTCCAATGGGGTATTGAGGCCGGTATCAATTATCCACAAGGACCTACACCACCGGTTTCGTTGCCGTAGGCTGAACGTATTCCCGCCCTCCTCCCCGCCTCCCATCCGTTACAAGACGGATGGGAGGTTTTCTCTGGTCAGCGGAAGGGTGATACTTCCGAGACAAGCGACGACTCTCAGTAGTGCCTCTTCGTGAGCAATCAGGTTGCCTGGAGTCCACCCCTTCCGCTCACTTTTATCGCCTCTGCTCTCGTGCGCCTATCACGCCCGAACCATCACTCACCCGTTCAACCGACATTCCCAGGGCCAGCGCCAGAGCGTTTACGACTGGCTGTAAAGCAGCTGGAACTGCCGCGCTGTCGATGATCCACACCTCTTCACCAACCAGCATCTCGAGCGTAAGGACCGTTTGTAAGCGACGAATCAACCCACCGGTGACGATTCGATAGGGGCGCAGCCGTAAACCGCTGATGGCAGTACGGACAACGCGCTGTTCACGTGGTCGTCCGACTCGACTCGTCTGCCGCATCGTGAAGGATTCGTTATCGAGAATGATCTCGTTTGTCGTTGTGGCAATGGCGTACCCGCCGACAAGCCGTTGAATGCCTAACCCGCCGAAGAGTCCGGCAATTGCGGCACTGATACCTGCTGCGGCAAATCCTAGCTCTTGCAGGGCTGCCAGCACACCGGCAATGAGAACAGCCATAGCAACGAGCATCAACACTCCACCACCAACCAGGAGCGGCAGCGCCGCCGGACGATTCGCCTGAGGATATGACCGCAGGTGCAACCGATCCGGTTCAGCTACGAGTACCTGGTAGTATGGCACGGCACTTAAACGGCGACCTAGCCGTTGACGTAGTGATGATGTTGTCATAGGCAGAACCTTGTAGCCTCGTATGATCTAGCAACTTCACAACAGGTTTTACAACGATACGTGCTCTGATCGTATCACACTTGCACGAATTATCGGATTGTGCTATACTCTAAGCGCGATGCGGGAGTGGCTCAGCTGGTAGAGCGACACCTTGCCAAGGTGTAGGTCGCGGGTTCGAATCCCGTCTCCCGCTCCATTATAAGCCGGTGCGTAAGCACTGGCTTTTTCGTTTGCGTGAAACGTACAAGCCGTAATCTGAAGAGCCTGCCCGAACATCTATCTACCACATTGACGTGATGCACAGTCCTTCCGCATCGCAACGGATGACGCGGATAGATCTGGCAACACCGTGTCTCGTATGGTATACACCCGTGATCGTGCATTGGGTATCACCGGCGGCGACGTACCAACGTGATGAAACACTGTTCAATACCGGTGTAGAGGCGACGCATGCGTCGCCCTTACGTGATGATACTTTGTTCATCTGAAAATACAGGCCGCAAGCCTACGCCTGTGTCAGGTGTCTTGAAATCATCGCTCACCGCATCCGCATGCCCTTCAGAATCGGTTGCGCACCAGAAAGCGTCGGCGAGGATAGGCTGTATTCTGCTCACGATGCAGAGATTGGCAATCTATGATATAGTTCATGACGTAAAGATGGCAACGGCAATGTCATTCTACGAAGATCACCGTTGGTACTCAATCTGTGCGTAGCAACGCATTGTGAACCCGTGACCACAAGTTATCCCGAACAGTCCAACACCTATATCAACAGACACCATGACCCTGCTAAGTGCTAACAACCTGAGTAAATATTTCGGCGCTGAACTGATCTTTCACGACGTCAGTTTTCAAATTGCCCGTGGCGAGAAAGTGGCAATTGTCGGCTTAAACGGCGCTGGCAAAAGCACTCTGTTACGTATCATTGCCGGTCACGAGACTCCAGACAGTGGTAGTCTCAAACTGGCGCGAGGGGTGCGTGTTGCCTACCTCGCTCAGGAAGCGCGCTTCAGTGGCGAGCGCACGCTCTGGCAAGAGATGGAAGCGGCCCTGGCCGATCTCAACACCTGGCGCACCGAATTGCTGGCCCTAGAGTCAAGGCTGGCCGATACCTCGGCTGCCGATTGGGAAGCGATGATGGAGCGCTATGGTGAATTGAGTGCCCGCTTCGAGCACGCCGGTGGTTACGAGATCGAATACCGGATCAAACGCACACTTCACGGGCTTGGCTTCCAGCCCGAACAATATCATCAGTGTCTGCATCACTTTTCGGGTGGGCAAAAGACGCGGGCAGCTCTGGCTGCCGCCTTGCTCAGCGATCCGGATCTGCTCTTACTCGATGAGCCGACCAATCATCTTGATATGCAGGCGCTCGAATGGCTGGAACAGTTTCTCCGGAACTGGGACGGCACGTTGATTGTCGTCTCGCACGACAGATATTTCCTTGAACGAGTAACCCAGCGCACGTTGGAGTTGAGTTTTCAGCGTCTTGAAGATTACCCTGGCAGTTATGAGAAGTATCTGACCTTGAAAGCCGAACGTATGGAACGACGGCTCAAGGAATACCAGGCGCAACAGGCGTTCATTGCCCGCACCGAAGAGTTTATTCGCCGCTATCGGGCCGGACAGCGCGCACGTGAGGCAAAAGGGCGTGAAAAACGACTGGAACGTTTGAAACGTGAGCAGATGGTTGAACGGCCTAAAGAAGCGGCAAAACTGCGCATATCACTCGATCATCAACTCCGGTCAGGCGAACTGGTATTACATCTCGATGGCCTGGTGGTTGGCTACCGTAGCCAAAATGGTGGGGCGCAGGCGCTCTTACGAGCGGATGATCTGACGATCCGACGCGGCGAGCGGGTTGGCTTGCTTGGCCCAAATGGATGTGGCAAAACAACCTTGCTCCGCACCCTGGTCGGACAACTACCGGCGTTGCAGGGTATGGTACGTCTCGGTCACGAAGTGCGGATCGGATACTATGCACAGGGTCACGATATTTTGCAGTGGAACAATACTGTCCTTGACGAGATCATGCGCGTAGCCCCAGGGCTTGGTGAGGCAGCGGCACGTCATCTGTTGGCGCGTTTTCTCTTTACCGGTGACGATGTGTTCAAACGAATTGCCGATCTGAGTGGTGGTGAACGATCACGAGTGGCGCTGGCCCAACTCACCCTCTTGCCCGGCAATATGCTGCTGCTCGACGAACCGACCAACCATCTCGATATTGATGCACGTGAGGCGTTAGAGTCTATTTTGAAAGAGTATCCCGGTACGATTTTGTTTGTTTCGCACGACCGCTATTTTATCGACACCCTGGCCGATAAGCTCTGGATCGTTGATCAAGGTCGAATCCGACAATTTATCGGGAACTATAGTGAGTACGTTGCTGCCCAAGCCGCGCTACCCCAACCGTCACCGCCAAAACAGTATGAACAGCGGCCAACACCGACAAAGCCATCACGTCCCAATGATGCCGAACGAGCCAGGCAACGTCGTCTAGCAGCGTTGGAAGCTGAAGTAACGGCGCTCGAGCAAGACCTGGCCCGACTCAGCAGTGAACTCGATGCGGCCAGTCAGGCCTGTGATGTTGCGCGGCTAACGACCCTGGGCGCGCAATATGCCGAACTAGAACAGTTGCTGGCAGCTAAATACGCTCTGTGGGAACAACTGGCAGCTTAAGGATGTTCATTTCTAGCATCGTAATCTAATCCTGCCCGCGACAATGAATTACCGTGCATACGCACCAATTTATCATGCTGCCGGTCAGGCGACCTTCGGTGCCACGTTAGCCAGTACTATTCTCGAGCATCTTCCGTTACCGCAACGGGTGCTCGACCTTGCCTGTGGTACCGGCGCGGCAGCGCTGGTTTTTGCCGCAAACGGTGCGATCGTTGTCGGGGTCGATTTGTCGCCCGATATGCTGCGCATTGCCCAAGAGCAGGCTGTTCAGCGCGGGTTAGACATTGACTGGATCGAAGCCGACATCCGTGCACTCCCACCTGATCCACGTCTGGCACCGGCCAGCTTCGACATGATCACCTGTCTCTTCGACAGCCTTAACCAGCTTCTCAACGATGCCGATCTGACAACGGTTTGTCGAACAGTCGGCACGTTATTGCGCCCCGGTGGACACTTCATCTTTGATCTGAACACACCGGCCGGCCTTCGTTCATGGCACGAATACGATCAGGTAACCTTCGACGGACGTGATCTGCTGGTCATCAACCGGCTCACCTTCGATCCAGTGCAGCAGCGCGCCTATGGTCGCATTATCTGGTTTCGCCGCGACGGGCAGCGCTGGTGGCGTGGCGAAGAGACGCACTGCGAACGACCGTGGGAGGAAACAGACATCGCGGCAGCCTTGAACGCCGGCGGACTAGTCTTGACGGCGCGTCTCACTCCCCACTGGACACCGGCAACTACCGCTGATCCACGAGTGGTCTATGTCGCGATGCGCCCAATCGGCGACGAGTATGTTTGAACGTTCTCTTGTGTGGTAGGGGCCAACCATCCCCCCTTCCTCGCCGCGTAGAGGAGCGGCAAGGGGGTGGGAGAAGGTGCAGGTCTCCGTCTCCCATCCCCCCCTTCCTCGCCCGCAGCGCGGGAGAGGAAGGGGGCAGGGGGGGAAGGTGAGGGGGCCAGGGAGAAGGTGAGGGGGCAACCATCCCCCCTTCCTCGCCGCGTAGAGGAGCGGCAAGGGGGTGGGAGAAGGTGCAGGTCTCCGTCTCCCATCCCCTCCTTCCTCGCCCGCAGCGCGGGAGAGGAAGGGGGCAGGGGGGAAGGTGAGGGGGCCAGGGAGAAGGTGGTAGGGGCCAACCATCCCCCTTCCTCGCCGCGTAGAGGAGCGGCAAGGGGGTGGGAGAAGGTGCAGGTCTCCGTCTCCCATCCCCTCCTTCCTCGCCCGCAGCGCGGGAGAGGAAGGGGGCAGGGGGGGAAGGTGAGGGGGCCAGGGAGAAGGTGGTAGGGGCCAACCATCCCCCCTTCCTCGCCGCGTGGAGGAGCGGCAAGGGGGTGGAGAAGGTGCAGGTCTCCGTCTCCCATCCCCCCCTTCCTCGCCCGCAGCGCGGGAGAGGAAGGGGGCAGGGGGGGAAGGTGAGGGGGCCAGGGAGAAGGTGAGGGGGCAACCATCCCCCCTTCCTC
>Ga0209227_1000372_pt1 | contig 39116 bp, 34 predicted proteins | sample YNPBryantNP2012_FD_185815 | JGI IMG/M metagenome (GOLD analysis project Ga0209227, IMG submission 185815) | Anoxygenic and chlorotrophic microbial mat microbial communities from Yellowstone National Park, USA - YNP Bryant NP 2012 (SPAdes)... ...
ATGGGGAAACCGGGTTTCCCCACGCCCCCGCCCCCGGGAAGGTGAGGGCGCAGCCCGCACGCAGGGGCATGGGGAAACCGGGTTTCCCCACGCCGACCCCACCCGCAGGAGGGTCTGGGAGGGCGCAGCCCTCCCGATTCAGAGACCCAGCCCCAGCCCCTCCAGCCAGAAGCGCAGCCACGACATGCTCCCCAGAATGAGCAGCGTGGGGATCACCGCCACCACTGCCGGGCGGGCGAGCTGCCGCAGGTCGGTCACCGCGCCTTCGTAGCCCATCACCAGACTGGTGAGCAACAGGGCCACCAGGTAGAGCACCCCGGTGATGCCGAAGAAGGCCAGAAAGGCCAGCGGCCAGAACATCAGGCTCAGATTGCCGTAGATGGCCGCCAGAGCCAGCAGATTGACGGCAACGATCCCCGCCAGTTCCCACCAGTTCCGCAGCACCGGCTGCCGGTCATCCACGTCCTTGCGCAGGCTCTTCACCAGGATGATGTGCAGCAGCACGGCGATAAAGATGCCCATCCCCATGCCGGTAAGCGTGCGGAGGAAATTATCCGGCGTGTAGAGGTGCGGCCGCCCCAGGTCCACGAACAGCGAGTTGAAGCCATCTACGGCCATGAGGGCCACGAAGAGCAGCAGGGTCGCCACGATGGACCAGGGCGGCAGGCCCCCGGCGCGCCCACGGCCAAGGGCGTAGATGGAGAGCAGCGTGAGCATGAAGCTGAGGTAGATGCCGCTGTTGCGGGCGCAGAGGGGGAACTGCAGGTTGCCGAGGAAGATGTTGTGCTGTTGGGCGCAGATGCCGTGGACCACGGCGTACATCTTCCATTCCAGGGGCGCGCCGGGCCAGAAGAACAGGGCCGCCAGCAGCACGGCGACGAGCGCGCCGAAAAACCAGCGCCAGGGGCGCTCGCGACGCGCCTCCACGCGCGCCTCGGCGGCCCGGAGCTCGCCCATGCGCTGCTGGGCGATGCGAATGACTTCATCGGGGGAAGGTGCGCTCATTCGAGAGCCTCGATCTGTTCCGCGAGCGCGCGCTCGTTCAGCGCCCCGATGTGCCGGGTGCTGATCGTGCCGTCGCGACGAATAAAAAAGGTGACGGGCAGGCTGTTCACCGCGTAGCGGTCACCGATGTCGCCGCCGATATTCGCGATCAGCGGAAACGTGACCGGAGTGGTTGCCGTGAAGCGGGCAATTGCCGCCGGCAGTTCATTGCGGTTCACCCCCAGCACTGCCAGCTTCCCTTCGGCGGCGACGTAGGCTGCCTGCAGGATGGGCATCTCTTCCACGCAGGGCAGGCACCAGGTGGCCCAGAAGTTGAGCACGACCGGGGTGCCGCGCAGATCGCTCAACCGCACCGTCGTTCCGTCAGGAAGGGTGTAGCTGAAATCGGGGGCCGGGGCGCCGCTCGCGGGGGCGCCATGGCCCTGGTCAATCAACCGGCTCTCGGTGGCGATCAGCGCGCCGCCCGCCGGTGGGACGGCCGGCGTGGTGATGGCGGGCTGCCGGCCACAGGCGACCAGGGTTACGGCAATGAGCGCGATGACCATCAGACGCTTCATGCCTTCATTATAGCAGGAGCGCCGACCCGACCCTCAATCCACAATCCGCGCCAACTGGCCGCGGCGGAAGACGATCACCACCTGGGCCGCGTCGTACCGTTGATGCGCCCCGGTGAAGACCACGCCATCGTACCCGTAGCGGTCCAGCCACCACTCGGCGGCCTGCGCCGGGTCGAGGTCGAGACCCAGACCGCGCGCTTCGGCGCGGATGGCTTCCAGACGCCGGGGCCATTCCTCGAGGTCGCAGGTAAAGGGGTGTTCCAGGCGCGCGCGGAAGCGCTGGGGAATGACGCCGGGCAGCAAGCGATGCCACCAGGGCCGCCCGCCTTCGCGCCCCTCGCGCAACGGCACCAGGGTGATCCCCCGCCCGACGGGGGTATGCTCCTGCACCAGCGTGTCGCGGTAGAGGCGGTAGGCGCCGCGGGCCTGCGACCCCGTGGCCCATTCGGCCGCCGAGCGCGCGTCGAGTTCCAGGGGCCGTTCGTCGAGGTCGGACACGCGGGGAATCCGCGGCGGGGCCATAATCTGGATCTGCGGCAACGGCTGCTGGGGCAAGGGGCGTGCGTGGGCATCGAACCAGACGGCCCGGGCCACGCGCATCGGCCCGTCGCGGCGCAGCCCGAAGCGAAAACCCCGCCGCTGGCGGCCATACATCGCGCTCGAGTTGGCGACAACCTCCACCAGCAGCGTAAGGCCGCCACCGCGCCCCGGGGCGGGGAACCAGCGCACCGGCGCGTGGAAGTGATAGATGACGTCATTCCCCTTCCCGGTGTGGCCCGCGGCCTCCCAGCCCCGCCCGACCAGCCCGCTCCAGCCGCCGCGCACGGCCCGCAGGGGCGGATAGATGGCGATGACATCGGCGGGGCCAGGCGGCGCGTCGCGCTCCCACAGCCCCGGCGGGGTGGCCCCCGAGACGGGCAGCCGCACCGTGCCGCCGATCACCTCCTGCGGCACGCTGGCGTTGGCCAGCTTCACCGTGGCGCCGGTGGCCGGGAGCAGCGGCTCGGGCGGATCAGGATCGGGGGCGCGTGGGAGCAGTTGCGCGCCGCAGTGGATACAGAAGCGCGGCGCGCCAGGGGGGAGTTCCTCACCGCATCGGGGGCAGATGGTCGCGTGCGCCGGGGGCATACGCCTTACCTTGGGTGGGGGTTACGTGTTTCGGCACCCCCTCCACAGACCGGTCACGAGGAGGCGGCGGAACCAGGCTCTCCCGCCGCGGCGCCCTCGTCACGCAGCGCCGGCGCGCGCTGGCCCCACCCCGTCCAGCTCAAGACGGGATTGCTGCCCGTCTGCAGGTGATCAATGACGCTCAACAGCACGAAGCCCGCCACGGCAATCGCCAGGGCCACCCAGAACTCCGGGGCCGCGACCTGGGGGAACACGTTCCGCTCCCGCAGCGGGATCACCTCGCCGTGGCGGTCGAGGGTGGTTTCCAGCACTTCCTTCCACGGCCAGATCTTGCGTAGCGAGCCCACCATGAAGCCCATCAGCACCGCCACGGTGACGTGATGGTAATGCCGGAGCAGCCAGCTCAACAGGCGCACGAAGCCCAGCAGACCCACCACGGCGCCGAGGGCCACCGGGATGATCGCCAGCAGGTTCAGATCGGAGACCGCGTCGAGCACGTAGGCGTACTGGCCCAGGATCAGCAGGATAAACGAACCGGAGATGCCCGGCAGAATCATGGCCATAATCGCCACCGCGCCGCTGAAGAAGAGCGTGATCGGGTCGTGGGGCATAGTCAGGGGCACCAGGCCAACGAGGAAATACGCGCCCACCGAACCGACCAGCAGTGCCGCCGCCGACGAGGGTCGCCAGCGCACCGTCGCTCCCACGGCGATAATCGAGGCCAGAATCAGACCGAAGAAGAACGAAAAGAGGAACACCGGCTGGTTCTCGAGCAGGTAGCGCATCACCCGGGCCATCGAGATGACCGCCACGCCGATCCCCAACCCGAGGGGGATGAGAAAGCCCCAGGGAACCTGAGTCAGCGCCTCGCGCCAGCGGAACCGCCCGATCAGCCGCAGCAGGTTCAGATTGAAGGCCTTGATCGCCGCCAGCAGGCGTTCATAAATGCCCAGGATAAACGCCATGGTGCCGCCCGAAACGCCGGGGATCAGATCGGCGATACCCATCGCGAAACCGGTAAAAAAGAGGCGCAGAGGCGAAAAGGATCGCGGTTCGGTCTCCGGTGCTGCCATGCGCTATGCTCCGTGTGCAGGCACATAAACATGCGCCCCGGCCAGGACGCTACCGGCGAGTATACTCCACCGGTATTACGGCGTCAATGCATAACGGGTGAGAAAATCGTCAAGTCGGTGGCAACGGCCCCCGCGGGAGGGTCTGGGAGGGCAAAGCCCGCGAGCAGGGGGATGGGGAAACCCGGTTTCCCCATCCCCCCACCCGGGGGGAGGGTGTGGGAGGGCGCAGCCCTCCCAGGAAGCACGGTCATCCCGTCGGGGTGCGGCGCAGCCGCATGGACGGCGAACGTGAACATAGGCTCTCGAAGAGGGTGTGGGGAAACCGGGTTTCCCCACGCCCCCGCCCCGCAGGGGCATGGGGAAACCGGGTTTCCCCATGCCCCCACCCGCGGGAGGGTCTGGGAGGGCGCAGCCCTCCCAGGAACAACCGGATGTTCATCGCGGCGTTGTGCGCGAATCGCATGGACGGCTAACGTGAACATAGGCTGCGAGAGCCAATCCCCATGTGGCGCCGCAGCCCACTTTCCCAGCCTCTCCCCGCTGGGGGGAGGCGCCGGGGTCCCGCCCCCAGCGGGGGAGGGTCAGGGAAGGGGCGGTCACCGTGCCCGCGGAGACGCGATGCGGGCGGGACGCCCGCGCTCCCAGGTCATATGCATCGCGGCGGTGTGCGCCATGCGCATGACCGTCTCACGTGAACATAGGCCAGCGGACGAGGTATGGGAAAATCTAGTTTCCCCACACCCCGCCCGCTGAATGGTTTGGGAGGGCGCAGCCCTCCCAGGCGTTCTACACGATAGCTATCCGTGATGGACCGCGCGTCCAGCGCGTGCGATCAGGCGAGCGCCAGATCGCCCTCGGCCTGCTCGACGTGGGCCGGGGCGCGCCGGGCTGCGCGGCGGAGACGATCCTCGATCTGGGCCAGCAGTTCGTCGCTCTCCATCGAGACAGCCGCGGCGGCCTCCCGCAGGGTGAGCGTGCTGGTCCTATCGATACGCGCCTCGCGCAGGACGCTGCGGGCCTCGGGGAGCTTCTGGACGACCTGTTCAACCGTGATGTTTTCGAGATTGCCGTTGCGCATTGTGATCCCTCCTCCAGGTAGTGCGCTTCTTCTATGACTCCCGTTGACGGCCCCATTGCCGGTGCCGGGGCGCGGCGCTAACGCCGCTGTGCACACGTAGTATAGCGGAAGTCTTGTGCAAAATCAACAATCTGAAGGGCGTTTGATTTGTATACTTTGCACAAAAATCGGCGGGGTGAGGGTGTGAGCACAACGGTTCTTGCTAGGAGGGCGTAGCCCTCCCAGACCCTCCCGCGGGCAGGGGTGTGGGGAGAGCGGGCGCGGACGGGCCTATGGACGCATGAGGCGTGCAGGCCGTACAATACACCGGCTCGCTGCTCATAGGTTTCAGGAGCCATCAGATGTTTGAAGATAGCACGGAACGCTTCACCCCTCAGGAGACGGCGCTGTTGCAGCCGTTCGTGACCAATACCGAGCGACCGATCTTCTGCCTGCGCAATCTGCCGGAGGTCGTCAAGGGCGCCCTCTTCTCGCGCTACAGCCGCAGCCCCAGGAGCCTGCGGCGCCTGCTGCTCGACGAATTCATGAGCGCGCCGGAGTCCGGCTTCCACGCCCTCGTGGCCGGGGCCGGCGCCGACCCCGCTGCGCAACTGGTCGCCGCCAGGGAGGCCGAGGCGTTCTACGACCGGGTGCTCATCGGCTACGGCGACGACTCGGTGGCCGAACTCGGCGGCGCGCACATCGCCTGCGAGGGCGTAAGCAACATCGCCGCCAAGCTGCTGGAAGACAGCCGGCTTGGGCTGTCGCCGCTCGAGAAGTCCACCCGCTACGTGCGCTTCGACCTGCCGGGGCCCGATGGATACGCCTACCTGCGCGAGCCTGCACTGATGGCCTCGCCCTACGCCGCGCGCTTCACCGCGGCGATGGACAACCTGTTCAGCACCTACGGCGCCCTGCTCGCCCCGGTGCAGACCTGGTTACAGGCCCGGTTCCCGCGCGACCCGGAGACATCGCAGCGCGCCCATGCCAGCGCCATCCGGGCCAAGTCCTTCGACCTGCTGCGCGGTCTGCTGCCGATGGCCACCCGCACAAATGTAGGACTGTTCGGCAACGGCCGCGCCTTCGAATACCTGCTCATCAAACTGGCTGCGGCGCCGTTTGCCGAGGCCCGGCAACTCGGCCAGGCGATGCAGGCTGAACTGGACCAGGTGATCCCCGCCTTCGTCAAGCGCGCCAGAAGCGAGCGCGGGCGCGACTACGCGACCTACCTCGCCACGACCCGCGAGCGCGTGGCCGCCCTTGCCGCCCAGCTCGACCTCCCCGCGTCATCCCGAGACGACGTGGCGGTCCGGCTCGTTGATTACGACCCGCGGGCCGAGATCAAGGCCGTGGCGGCGATGCTGTACCCGCACCTGGACGCGCCGCTGGCGACGGTGCAGGAAGCGGTTGCGGCCATGCCCGAGGCTGAGCGGATCGCCATCATCGAAGCTGCCATCGGCGAGCGCAGAACCCGTTTTCATCGCCCCGGGCGAGCCTTCGAGGAACCGTACTACACCTTCGACATCCTGGCCGACATTGGCGCATACCGCGACTTGCAGCGCCACCGCGTGCTTACCCAGGAGCGGCAGCATTTCACGACGGAGCATGGCTTTGTCGTGCCGCCGGAGCTGGAGGCCATCGGCGTGGCGCAGATGTACCGCGCCGCCCTGGAACGGGCCGCCGAGGTATTCGCGGCGATGCGCGCCGATTTCCCGAACGAAGCTCAATATGCCGTGCCCTTCGCCTTCCGGATACGCTGGCGCGTCAAGCTCAACCTGCGCGAGGCCTACCATCTGATCGAACTGCGCAGCGCGCGCCAGGGTCACCCTACGTATCGGAAGATCGCCCAGGCAATGTTTCGTGAGATCAGCGCCGTTCACCCGGCGCTGGCAAGCGGGATGCGTTTTGTCGATCAGAGCGACTACGGCCTGGAGCGCCTCGCCGCCGAGCAGCGCCTCGACCAGAAACGGCAGCGGGGGGATCAGACGGGATAAACGCCCCTCTTGAGGTGAACATAGCCCCTCGCGGGAGGGTGTGGGCGGTGTGCCGCCCGCAGGCAGGGGGATGGGGAAACCCGGTTTCCCCATCTTCTCACCCGGTGGGAGGGTGTGGGCAGGCGTAGCCCTCGAGCAGGGGGATGGGCAAAGCTGGTTTCCCCATCGTCTGCGGATGCGGGCCAGAGGCCCGCGCACCCAGGCCCCGGCCCCTGGGAGGGTGTGGGCGAGCGTGGCCCCTCCGGGAACAACCTTTTTTCATCCCGTTGGTGTGCGGCATAGCCGCATGGACGGCTGAAACCTGTTCACGGCGAACCCGCCTCATCGTGCGGCAGGGTGTGGGCCAGTTCTTCGGCGGGTCGCGCCCCGTTCGTTCCCTCCTCGCTTTGCGTCGCGTACTCCTGGGCCCAGAGTTGAATGCTCTCCCAGTCGCGCAGGGCGGCGGCGTGCACCTGGTCGGGCCGCCAGACGCCCCGCAGGTACTCGGCATCGATCGTGGCGGGGTGCATGCTGCGGAACGGCACCACCGACGCGGTCTCGCCCTTGCCCCATTCTTCCTCCTCCCCCGGTCCGAGCGGCAGGGCGATCTCGTGGTAGGTCACCACCTCCGGGTGCCGGGAGCGATCCACCAGACCATCGGCGGCCTCGCAGACCCGCCCGTGATCGATCAAGGCTGCCAGGAGCACATCGGTCATGCGGCTGCGCACCGAGAGTTGCACCAGCCGCAGATAGCCGACCCGGACGAGGGTATCGAGATAGCCGCGGATCGCCAGCCGGCTGCGCTCGCCCTGGCCCCAGCGCACCCCGATGCCGGCCTCGGCGGTGCGCTGCCGGTTGCGCCCGCTCAGACTGCCCGCCACGGTTGCCGCCACCGGCCCGCTGGTCACCGGGTAGAAGCGGATGTGTTCGCCCAGCCCCCAGTGTCGCACCACTTCGGCGCCCCCCTGGCGCTGATGTTTGATCTCAATCTGCCCGACCTTCGCCGCCCGCATCGCCTCGTCGAGGTCGGCATCCCGGCCTGACTCGATATGAAAGCCGACATAGGGCGCGAAGCGGCCTGTTCCGAGGCTGGCCCGGGCGAGGCTCTTGCCGTTCGCGTACTGGAGGGTCACCACGTCCTGGGTAGTCTGGAGGCGGTTTCTGCCGATCATCACTGCGCTCCTGATCCGCACCGGATCGGTGTCGTGGGCAGGCGAGAACTGCGCCGGATCCTTCGCCCGCCGGGCGGGAAAGCTAACGTGAACACGGGGGAACCAGGTTCCCCCATCCCCCCGCCCGCGGGAGGGCCTGGCCCTCAAGCAGGGGGATGGGGAAACCGGGTTTCCCCATCCCCCCACCCGCGGGAGGGCACAGCCCTTGTGCAGGGGTCTGGGGAAACCGGGTTTCCCCAGATCTCCACACGATAGGATAGCACGTGTGTTCTTATTTGTCTAGCCATTGAGAGATGGTTACAGGGCTAGTGCAAAGTCCTTGGGGCGTTGCCCCAAACCCCAGTTTTTGGGTGTGCGCGGCGGCTTTGCCGCCGCGCACACCCAAAGAGAGTATCGCGGGGGCGGCGGAGCCGCCCCCGCACCCCCACCGGAGGTGACTTTGCAAGAGCCCTGACAGGTGCATGGCAGGGCTTGACGCGTGGGCCAGGCCTTGCTATAATCAGCACATCTGATCTAATAGCACAAATGTACTACCTGCAAGGCCCGCGAGAGGAGGAACAACGATGGCTGTTCAGAGCCGTGATTTGCACAGCGAACGCCGCTTTCTCATCAATCTGCCCATTGGCAACGTTGGCGCCATAGCCTACTTGATCGCCGGCATCCTGGCCCTTCTCGCGGTCTATGTCGTATTGAGCAGCGCCATTGCCTTTGTGCGCACCATGCGCGATGACCTGGCCTACGGACGGCCGCGCACCTTTCATCTGACCGCCAATGTCGGGCGGCCAGAGGAGGTCAATGGTCCCACCCAGTTGATTGCCATGAACCTGGATCGGCAGGTGGTCATTGTAGAGATCGCCGGCAGTGATCCGAGCAGGGTGCGCACGATACCCGGACCATACCTGTTCGGCGCGGGCGAGGATCTTACCCCGGTCACCATGCGTCTCGATGATCTGAATGGCGATGCCGCCCCCGACCTGATCGTGCAGATCAAGAACGAGGAGCTGGTCTACCTCAACCGCGGGACGGAATTTGGCCTGATTTCCGCCGAGGAGCGGCAGCAGATCATGCAGCGCACGGCGGAAAGGCAATAGCAGGAGCCGTACATCGTTGGCGCTTCAGGAAGCCCTCGCCTGTTACGTTCGCGCTTATGGAGCCACCCCCTCCTGTGTGGGTTCAGGTAGCGGAAGAGCCTGGCAACGCGGCCCAGGAGCGGGCCACCCCATCCCGTGTGGGTTCAGGGTCAGATAGATCATGCGGTCGCATGCAGGAGATAGGGGCCTGGGGACATCCTGAAAGCCTTCACCCCCTCCCCCGCTCCTGCGCGCGAGAGTGGGGAGACTAACAGTCCTGCGTCGGGGTGTCCTGATGCGGCAGAAGCCGCGTTGGCCCAGATGTTCTGTCCGCCCTTGACTTGAACGCGTGTGGGCCGGGGTGGGCTACGGCAGGGCAAACAGGCCTGGAACGCGCCGGGCCAATCCGAGGTTGCCACTTACCTGCATGCGGCCCATCACCATATGACGCCAGGGCCTCGTCTGGCCGGTCAGCAGGCGGCAGAGCAGGTCGGCGCTGGCAAAGGTGAAGGTGACATCGGTGGTGCGGGCGCGACCGATCTTTCCCCTGCCGCCCTCCGGGCCGATCCGGACGTGCCAGCTCCCGCCTCCCTGCCCTTTCACGTTGATGGCGATGATGGCGTAGAGCTCGCCTCCGCGCTCTGGCCAGTATGAAAGGCCGAGCAAGTGGAAGAAGCGCGTAAGCTGGCGCCGCATCATGCCGGGGCTGAAGAAGATCCAGACCGGGCGCGAGCGGGAGACGGCCAGGTGCGCGCCGCGGACGATGCCGGCATTGGCCAGGGAGCACCCGAAGAGTTCGGCCACGGTGGGAACGCGGCTGAAAAAGGGCGCCGCGACCTGCTTCCCCAGGCTCTCGGCGCCCAGCGGCGCGCATAGTCGCGCCGCCGCGCCGAGAGCCTCCAGGAAGGCGCTTATCAGTTCTCCGATGGGCCGCTCGGCGTTTGCGGCAAGCGCCGCCTCGTTGAAGGAAGGGATGTCCTCGCGGCGTGCCAGGCCGGGAATGCTCGCCGGGCGCCCCTCGAGACCGCTCTGGATGATCTGGTTGTACGTCTCGGTCATTGTGAGCGTGTGGGCCAGGGCTTCCCGCATTGTCCAGGGTTCGGCGCGCCGTTCGATACGCCGGTTCCAGTCGTCGTCCTTGACACGCTCGAAGGAGCCACGGTAGATCTCCTGGAGTTCCAGGAAGTCCGAGGCGATGGTGTAGGCGGTAAAGGCGCCGATGCGATCTTCCAGGCGCGCCAGGGCCTCTTCCGCGGCGGCCAGTTCGTCCTGCTCCGCCTCAACCGGCGCGGCGACCGATGGCGTCGGTTCCGGGAGTGGACCTGCCACGCTTTCCGGGGCGTCCTGGAGCTCCAGGTCGGTACGCTCCACCCCCGCGATTTCCAGGATCAGGTCCGGGCCGTAGGCCAGGGCGGGGGTCTGGAAGCCGGGCAGGGCCTGGCCGGCGAGCACCTTCTCGGCGATGAGCACCGCGGTTGCGGCCGTCAGGGTGTAGGCTTCCGGCACGCATAGCCGCGAGATCGCGATCCGGCCGGCCGCGTCGCTCACTTCTCCCCAGAGCAGGCTGTGGCCGCGCGCCCGTTCCTCCTCGCTCGGGCCGGGGGGGCCGCGCCGGATCAACCAGCGCAAAAAGCGGCGCGCGGCGCCCGCGCCGAGGGCCGGGATGATCAGCCGTCCCGGCCCCGCCATCAGCGCCCCCATCCGTCCCACGTAGGCGTACACGACGATGTTCGGGATGCCCGTGCTATAATATGCGCTGCTGACATCCCCCCAGGGGATGGCCACAACGTCAACCGGGCCGCGTCCAAAGTCTACCCGGCGCCTGAGTTCACCCAGCGGTGACGCCACGATTACTCCGTCGCGCCGGATGGCGCCCATGGCGTCCACGCTCTCCAGCGCCGTCAGGGCCGTGCCCCGCGAAATCCCGCCCAGACCCCGGAAAGCCAGCGCCAGGTGCGTGGCCTCCGGGAGGCGCCGTTTCAAATGGACGGCCAGACAGTCGCTCGGCACGACATCGAACCCCGCGCCGGGCAGTAGCATGACCCCCGCGGCGCGCGCTTCGCCATCGCGGGCGTGGAGTTCCTCGAACACGGCGATCTCGCCGGTAATGTCAATGTAGTGTGCCCCTGCCCGCAGACAGGCGTTCGCCATCGGGCGGCTGGTTTTGCTGAACGGCCCGGCGCAGTGGATCACCGCCACGCGCCCGCGCAACGCGGCTTCGAGTCCGGCGACATCGTCCAGGTTGACCGCCAGATGCGGCAGATCGAGGCGACGGGCCACTTCGCCTACCGCCTCGGCGTTGCGGCCCGCCAGGACGGGGCGCAGCCCCCGTTCGACGGCGCGCCGGGCGACCAGCGCACCGGTGTAGCCGTTCGCTCCGTAGATGAGAATGCGCTCGCTCACATGGTTCCTTCTGTCATCCACGCCCCTGCCGCATTGCGAGAGGCGCCGGGGGAGTCGCTCAGGCAGGATCAGTATAACGCTACTTTGTCCGTTCGCGGCAGCGCCGCCGCGAGCGGGGAGCTGGGGAAACCTGGTTTCCCCAGCCCCTCACCCGGTAGGAGGGTGTGAGAGGGGGCGTAGCCCTCCCAGGAACAATCGTACGTTCATCCCGTCGGTGTGCGGCGCAACCGCATGAGGGTCTAACGCCAATACCTTGCGCATAAGCGCACGCGGCGCTTCAGCCCCCCTCCCGCCGGGGGGAGGTGCCGTACTTCCGCCCACGGTGGGTGAGGGCTGGGGAGGGGATATTGCAAAGTATCGGGTCTAACGCCAGAACGTCCGTCGGCGCCCGGGCGTTCTGCTCGTTCTCAAACAGGCCTCCCCATCGGGTGTCTTTCCATCACCGCGGAGGTGTCTGGTGTCTGAAGAGGTCTGTTTTGCCCCGGCCCGCGAGCTGGCGGCGGCGATCCGCGCGCGCCGGGTGGCCTGCGTCGAGGTGGTGGAGGCGCATCTGCGCCGTATCGAGCGCCTCAACCCGCTGGTCAACGCCATCGTGACGCTCACCGCCGAGCAGGCTATGGCCGCCGCGCGCGCCTGTGACGCCGCGCTGGCCGCTGGCGCGGCCCCCCCTCCCGCCGCCGCGCCGCTCTTTGGCCTGCCTGTCGCCCACAAGGATCTCATGGATACCCGCGGGGTGCGCACCACCTACGGCTCGCCGATCTTCGCCAATCACGTGCCCGACACCGACGCGCTGATCGTGGCGCGCCTCAAGGCGGCGGGGGCGATTACCCTCGGCAAGACGAATACGCCCGAGTTCGGCGCCGGTTCGCAGACCTTCAATCCCCTTTTCGGCGCGACGCGCAATCCATACGACCTGAGCAAGACCTGCGGCGGCAGCAGCGGCGGCGCGGCGGTGGCGCTGGCCTGCGGTTTCACCGCCCTGGCCGACGGCTCGGATATGGGCGGCAGTCTGCGCAATCCGGCGAGTTTCTGCAACGTGGTGGGGCTGCGCCCTACCCCCGGCCGGGTGCCGGTGTGGCCCAACCGCGCGCCCTACCTGCCCCTGGCGGTGGAAGGGCCGATGGCCCGCACGGTGGGTGACGTGGCCCTGATGCTGTCGGCCATCGCCGGGGCCGATCCGCGCGATCCGCTCGCCTTCGACGAAGCCAGCCACGTCTTCGCGCGGCCCCTCAACCACGACCCGCGCGGCGCGCGCGTGGCCTGGAGCCCCGATCTCGGCGGTTTGCCCGTTGATCCGCGCGTGAACGCGGTGGTGGAGACCCGGCGCGCCACCTTTACCGCCCTGGGCTGTGTCGTCGAAGAGGCCACGCCCGATCTGCGCGATGCCGATGAGGTCTTCCTCACCCTGCGGGCCTTGAGCTTCGAGTTGAACCTTGGCGAGTTGCTCGACACCCGCCGCGATCAGCTCAAGGACACGGTGATCTGGAACATCGAGCAGGGTCGGCGCCTCACCGGCCCCCAGGTGGCGCGGGCCATGCGGCTGCACGGCGAATTGCTGGCCCGCGTGCGCGCCTTTTTCGAGCGCTACGACTACCTGGTGCTCCCGGTGAGCCAGGTCCCGCCCTTTCCGGTCGAGCAACCCTACGTCACCAGCATCAATGGTGTGGCGCTGGGCAGCTACCTGGAATGGATGCGCTCGTGCTACTGGATCAGCGCGACCGGCGCGCCGGCCCTGGCCGTGCCGGCGGGCTTCACGCCCGAGGGGCTGCCGGTGGGCCTGCAGATCGTTGCCCGCCCGCGCAATGAACTGGGCCTGCTGCGCCTGGGCCATGCCTACGAACAGGCCACCGGATTCTGGCGCCAGCGGCCGGCGATCTAACGTCGAAGATAAGCCCCTCAAGAGGGAATGTGGGGAAACCGGGTTTCCCCACCCTCTCACCCGGTGGGAGGGTGGGGGCGGGTGCCGCCCGTGAGCAAGGGGATGGGGCAACCTGGTTTCCCCACCCTCTCACTTGGTGGGAGGGTGCGGGAGGGCTCGGCCCTCAAGCAGGGGGATGGGGAAACCAGGTTTCCCCATCCCCCCGCCCGCGGGAGGGTGTGGGAGAGCTATGCCCTCAAGCAGGGGTGTGGGGCAACCGGGTTTCCCCACACCCTTACCCGGTGGGAGGGTGGGAGCGGGCGCCGCCTGCGCACAGGGGTCTGGGGAAACCGGGTTTCCCCACGCCCCCACCCGAGGGTGCGGGCGGGCTATGCTCTCAAGGAGTAGGGGGAAACCCGGTTTCCCCAGACCCTCACCCGATGGGAGGGTGTGGACGGGCGCCGCCCGCGGGAGGGTGTGGGAGAGCTATGCCCTCAAGCAGGGGTGTGGGGCAACCGGGTTTCCCCACATCCTTACCCGGTGGGAGGGTGTGGGCGGGCGCCGCCCGTGGGCAGGGGCGTGGGGAAATCTGGTTTCCCCCTATTCTCACCCGGTGGGAGGGTGTGGGAGAGCTATGCCCTCAAGCAGGGGCGTGGGGAAATCTGGTTTCCCCCTATTCTCACCCGGTGGGAGGGTGTGGGAGAGCTATGCCCTCAAGCAGGGGCGTGGGGAAATCTGGTTTCCCCCTATTCTCACCCGGTGGGAGGGTGTGGGCGGGCGCCGCCCGTGGGCAGGGGTCTGAGGAAACCGGGTTTCCCCCTATTCTCACCCGGTGGGAGGGTGTGGGCGGGCGCCGCCCGTGGGCAGGGGTCTGGGGAAACCGGGTTTCCCCAGACCCTCACCCGGTAGAAGGGTTTAGGAGGTCGTAGCCCTCTCAGGAACAACGTTGTTCATTACGGCAGGGCGCGGCGCAGCCGCATAGGACCGATTGTGAAGCGAGGAGCACCCCGATGAGCTTCAAAACCACCGATCTGAGCGACGCCCATCCCGAGGCCCAGGTGGGCGAGCCGCTGCTGCGACACTTCGGCGGCGTGAGCAGCTTCAGCGGGCCGATCGAGACGCTGCGGGTCTTCGAGGACAATGCCCTGGTGCGAGCCATCCTCGAAGAACCGGGCAACGGGCGCGTCCTGGTTGTTGATGGCGGCGGTTCGCTGCGCTGCGCGTTGCTGGGCGACCATCTGGCGGCCCTGGCCGCGGGCAACGGCTGGGCCGGCGTGGTGCTGCACGGCTGTGTGCGCGACACGGCCCAACTGCGTCAGATCGCGTTGGGGATCATGGCGCTGGCCTCCTCGCCGCGCCGCAGCGTCAAGCGGGGCGAGGGAGAGCGCGGCGTGGCCCTGCATATCGCCGGGTTGACCCTGCGCCCGGGGTACTACCTGTACGCTGACGAGGATGGCATCGTCGTCGCCGAGCAACCCCTGGCGTAACGTAAGGGTTCACATGTCTCCCGGGAGCGCAATTAATCCGGTATGTCGGGCTAGCCGTGGGGCTGATGGTCTGTGAACAATTACTCCGATATAGCCCGCGTAGGCGGGCTTCGCCTTGCCTAGCCGAGGGCTTTAGCCCGACGGCTAGGGCGGGATAGCGGATTAATTTCTCAAAGACCATAAGCCCTCGGCTACGGGATGTGAAGCCCGCCGGCGCGGGCGAGAGCGGATGATGTATTCAAAGACCATCTTGCCCGCGTAGACGCGACGCGGGCGGGACGCCCTTGCTCCCAGGCGCGTGGGTTACCCCAGGTGTGAACAGTTACTGGCGTAATGTGTGCAGAGCGCCGTTCGCGCCATGGGCGCCCGGGGCCGTGGTATATGCTATAATCGGCGCCGATCCGCCCGGGATGACGCAACGCGGGAAGAACCCTCTCCGGCGCGGCGGGTTACCGAACGGCGGTCACCGGAGCACCCGGTTGTTCGCTGATTGAGCTGGTGTTTTTTGACGAAGGAGCATGCACCCTATGCGCAAATCCCTCACCATCCTGCTGGCGGTCATGCTGCTGGTCCCGGCCCTGGCCGCCTGTGGCGGCGGCGCCGCCACGCAGCCAACCGCCCCGCCCGCCCAGCCCACCGCGGCGCCCACCGCCGCGCCCACCGCGGCGACCGCCGCCGCGGCGCCCACCGCGGCGACCGCCGCGGCGCCCACCGCGGCGCCCACCGCCGCGCCCACCACTGGCGCTACAGACTCCTCTAAGCTCCGGGTTGGTCTGGTTACCGACCTGGGCAAGGTCAACGACGGCACCTTTAACGAGTTCGCCCACAAAGGCGTGCTGATGGCCCAGGAGAAGTACGGCTTCGAGTACAAGTACATCGAAACCACCGCCCAGGCTGACTACGCTGCGAACATCCAGGCCCTGGTGGACGAGAAGTTTGATGTCATCGTGACGGTCGGGTTCCTGATCCAGGAAGCGACCGTCGCCGCCGCCGCGGCCAATCCGGACATCGTCTTCATTGGCGTTGACCAGTTCTACGAACAGGGCGCCGTGACCGATAATCTGGTCGGTTTGCAGTTCCGCGAGGATCAGGCCGGCTTCCTGGCCGGAGCCCTGGCGGCGATGATGTCGGAGAGCGGCACCATCGGCATCGTTGCCGGGCAGGAGATCCCCCCGGTGAAGCGCTTCAAGAACGGCTTCGATAATGGCGCGAAGTATGTGCGCCCGGACATCAACCTGCTGGGGGTCTATCTGCCCACGTTCATTGATCCGGCCCTGGGCGCCTCCAGCGCCGAGCAGATGATCGGCGAGGGCGCCGATGTGATCTTCGGGGCCGGCGGCCCGACCGGTTCCGGGGCGATCAAGGCCGCCGCCGAGAAGGGCGTCTTCGTCATCGGCGTGGATCAGGACGAGTACCTGACCACCTTCGCCCGCGGGGCCGCTCCGGGCGCCAATCGCATCCTCTCCAGCGCGATCAAGCGCGTGGACGTGGCCGTGGCTACAGAGATCGGCAAGGTGGCCGAGGGCACCTTCAAGGGGAATGGCATCGAACTCTTCGATGCCGCCGGTGAAGGCGTCGGTCTGGCGGATTTCCACGAGACGGCGGATCTGGTTCCCGACGCGGTGAAGGCCCGGCTCGAGGAGATCTTCAAGGCCCTGGCCGATGGCACGCTGAGCACCGGTGTTGACGCGGTGAGCGGCGATGTGGATCCGGCAACCGTTCCAGAGCCGCAGCCGTATACGCCGTAGCGGTAGGTCCTCGGAGAGGGGGTGGGGAAACCGGGTTTCCCCAACCCCCCGCCCCGCAGGGGAATGGGGAAACCGGGTTTCCCATTCCCCCACCCGCGGGAGGGTTTGGGTTGAAGGCGGCGATGCCGAGCCGCAACGCCAACCATTCCCCCACCCGCGGGAGGGTTTGGGCGGGCGCAGCCCTCCCAAGAACAACCTGTTTTCATCCCGTCGGTGTGCGGCGCGAGCCGCATGGACGGCTGAGGTGACCATCGTTCGCAGCGTGCTACCCCCCTCCCAGCCTCCCCCCGCTGGGGGGAGGAGCCGGGTGCCTGCCCCCGGCGGGGGAGGGTCCGGGAGGGGGCCGGCGCCGTGCCCGTGGCGCGGGCGTCCCACCCGCGCTCCCAGGCCATGGTCATCGCGGCGGTGTGCGCCATGCGCATGACCGTCTCACGTGAACATAGGCTGCTGGAGCAGGGGTGGGGGGAAACCGGGTTTCCCCACGCCCCTGCCCGCGGGAGGGATCGGCTCCTGCGCAGGGGCGATGGGCAACGTCAACCACCAGGCCATCGGCGGTCGAAAACCGCGGCGTGGCCCGCACGCAGGGAACTATTGCTTCAAAGACGCGATATGGGGCCGCGCCTGCCCACGCCTCTTCCCGCATAGGACGGACCAGGTAAGGAACGGTATGCATACTCGTCTGGACCGTTTACGGGCCATCCTGGTTGGGCGCGAGTTGCCGGCGCTGCTGGTCACTGCTCCAGCCAATGTCCGCTACCTCAGCGGCTTCACCGGCAGCAATGGCGCGCTGCTGATCGCCCCCGCGGCGAACCTGCTGTTCACCGACAGCCGCTACCTCATCCAGGCGGCCCGCGAGGCGCCCGCCTTCGCCGTGCGCGAGATCATCAACCCCGAGCGCCCCTTGCCGGTTGCGCTCAAGGCTGCCGCCGCCGAACTGGGCCTGCCGCGGATCGCCTTCGAGGCGGCCCATGTCACTGTGGCTGCGCACCGCGCCCTCGCCGCGGCGCTGGAAGGCGTGGCCGAACTGGCGCCGGTGGAGGGTCTGGTGGAACGCCTGCGCGAGGTGAAGGACGACGCCGAGTTGCAGACGCTGCGCCGGGCGATCGCCATTACCGACGCGGCCTTCCTTGCCTCGCTGCCGCGCTTGCGCCCGGAGATGACCGAGCGCGAGGCGGCATGGATGCTGGAAGTGGCCCTGCGCGTTGGCGGCGCCGAGGCGATCTCCTTTCCGATCATCGTTGCCGCGGGGCCGCATAGCGCCCTGCCCCACGCGCGCCCCGGCGATGAGCCGCTTGGTCTCAATCGCCCGATCGTCATTGATATGGGCGCCCGCGTGGATGGCTACCACGCCGATCTGACGCGCACGGTGGTGCTCGGCGAGCCTGACGAGCGTTTCCGGCGGATCTACGCCATCGTGCTGGAGGCCCAGCGGCGGGCGATCGCCGGTATGCGTCCGGGCGTGCTGACCCACGAGGTGGATGCCCTGGCGCGCTCCTATATCGCGGCTATGGGCCACGGCGAGCATTTCGGCCACGGGCTGGGTCATGGGGTAGGACTGGAGGTGCACGAGGGGCCGGGATTGCGCCGGGCGCAACCCGACGCCCCCGGCGCGCCGTTACAGGCGGGTATGGTGACCAGCGTCGAGCCGGGGATCTACATCGAGGGCTGGGGCGGCGTGCGCATCGAGGATCTGGTGCTGGTCACCGCCGAGGGCTGCGCCGTGCTCTCGCAGGCGCCCAGATTGGATGTCGGATAGCCGTCGGGTTGAACCATTCCATGCGTTTCTCGTTTCGCCGGGCCGCATGGCCGCCACAGGGGGAAAAGGAGCTATGCGGGGAGGCGAAGCCTCCCCGCGCCCCTCCACTGCGTAAGTCCTGTCGCATGCGAGCGAGCTGCTCGCGCTCCCAGGAGACATGCGACCACGTACTGAGGACCCGGGCGCGCCGTTACCGCTCTTGCCTGGGCCGGATCACCAGCACCGGGACGGGGGCGGCCTGGATGACCTTCTGGGTGACGCTACCGAAGACCCAGCGGCTGATCCCGCTGCGGCCGTGGGTAGCGATGGCGATCAGGTCGGCATGCTGGCTCTCGGCGTAGTCGAGGATGGCCTCGGCGGCGGGCATGGTGCTGACCTCGACGTTCACGGTGTAGCCTTCGCTGCGCAATGGCGCGGCGACGAGCTCGAGGTAGGCGCGCGCCTCGCTCTCCAGGCTCTCCTGCTCATCGGCGGCGCTCGCGGCGAGCATCCCGCTGTAATCCACACTTGACGTAAAGATAGGCGGCACGGCGCGAAGCAGCGTGATCTTCATCGTGCCCTCGTGGGCTGCCAGATCGCGCACGTGCGGCAGCACCTGCTCGGCGAGGGCCGACCCGTCCAGCGGAACCAGGATGTGGCGGTACATACGCTCCTCCTTGCAGCAACCTCTTCGTAACTGCGGAGGGTTGCCGGACGTGACGAAAACGAAGACGCGGCCCCACCGGGCCTGCGACCTTCGTTCTCGGAACGGATAGAACCTTTTCGGCCCGCGAGGCTGATCAATCGCGAGCCGCCGAGGGCGGGCTTACCGTCACGATCCCGTCCTCGGTTTCCGACTCGACCATCCAGCGCAACAGATCCGAAACGGTAATCACGCCGACCACCTGTTTCTCCAGCACCACCGGCATGCCGTGGATGTGGTGGGTGATCATCACCTGCGCCGCCTCGCGCAGGCAAGTCGAAGGTGAGACGGTCAGCACCGGCCGACGCATAAACTCACGCAGCGGCAGATCGCGGATCCGCAGGCCAGGGCGATACTCGGCCTGATCGCCCTCGGGCGCGTCCGAGATGCGGTTGATGTCGCCCTCGGTCACGATTCCCACCAGTTCATTGCGCTCGTTGACCACCGGCAGGCGCCGGATATTCTGCTCGGCCAGGAGTTGCCGCGCCAGCGGCAGGGTCATCGTCTCGCGCGCCACGACCGGTGGGGCGCTCATCCAGACGCGCACGCTATCCATCTCGTCCCCCTTCTGTCATTGCCAGCGCGGCTCAGGCCGTCCAGCGGACGCCGCTGTGCAGCACCTCGACCAGGTTGCCCTCCCGATCCATCAGGAGGCGCAACGAGTTCCGCAGTTCGCAGTCGAGCACCGGGCAGGGGAGGATGTGCTCGACCCCGTAGGGGCATGCGCCTTCACGGCGGCAGGCGCCGACATACACGGCATAGCGCGGGGAGCTAGGAGGACCGTCGAGCATTCGCAGATGAATAGGCTCGTTCCGCAGATCGGGATCGAGCTGGATCAGATGCTCGCGGGCCACCCTGAGCATAGGATGCGGCGGTCGTTTCGGGCGTGCCATAACCTTGCCTTTCGGAATGGTCCGCGTGTGTCACGCTTGTGAAGCCATGATCAGGATAGCAAAGTCAACGCAAAGATTGTGAAAACTAATCGCAACAGTCTGTTAAGATCTCTTTTATCGTGCGCCCCTTCGCCAGGGCGGCGGCAACATTTGCGCCCAGGCCCGAGCCAGCCGATGATGTGAAGCTGCTCGCCGAGATCCGCGACCTGCAGCCGCAGCAAGTCGCCGCGCTGCAACGCGGCGAGAGGATGTAATAACATCCAACATCTACAATCCGAAATATGGTCTTTGAGAAATTCATCCGCTATGCCGGGCTGGCCGTGGGGCTAAAGCCCTCGGCTACGGAAGGCGAAGCCCGCCTGCGCGGGCTAGAGCGGAGTATGTATTCAAAGACCATATAATCCTACAACCTCCCCTGGGCCTTCAGGCGCAGATAGGCGTTGACCACGCCAGCGCTGAGCTGGTCGGCGGGCACGTCAACGGTGAGCGCCCCGGCGCGGTTGAGCCGGTCGAGGAGCATGCGCCGTTCGTCGAGCAGTTCTTCGGCCACCGCGCGCCGGTACAGGCTGGCGCTGTCGCGCGCCGCTTGCCCGGCTGCGCGGCTCACAAAGGGGTCGCTGACGGTGACGCACAGGGGCAGGTGGTGGCGCGCCAGTCGGGCCAGGTGGGTGACCAGGGGCTCGGCCGCTTCGGGGAGCGCCAGGTCGGTGAAGAGGACGATCAGCGCGCGGCGGCGCTGCCGCTGCGCCAGGTAGCGCAGGGCCACGCCGTGGTCGGCCTCCACCGGCTCGGGTTGCAGGTTGTACAGGCTTTCCAGCAGGCGCTGGAACTGCGGTTTGCCGCGCCGGGCGGGCACGTAGGTTCGCACGTTGTCGGCAAAGGCCAGCAGGCCCACGTGATCGCCCCGCAGCAGCGCGACGTAGCTGAGCAGCAGGGCGGTGTTGACCGCGTAGTCCAGGCGCATCAGGTCGCCCACCGGCGGGGCCATCAGGCGCCCGCAGTCGATGGCGCAGATGAGGTGCTGGCTGCGCTCGGCCTGGTAGTCGGCGGCAATCGGGCGCACCCGCCGGGCGGTGGCCTTCCAGTTGATGCGCCGGAACTCGTCGTCGGGGGTGTAGTCGCGCAGGCGCTCGAATTCGCCCCCCACGCCCCGCGCGCGCGTCGGGCGCAGCCCCAGCTCGCGCAGCATGCCCCGACGCGCCAGCAGGTCGTATTTGCGTACCTCCAACACGTTCGGGTACACGCGCACCCCGGCCGCGGCAGGGTAGCGCGCCTGCCGGAGGAGCATGCCCAGCGGCCCGCGGTAGCGCAGCACCACGTCGCCGAAGCGGTAGTCGCCCCGGCGCAGGGGGCGCACGTGGTAGCGCGCCTCGTAAACGTCGTAGGCCGGGATGGCGCCGCTCAGGAATTGCGCGTCGGCGGGGAACTGGTGGGGGTATTCGTCGCGCAGGGTAACATCTATGCGCCGGGGGCTGGCATTGGCCAGGATGACCGTGATCAGGTTCTCGGCGCCGAGCGAGAGTTGCGCGTCGTGGACGCGCTCCACTTCGATCTGGGCCGGCCGGGGCGCTAGCAGCGCGTCGCTCAGGGTCAGCCCTGCGACGATAACCAGGTAGGCCAGCGCGAGCCAGATCAGCGCCGGCGCAAAGGCCGACAGGGCGATTGGCGGGGCGGCCAGCAAGAGCAGGATGAGCAGACGCGGAGTCGGTAGCATCGCCCTATTGTACCTTGAAACCGCGCCAGCGCCGTGCAATAATGCAGAGTGTCAGGCGATCTTCGGGGATGGGGCAACCCCGTTTCCCCATCCCCCTGCGGGGCGGGGGCGTGGGGAAACCCGGTTTCCCCACACCCCTCGCCGAGGGCGTATGTTCACGTTAGTCGTCCATGCGGCTGCGCCGCACACCGACGGGATGAACATACTTCCTGGGAGGGCTGCGCCCTCCCAAACCCTCCCACCGGGTCGGGGGATGGGGAAACCGGGTTTCCCCATCCCCCTGCGCAAGGGCTGCGCCCTTACCTTTAATAACGAAGGAGGTCCGCCATGGCCCGAGCCGAGTCTGCCTCCGTCTCTGGAGGAATGCTCCTGCCCCGCGAGGTGACCCTGCCGCCCGTGCCGCTGGAGCATACGACCATCGCCATCGAGGTGGTCGGCCCGCTGGCCGAAACGGCGCTGACCCAGCGCTTTCGCAATGGCCACCACGCGGCCCTCGACGCGCTGTACGTCTTTCCGCTCCCCTCCGAGGCGGCGGTCAGCGGGCTGGAACTGCGGGTCGGTGCGCGGGTGATCCGCGGCGCGGTGCAACCCCGCCCCGAAGCCCAGCGCCTGTTCCGCGAGGCCGCCGAGCGTGGCTACGACGCGGCGTTGCTGGCCCAGGAGCGCCCGAACATGCTCAGTGTCGAGGTGGCGAACCTGCAGCCGGGCGAGGTGGTCGAGGTGCGCCTGCGCTACTTCGAGCGCGTGCCCTATGATGATGGCTGGTTCACCCTGGCGGTGCCGACGGTTGTGCTGCCGCGCTACCTGCCGGGGGGCATGCTGGCCGATCCGAAAGACGGCGCCGTGCCCCTGCTGCCGCCCGATGTCGCCGGCCACACCCTGGCCGTCGAAATCAGTCTCGATGTGGGCCGCCTGGCCGAGATAGAGGTTCCCAACGATCAATTCGAGCTGCGCGAGGCGCGAGGGCGCCACCTCGCGACCCTGCGCGACCCCGCCGCGGTTCCCGATCGCGACCTGGTGCTGCGCTACCGCCCGGCCGGCGCCGGGTACCGCGCCGCGGCCTTCGTCTTTCGCGAGGCCGGTCGTCCGGGCGCGTTGCTGTTGTCGCTGACGCCCCAGGCGTTTCCCGCGCCCGAGGAGGTGCTGCCCCGCGAGATGCTCTTTGTCTTCGACCGCAGCGGCTCGATGGGGGGCGAGAGCATCGCGCAGGCGCGGAATGCCTTGCGCGCCTGTCTGCGCGCGCTCAATCCCGGAGATAGTTTCAATATCTTTCCGTTTGACAATTTTGTTGAACGTCTTGCCCCCACGCCGTTGCCCTTCACCCAGGCGAACGTTGATGCGGCGGATCGGTTTATTGCCGGCATCGAGGCCCGTGGCGGCACCGAGATCGTCGCCGCCCTGGCCGAGGCGCTGGCCCAGCCCCGCGATCCGAAACGCCTGCGCGTGGTGGTGTTCCTCACCGATGGGGCGGTGGGCAACGAGAACCTGGTGTTGCGTGAACTGACCGCGCGCCTGGGTGAGGCGCGCGTGTTCGCCTTCGGCGTGGGATCGGCGGTGAACCGGTTCCTGCTGGATAAGCTGGCCGAGGTGGGCCGGGGCGTGACCGAGTACATCCTGCCCGGCGAGCCGATCGAGCCGGGAGTGGAACGCTTCCAGCGCCGCGCCGCTCTGCCGCTGCTGCGCGATCTGCATATCGAATGGGGCGGCGCCCACGTGAGCGATGTGCTGCCCGCCCCTCTGCCCGATCTCTACGCCGGACAGCCGCTGACCCTTATGGCCCGCTTCAACGCGCCCCACGACGAACGCGCCCTGCTGACGCTCAAGGCCCGCGCGGCGCGCGGCAGCTTCGCCGAGACGCTCGTGCTCGACCTGCCCGCGGCGACGCCCGATCGCGGCGGGGTGTGGGCCGCGCTGCCGAAGCTCTGGGCGCGGGCGCGGATCGCCGCCCTGGAGGACACGGCCCGATTGGAGTCGCGCCACGCTCCGGCGCTGGAGCAGGAGATCCTGGCCCTGTCCCTCGAGCATGGTCTCCTTTCGAGCCAGACCGCTTTCGTGGCCGTCGAGGAGCCGCCAGCGGACGCCGGGCGCCAGCGCGCCGAAGGGCGGGTGGTGGTTCCGGTGCATCTCCCCGCCGGCACCCGGCGCGAGGCCTTCGAAGGCCTGCCGGCGCCCGCGCTCCTGGGCGGCGTGATGCACGCGGCCAGCGCCATGCCGGTCTTCAAGGCGCCGCTCGGGCGGGTCCTGGCCCGTGCCCAGAGCGTGGGTGACATTGCCCCGTCCGGGGACTGGACCACCGCCCGTGGCGCGCCCCCCGCGGCGCCGCGAGCGGCGCCCACGCCGATGGAGCGCCGCGACGCGGCCCTTCGCTACCTGGCGCGCACGCAGGCGGTCAATGGCAGTTGGGCCGAGGATGAGCGCGCTACCGCCCTGGCGGCGCTGGCGTTCGCCCTGGCCGGGCACACCGCCCACGCGGGTGCGTTTCGCCCCCAACTCATCCGCGCCGCCCGCTGGCTGGCGGCGCGCGCCCCCGCCGAGGGCGCCCTGGTCGCCCTGGCCCGCGCCGCGCTGGAGGGCGCGCCGCCGGAAGCGGCTGCCGCCGCCGCCGCGGCAGAGGCGACCCTGCGCGCCGCGGGCTTGAGCCGGGCCGAGGCTATCGCCCTCCAGCGCCTGGGTGGCGACGCCGATGGCGCCGTGGCGCCCCCCGCCGCCGATCCGCTGCGCCCCGCGGCGACGGTGCTGGCCCTCACTGCCGCGCTGGCGATCCTTGTGGCTGATTGATGGTGGGGAACCCCGGGGTCCCCGCGCCCCGGCCAGAGGGCGGAAGGGCGCGGCCCGTCCAGGAAGTCCGTAACTTGCGGGGAAGCCGGGGGTCCCCGCGCCCCGGCCAGAGGGCGGAAGGGCGCGGCTCGCCCCGGCCCTCCCACGGCATCAGCCCGGAAGCATGTGGCGGAGCGAACTTCGATGCACACCGAGACACTCGCGGAGCAGATCCGCGCCGAAGCGCGCAAGGTGCTGGTTGGCCAGGACGAGCCGTTCACCCTTCTGCTGGTCGCCCTGCTGGCCGGCGGCCACGTCTTGCTCGAAGGCGCCCCCGGCACCGCCAAGACGCTGATGGCCAAGACCCTGGCCCTGCTCGTGCGGGCCGAGTTCAAGCGCGTGCAGTTCACCCCCGATCTGATGCCCTCGGACGTGCTGGGCACCCAGGTCTTCGATATGGCGACGGGCCAGTTCCGGCTGCGACGCGGGCCGATCTTCACCCAACTGTTCCTGGGCGATGAGATCAACCGCGCCCCGGCCAAGACCCAGAGCGCCCTGCTGGAGGCCATGGAGGAGCGCCAGGTGACCATCGAGGGCGAACGGCTGCCCCTGCCCGATCCCTTCTTCGTGGTCGCCACTCAGAACCCCATCGAGTACGAGGGCACCTACCCGCTCCCCGAGGCGCAGCTCGACCGCTTCCTCTTCAAGGTGCTCCTGGATTATCCGCCCTCCGAGGTGGAACTGGAGGTGCTGCGGCGCTACCACCAGGGCTTCGACGCCCACCGGCTGGAGGAAGCGGGGCTGCGTCCGGTGGTGGCGCCGGCCGATCTGCAGGCCTGCCGCGCCGAGATCCGCGAGGTCACCGTCGAGGAAGGCGTGCTCGGCTACATCGGGCGCATCGCCCAGGAGAGCCGGCGCAGCCCCGACCTGCTGATGGGCGGCTCGACCCGCGCCAGCATCGCCCTGCTGCTGAGCGCCAAGACCTACGCCGCCATCCACGGGCGCGCCTTCGTGACGCCCGACGATGTGAAGGCCCTGGTGCGCCCGGTCTACCGCCACCGGATCATTCTGCGGCCCGAAGCCGAGATCGAGGGATTGACGCCCGATACGGCCCTTGGGCGCGTGCTCGCCCGCGTCGAGGCGCCACGCTGACCCCGCCTATGCGCCAGCCTGCCCTGCCCCTTCCGCCGCCCCTGCGCGGCGCCGACCCGGACTCGTTCGCCCGCGATACGGTGCTGCGCCGTCTGCCGGCCATTGCCGGGCGCGTGCTCACCGAGAATCGCCTCGATCACCAGGCGGCGCGCGCCGTCGCGGGCCTGGCCGCCGAGATCCCCTTCACGCCGCTGCGCCCCCTCGCCGACGATGCGGCGCCCGATCTGGCCCTCTGGCGGAGCTACCTTGCCCCCTACGCCGGCCAGGACTGGCTCGCCGTGCCCTGGTTCCTCGCCGAGACGTACTTCTACCGGCGCATCCTGGAGGCGATCGGCTACTTCCGGCCCCGCTCGGGCGCCTACGGCCGCGACCCCTACGCCCGCCAGAAGCGCCTGGGGCTCGAACACACGTCCCTGGCCGGGCTGAGCGATGAGCCGTTGCCCCTCGATGCGGCCCTCCGTGGCGCGCTGTGGGGCAACCAGGCCGACCTGAGCCTCTGGCCCGCGGACGCCGGCGACGGACCTGGCGGCGCTACCCTGCTGGCCGACGACGGCCCCGCGGTCCTGGCCCATCTCGACGCGCTCATCGCCCGCTCCGCCACGGTGGATGTCGTGCTCGACAATGCCGGGGCCGAACTGGTGCATGACCTGCTCCTGGCCGATGCGCTGCTCGCCCGGGGCCTGCGGGTGCGATTGCACCCCAGGGCCCATCCCACCTTCGTCTCCGATGCCACCGCCGGCGACGCGCGCGACACCGTAGCCTGGCTGGCGGAGCGACCCGGCCCCGTCGCCTGTGCCGCCGAGCGGCTCATCGCCGCGCTGGCGACGAGTCGCCTGACCCTGCACGACGACTGGTTCTGGACCTCGCCCCTGGCGGGCTGGGAGATGCCCGAGACCCTCTTTGACTTCCTGGCGACCTCGGGGTTGCTGATCAGCAAAGGCGATGCCAACTACCGCCGCTGGCTCGGCGATCGCCACTGGCCCGCCGACACGCCCCTGGAGGCCGTCCTGGGCTACGCCCCGGCGCCGCTCCTGCTGCTGCGCACCTGCAAGTCCGAAGTGGCGATTGGCCTGGATCAGGCCCGCGTCGCGGCGGCGCGCGCGCGCGATCCGCAGTGGATGATCAACGGGCGCTGGGGGCTGGCGCAGTTCGTCGCGATCACGCCCTGACGTGGTGTGGGGAAACCCGGTTTCCCCGCGCTCCTGCGGACGCGGGCCTCCGGCCCGCGCACCCGGGCCCCGGCCCGCAGAAGGGTGCGAGAGGGCGTAGCCCGCGCGCAGGAGTATGGGGAAAGCCGGTTTCCCCATCTCCCTCCGGTGGGAGGGCTGCGCCCTCACGCAGGGGGGAAGGGGAAACGGGGTTTCCCCATCTCCACCTGGTGGGAGGGTGTGAGAGGGCTGCGCCCTCACGCAGGGGAAGGGGAAACCGGGTTTCCCCATCTCCCTCCGGTGGGAGGGCTGCGCCCTCACGCAGGGGGAGGGGGAAACCGGGTTTCCCCATCTCCCTCCGGTGGGAGGGCTGCGCCCTCACGCGGGGGGAGGGGGAAACCGGGTTTCCCCATCTCCCTCCGGTGGGAGGGCTGCGCCCTCACGCGGGGGAAGGGGAAACCGGGTTTCCCCTTCCCCTCCCGCCAGGGAGGGGTTAGGAGGGCTTGCCTTCCCGCTCCCTGGGAACACCAGGTTTCCCCGCCCTTCCGCAGTATGCGGACAGGCTCTTAGCCTTCGACCGCCTTCAGATCCTCAACGACCGGCTTTGCGGCCTCGGTCAGTTCGGTGTTCACCTCGCCGAACACCTTCGCCGTATCCTCGCGGTTGACGATGATCCGCTCCAGGCCCTTGCCGATGATCTGGTCGCCGTTGCGCACGAAGACGCGCGCGGCATCCTGGGCGCGGGTCAGCGGAAGTTGCTCCACGGCGGTCTTGAAGTTGGGGTTCTCGGCGAAGAAGGCCTGCATCTCCGGCGACTGTTTGGTGCTGATGCGCACCGGCATGTAACCCGTGTCGCGCGCCCAGATGCCAGCCTGCTCGGGGTTGGTGGCGAAGGCGATGTACTTCATCGCCGCAAGTTGCTTCTCGGCGGGCGTCTCGGCGGGAATGGCCAGGCCGGCGCCGCCGGTGCAGCAGCCGAAGTTGGTCTCTTTGGGCAAGAAGCCCACGCCGACCTCGAAGGGCGCATTCTCGGTAATGCCCCGGAGACCGCCGGTGGAGGCCAGCATCGCGGCCCCAACTCCGCCGATGAAGTCCTTGTTGAGATCCTGCACCAGGGTGGCCCAGCCGAACTTGGTGGCGGTATCCTGGTAGAACTGCCCCGCCCGGAGGGTATTCGGGTCGGTCATAGTCATGGTGAAGTCCGGCAGCGAGTACTGGCCGCCGTGCTGCCAGGTGACGCCCTGGAACAGCCAGGCGATGTAGCTGGCCCCGGTGGGGTGCAGGAAAGCGGCGCGGGTCAGTTTGTCGCCCTCTTTGACGACCAGTTTCGGCGCCCACTCGCCGAACTCGGCCCAGGTCTCGGGGGCGCGGTCGGGCAGCCCGGCCTCGGCCCAGAGTTGCTTGTTGTAGTAGAAGAGCGGCGTCGAGCGGGCGAAGGGGATCCAGAAGTGCTTGTTCTGGCGCACGCCTTCGTTCAGCAGCACAGGCTCGTAGTCGGCGAAATCCAGGTTGACCTGCTTCGCCAGGTCGTCAAGCTGGGTGATGGCCCCGGCCAGGTAGAAGCCGAACCACCAGACATCGGAGAGGAGAATGACGTCGGGGATGGTGCGGGCCTGCAGGGCCGCGGTGAACTTCTGGGCAGTCTCCTCGTAGCTGCCCTGGAACTGGTACTCGACCTGCACCTCGTTCTGCGACTCGTTGAAGCGCTTGACCATGGCCTGCTCGGCCTCGCCAAGCCCGCCGCTGAACGACCCCCAGTAGGTGATATTGACGGTCGAGCCGGTCTGGCTGACGACGGTGGGGGCCGCGGTGGTGGGGGCGGGGGCCGCGGGGGCCGTCGTCGGCGCGGCGGGCGCCTGGGCGCCACAGGCTGCCAGGGCCGTGGCGCCGCCGCCGGCGATCAGCATCCGAAGCATCTGGCGACGAGACAGCTTGCGCTGCTCCATGCGTGGGTCTCCTTTCTCCATACTCGCGAGCATCTGTATGCACACGGGGGTCTCTCGTCCCCCGGAGGTGCCGCCTGGGGCCTGTGCGGGATTCGGGAGGGCATCGCCCCCTCGGGAACACTTTCACCGGCGTCTAACGTGAACATGGGGGAACCAGGTTCCCCCATCCCTCCGCCCGCGGGAGGGTTTGGGAGGGCGCAGCCCTCCCAAGAAGAACCTCTTTTCATCCTGTTCGTGTGCGGCGGAGCCGCATGGACGGCTAACGTGAAAACCGTTCGCAGCGTTCAGCCCCCCTCCCAGCCTCCCCCCGCTGGGGGGAGGAGCCGGGTGCCCGCCCCCAGTGGGGAGGGTCAGGGAGGGGGCCGGCGCCGTGCCCGCGGAGCCGTGGCGCGGGCGGGACGCCCGCGCTCCCGGGCCGTTTGCATCGGGCGGTGTGCGCCCTGCGCCTGGGGCCGAACGTGAACATAGGCTCTCGAAGAGGGGTGTGGGGCAACCGGGTTTCCCCATACCCTCGCCCGCGAGGCGGGTTCGGGAGGGATTCTGCCTCCCAGAACGTCATCGGATACCCCGGGTATCCGAACAGGCGCTTAGCCTTTCACCGCGCCGGTGGCGATCCCTTCCACAATGTAGCGCTGGACGAACAGGAAGACGATCATGACGGGGATGATCAGGAACAGCGACCCGGCCATCACCACGCCCCAGTTGATGGTGCCCTCGCTGTTGCGCAGCCAGTAGATGCCAATCGGCAGGGTGCGCATATTTTCGGTGTTGGTGACGATCAGCGGCCAGAGAAAATCGTTCCACTTCGCCACCAGCGAGAGCAGGGCCATGGTCACGATTGCCGGCTGGGCCATGGGAATGACGATGCTCACCAGCGTGCGGATGTGCCCCGCGCCGTCCACCCGCGCAGCCTCGATCACCTCATAGGGCAGGGCCAGGAACGCCTGCCGCAGCAGGAAGGTGCCATAGGCGATAGCCGCGCCGGGAATGATGATGCCGGCGTAGGTGTTGATCCAGCCGAGCCGGGCGATGGTCAGGTAGTTGGGCACGATGGTGATCTCCACCGGCACCATCAGCGCTGCCAGGAGGAGCAGGAAGACCAGATCCTTGCGCGGAAAGCGCAGAAAGGCCAGAGCGTAGGCCGAGGTGACGGCGAAGAACACCTCCAGCCCCATCCCCCCCAGGGTAGTGATGAAGCTGTTCAGGTAGAAGCGGCCAAAGGGGGCGGCATTCCACGCCGCCGGAAAGTTTGCCAGGGTGGGCGTCTGGGGGAACCAGGTCGGCGGGCCGTAGATCTCTGCCGAGGTCTTGAAGGCCGCGATCAGCGTCCAGTACACCGGCAGGCCGATCACCAGCACTGCCAGGAGCATGGCCAGGTAACCGGCGGCGCGCCAGCGGCGCCCGCGCCGCCGCGCCGCCGCGTTCTCGACCGGTTGCGTCAGGACCAGTTCGTCACTCAGGGCCATACGATCATCCATAGGATACGCGGCGCTCCAGGTAGCGCACCTGGATCAGCGTCAGCACGAGCATGATCAAGAAGAGCACCACCGCGACGACGCCGGCCTTGCCCGCGTCGTAGGTCACAAAGCCCAGTTCGTAGAGGTAAAAGATCAGCGTGGTGGTCGCGGTCACCGGCCCGCCGTCGGTGAGCACTTTGATAATGTCGAACGCCTGGAAGGTCGCCAGCACGCTGGTGACCGAGAGGAAGAAGGCCACCGGCGACAGGCCGGGCAGGGTCACGTGGCGGAAACGGGCCCACGGCCCGGCGCCGTCCACCAGGGCGGCGTCGTAGAGTTCGCGGGGAATGCCCTGCAGACCCGCCAGATAGATCACCACGGCGTAGCCCAGGTTCTTCCAGACGTAGACCATAATCACCGCCGGCATGGCCCACTCGGTCGTCCCCAGCCAGTCGGGCGAATTCAGGCCCACCAGGCCCAGAAGCTGGTCAATCAAGCCGTAGCGCGGGTCGAAGATGTAGCTCCAGACTACTGCCACCACCGCGCCCGACATCACCACTGGTGAGAAGAGGGTCGCCCGGGCGGCGTTGCGGTAGCGCAGGGGCTGGTTGATCAACAGCGCCAGGGCCAGCCCCAGCACCAGGGTCAGCCCCACGGACCAGACGGTAAACACCAGCGTGTTCAGCACGATCTCCCAGAACAACCTGCTGCTGAACACGTTGAGGTAATTATCGAACCAGACAAAAGGCTTGACCGGGCGCAGGAAGTTCCAGCGCACAAAACTCAGGTAGCCGTTGTAGATCAGCGGCCAGTAAGTGAAGATGCCAAAAAGGAGCAGATTGGGGCCGATCAGCGCGACGAACAGCAACCACTCGCCCCATCGGCGCGCCGGCGTTGAGCGGATGCGTTGTTGGAGACTGGCCATTGGATTGGATTGCGGATCGCGCGGCGCGGCTGTAAGGTTGGCAGCGGATCGGCGCTCGAGCGGGCCGGCTAGAACTTCAACGCGCAGAGCGCTGGCGCACACGGTCAGACCGGGGCGCGACCGCCCCCTATGCGCACGCCCTGGCGCCGGACCATCACATCGACAGGTATGCTCAAGCATATTAGCCGTGTGCGGTTAACCAACGTTAAGAAACAGATTAACTTGAGGTAAAACAATGGTTAAAGAACGCCCTGAGGTGAACTTAAGCTCTCGGCGAGGGGGGTGGGGAAACCGGGTTTTCCCATCCCTCAGCGGACGCGGGCCGGAGGCCCGCGCACCCAGGCCCCGGCCCCTGGGAGGGTTTGGGAGGGCGCAGCCCTCCCAAGAAGAACCGTATGTTCATTGCGGCGTTGTGCGGCGCAGCCGCATAGAGGACTGACGTGAAAATAAGCCCTCGGCGAGGGAGGTGGGGAAACCGGGTTTCCCTATACCTCAGCGGACGCGGGCCGGAGGCCCGCGCACCCAGGCCCCGGCCCCTGGGAGGGTCTGGGAGGGCGCAGCCCTCACCGGAACGACCTTTGTGCATCCCGTTGGCGCGCGGCGTAGCCCCTCGGAGAGGGGCGTGGGGAAACCCGGTTTCCCCACCCACCGCTCCACCGCGCGCGTCCTTGGGTGAAACGTCGCCCCCCGATCTGGCGGGCGTGGTAACGAACGTCCTGTCATTCAGCAAACATCTCGGCCAGGACTGCCAGGACCCTGGTTTGCGTCGCCGGTGCGAGTCGCCCGAGATGCTTCACCAATCGCCGTTTATCAACTGTCCGGGCTTTACGCTCCGTTCGCGATGCTCAGCTTGATCGCGACTCCTACAGCCAGCAGATCATCGACGAGCTTGACCGGGCCAACCTGTTTCTCGTGCCCCTCGACCACGAGCGCCTCTGGTTTCGCTACCACCACCTCCCTCCACTCTATCCGGATGGCTAGAGCTATTCCATCCTGCCGCGTGCTATCCTCCGGATGATGCATGCAGATCACGATGTCCTGGAGGATGCGATGAAATACCTGTTGCTCGTCGTCGTTGCCGTCCACGGCCTGATCCACCTGATGGGCTTCGCGAAGGCCTTCGGTCTTGCCGCGTTCGAGCAGTTGCGCGTGCCGATCAGCCAGCCGCTCGGGCTGCTCTGGCTCGCCGCGGCGCTGCTCTTCCTGCTGAGCGCCGCGCTCCTGCTCGCCGCGCCGGACTGGTGGTGGGCGCCGGCCCTCGGCGCCGTGCTGATCTCGCAACTCGTCATTCTTACCTCCTGGAGCGACGCGAAGTTCGGCACCCTCGCCAACCTGATCATCCTCGTGCCCGCGCTGGTCGCCGGGCTGGCCCACGCGCCCTGGGGCTACCGGGCGCAGTACGCCCGCGACGTGGCCGCCGGCCTGGCCACGCCAGCGGCGCAGACCACCCCTGTGACCGGGGCGGATCTTACCCACCTGCCCCCCATCGTGCAGCAGTACCTCCGCTTCACGGGGGCCGTCGGCCAGCCGCGCGTCGCCAACTACCGGCTGCGCTTCCACGGCGCGCTGCGCAATGGCCCGGACAGCGCCTGGATGCCGATGGTGGCCGATCAGCAGAGCTTCGTCGCCCCGGCGGAGCGCCTGTTCTTCGTCGATGCCCGCATGTTCGGTGTCCCCATGACCGCCTATCACCGCTACGTCGGCCCCAACGCCACCTTCGAGGTGAACGTCGCCTCATTGGTGAAGGTTGTCGACGCCCGCGGGCCGGAGATGGACCGCAGCGAGACAGTCACGCTCTTCAACGACATGGCGCTGCTGGCCCCGGCGACGCTGATCGACCCGGCTATCACCTGGGAGGAGCTGGACCCGCTGACGGTGCGCGCGACCTTCACCAACGCCGGCCACACGATCACGGCGGTGCTCACCTTCGCCGAGAACGGCGCGCTGACCAACTTCATCTCCGATGACCGCTCGCGCACGCTCGACGGCAAGACCTACGAGCGGGTGCGCTGGTCGACGCCGGTGAGCGGCTGGCGCACAGTGAACGGCCATCGGCTCCCGGACGCCGAGGCCCGCTGGCACTTGCCCACGGGCGAATTCGCCTACGCCCGCTTCGAGGTGGTCGACGTCGCCTACAACGTCGTGGGCCGCTGAGGCGGCGTTTTATGCCACAAGCACGGCTATGAACACCTACACCTTCCAGCTCGCGGGGCACCTGGACCGGCGTTGGAAAGCCGCCTTCGACGGCTTCACCATCATCCACACGCATGCCCCGGATACGCGCCCGGTCACGCTGTTGAGCGGCCCGGTGCCCGACCAGGCGGCCCTGTACGGCCTGATCAGCCGGCTGCGCGACATCGGGATGACCCTGATCAACGTGCAGCCCGCGGAGCCTGGCGCCGCCGAACCGCCGACGGCGCCCTGATCACCACACGAGGGCGATGAGCGGCTGCAACCTGCTGGCCGGCGTGCCGACCGACCCGGTTGAGCTACTTGGCTTCTACAGCTTGCTCACCACCGGCGGATTAGCCATGTCGATCTGGTTCTTCCGCCACCGCAAACACTGAGGATCGCTATGAACACACCCCCCTCGCATCCACACCTGAGCCGCCGCAGCTTCTTGAAGCTCCTTGCCGCTGGCAGCGCTACGGCGGCCGGCGGCTATGTGCTCTACGAGATCTACGAGACCGCACCCTGGCTGAACTACGACCAGCAGGTCGCCTCGCTCCAACGGACGATTGTGCGCGAGACGTTGCCGCAGCTGGTGATCCGGATGGGCTATGCAAGCGCCATGCCTCGCTCGCCACGCCGGCCGGTCGCGCAGGCGCTGGCCGAAGCAGGCGCGCCGGCCTGATGCACCGGGTGGCTGGTAACGGCTCTGGATCACGCTGCTCCACAAGCCACGCCCCGCGAGTGTGCCGGTGATCAGGGAGGAGACGGTGCTGGATCGCCGGCCGCCGGCGCAACAATCTGGAGGCTCAGGAGCTCCAGTCCCAGGTCGCGGATGTGTTGCAGCAGGGCGTGCAGGGCGGCCTGGTCGAGCTGCTGCGCAGTGATCAGCGAGTCGCCGGCGGCGGTATGCACAACCGCCAGATCGGTAAACCAGCTCAGTCGGCGCTCGCTCACATGCCCACGCACACAAAGCTGGTAGGTATGGGTGCCCATGGCCGTTCTCCAGACAAGGTTCGGTGCGCCTCATCCGCTCGACGCGGCGTGAGCTGCGCATGCCCGTAGTCTATCCCGAGCGCCTGGCACATGCACCTATCGCGCGATAGGTTCGCGGGCGAGGCTAGACCAGGCCGAGCTCACGGGCGCGGGCGATCGCCTTCGGCCGGTTGCCGACCCCCAGCTTCTGCCGACGCCGCCCACGCGGTGGCCTTCGAGGAGTTCGAGGCGCTGGGGCGCATCCTGAGCGAGGAGGTGCTGCCCGAGACCTACCCCGGCCGCTGAGTGCTACCACCCGTGGGAGGAGTAGAGGGCCAGACCCTCCACGTCCACCCACCGACGCAGCGGAGGCCGTGGACGCGCACCTCTGGCTCAACATGCTCGACGGGAGCGCCTTCACGCTGGGGATCAGCGTGGGGGTCGCGCTTCACCGGGCTGCCGCTGGTAGTGGCGCGGCGCTCGGAAGCGCGCTGGCGGCAGGATTTCGACCATTCGTTGTGGTCGCCTGCCCTCAGGAGCAGCCTGGCGTCCCCGGTCGTCGGCTTGCCGGGAGAGCGTTGTGCTGAAGTGGCCGGTGAACGAGGTGGTGGGGTGAGCGTGGTGAGGGGGGACTTTACAAATCCAGGGGAGAGCGAACGGCCAGGCCCCCGCGCTGGAGGACATGGGTATAGACCATGGTCGTTTTCACGTCTTTGTGGCCGAGGAGCTCCTGGACGGTACGGATATCGTAATGGGCTTCCAGGAGGTGAGTCGCAAAGCAATGGCGCAGGGTGTGGGGACCGACCGGCCTGGGGATGCCGGCCCGTTGCGCTGCCTGACGGATCGCCTTTTGCAGCCCGCTTTCGTCCAGGTGGTGGCGGCGCACGACACGGGCACGGGGGTCGACTGACAGCCGGTCGGAGGGAAAGAGGTACTGCCAGCCCCACTCGCGATTGGCGTTGGGGTACTTGCGCTCCAGGGCATCGGGCAGATAGACGGCGCCGTAGCCCTGGGCCAGGTCCCGGTCGTGCAGCGCTTTCACCTGGCGCAGGTGTTCGTGAAGCGGCGCGATCAGGCTGTCGGGCAGGATGGTCACGCGGTCCTGTCCACCTTTGCCGTCGCGGACGGTGACGGTGCGGTAGTCGAAATCCAGATCTTTGACCCGCAGGCGCAAGCACTCCATCAGCCGCAGGCCAGAGCCATACAGCAGTCTGGCCATCAGCTGGTGCGTACCAGACAGATGGCCGAGGAGGCGCTGCACCTCGTCGCGAGTCAGGACGGTGGGCAGGCGTCTGGGTTTTTGGGCGCGCAGGGCATCAACCGGTCCCAGGTTCTGGTGGAGCACCTCGCGGTAGAGAAAGAGGAGGGCGGAAAGAGCCTGGTTCTGGGTAGAGGCGGCGACCCGCTCGTCTACTGCCAGGTAGGAGAGAAACGCTTCAACTTCGGGGACGCCCATGTCCCTGGGGTGGCGTTTGTGGTGGAAGAAGATGAAGCGTTTGATCCAGTTGACGTAGGCCTGTTCAGTGCGGATGGAGTAGTGTTTGATGCGCAGCGCATCCCGGACCTGGTCCAGCAATTTCCTGGGTTCTGGTTCCATTTCTTATGATGACAAACGGCGATTGCTGTGTTAGTATTAGTGTCAATGGCTGGGCGTACAGCGTAGCACAGCCATCGACAGGAATCATTATACAGGAGAATTTCCGTGCATGCAACTCCAGGGGTGGATTATACGGAATCCGTATAAGGTGCCCTGAAGGGGAGAAAAGCGGAATCCGTATAATCAATAGTTAGCCAGCGCCCAGAGCGCGGTCGAAATGCATAGCGGGCGCAAGAAAAGAAAACAGGGAAGACCGTCGTTCGCCGAGTTGCGTTCGGCGATAGAAAGAGATACAATGGTTTCCAAAGAGCCGCAACCTGTTCACGCTTTGCGAAATATAAACAGGCGCGTCTGTTCCAAAAGCACGCGCGAGAGAATGGCAACTGCGGGCAATGGCACGGCAGGGCGGAAACCTATATCACGAGAAACCACCTCGGCGGTGTGACACTCGGCGTAACCCCTACGACACAGGGGCGCGTGGCTTGCAACGCGACATCGTGCAGGCAAATTAACAAAACCAAAGGCACGAGTTTGGCGTAGCCGAGAGTGAGCGACGCGACAAAATGTGAACGCCAAGAGTAAGGGCGTGGAGCGTTGCACAGAACGATACGGTTGAGTGACCGCGTGCGCCTCATAAAAATCCAAGACTGAGACGCAAGAACGCGAAAGCGTCTTGAAAAGCGGGGCGCTGGCTAACAAGCGGTTGCAGCAGACACGCTCCGCTCGCTGCGCTCGCTCCGCGTGCGGCTGAACCGCGTGCCGTTGGGCAGCTGAGTCACGTAAAAAAATCAGATTGATCGCATATGTCCTATTCAAAATTATTCATTGTGAGAAAATATGGCTTTCTTAGATACACATCTTTCGCGATTGTATTATTTGTTACTTTTTTGGCTAGACTATATAAGATTGATAGTCCTCTATGGCTTGATGAAATCTATGGTTATCGCCTTGCACAACTTGGCTTTGAAGGCATTATTCAAAATAGTTGGACTGATCCACATCCTCCCTTATATTATTTTATGCAGTGGGTTGTGTCTGGTTTTGGTTACTCCCGCAGCGAGATTATTTGGAGATTGATACCGCTGTTAAGTGGAGTGCTTCTAGTTCCCATGCTAGGCATCATTGTTGAAGACATCACCGACTCTTTTACCAGCATCATAATTTGTTTGATTGTAGCAACATCGCCGTCTCTGGTTTACTTTAGCCAGGAGGCAAGACCTGTTGCCTTTCTTGTGTTACTTGCATCTATTTCTATGTGGTTCACCGTAACCATACTACGCAATGCTTTTGTAGGCAGGCTATGGATTGGATGGATAATCATAAGTCTTTTGGGGTTGTACACAGGGTATGCTTATTTGATGGTAGCAGGTATTCAGCTTGCGTTTTTAGGACTTTGCTATTATCGGCATGTCGTATGGAGGATTGCGTCCATTATAATTATTGTGGGTTTGTTCGTTCTCTTGCCATTTATGACCAGTAGCCTTATCCGAGTTGCTTCACATCACGTTAGTTCTGAGCCGCTCACCTTGTGGCGTACGTTACAAACGCTATTTGCTGGCGAACCGCTACGCTATGGTTTTTCACTTTCTCATTCTATTTTCCCGTTGGTTGTGATAGGACTGTGCATAGCTGCCTGTATAAGGACAATTAAGCTTGGTGATAACAGACTTGCGTATCTTATTGTACAAGTTGCGTTGCCGATGATCGTATTCTTTGCCCTTAGTCCACTACTTAGCATACGGCTACCGTTGCCAGAAGCAAAGCAGTTCATTCTTCTCATGCCAGCATTCCTAGTGCTTATGGCGAATGGTATTGCCGAACTGCGTCAGTGGTTTGGGCATAGAAAAGGCTTTCTTGTAGCCATCGTTTTATGTGGAGCGATGGTATTTCTTAATGCAATTGGCCTCCAATCATATTGGTCTAGTCCTAAAAGCCCGGAAGGGCTTACGGTCTTGAAACTTCTCGATAACCTGCAACCAGGTGAGAATGTGGTGAGCTTGCACTACTCCACGGATTATGCTCTTGGGTTTTATACCTCTGGAATTCCAATCTATCGAAGTCCTAGACAAGATGGTGAGAGTTATAGATATCAATTAACTGACTCCGAGCATATCTTTGATTCAGCGTCAATGCCGCCAATTTGGAAAGGAACAGAAGACATTCGCGCCAGTGGTAAGTTTTGGATTTTGGCTCATTCCACTGTTTATCGCGAACCAGTTGCATCGTTAATTTTAGGATGTCAAATAGTAGAGCAAGATACGTTTTTTGCACTTAATGGCTCTTTTGAGCTAATGAAAGTTGAATGTCCGGTACATCGCTGAAAAGCGCCCAACCCCAGGTTGCAGGCGACGTTGCTCCGCTATCGCTCTGCAACGCGCCTGAACCCCATCGTTATGCGGCGCGTCGCCACGCGAAATTTGTGTGTGCGCGATCTGTGTCGCGCTAAGGCACAGCGTCTTGTCGTCAACGCGCGCGCAGCGTCGTGTTTTCGGGTGTGTGGCTTTGTGTGGCAGTGCGCGCGTGGCGGGGACACGCGGCAGGGTGCGGTGGCTTTGTCCCATCCGCAAGCCGCATAACAAGCGCATCAAGCCGACCGCCTTCGGCGCGGGCCCGCGCGTGCCACCTTGTCGGCGGGCTTGGAGTTGCGGGGTGCGGTACCTCGCGCGGGGCGGCGGCGGCTTATACGCGCGCCGTTAGCCAGCGCGTTGAGTGGCGCGTCTTGATTTTGCAAGGAGAGAGAAAAATGGCTCCTACAACGATCGCCGATTTGACTGTGGATGACTTGAGAAAACTCATCCGCGAAACAGTTATTCAGACATTCTTCGAGTTATTGGGTGATCCTGACGAAGGTCTCGAACTCAGAGACGAGTTCAAACTCGAACTCCAACATGCTTTGGCTACCGATGAAGCAAGCAAAACAATCCCTGCCCAAGATGTTGCCGCCAGACTTGCACTGACATGGTGAAACATGTTCCAAGTAGAGTTTACGGCAGGAGCACAAAGTGATTTGGCTCGCTTGGACAAGCCCATGGCGCAGCGGGTGTTGAAAAAGTTACGTTAGTTGGCGGAAAATTTTGAAGCCGTCACCCCAGAGGCACTGACAGGTCAATGGCAAGGCGTATTCAAATGCGTGTTGGGGATTATCGGGTGCTTTACACCAGCGATTGGGAGAAGCAAAAGATTATTGTGCGCTTTGTCAGGCATCGTCGTGAAGTTTATAAGCAGAGCGCTGGCTAACATGCGCTTCAAGCCGACTGTGCTTCGCTCGCTTCGCTCGCTCCGCACAGCGGCTTAAGCGCGGGCCGTTAGCCCGCTATTTCGGCAGAATGAGTCTTGAATTTTTATGAACATATTCATAGACACTAATATTTTCCTTTCCTTCTATCACTTCACCAGCGATGATTTAGAAGAACT
>Ga0209227_1000379_pt1 | contig 38881 bp, 28 predicted proteins | sample YNPBryantNP2012_FD_185815 | JGI IMG/M metagenome (GOLD analysis project Ga0209227, IMG submission 185815) | Anoxygenic and chlorotrophic microbial mat microbial communities from Yellowstone National Park, USA - YNP Bryant NP 2012 (SPAdes)... ...
GGGGTTCCCCATACTCCCCCCCGGGGGGAAGGTTGGAGCGGGCTGCGCCCGCCCGCAGGGGCATGGGGAACCCGGGGTTCCCCATACTCCCACCCGGGGGGAAGGGTGAGGAGCGGGCTGCGCCCGCCCGCAGGGGCATGGGGAACCCGGGGTTCCCCATACTCCCACCCGGGGGGGTGGGCGGGCACAGCCCGCCCAGGAAAGCGCATCGAAGATCGGCTCGCTACTGCTGCCCGGCCAGCTCCAGCGCCCCGGCGATGATCGCCGGGATGGCCATCGCCACATCATCGCGGATGACCACATCGGCCTGTTCGTCCAGATAGGTCTCCTCCAGGTTAACGATGACCACGCGGGCGCCGCGGCGCGCGGCGATGAGCGGCAGGTCGCAGACGGGGGCCACTTCGAGCGACGTGCCGGCTACCAGCAGCAGGTCGCACTGTTCGAGCAGCGCGTGGGCCAGCCAGAGCAACCCCCGCGGCAACCCCTCGTCGAAGAGCACGACATCGGGCTTGAAGACCCCGCCGCACGAGCAGCGGGGGGCGCGTCCCTGCCGGATCACCGGCAGCAACTTCTCGCCGGGCGCCTGCCGTTCACATTCGAAGCAGGTCGCCGTCCGCAGGTGGCCGTGCAATTCGTAGACGCGGCGCGATCCGGCCTGCTGGTGCAAGCCGTCAATGTTCTGGGTAATCACCCCCGTCACCCGCCCGGCGGCCTCGAACGCGGCGACGGCCAGATGCGCCGGGTTCGGGCGCGCCGCCAGGATCGGGTCAATCAGGTCGTTGAGCCAGCGGTAGAAGCCGTCGGGATCGCGCCGGAACGCTCGCAGCGACGCCACCTCGGAGGGGTCGCTGCGGGCCCAGAGGCCGTCCGGGCTGCGAAAATCAGGGATGCCGGAGGGCCGGCTGAAACCGGCGCCGGTGAGCACCACCACCCGTTGCGCCGCCGCTGCCAGTTCAATCGCTCGCCCAAGCTCTGTGCGCATACGCTTGCCTCAGCCCTTGCCGAAAGGGAAAATATGGGAGATGGGACAGGTGATTGCAGAAAAACTCGCCTTACAGCCGTCTATGCGGCTGCGCCGCACACCGACGGGATGAGAAAAAGTTGTTGCTGGGAGGGCGTAGCCCTCCCAAATCCTCCCGCGGGCGGGGATGTGGGGGACCCCGGTTTCCCCATGCCCCTGCGTGCGGGCTACGCCGTCCCACACCCTCCCGCGGGCGGTGGGCCGGGTGCGCGGGCCTCCGGCCCGCATCCGCGCGCGGGCGCCGTTTCCCTCAGCCACGGATCGAACGACGAAACACGGCCAGCGCCAGCCAGGTGCAGATGACGGCAAACAGCCCCACCACCGCCACGCTGAGCGGGAGTGGAATAGTAAAGGGCGCGCCGAAGGCCAACCCGCGCACCGCGTCGATCAGATAGGTGGTTGGATTGAGCAAGACGATGGTCAGCATCCATCCCGGTAGCACGGCGAGCGGATAGAGAGCGTTCGAAGCGAAGAGCAGCGGCAGGTTGAAGAGGAAGATCATGCCGTGATAGCCGGCGATCGAGCGCGAGACGGCGGCCACGGCCAGGGCCATCCCGCTGAAGCCCACCGCGAAGAGCGCCAGCAAGAACAGGGAGGCCAGCCATCCGAGCGGGTTGGGGGCGAGCCGGGCGCCCATCAGCACGCCCACCACCAGCATGATCAGGGCCTGGAACAACGCCTTGGTCGCGGTGCTGGTGGCGCTGCCCAGGAGAATGCTCAGACGGGGGATAGGCGCGGCCAGATACTCCTTCAAAATGCCGCGCAGGCGCTCGTCGAGCAGCACCATGCCGCCGCCCACCGCGCCACCCAGGGCGCTCAAGGCGATGATCCCCGGCAGGATGTACGACATATAGTCGCTACCATCAACCTCCCCGATCATGCTGCGCATACCCACGCCAAAAAGCACCACCCACAGCACCGACTGCAGCAACAGCCCCAGCAGTTCTTCGGTGCTGCGGAGGAATTTGGTCATGTGTTTGTTCCAGATGACCAGGGTAGCATCCATAGGTATGGACCTTTCCTTTCAACCCATCTCGCAGGGGCTGGGGAAACCTCGTTTCCCCATGCCTCAATTCCAGGAGGTGCGCAGTCGCCTCCCCCGGCGGAGGGATGGAGAGCCGCAGTCGTTCCCCGCACCCCTCTACCGCCTATGTCCTGTCAATCACGGAGCGCCCGCCCGGTATGGTGCAGAAACACATCCCCCAGGCTCGGGCGCGCCACGGTAACGTCTTCGACCACAAAGCTGTTACCGCTGGCCAGCCCCACCACCTCGACCAGGCGCCGGCTGCCGCTATCCACATACACCAGCACCATCGCCGCTTCCGGATCGGTCTCGACGCGCGCGACGAAGGGGAGCGCCGCGACCTGCGACACGAAATGGGCCTGGTTCCCAGAGCCGCGCACGCGGATCACATCGGCCCCCAGCGTCGCCACCAGTTCATTCGGCGCCCCTTCGGCCACCAGGCGCCCCCGGTCAACGATGCCCACCCGGCCAGCGAGGGCTTCCGCCTCGTCCATGTAGTGGGTGGTGAGCAGCAACGTCAGGCCGCGCTCACGGTTCAAGGCCCGGAGGTAGCTCCAGATCCCCACCCGATTCTGCGGATCGAGGCCCTGCGTTGGCTCGTCGAGAAAGAGCACCTGGGGATCGGTCATCAGCCCGCGGGCCAGTTCCAGGCGGCGCTTCATCCCGCCCGAGTAGGTGCGCACGCGCCGGTCGATTGCCTCACCCAGTTGCACCAAGTCCACGAGGTCCGCGATACGCTGGCGGCGCACGGCGGCGGGCTGGCGATAGAGCCGGCCGTGAATGTCAAGCACTTCCCGGCCCGTCAGATCGGTATCGAGCACAATATCTTGAAACGTCACCCCGATGCACGCGCGCACCTGATCGGCCTGCCGGATGATGTCGTAGCCGCACACGGACGCCTCGCCCGCTGTGGGCACGGCCAGGGTGGTGAGGATATTGATCGTCGTTGTTTTGCCCGCCCCGTTCGGCCCCAGCAGGGCATAGATCGTCCCGGCGGGGACTGTCAGGTCGATCCCATCAACCGCGATCACCGTGCCGTACTGCTTGCGCAACCCGCGGGCGATAATTGCTGGATCTGCCATGGTTTGTCTCAGAGCTACCCTCTGGAAACGGACGTGTGATATTCTACACCAGGTATCGCTGCGGCGCAGCCGCCGCGCACCGACGGGATGAAAACAGGTTGTTCCTGGGAGGGCGTAGCCCTCCCAAACCCTCCCGCGGGTGGGGGCGTGGGGAACCAGGTTCCCCCATGGTCACGTGAGACGGTCATGCGTATGGCGCACACCGCCGCGATGCACATGCCCTGGGAGCGCGGGCGTCCCGCCCGCATCGCGCCTCCGCGAGCACGGTGACCGCCCCTTCCCTGACCCTCCCCCACCGGGGGCGGGCACCCGGCGCCTCCCCCCAGCGGGGGGAGGCTGGGAGGGGGGCTGAACCCTGCGAACGATGGTCACCTGAGTTGAAGGATCATCACGCACTGGCGAGAAACATTGACGTGCAAGGGCCACGATTTTGCTATAGTGCTGGCACGCCGGGCTTTGACCAATGGACAAGGACCATTCCCCCTCGCGCGGTCCGACAGGGAGAACCCGACTGCCACGGTAGTCAGGTTTTTTCATTGTGCTCCGTTCACAACCGGTTGCCGGTTCCCGGCTTGAAGGGCTGAACCGTATGGCATCGCAGATCAAGCGGTTTCTGGTCGGCAAGCCGATTGCCACTGAACAACAGCATCAAGAACGGCTCACGCGCGCCACGGCGCTGGCCGTGTTTTCTTCTGACGCGCTCTCCTCCGTGGCCTACGCTACCGAGGCCATTTTAACCGTACTGATCCTTGCGGGCACGCATGCCCTGGGGTTGGTGCTGCCGATCGGCGGAGCGATTGCCGCCCTGCTGGCGATCGTCGCCTTTTCGTACCGGCAGACCATTCGCGCCTACTCCCGGGGCGGGGGCGGCTACATCGTCAGCCGTGACAACCTGGGCGACACGGCCGGCCTGGTCGCCGCGGCGGCGCTGCTGATTGACTACGTGCTGACGGTGGCGGTCAGCATCTCTGCCGGGGTGGCGGCCATCACCTCGCTGGCCAGCACCTGGGGCTACCCCGGGCTGAGGCACGTCGCCGTGGAGATTGCCCTGTTGTGTATCGCCCTGGTGACGCTGGCGAACCTGCGGGGCGTCAAGGAGAGTGGAGCGATCTTTGCCGTGCCCACCTATGCCTTCGTCGTCAGCATCCTCAGCCTGATCGCGTTCGCCCTGGTCAAAGACGCGCTCTACGGCGCGACCCCTGTGGTCCACCCCGTGCCGCCGCCGGTTCCCGAAGTCGGCGAGGCCCTGGGTCTCTGGCTGATCCTGCGCGCCTTCGCCGCCGGCTGCACCGCGCTCACCGGCATCGAGGCGATCAGCGATGGGGTGCAGGCCTTCAAGCCGCCGGAAGCGAAAAACGCCGCCGCCACCCTGACGATTATGGTTGCCCTGCTGATCTCCATGTTCGTGGGGATCACCTGGCTGGCGTATGTGCACCACGCGGTGCCGAACGAGATCACCCACGAGACGGTGGTCTCGCAGATTGCGCGCACCGTGGTTGGCCCCGGCCCGGCCTATTTTGGCATCCAGGTGGCGACGGCGCTCATTCTGGTGCTGGCGGCCAACACCGCCTTCGCCGACTTTCCGCGCCTGGCGTCGTTTCTCTCGCGCGACCGGTTCATGCCCCGGCAGTTCGCCTCACGCGGCGACCGCCTGGTGTTCTCGAACGGCATTCTGGCCCTGGGCTTCTTCTCGGCGTTGCTGGTGGTGATCTTCCAGGCCAATGAGATTGCCATGCTGCCGCTCTACGCCGTAGGGGTGTTCATCTCCTTTACCCTGTCGCAGGCGGGCATGGTGCGGCGCCAGATGCGCATGCGCGAGCCAGGCTGGCAACGAGGGGCGCTGATCAGCGCGGTGGGGGCGGTGCTTACGGCGATCGTCCTGGTGATCCTGGCAGTCACGAAGTTCACCCACGGCGCCTGGATCGTGCTGATGCTCATCCCCTTGCTCGTGCTGGTCTTCCAGGCCATTCACCGGCATTACCTGCGCGTGGCCGAGCAACTCTCCCTCTCCACGGCGGTCAAGCTGCCCGATCTGCGCCGCCACACGGCCATCATCCTGGTCAGCGGCATCCACAAGGGCGTGCTCCCCGCGCTACAGTACGCCCGCTCCATCGTCCCCGACAACGTGACGGCCGTGTACGTCAACCTCGATCCCGAGCAGACCGAGCGGCTGCGGGTGCGCTGGCGCGAGTGGGGGTGCGATGTGCCGCTGGTGGTGCTGGAGTCGCCCTTCCGCTCCTTGCTCAGGCCGCTGCGCAGCTACATCGCCGAGGTGCAGTCGCACTACAAGGACGGCATGGTCACGGTGATCCTGCCCGAGTTCGTGCCTGCCCGCTGGTGGGAGCACCTGTTGCACAACCAGACCGGCTGGCTGATCAAGACAGCGCTGATGTATGAGAAGGGTACGGTGGTGACCAGCGTGCCTTACCGGCTGGAGCGCTAGGACCAGTACGTTTCAAATAAGATGACTGCTCTCCAGCCCTCTCCCGCTGGGGATGAGCGCGCGGCTCATCCTCCCAGCGGGGGGAGGTTGGGGGGGCTGAAGCGCCGCATGCGCTTATCTGAAAGGTATTGGCGCCAGGACCGTTCACCCGCCACAGAGCTCTCCGTTGTCAGCTCGCGGGTGTTCGACGGCAAGCGAGGGGTTGGGAGCCGCGGCCCCCAACCCCTTTGCCTGTTTCTTTCAGTCGTCCATGCGGCTCCGCCCCACACCGACGGGATGACCATCCTTCTTGGGAGGGCTACGCCCTCCCAAACCCTCCCACCGGGTGGGGTATGGGGAAACCCGGTTTCCCGATACTGCAAGGCGCTCAGAGGTCAGACGCTCACTGTTTCGCGGGGTAGATCACGATCTTGCGATTTTCGCCCTCGCCGGTGCTCTCGGTATAGATCGTCTTATCTTCGCGGAGCGCCAGATGGACGATGCGCCGCTCATAGGCTGCCATCGGCTCGAGCATGATCGGGCGACCGGTCTGGCGCACACGCTCGGCCATCCGGCGGGCGAGGCCCTCGAGCGACTCCTGGCGGCGCTGGCGATAATTGCCCACATCAACCACAAGCTGGGGCCACTTCTGCACGCGCCGGCTCACCAGGAGGTTGAGCAAGAACTGGAGCGAGCGCAAGGTATCGCCGCGCCGGCCGATGAGCAGCCCCATAGCCTCCTCATCGGCGCCCTCAACGTGAAGGGTGATCGTTTCCTCGACATCGCCCTTCTGCCCGGGGACGCGCGTGACCACGGGGGTGACATAGGCATGGATATCCATGCGCTCCAGCAGGTCCTCGAGGATGGTGCGCGCGATCTCCTGCACCTCAGTTCCACCAGAAGCCGCAGTGGTGGTGACCGGGGCCGGCGACGTCTCTTCATCGTCGTCAACCACGGTCACGCGCACCAGGGCCTCATCGCCCGACTCGCCCGCGTCCAGCACCGCGATCGCAACCTCATCGCGATCCTTACCGAGTTGGGCCAGAGCCAGCTCGACAGCCTCGGCGACGGTGCGCGCGCTGATCTCGATGCTCTTCATAGTGCTCCTCGTGTGCAGGCCAGCGGCCTGACAACCTGGTTATGATGAACGGATCGTTATGGGGAGGGTTGCGCCTCGCAGGCCCCCTCCCCGGCGTCCACCATAGCCCATTCCCGACCGGTTACGCTCTCACTTGCGCCGGCGCGGCTTGCGCGGATTGGTTACCGGCGCGGCCGGGCGCGCGGCGTGGGGCGCCTCCTCGGCATCAGGCTGTGCCGGTTCGGGCGCAGGCGTCTCAGGGGGCGCTTCCGGCGCCTCGGTCAGCGGGCGCATCACGCTCCAGAAATCGGCGCGTGGCGCCGCCACGGCGGACGCCTCGGCGCTCACCGCCGCCGGGGCCAGCGCGGGCGTCAGCGTTGACGGCTTGCCATCCGGCGGCAGGAACTTCAGGTAGTTGGCCAACGAGCCCCAGCCCGACGTGAAATACTGCTGCACGATGCCCACCACACTGCTCACCACCCAGTAGAGCACCGCCCCCTGCGGGAAGGTGAAGGCGATATAGCCAAACACCAGGGGCATAAACATCATCATCTGGGTCATGGCCTTCTGTTGCGGATCCTGGACCCGCGGCGTGGCCATCACCGTCTGCACCAGTTGCAGCAAGATCGACAGCAGGGGCAACACCACATAGACCATGCCCGCGAAGCCATTCGGCCCGAACGTCACGCCGCCGACCTCGATCACCCCGAACAACTTCTGGGAAAAAATCTCGGCGACTGCCGGGTCGGACAGGCGCGCGGCGGCGCGTTCACTGAGGAACTGGCGTCCCGCCTCACCGCCGAAGAGGTGATAGACTGCCTGGTAGACGCCGAAGAAGATCGGCAATTGCAGCAACAGGGGCAAACACCCGCCGACGGGGTTGATCTTGTATTCCTTATAGAGCTTGAGGGTCTCTTCGTTGAGTTTCTGGGGATCCTTGCCATACTTGCGCTGCAACTCTTTGATCAGCGGTTGCAGTTCCTGCATCCGCCGGCTCGAACGAATGGAACTGAGCGTCAGCGGCAGGATCACCAGGCGCGCCGCGATGGTGAACAGCACAATGCCCAGGGCCACATTGCCCGTGATAGACGAAAACCAGATCAGGGCCAGTTCAAGCAAGCCGACGAACGAGGACCAGATGGCGCCCATACGTACGATCCTTTATAGTGCGGGATCGGGACTCACTCCCTCCCCCGGTGAAGCATGCTCAGGGGGACGCGCGCCGGCAGTTTCGGACCAGAGGCGCGCCCGGCGCAGCAACTGTTCAATTTCGCGCTGGAGCGACGAGAAGGGCACGGTCAGCGCTCCGGCGCCTCGAACGATGAAGACGAGATCATAGCCTGGAACGATAGAGGGCAGGAGGAGACGCACCGCCTCACGCACCCGTCGCCTGGCCCGATTGCGCCGCACCGCCGCGCCAAACTGCTTGCTGACCACGAAACCGCAGCGGGTGCGCTGGCGACGGCCGGCCGCAACGTTCAGCGTCAGGTGTGGCGAGGTGTATGTTCGACCTTCGCGCCTGACGCGCCGGAACTGATCCGGGCGGCGCAGCCGATACACGCGCTTCATAGAGATGCGCCGCGCCCAGATTCAGCATCGCCCTAGCGATGCCCACGGCGTGCCCCATGGCGCCGCTCATCGCTCACCGTCAACTTCCAGCGGCCCTTGATGCGCCGGCGGCGCAGCACAGCGCGCCCATCTTTGGTCTTCATACGGGCCAGGAAGCCGTGTTTACGCCGGCGCGGAATGCGCTTGGGCTGCCACGTACGCTTTGGCATTGATGAGCTCCTCAGAAGAGTAATGAAGGTGGAGGAAACCAGATTTCTCCACACCCCTGCCGGAAAGGAAGGGGGGTGATGAAGTACAACGAATCGTCTCGCCGAACCTTCGCGAGCAGACTCCGATTATTATACCCGTCGGGTTGAAGCAGTGTCAAATGGCAACGCGTAGCAACGGCCTGTACGGGCCGCGCTACGCGCCTGGGGCAGTTCACTGCTACTCGTCGCGCCCGACCTGCTGCAACGTTCGCCGGATGGCATCGCGCTGCCGGCGCTCGTGACGTTCCTCGACGCCTTCGTCTTCAAAATCGTCGTCGCGCCGGCTGCCCCGCCGGTCACGGCGCGCCGTAGACGGACCGCCGAACTTGGTCAGCAGATCTTCCAGGGTTGCATCACCGACGAACTCTTCCTCAAAATCCTCGGAGGCGTAGGTTTCCGGCTGGGCCGCGACATTGCGCCGTTCCCGCTCGCGGCGCTCGCGGCGCTCACGGTCGCGATCGCGACCGGCGCGGGCCTCGGCGGCCGAGGCAAAGCGTGCGGCCGCCGAGGAGGGGGGCGCCGCGGGGCGCGGCGCGGCGGGCTGCGCCCTGGGCGGCGCTTCTTCAGCCTCGACTTCGGCGGGGGGCGGCGCCTCCTCCAGACGCATAGTCAGACTGATGCGCTTGCTCTGCGGGTCGACCTCGAGCACCTTGACCTTGACCTTGTCGCCAACCTTGACCACATCCTCCACGCGGTTTACCCGCGTATTGGAGAGGGCGGAGATATGCACCAGCCCATCGCGCCCGACGCCGATATCAACGAAGGCGCCGAAGGGAGCAATCCCGCTTACCGTGCCGTCGAGGATCTGGCCGACCTCCAGGCCCTGCATTTTCTGGCTGCGCTGGGCGCGGCGCAGGCTGAGACTGATGCGGGCGCCTTCGGGGTCGACCTCGAGCACCTTGAACTGCAGGCGCTCCCCGACCTTTACCGCGTCCTCAGGCTTTTCGACCCGGCCCTCGGCCAGTTCGCTCACGTGGATCAGGCCATCTTTGCCCACACCAATATCGGCAAAGGCCCCAAAGGGTGCATAGCCAGTGATGACCCCTTCAACCACATCCCCGACCTTGAGCGACGCGAGGCGCTCCTTGTCAACCTCGGCGCGCCTGGGGCGTCCGCGTCCGCCGCGAGCGCCTTCGCCCTTCTCGCCCGCGCCCGTGCGCATAGTCAGGCTGATACGCTTGGCGTCCAGATCAACGCTCTTGACCCGAACCCTGACGGTATCGCCGATCTGCACCAGATCCGAGGGGGTATCGATGCGCGTATCGCTCATCTCGGAGATGTGCACCAGCCCATCGCGCCCGACGCCGATATCCACAAAGATGCCGTAGAGGGCGATGGAGGTCACCCGGCCCTCCAGTTCCATGCCGGGCTGAAGATCCTTCAACTTGCGCGGGCGCGTTTCTTGCTCGGCCACGGGCACGAAACTGGCCCCCGCCGCTGCCGCCGGAGCCTCCGCCGCTGCCGCGCCCGTCTCCCCACCATCCGGGGACGTCGCCGCCGCGACGGCTGCGCCCTGTTCCGTTGCGCCCTCCAGGGACGTCGCCGCCGCCGCCCCATCCGGAGAAGTTGCCGTCGCCAGTTCCGTATCGGCCTCGCCAGACGCCCCGGCAACCACAGTGACATCTTCGGCCGGCGTCGCCGGGGTAACGGGCGATTCCGGCGTCTCCGCGGCAACCGGTGTGCTTGCCGATGGCTCGACCATCACCGCCTCAGGCGCCCCGGCCGTGGTCTCAGGGGTAGGCTGCGCGGCGGCCCCGGCCGTCTGCTCCGGCGTGGCAGCCTCGCTCTGAGCGGCCGGAGCGTCCGCTGCGTCGAGCAGCGGGTGTTGCAGCTCGCTCTCGGCGGACTCTTCCCTACGTACCTGATCGGTCATCTGCTCCCTTCCTCCTGGTGTATGGAACCATGTTACAACTGCATCTGGCGGCGAACGGCCTGCACCAGCCCTCCATCGCGCAGATCTTCTAACCGGTAGTAGGCGCCCTTCAGATGTTGAGCCAGTCGTCGCGAGAGACCACGCTCGAAATTGGGGTGCTCGGTATCAATGACAATGGCGCGGATCGCGTGGGCGGCGATCATATCGGCGATCTTGTAGGCCTCCTGCTGCGGAGGCAAATTGCCGATCGCAACATTGGCCTGCCCGTCGGTGAGCAGCACCATCAGCGGGAGGATCTCTTCATCCTGGCGCCGCGCCCGCTCCAACAGTTCAAAGGCGGTCAACATCCCGCGCGCCAGGGGCGTTTTGCCGCCGGTGGGCATGGTCTGGAGGCGTTTTTGGGCCAGTTCCACGCTATTCGTGAGCGGCAACAGCACCCGGGCGTAATCGCGCTGGAAGCTGACCAGCCCGACCCGGTCGCGGCGCTGATAGGCATCGCGCAGCAAGGACAGGACGGCGGCCTTGGTAGCCTGCATCCGTTCTTCGGCGGCCATGCTCCAACTGGCATCCACCACAAAACAGACGGCGTTCCGCGTCCGGCGCACGCGCACCTTCTGGCGCAAATCAGCTTTCCGAATGAGCAGCCTGGGCCGGCGCTGGTGGGGTAAAGCGACGGTGTGGCTCAACTCATCGCGGCGCTTGCGCTGGTAGATGGCCGCCTCGCGGAGCGTGGCGTCGAGGGCCAGGTCGGTGACCCGATCGACACGCCGGCTCTTGATGTAGCGCCCCTGCTTGCGGGTGGTGCGGGTGCGCGAGCGCTTGCCCCCGGCCCGCCGCAACTGCCTGTCGCTGGCCCCTTCGAGCCGGCGAGCGCGGAAGAGGGTGGCGGCTTCGTACAACCTGCCACCGCCGGTCTGCGAGGAGGCCGGGTTCACATCGCTGCCGGCGGCGTTGCCCACAGGAGCGACGGCGCCATCACCCTGGCCGGGATCATCGCCGCGCTCGCCACGGTCAACCGGTTCGCCGCCTTCAGCCTTTTTTTTTAGCTCATCGGCGGCATTGCCATTCGCGGCCTTGCCGTTGCGCTCGAGGATCTGGCTGATGCGCTGTTCATCGAGCTGGATCTCTGAGAACGGCTGGCGACGCATGCGGTGGGGGAGGGCCAGCTCGGCGGCGATGCGGATGTCTTCGACCGTCACCCAGGTGCGGCCGCGCCAGGCGGCGTGGGTGCGGGCAGTCTCGAGAATGGTCAGATCGGCGCGATGGCCGTCCACGCCCAGTTCCAGACACAGACCGGCAACCGCGGCCATATCGCTGCGGTCGACCTGCACGGCAGGCAACAGCTCGCGGGCCGCCACCACCTGGGCGGCCAGTTCATCCTCTTCCCGCTGCCACTGGGCGATGAAGCCCTGCGGGTCGGCCTCGTAGGCCATGCGCCGCTCGATCACCGCCACGCGGGAGGCGACATCGGTCAGCCCGGTCACTTCCACCGCGAGGCCGAAGCGATCGAGCAACTGGGGGCGCAACTCGCCCTCCTCGGGGTTCATCGTCCCCACGAGAATAAAGCGGGCGGGATGCGAAATGCTCACCCCTTCACGTTCAACTGTATTGACGCCCATCGCGGCGGCGTCGAGCAGCAGATCGACCAGATGATCGTCGAGCAGGTTCACCTCATCCACATACAGCAACCCGCGGTTCACCTGCGCCAGCAGACCCGGCTCGAAGCGCCGCTGCCCCTCGGTAATGGCGTGCTCCAGATCCAGCGCGCCGACCACGCGGTCTTCCGACGCCGAGACCGGCAGTTCGACCAGGCGCGTAGGGCGCACCAGCGCCGGCAACGGCTCGCCCGCGGCGGCATGATTCTGGCAGACCGGGCACAGCCCAACCGGGCGGTCGGGCGGGCAGGAGTAGGGACAGCCTTCGACCACCGTGATCGGCGGAAGGAGCCGGGCCAGGGCGCGCACGGCGGTGGACTTGGCGGTGCCTTTTTCGCCACGGATCAGCACGCCGCCGATGCGCGAGTTGATCGCGTTCAGGATCAACCCGCGCTTGAGCCGCTCCTGGCCGACAATCGCGGTGAACGGGTAGATTGGACGTTGGGAGGAAACTGTCACGGCAATAAAAATCTTCCAGCCCGGGGACGAGCCAGAAGCTCTAGCGACGACGCTCTGTTATGCGGAAACGGCCACACCACGAGGTGACTGAACCAGGCTGACCAGACACTTGACCACCCGCGCGCGTCACGCTGCCCCAGGCCTGCGACGTAGCGTATTGTCGCACAAGGCAGAGTAAAAGTCAAATCAGCTATCAGGTGCGTATCATTGTGCAAGAGGTACGCGGTCGCCTTGCGACAGGGAGAGGCGAAGCCTCCCGGCACTCCTCCACCGGGGGTACGGGAACCGACGGCGGTGGTATGCCCCCCCTCCCAACCTCCCCCCGCCGGGGGATGGTCAGGGAGGGGGCGGGGCGCGCGGCGCGAGCGGGGCAGCGCGCGAGTAGGGCCAGGTCACCGTCGTCCGCCCGACGACCGAAGCCGCGGGCTAGCCTCTGCGAAGCCCGCCGGCGCGGGCTCGACAGGCCACGCAGGTGGCCTTCGCACCAGGAGCCAGGGCGTTATGGTCTTTGAAGACATCATCCGCTCCAGGCCGCGCAGGCGGCCTTCGCATCCCCTAGCCGAGGGCTTCAGCCCCACGGCCAGCCCGGCATACCGGATGAATTTTTCAAAGACCATGACGCCCACGGCGCGGACGATCAACCGGACGTTGACGTAGCCCTGGCGCGCGAGACGCTACGTCACCCCCCGGTTGCGCTCGTGCTATAATGCGGTTGGTATGTCGGGCCGAAGCAGCGGAGCGCCGCTGGAGAAGTTCTGTGGGTTTCAATCCGATCAATTCGCTGTTTGGAGCGTTCAGCCGCGACCTGGGGATCGACCTGGGCACGGCGAATACGCTTGTCCACGTCCGCGGTAAGGGGATCGTCATCAGTGAGCCTTCGGTCGTGGCGATTGACGCCAAGACCAAGCAGGTTCATGCGGTGGGCGCCGAGGCCAAGGCTATGGTGGGCAAGACGCCCGCCAATATCATTGCCGTGCGCCCGCTGAAAGATGGCGTCATCGCCGACTTCGACGTGGTCGAGAAGATGCTGGCCTACTTCATCAAGAAGGCCCACGCCTACTCGGCGGTCCGTTTGATGGACCCGCGCCCGCGCGTGGTGGTGGGCGTGCCCTCAGGCGTCACCGAGGTCGAGAAACGGGCCGCCCGCGATGCGACGCTCAACGCGAAGGCCCGCGAGGCCTATGTGGTCGAGGAGCCGATGGCGGCGGCGATTGGCGCCGGGTTGCCGGTGGATGAGCCGATTGGCAGCATGATCGTTGATATCGGCGGCGGCACCACCGAGGTGGCGGTGATCTCTCTGGGTGGGATCGTGATCAACCACTCGATTCGCACCGCCGGCGATGAGATTGACGAGGCGATCATCCAGTTTGCCCGCCGGGAGTATAACCTGCTGATCGGCGAGCGCATGGCCGAACGAGCCAAAATTGCCGCCGGCTCGGCGTATCCGCTCGAGGAAGAAATCAAGGTTGTGCTGCGGGGACGCGACCTGCTTACCGGCTTGCCCAAGGCTGTCGAGGTCAGTTCGGTGGAGATCCGCGAGGGCATCGCCGGGCCGGTGAACGCAATTGTCCAGGAGGTGCGCCTGGCGCTGGAGGAGACCCCTCCCGAACTGGTCGCCGATGTGATGGAGCACGGTATTACCCTGGCCGGGGGCGGCTCGCTGTTGCACGGCCTCGATAAGCGCATCGCCGCCGAAACGAAGATGCCGGTGCATATCGCCGAAGATCCCCTGTCGTGCGTCGCCCGCGGCGCCGGGAAAATGGTGGAGAACTTCGGACAGAATAAGGTGTACCAGGATATCCTGACCCGCAGCCAGAACACGCGCCGGCCCAGGTTGTGAGCTGTGGTTCAAACTGAGGTGAACACCGTTCCCCGCGTTCAGCATAGCCCTGCTGAAACCATGCCCGGGGTAAAGAAACCTGCTTTCCGCACGCCCGCGCCGCAGACGAGGGGTGGGGATGGCGAAGCCTTCCCAGGCAAGGACCTCCACGCCTATGCGCGACTTTCTCGATGATCGTCCCATCAAACTGCGCCGCGAGCGGTCACCCGTGCCCGCATCGCTGCGCCCGTTTGTCCTGGCGATCGGGCTGTGTCTGCTGGCGGGCACGCTGGTGTTCCTTGATCGGCGCGGGATCATCACCCCCGCCCGCCAGATGTTGCAATCGCTGACCGCCCCGGTGGCCCAGCGGCTCACGGGCCTGCGCGATGACCTCGGGGCCTTCTTCAGCGCGCCGCGGGGCGCTGCCGCCCTCGAAGCGCGCATTGCCGCCCTTGAGCGCGAAAACGGCGAATTACGCAGTCAATTGCTGCGGCTCGAACAGGCGCAGGTTGAAAACACCTTCCTCCGCCAGCAACTGGCGATCCAGCGGGCCCATCCCTGGACGCTGCTCGGCGCCGAGGTGACGGTGCGCTCGCCCGATGCGGGCCGGCGCATGATCACCATCGCCCGCGGCAGCCGTGAGGGGCTGCGGCCCGGGATGGCGGTGATTGGCCAGTTGCCCGGCACGCCCGCGGCGCTCATCGGCATCGTTGAGTCCACCGGCCCCCATGCCGCCGATGTGCTGCTGATCACCGATATTTCCAGCCAGGTGAGCGGTCGCGTGATCCACCAGGGCCGCGCCGAAGTGGGCCTGGTGCGGGGCCAGTGGCAGCACGGCTCGCGCCTGCAACTCGGCCAGATCACCCGCGATCTCGACCTGGCGCCCGGCGATAGCGTGGTCACTGCCGGGCTGACCGGGGCGCTGCGACTGCCCTTCGATCTGGCCGCCATCCCGCCAAATATCCCGATTGGCAGCGTGGATCAGGTGCGCGTGATTGACCAGCACCAGATCGCCGAGGTGCGGCCCTTCGTTGATCCCGACCAGGTGCGCTACGTGTGGGTGATCCTCAGCCAAGACGATTAGAAGAGGCCCTGGCTCACGAGGCGGGCCGGATCGCCGGGTTGTTCGCGCTGGCCTGTGTGCAGGTGACGCTCCTTGGCTTGCCTTCGGGCTTCACGCTGCCGCTGGTGCCGGTGCTGGCGATCTGCCGGGCGTTGCTCGGCGTCAGCGCGGCCTTTCCCGATGTGGGCCTTGGCCGGGCGCTGCGCTGGGGGCTCTATGGGGGCCTGGCCCTCGATGTGTTCGCCGCCACGCCGCTGGGGGCGCACGCCCTGGCGCTGCTTCTGGCCATGCTGATTGTGGCCGCGCTGACGCGCCGCTTGCGAGTGGAGCGCCCCGCCGTGCCGCTGCTCGCCGTGCTCGTCGGGATGCTGATCTACGAGACGGTGCTGGTCCTGTTCTTGCAGCCCGGCGCGATTGACTGGCGCAGGTATCTGGTCGTGGTCATGCTCCCCAGCGTGGTGGTGGCCCTGGCGCCAACCCTGCCGCTGTTCTTTCTGCTGCGCCGGTTGCTCCGCGGCCAGTTGTAAGCCATGGTTTCGCCGCCCGGTCTGCCGGCTGGCAGGCCGGGGGAGGCGTGGAGGGCCGCGCTCCGCTGGTTCCGCCCGCGGCCAGAAGGCGGGGCCAGCGGGTTTCCCCGCGCCCCTGCCTGCGAGGAGCGTCTGGGAGGGCCAGGCCTTCCCGGCGCGCGAGGGCTATGTCACGCTTGATCGTTCTGCGCGTGGCGCTGGTGCTGGTGGTCGCCATCTTCGTGGGGCGCCTGTATCAGGTTCAGGTGGCCGATCACGAGAGCCGACGCTATAGCGCCGATGTGTCGGTGACGACGCGTCGTTATATCACGGTGCCGCCGCGCCGGGGCGAAATCTTCGCCGCCGATGGTCGCACGCTGCTCGCGGAGAGCGTGCCGATCTACAATCTGGCGATTATCCCCGGGCGCTTGCCCTCGCGCAGCGCCGAGCCTGAACGGCGCGCCGCGGTGCTGGCGCGCCTGAGCCAGGTGGCGGGCCTGACCAGCACACTGACCCTCTCGCCTACCAGTGTCCTGGCCGAGCGGCCTGCCCTGCGCGCCGCGCTGAACGCGCTCCAGGCCCCGGCGCCGGGCACGGGGCCAACCCTGAGCGTCACGGTCGCCCCCGCCGATAGCCTGCGGGCGCTGGAACTGAGCCAGGCCCACGCTGATGCGCTCATCTTCAGCAATCCGATCGAGGAACTGATTGCGCGCCAGGATCTGCGTAACTACCAGGGCGTGGTGATCAAAGAAGATATCAGTCCTGAACTGGCCCTGGCGATCCGCGAAAACAGCAACTATTTACCCGGCGTCGAGGTGTTGGAAGCGTACCGGCGGCGCTACCCGTTGAGCGGGACGATCCCCTCGCTCTCGCACCTGCTGGGGTACACCGGGCGGATCAACGAATGTGAACTGCTGGCGGCCAATCCGGCAAGTTCGTGGCTCACCGCGCTGGTAGACGTGCTGGGCTACGCCGGGCGCTGCGGGCTGCTGGTCAAACCCGTCGATCCCCCAAGCATCGGCTTTCCGCCCTATCAGGTTGATGACCGGATCGGCAAAGACGGTCTGGAGGCGGCCTACGAGAGCGAACTGCGCGGGCGGGCCGGGGTCGAGAGCCTGCTGGTTGACGTGCTCCAGCGCCCCATCAGCGCGGTAGAAACCGTTCGCCCGGTGGAGCACGGCCACAACCTGGTGCTGACGATTGACGCTGTCTATCAGGCTGAGGTGGAACGCATCCTGCGCCGCTGGATCGCCGAGGGCGAACGACGCCGCCAGAACGCCCGCGAAGCCTATAAACGCGACTACCCCCCGATCTTCGCCGGCGTCGCCGTGGCGCTCGACCCGCGCGATGGGCGCGTGCTGGCGCTGGTCTCACTGCCGGCCTACGATAATAATGTCTGGGTTGACCCGGCGCGCCGCGAGGAACTGCTGGCCCTGCTCACCAGCGGCGATCCCGAGGCGCTGGCCGAGTTGTTGCGGCAGGCGCCCCTGACCAACCGGGCCATCAGCGGGCAGTATCCGCCGGGCTCGACGCTCAAACCGTTCGTGGGCGCGATCGCCCTGCAGGAGGGGGTGATCGCCCCGGATACCCGCCTGCGCGATCCGGGCGTGCTCAAGCTGATCGAGCGCAACGGCGCACCCTTCGAACTGCCCAACTCGATCCGCAACCGTGACAATGGCGAGTTGACGGTGATTGACGCCCTGCGCCTCTCCTCGAACGTCTTCTTCGCTTCGGTGGCCGGCGGCAACGATCAGGCCATCAATCTCGACGCGCGGGCGCTCCGCATTCGAGGGCTGGATATTGACCGGCTGGTGCAGGGGTTGGAGTGGTTCCACCTGGGGCGCATCACCGGCATCGATCTGGCCGGCGAGGCCCCGGGCCTGGTGCCGACCAAAACCTGGAAGGCCCAGGCCAAACGCGAAGTCTGGACCACCGGCGACACCTACAATACCGCCATCGGCCAGGGCGACATGCTGGTCACGCCGCTGCAACTGGCGGTGGCAGCGGGGGGCATCGCCACGGACGGCACGATCTACCGCCCCCACGTTGTCGCCGCCATCACCGATGGCAGCGGGGCCCTGGTGCGGCGCATCGCCCCTGAACCGCTCAGCCGCGTCCCGGTGGACCTATCCTTCCTCCAGGTTGTCCGCGAGGGCATGCGCCAATCGGTGACGAATGGCCTGAACATCGCCGCGCGCGAGGAGTGCTCGGGCCTGCGCATCGCCGGCAAGACCGGCACCGCCGAGTTCGGCCCGCTGATCGAGCGCCCGGATGGGCGCTTCGTGCGCCAGAGCCACGCCTGGTTCGTCGGCTTCGCGCCCTACGAAGATCCCCAGGTAGTGGTGGCAGTGCTGCTCGAAGGCGCAGGCGACCTCAACGATGGTTCTTCCACCATGGCCGTGCCGGCCGTCACCCAGATGCTCCAGGCTTACTTCGGCACCGAGCCGCCCGCCAACATGCCCGCCTTTTGTCCGGCGATGCCACCCGACCCGGAACCTGCCCCGCCAACCGTGGGCCGCCAGGGCTGATGCAAGGTCAACCCGGGCCCGCCCATAAGCCCTTCGCCCCCCCGTTGAGGGAAAGCGTCCGACACCGTAGGGGAGGCTCGGCGGGGCTTCGCTCCTCCGAAAGCCCGGGCTTGCGGGAGCCGCAGGCCCTTCGCCGAGACGACGTTGCCTTGTCATCAGCCGTCCATGCGGCTCCGCCGCAAACTAACGGGTGAAAAAGGTTGTTCCTGGGAGGGCTGCGCCCTTCCAGACCCTCCCAGGGGCTGGGGCCCGGGTGCGCGGGCCTCCGGCCCGCGTCCGCTGAGGGATGGGGAAACCCGGTTTCCCCACACCCCTCGCCGAGGGCGTATGTTCACCTCAGCCGTCCATGCGGCTCTCCGCCGCACCCCGACGGGATGAACATCCTTCCTGGGAGGGCTACGCCCTATAGGCGCGAACTTAGCGCACATGACCAATCGAAGATCCCATCAGACTGCGGTCGCTAGCCAGGTCGCCTGCATCCGGTGCTGTACCCACTCCCGGATGTGGGTCTCCTGGTGCACGCGCCGACGCGGGCTGCTGCCCAGAAATCGGCGCAGCCGGGGCAGGCAGGCCCACCGGCGCGCCCGTGTCCACCGGCCCAGCACCGCCTGGCGCAGGGTGTCCAGACTCAGTTGGCAGACCCGCCACCTGCGCACCGGACCCTGGCGGTCCTCGCGCAGGGCGATGCGCACGGCAGTCGCCAGGTCCTCCTGGAGCACCCAGGCGATCAGCATGGCGCGCGCGGTGGCTTCCGCCACGTCGCGGCGCTGGCAGCGCCGCGGGCGCACCCGCAGGAGGTGCGTGACGCGCGTGACGACCAGTTCCACCTGCCAGCGCGCCCGATACCGCCGCAGCACCGCGGCGGCAGGCCAGTCCTGCGCCGGCAGGGTGGTCACCACCAGCAGCCACCCCGCGAGCAGGGGCGTGCTGGCAGCCGGCTGGCGGCCCCGCTTCCGTGCCGTGCGCTGCGTGCGCGCGCGGGCCCGGGCGGCCTGCTCCGGCGGCAGCGGGGAGGCGATCCGCCGCACCGGAGAGCGCTGGCCCTGCCAGCGACCCCACCCGACCCACTCCCGCGTGGCCGGCCCCGGCCGCCGGAGCCAGGCCAGGACGTTGAACCGCCGCCCGTCCGCGTCCTCCAGGGGAACGGTGGCCGGATGGATGCGCAGGACCACATCAGCCTGCGCGGCGCGGGCGTACGCGACCCTCCGCCGAGAGCCATCGCCGGTATCGGCGACGATGATGTCGTCGGGGGCCAGGTCGAAGCGCCCCAGATGCTCGCCGCCGCGCTGGTCGGTGACGATCACCTGCCCCAGGCGGCCGGCGGTGCGGTCGTCGTCCCACTGGACCCGCCAGGCATCGCCGCCGCGCCCCACCTGGCTGAGACGGGTGGCATCGATCAGGCGGACCCGGCGGCGGGTCGGCGGGGGGCTCGCGGGGCTGACGGCCAGCAGGGCGCTGAGCAGCCAGCCCAGCCAGGCGGCGCTGCGGATCAGGCGCGTGCGCCAGGCGGCTTCGGAGCGGTCGGCCACGCCGGTGAGCACGGCCCAGGCGCCGAGGGAGCGGGTGGCATGGTCGGCGAGGACGAAGGCGAGCAGGACGCGCCGCAGGTCGCTGGCGTAGGCGAGGCCGCGGTGGCGGATGCAGGCGCCGTGGGCGCGGGCCTGCAGCGCAAGGTCGGCGGGCAGGTGGGGCAGGACCTCCGTGGTCCAGGTCTCCTCGACCAGGGCGAGGGGTTGTGCAGGTGCGGCGACCGCCGTATGATGGGAGCGAACCGGCATGGTCTCCTCCTGGGGGCTGGAATGCGGAGAACTACCAGTACCATAGCAGAGGTGACCTGCCGGTCCAATCTTCGATTGTTCAGGTGCTTACGTTCGCGCCTATAGGGCAACGCCCTCCCAGACCCTCCCGCGGGTGGGGGCATGGGGAAACCCGGGTTCCCCATCCCCCTGCGTGAGGGCGAGGCCCTCCCGGGGGCGGGGGCGTGGGGAAACCCGGGTTCCCCATCCCCCTCCTCCGAGGGGCTATGTTCACGTTAGCCCTCCATGCGGCTCCGCCGCACAACGCCGCAATGCACATACGGGTGTTCCTGGGAGGGCGCAGCCCTCCCAGACCCTCCCGCGGGTGGGGGCATGGGGAAACCCGGGTTCCCCATCCCCCTGCGTGAGGGCGAGGCCCTCCCGGGGGCAGGGGCGTGGGGAAACCCGGTTTCCCCACATCCCTGCTCCAGCAGCCTATGTTCACGTCAGGGCGCCGCTGCGCGGCGCCCTGTGCTATAATTCTCGAACAGTTCGCGTTCAAATCAGGCAAAGGCGCATGAGCGATCTGATCAGCATCAAAGGCGGACGCGAGGGTCTGCAGGTGCGACTCGATGACACCGCCGAGTGGACCACCCTGCTCGCGCAGCTTGAACGGCAGCTCGCCCAGAATGAGAGTTTCTTCAGCGGCGCGCGGCTGACCGTTGACGTGGGCGACCGGGCCCTGAACGTGGAGCAACTTGCGGCGATGCTGGAACTGATGCAGCAGCACGGGGTGCAGGCCGACGCGCTGGCGGCGCGCGCGCGCGAGAGCCGCAACGCCGCCCGCGCCGCGGGGTTGACCGCCCGGCCCCTCCCGCGCTACCCGGAACCGTCCGGGGCGGTGCCACGCTCCGTGGCGGACGGCGAAAGCGAGGCGCTGTTCCTGGTGCGCACCGTGCGTTCGGGCCAGGTGGTGCGCCATAGCGGCCACGTGACCCTGATCGGCGACGTGAACCCCGGCGGGGAGATCATCGCCGGGGGCAGCGTGGTCGTGTGGGGCCGGATGCGCGGCTTCGTGCACGCCGGCGCCCTGGGCAACGCCGGCGCCCTGGTCTGCGCGATTGAACTGGCGCCCACCCAACTGCGGATTGCCGACCAGATCGCCGCGGGATCGCGTGAAGCGCCACGCACGCCCGAAATCGCGCGGATCGAGGGCGGACAGATCGTGGTCGCGCCGTGGGAGGCTTTGAAGCGGTAGGAACCAGTATGCAACGGTCCAGCGGAGAATCTATGGGGCGGGTGATCACGATAACCTCGGGCAAGGGCGGCGTGGGCAAAACGACCACCACCGCGAACCTCGGCACGGCCCTGGCCCTGCAAGGCGGGCGGGTGGCAGTGGTTGACGCCGATATCGGGCTGAGGAACCTGGACGTGGTGATGGGGCTGGAAAACCGGATCGTCTACGACCTGGTGGATGTGGTCGAGGGCCGGGCCCGCCTGCGCCAGGCGTTGATCAAAGACAAACGCCTGCCCGAACTGTGTCTGCTGCCGGCCGCGCAGACCCGCGACAAGGACGCGGTGAGCCGTGAGCAGATGATCGATCTTACCGCACAGTTGCGGCGCGAGTTCGACTTTGTGCTGATCGACAGCCCCGCCGGGATCGAGAATGGCTTTCGCAACGCCATCGCCGGCGCCGATGAGGTGATCATCGTCACCACGCCCGAGGTCTCGGCGGTGCGCGACGCCGACCGGATCATCGGCCTGGTCGAGGCCGCCGAGAAGGGGCCACCGAACCTGGTGGTCAACCGCATCAAACCGCGCCTGGTCAACCGCGGCGAGATGCTCTCGGTGGAAGATGTGCTCGAGTTGCTGGCGATTACGCTGATCGGCATCGTCCCCGATGACGAAAGCATCGTCACTTCAACCAATCGCGGCGAAGCCGCGGTGTATGACCATCAATCGCAGGCCGGTCGCGCGTTTCTCGATGTCGCCCGACGGCTGCGCGGCGAGGACGTGCCCTTCCCCGTGCTCCAGGAACAGCAGGGGGTGCTGGAACGCTTCTTCGGCATCTTTGGGCGCCGCCGTTCCTGAGCATTAAGGAGCGACCATGGGCTTCTTCGAGAATCTGTTCGGGGGTCGTCGCGACCGCAGCGCTTCGGTGGCCAAGCAGCGCCTGATGATGGTGCTGGTGGACGACCGCTATAAACTCACTCCGGAAACGCTTGAGCAGATGAAAGTGGAGATTGCCGAGGTGCTCTCACGCTATCTCCCCCCCGTTGACGCCGAGCAGATCGAGGTCAAGATCCTTCGCGGCGAGGCCACCGACTATCTCAAGGCCGATATTCCCCTCAAACGCGGCCAGCCGGATATGGGGTAAGGCCATGGTCGGTTTCTAATGTGAACATGGGGGAACCCGGTTCCCCCCTCCTCCCGCCCGCCGGAGGGCCTGGCCCTCAAGCAGGGGTCTGGGGAAACCGGGTTTCCCCAGACCCCCACCCCGTGGGAGGGTTTGGGCGGGCGCAGCCCGCACGCAGACTCCTGGGGAAACCCGGTCTCCCCCGGCCTTCACCCGGTGGGAGGATGTGGACGGGCTGCGCCCGCCCAGAAACAACCGGCGAGGGGGCTGGGCAAACCCGGTTTCCCCAGGCCCCTCGCCCGTGAGAGGGTATGCTGCAATTCTCCTATGACCCCGAAGTCGGATCGCTCTACGTCTACTTCACCGAACTGGAGGAGGGCCAGGCCGTCGGGGTGCTGGAGTACCCTGCCGCGCTGCTGCTCGACGCCCAGGCGCGGATCATCGGGCTGCGCCTCGATCTCGACGATGAGTTGACCCTCGCGCAACTCGAACTGGCCCTCGATGGCGAGTACGAGCGCCTGGACATGAACACCGGCCACCTCACCCTGCGGGTCGCCGACGAGGAACCGGCCCGGGTGCTGCCGTTGCCGGAGACGGCCATCCTCGACCTCGATGGCGATGAGACGGTGCTAGGGGTGGAACTGTCCCTCCCCGCCGATCTGCGGACGCCCGCGGCGCTGGAGCGTCTGGCGTCCCTGATGCTGCCCCTCGAAGAGGCGCCCGCGGGTGGCGAGGGGCCGGTGGTGTTCACGCTTCCGCCCGCCACGACCCCCGCAACCGAAACCGTGGCCGTCGCTCCGCCGGCAGCGACCGGGGGCGAAGCGCCAGCGCCGGTCACCCGCTCGGGCTTCGTGGCGCTGGTGGGCAAACCCAACGTCGGCAAGAGCACCCTGCTCAACGCCCTGCTCGGGCAGAAAGTGGCCATCGTCTCACCCCGTCCCCAGACGACGCGCGTTCCGGTGCGGGGCATCCTCACCCGCCCGGGGGCGCAGATCATCTTCGTTGATACGCCGGGCATCCACCAGCCGGGCCATGCCCTGGGGCGCCTGATGGTGGACCTGGCGGAGCGGACCCTGCCCAACGCCGATGTGATCGGCTTCATGGTTGATATCAGCCAGCCGCCCAGCCAGCTCGACCGGCGCATCGCGCGGCAGGTGCAACGGGCCCGCGGGCGCAAATTGCTGATCCTCAACAAGGTTGACGTCAAGCCCCGCGGCCAGCGCACCTACCTGGAAGATTACCGCAGCCTCGGCCCCTGGGAACAGGAGATCGCCATCTCGGCGCTCAAAGGGCTGGGGCTGGCGGCCCTGCTGGAAGAGATCGTCGCGCGGCTACCCGAAGGCCCACTGCTCTACCCGCCCGATCAACTCACCGATCAGAGCGAGCAGCAACTGGCGGCGGAGTTTGTGCGCGAAAAGGTGCTCTACTACACCCAGCAGGAAGTGCCGCACGCCGTGGCCATCGAAGTCGAAGAATGGGAGCAGCGCGAGGGCGCCACGTACATCCGCATGACCATCAATGTTGAGCGGGAGGGCCAGAAGGCGATCATCATCGGGGCCGGCGGCGCGATGTTGAAGAAGATCGGCTCTGCCGCGCGCCAGGAGATCGAGCGCCTCATCGGCGGGCCGGTGTATCTCGACCTCTGGGTGAAGGTGCGCCCCCACTGGCGCGACGATGTCGCGGCTCTGGGATGGCTCGGCTACCGGGCGAAAGACTGGCGCTGATGCAACAACATCGCCGCCGCGGACGTCTCTGAATCGGAACCGGGCCAGGGCGTCGCGTGAGCGGTTGCTCACCGGCAGCCGCTGTGCTACGCTGGAGGCAGATATGGCGCCGAACATCCGTCTGGCCGGGGAAGCCGCCACTCGCACCGGCCCCCCACGGAGGGCTATGGCCGAGGTAACCCAGATCCTCTGCCCCTTCTGCCTCAAAGCGAACCTGCCCCACGCCCGCTTCTGCCAGCATTGCGGGCGCGACGTGGTGCTCAACAATGACGGCTTGAGCAAGGACCCGTGCCGCTACCGCATCACCCGCGTGATCAAAAAGGGCGGCCAGGGCGCGGTCTATGAAGGGGTGGACCAGGAAGGGCACGTGTATGCGATCAAGATGATGCTTGATCGCTTTCACGATCCCGCTGAGCAGGCCGAGGCGGTGGCGCGCTTCAACGCCGAAGCCGAGATCCTGCAGAACCTCAACCACCCGGCCGTGCCGCGGGTCTACAGTCACTTCACCGACGAGGGCCGGCACTACCTGACGATGGACTTCGTGCGCGGCGAGGACCTGGAGCAGATCATCGAGCGTGAGCGGCGCATTCCCGAGGACCGGGCCCTGGCCTGGGCCGACCAGATCTGCGACGTGCTCGAGCACCTGCACGAACGGGGCCTGATCTACCGCGATATGAAGCCCTCGAACGTGATGATCGATCACGACGGCGGGGTGAAGGTGGTGGATTTCGGCATCGCCAAGCTCTTCAACCCCACCGAGCGCGGCACCCAGATCGGCACGCCCGGCTACGCGCCGCCCGAACAGTACCAGGGGCTGGCCACGCCCCAGTCGGATGTGTACGCCCTGGGAGCGACGCTGCACCACCTGCTCACCGGGCGCGACCCGACCGAAGAGAAGCCCTTTTCGTTCCCGCCGGCGCGGGATCTGGCGCCGGCGATCTCGCAGCGCACCAGCGACGCGCTGGCGCGGGCGCTGCAATTCAAGTCCGACGATCGCTTCGCCAGCGTCGCGGAGTTCCGCGCCGCCCTACGCCCGCAGCGAGAGGCCCCGCCGCCCCAGGTGCGCGTGGCTCGGCCAACGGCGCGCCTCCCGGAGCCGGCCGCGGCCCAGGTGGCCCCCCCGCCCGTGGTCGCCGCGCAACCGGCGCCCCGTCCGGGCATGCCCCCGCCCCCGCCGCCTGTTGTGCCGACGGCACGGCGCAACCCCTTCACGCGCGTAGTTGCAGCGTTCATCGCGCTGGTGCGCCTGGCACTCACCCTGGCCCTGGTGGGCGCGGTGGCCCTGGGCGCGTATGTCTACGTCGCGCGCCCGGCGTGGGCCGAACCCTACGTCGCGCCGCTGCTGGGTCCGGCCGCCACCTCGCAGCCTGCCCCCGCCCCGACCGCCGTGCCGGCGGTTCCCCGGCTGGTGAGCTTTGACCTCGAAGTGCGCGTGCCCGAGGGCGCCGGGAGCGGCGAGGTGCGCGCCGCGCTGATCAACGCCTTCGAAGAGCGCGCCAGGGTCGAGATTGACCCGGAGGCGCGCCTCAACCCCAACGCCCCGCCCACGCCCATCGGCGAGCTGCAGGTGGTGGCGCGCGAAAGCGGCCAGGTCACCTACCGTGCCAGGGTGCAGGGCTACGTGTATACGCCCCGATGATCTTCGATCCGTCCATGCGCGAAAGGGCCGAAGCGCTGGCTGCGCCAGCGCTTCGACCTTCCTACCCCATCGGGTAGCCCGAAACCGGCCATTGATCCTACCCGGACAGACGGTGATCCCTATGATACAATGCGTCACAGGATTCTGTTCCCATTTTCACGATCCGGGCCCCGGCGCCGGCAGCACAGTCCGGCCACGTGGCAGGCCCAGAACGAGGAGGTTCGCGCATGCAGCCGCGAGAGTTCATCATGCCGGCGCACATGGTGGTCGGTTCGCAGGCCCTGGAGCAGGTAGGCGCGTTGTGTCAGAAGCGCGGCTGGAAGAAGGCGCTCATCGTCTCCGACAAGATTATGGCCAGCCTGGGGCTGGTGGCGAAGGTGGAGGAACTGCTCAAGGAGAGCAGGATCGGCAGCGCGGCGTACACCGGGGTGAACACCGAGCCGGTGGTTGAATACGTGCAGGAGGGGTTGAACCTCTACCGCGGCGAGGGCTGCGATTTCGTCGTGGCGATCGGCGGCGGCAGCCCGATCGACACCGCCAAGGCCATCGCCGTGCTGGCGACCAATCCCGGCTCGATCGAGCAGTACAAGGGCATCGGCAAGATCCCCTCCCCGGGCGTGCCCCTGGTGGCCATCCCCACCACCGCGGGCACCGGCAGCGAGGCGACGGTCTACACGGTGATTACCGATCAGAAGACCGACGTGAAGATGCTGATTGGTAGCCCGTACCTGATGCCGACCATCGCCGTGGTTGACCCGCTGCTCACCGTCTCCTCGCCGCCGGGGGTGACCGCCGCGACCGGGGTGGACGCGCTGGTGCATGCGATTGAAGCCTACGTCTCGGTGAAGCGCCAGCCGATGACCGACATCTTCTGCCTCTCGGCGATCGAGTTGATCAGCCAGAACATCCGCCAGGCCTGGGCCAACGGGAACAACCTCGAGGCCCGCGAGAAGATGATGCTCGGCGCCCTGCAGGCGGGGATCGCCTTCAGCAACTCGTCGGTGGCCCTGGTGCATGGCATGTCGCGGCCGATCGGGGCGCACTTCCACATCGCCCACGGCGTCTCGAACGCGGCGCTCCTGGCCGCAGTCACGGAGTTTAGCCTGATCGGCGACCCGGTGCGCTACGCCCACGTGGCGAAGGCCATGGGGGAGCCGGTCGAGGGCCTCGCGATGATGGCCGCCGCCGACCGGTCGGTGACGGCGATTCGCCGGCTGGTCAAGGACATCAAGATCCCCTCCCTGCGGCAACTCGGCGTCGAACGGGAGCGACTGCTGGAACTGGCGCCCTCGATGGCCGACGCGGCGATCGACAGCGGCAGCCCGGCCAATAACCCGCGCAAACCCACGCGCCAGGAAATCATCGAGCTGTACCAGGTGGCCTACGACAACGAATAGGCAAGCTCCGCCTTCCCACACCTTGCCGCGGGCGGGGATGTGGGGACACCGGGTTTCCCTGCCCCCTCGCCGAGGGCGTATGGTCACGTGAGACGGTCATGCGCATGGCGCACACCGCCCGATGCAACCGGCCCGGGAGCGCGGGCGTCCCGCCCACGCCACGGCGCCGCGGGCACGGTGCCGGCCCCCTCCCGGACCTGCCCCCGCTGGGGGCGGGAACCTGGCTCCTCCCCCCGGCGGGGGGAGGCTGGGAGGGGGGCAGCACGCGGCGCGCGATGGTCATCGCAGCCATCCATGCGGCTGCGCCGCACCCCGACGGGATGCACATCCTTCCTGGGAGGGCGTAGCCCTCCCAACCCCTCCCACCGGGTGGGGGCATGGGGAAACCCGGTTTCCCCACGCCCCTGGGGCCTATGTTCACATCAGGATTCTGACGCTCTGTACAAGGGGTTCACAACCATGAGCGTAACAGGTTCGGGCCGGCTTGCCGGCAAAATCGCCGTGATCACCGGCGGCGCCGGCACGATTGGCGCCGAGATCACCCGGCGCTACCTGGAAGAAGGGGCGACGGTCGTCATCAGCGGGCGCGACGAGCCCAAGCTGCAAACCCAGCGTCAGTCGCTGCTGGCCGAGTACGGGCTAGATGCGTCGCGGCTCTTCGCCATCGCCCTCGACGGCAGCGACAGCGCCGCGGTGCGGGCGGGGATCGCCGAGGTCGTGGCGCGCTACGGCAAGATTGACGTGCTGGTGAACAACGCCGGCAGCGAGGCGGCGCGGCAGCGCCTGGCCGATATTCCGCTGCGGCGCGAAGAGTTGCGCGAGGGCGACAGCGAGACCCTGACGGAAGGTATCGGCAACGTGCTGGGGATCGCCTGGAACTTCATGCGCGCGGCGGCGGCGCACATGCCGCCCGGGTCGAGTATTATCAACATTTCGACGATCTTCTCGCGCACCGAGTACTATGGCCGCGCCCCCTACGCGGTGCCCAAAGCGGCCCTGAACGCGCTGGCCCAGGCCGCGGCCCGCGAACTGGGGACGCGGGGCGTGCGGGTCAACCTGGTCTACCCCGGCCCCATCGAGAGCGAGCGCATCCGCAACGTGTTCCGGCGCATGGACGAATTGCAGGGCCAGCCCGAAGATGCCACCGCCGAGGCCCTCTTCGCGCGGATGCGCCTCAGCCGGCCCGGCGCCGACGGGCGCCCGGAGAAGAACTTCCCCACCACCCTCGACGTGGCCAATGCCTGTGTCTTCCTCGGCTCCGACGAAGCCGCGGCGCTGAGCGGCGAGGCGATCGAGGTCACCAATGGCATGGACGTGGTGGAGGAGAGCCGCACCACCTTCACCGCCCGGCCCAGCCTCCGCGCGGTGGACGGCAGCGGACGGGTGATCCTGATCTGCGCGGGCGACCAGATCGAAGATGCCATGGCCCTCACCGGGGCGCTGCGATCGTGCGGCGCCGAGGTGGTGCTGGGCTTCCGTTCGCACGCCACGATCGCCCAGCTCGAACAGATCCTCGAAGAGAGCCGCCGCTTCGCCGGGGCGAACTACACGCCGCCCGTGGCGCTGTACCTCAACCCCAACGAGCCGGAGAGCGTGCGCGAGGCGCTGACCTGGATGCACGACAACACCGGCGGCCCCCACAGCGCGGTGATCCTCCCGGCGACCGGGGCCAGCCGCGGCGCGTCGGTCTGCGACGTAGCGGACGCAGTTGCCCGGACCTTCCTCGAGGAAGAACTGGCCGGCCTGGTGGCCCTGGCCTCCCAACTCTCGCGCCACTGGCAGAGCGTCAGCGTCACCCCCGGCGGCGCAGCCTACCCTCCACGGGTGATCTTCCTCAGCAACGGCGACGATCGGGCGGGCAATGTCTTCAGCGACATCCTGCGGGCGGGGGTCGAACAACTGGTGCGCATCTGGCGCCACGAAGCAGAAGTGGACTACCAGCGGGCCACCCCCGACGTTCAGGCGCGGTTGCTGCCGCCGGTGTGGGCCAATCAACTGGTGCGCTACGTCAATACCGAAGAAGAGGGCCTGGATTTCGCCTGCGCGGCGATCGCCCAGTTGCTGCTCAGTGACCGCAAGATCAGCGAGGTCAACCTGTACCTGCCCGAGGAGATCGTCGCCGCCACCGGAGCGCGCCGGCCCTCCTTTGGCTGGGCCGAGAGCCTGATCGGCCTGCATCTGGGCAAGGTGGCCCTGATCACCGGCGGCAGCGCCGGCATCGGCGGCCAGGTGGGGCGCCTGCTGGCCCTCAGCGGGGCGCGGGTGATGCTAGCCGCCCGTGACCGGGCCAAGCTCGAACAGATGCGCAAGTCGATCGTCCACGAGCTTGAAGAAGTGGGCTACAACGACGCCCCCGCGCGCGTGCAGATCTACCCCGACTGCGACGTGGCCGAGGAGGAGCAACTGGTGGCCCTGGTCGAGCGCACCATCGCTGTCTTCGGCCAGGTTGACTATCTGCTCAACAACGCAGGCATCGCCGGCGAAGAAGAGATGGTGCTGGACATGCCCATCGACGGCTGGCGCCACACCCTCAACGCCAACCTGATCAGCAACTACTCGCTGATCCGCAAGATCGCCCCGTTGATGAAACAGCAGGGCAGCGGCTACATCCTCAATGTCTCCTCGTACTTCGGGGGCGAGAAGTACGTGGCGATCGCCTATCCCAACCGCGCCGACTACGCGGTGAGCAAGGCCGGGCAGCGGGCGATGGCCGAAGTGATGGCCCGCTTCCTCGGCCCGGAGGTGCAGATCAACGCCCTGGCCCCGGGACCAGTGGAGGGCGACCGTCTGCGCGGCACCGGCGAGCGCCCGGGGCTGTTCATGCGCCGCGCGCGGCTGATCCTGGAAAACCGGCGCATCAACGATCTCTACGCCGCGCTCATCGAGACCCATCGGGAGAGCGGCCTGCCGGTGGTCGAATTGCTGCGCTACCTGAGCAGTAACAACGTGCGCGCGCTCGAAAGCGCGGAGGTTCCCCCGCGCCTGCGGGAACTGGCGAACACGATCGTGAAGGAAGGCGATCCCGGCGCGTCCTCCAGCACCTACCTGATGAACCGCAACATCGCCGAAAAGCTGATGACCCGCCTGCGCACCGGCGGCTACCTGGGCATCGAGCACGAGCAACTGGCGACGGTGGGCGCCGGCGGCGAGAGCCGGACGGGCGCCAGAGCGGACATGCCCGGGGGCACCTCGCTGGTCGAGGCGGTGATGAATGGGGCCGCCCCGCCCGAACCCTTCTTCGCCCGCACCCAGATCGAGCGCGAGGCGCGCAAGGTGCGCGACGGGATCATGAGCATGCTCTACCTCCAGCGCATGCCTACCGAGTTCGACGTGGCGATGGCGACAGTGTACTACCTGGCCGACCGCAACGTCAGCGGCGAAACCTTCCACCCCTCGGGTGGCCTGCGCTACGAGCGCACGGCCACCGGCGGCGAACTGTTCGGCCAGCCACCCGCCGAGCGCCTGGCCCAACTGGTCGGCTCGACGGTCTACCTGATCGGCGAACACCTGGAAGAGCACCTGGAATTGCTCGCCCGGGCCTATCTGGAGCGCCACGGCGCCCGCCAGGTGGTGCTGATCACCGAGACGCGGGCGGGCGGCGCGCGGCTCACCAGCCGGTTGAGCGACCATGCCGAAGCCGGGCGCCTGGGGCTGATCGTCGCCGGCAACGACCTCGAAGCGGCCTTCGACCGCGCCATTGCCGAGTATGGCCGACCGGGGCCGGTCGTCTGCACACCCTTCCGCGACCTGCCGTCCGTGCCACTGGTCGGGCGGGCCGACAGCGACTGGAGCACGGTGCTCAGCGAAGCGGGCTTCGCTGAGCTGTGCGAACAGCAACTCACCCACCACTTCCGCGTTGCCCGCAAGGCCAGCCTGATTGACGGCGTCGCGCTGGTGCTGGTGACCCCCGAAACCACCGCCAGCTCGAGCACCGAACAGTTCGCCCTGGCGAACTTCGTCAAGACAACCATGCACGCCTTCACGGCAACGATCGGCGTCGAGAGCGAACGGACGGTGCACCGCATCCTGGTGAACCAGGTGGACCTGACGCGGCAGGCGCGGGCCGAGGAACCGCGCAGCGAACGCGAGCGCCGGCAGGAACTCGAGCGCTTCGTTGACGCGGTGCTGCTCACCACCGCGCCACTGCCTCCGGAAGAGGACACCCGCTACGCGGGCCGCATCCACCGTGGGCGGGCGATCACCGTGTGAGGCGGGGTCTGCCGGTGGGGCATGGCGCCTGAGAAAGAAGAGGCGGGGAGAGGGCGTTGCTCTCTCCCCGCCTCTTTCTCGTCGCGCGTCCGAGCTTCGTCGGGCAGGAGGCACGCGGTAGACGCCACGTCTCCCCGCAACCCTCCAGCGCGGCGTGGGCAACGTCCATCACCTTCGGCGGGGAGGTTACCATTTTAGATTGTAGATTGCGGATGGTAGATTGCCGCTCCATGCACCAGGAAGCGCTCCAGCGCTCACGAGCTTGCGGCATCTCTATGACGCTCTGGTATTGTCGCCCCGAAGTGACCTGTGGACCTTTTTTTCGTCTATATTGAACAAGGTGTCACGAACGTGAACATACGCCCTCGGAGCGGCGTGTGGGGAAACCGGGTTTCCCCACGCCCCGCCCGCGGGAAGGTGCGGGCGCAGCCATCGAGCAGGGGGCTGGAGAAACCTGGTTTCCCCAGCCTCCCACCCGATGGGAGGGGTTGGGAGGGCTGCGCCCTCCCAGGAAGAACCTGTGGTCATCCCCTCGGGGTGCGGCGGAGCCGCATGGACGGCTGACATGCACAGCCAGGACAGAGGTTCCTGGAAGCGCGCAGCCGCCGGGCAAGGAGGTTTCCTCTACCTTCTATGTTGGTACAATGAAACGAGCGCCGCGCGGCGCTGCCAGAACAGCCAACGGTGCAACAACGACGTGAGGGAAGTCTGATGAGTGACGAAAAGCAGCAACCACCCATGAAACAGCGTCGCCGGATGCGCCAGGAATGGGACGCCCGGCGCATCCGCGCATTGCGCGAGTACATGGGGATGACCCAGCAACAGATGGCTGATGAACTGGAAGTGCGGCAGCAGACGATCAGTGAATGGGAAACGGGCGTCCACCGCCCCCACCGTTCTACCCAGAAAACCCTGTCAATGGTTGCCGAACGCGCCGGCTTCGTGTATCGCGCGGAGACCTCCGAAGAGAGCGAGAGCGACACCGAGAGCACGCCGGGCGCCGACGGAGTGACGCCAGCCGGGGCTTGACATTTACACGATAACGTGTTAATATCGTTGTGGGAAGGGTTGGGAGAGCTTAGCACTCGAGCAGGGGGATGGGGAAATCGGGTTTCCCCCCCACCCGGTGGGAGGGTTTGGGAGGGCTGTGCCCTCCCAGGAGCAACCTAATGGACGGCTAACGTGAACATACGCCCTCGGCGAGGGGTATGGGGAAAGCGGGTTTCCCCATACCTCCACCCGGTGGGAGGGTTTGGGAGGGCGACGCCCTCCCAGGAATGATGTTCATCCCGTCGGTGTGCGGCGGAGCCGCATGGACGGCTGATGTGAACCTAAGCTCTCGGAGCGGGAGGTGGGGAAACCGGGTTTCCCCACGCCCCCGCCCGCGGGAGGGCCTGGCCCTCACGGAGGGGGATGAGGAAACCCGGTTTCCCCATCCCCCCACCCGATGGGAGAGTTTGGGAGGGCGCAGCGCTCGCGCAGGGAGATGGGGAAACCGGGTTTCCCCATCCCCTCACCCGGTGGGAGGGTTTGGGAGGGCGACGCCCTCCCAAGAAGAATCTATGTGCATCCTGTTCGTGTGCGGCGGAGCCGCATGGACGGCTGAAGTCAGAACCTGAAGTCAGAACCTACAGATGTCAGGGAGCACGTCGCAGGACGTGCTCTTTCTTCCGGCTGATTATCCGTTTACGTGTAAGACGCCGGTATGCGGGCCTCCGGCCCGCGGGCAGAGGAAGCGGCAGAGCTTGTCTTGATGAAGGCGAGGCGCCAGTGATGAAGAAGCGACTACCCATCTCGTGCGGGGAACTGCAGCGCCTGTATCTGGAGGAAGGGTTGAGCATGGCGGCACTGGCGCGGCAACTGGGGTGCAGCGCGCCGACGATCGGGCGACGGTTGCGGGAGTGCGGCGTTCCAACCCGTTCCGGGCGCTTCGAGCCGCGCGAGGCGCCTCGCGCCGTATTGACGCGCCTCTACCTGGAGGAGGCCCTACCGTTACGGGTGATTGCGGAGCGACTCGGCGTCAGTGTGGGCACGGTGAACAACTGGCGGCGCGCCTGCGGGCTGCCAGGTCGGCGCGCCCCCCGGCAACGCGGGGAGCAGCAGCCTGGCGCGGCAGATTCTGAGGCCCTCTGATCCAGAAAACTCTTTGCACTTTTTTGCGGTGCACAGGGCATCTACGCCGTAACAGCGCGGCATTATCCGCATCGATTGTTGACCCTTGCCATTACGTGTGTTAGAATAGCCGCGAGGCGAAGGGTAGATGGTCAGGCATGGCTGCAACCAGACGCGGCCTGTTCGCCCGACAGACGCGCATACAGGCGAGCTGTGGGGCAGATGGTCAGGCAATGCTGAAACCCTGTCAAAGGCATGGTTCAGAATCGAGCGTTCTAGCTTGACCGTCGCTCCACACCTCCGCAGAACGGGTCTAATGTGAACATAGGGGAACCCGGTTCCCCCATACCCCCGTCCGCAGGAGGTTTTGGGAGGGCTACGCCCTCACGCAGGTGGATGGGGAAACCCGGTTTCCTCATCCCCCCACCCGGTGGGAGGGTTCAGGAGGGCGACGCCCTCAAGCAGGGGGATGGGGAAACCCGGTTTCCCCATCCCCCCACCCGGTGGGAGGGTTCAGGAGGGCGACGCCCTCCCAAGAACAACCGTATGTTCATTGCGGCGTTGTGCGGCGGAGCCGCATGGACATCTGATGGGTATTGAGCAATTCATCCGGTATGCGGGGTTAGCCGTGGGGCTCATGGTCTTTGAGCAATTCATCCGGTATGTCAGGCTGGTCGTGGGGCTGATGGTCTTTGAAAAATTCATCCGCTATGCCGGGCTGGCCGTGGGGCTAAAGCCCTCGGCTAGGGATGCGAAGGCCGCCTGCGCGGCCTGGAGCGGATGATGTATTCAAAGACCATAAGCCCTCGGCTAGGGGATGCGAAGGCCGCCTGCGCGGCCTAGAGCGGATGATGTATTCAAAGACCATAAGCCCTCGGCTACGGAATGCGAAGCCCGCCTGTGCGGGCTAGAGCTGCGAACGGCACATCTCCTACGCACCGTGGCTAACCGGGGTGTGACCTTGTCTAAGAGGAAGGATCGGGCATGGCGGAGCCAGACAGCATCCTGCAATTGGGCATCGAAGCCGCGCGTGACAACAAAAAAGAGGAAGCGCGCCAACTCTTTCGCCTGCTGACCCGCCAGGAGCCCACCAATGTACAGGGCTGGCTGTGGCTGGCTGGCGTCGCCGAGAACCGCGAAGAACGCCAGGCCGCCCTGGAGCGGGTTCTGGAACTGGATCCGGACAACGAAATGGCCTTCAAGGGGTTGAAGGCGCTGGGCGTGACGCCCGCCACGGCTGCCCCGCCCGCCGCCGAGCCGGCGCCCACCCCACCAGTGGAAGAAGCACCCCCGGCAGCGGCAACCGCTGCCGCCGCCCCGCACGAATACGAAGACGACGCCTTCGCCGAGCTGGATAGCCTTTCGGAGGCGATCGCCGCCGACACTTCCGGCCCCGTCCGACGGGCCGAGAGCGCAGCCGAGGCCGAGGAACGCGCCGCGGCTGCGGCGGGGGGGGCCGGGGCAGCTGCAGCCGCTGGCGCGCGCCAGGCCGCCGGCTCGCGGCAAGCCCCCAGCCGCCCGTCCCGCCGGTCGGCCCGTTACGTGGAAGAAGACGAGCTTGAGCCAGCGCGACGCGGGATCAGCCCGCTGCTGGCCCTGCTGATCTTCCTGGTTGGCCTGGGCCTGGTCGGGTTGCTGATCGCTTTCCTTTTCCCCGAACTCTTCGGCGGCACCCAGGTGGCGGGGACCGGCACCGCGCAGACCGCCGCGGCCCTGACGGCCCAGGCCGGCCCGGCGCCGACCACCGGCGCCTTCCCCGGCGGCGTCGGGCAGGCCACCCCCGGAACGGAGGCCTCGCCCGTTGCGCCTGCCACGCCAGGCGCGGAAAGCACCCCGGGGACCGAAGGCGCCCCCACGACCGAGGGCGCCCCCGGCGTCCTGCCCGCGCCGACCACCGGGGGGCCTCCCGTCACCGAGACAACCGCGCCCGCTCCGACCGCCACCCCACCCGCCGATGTCAGCGGGGCCAATCCGGCGCTTGTGCCCGCCAATACGCCACTGCAGAGCGAGGGGTGGCTGTACGACTTTAACCAGCCGACCTTTGCCGCCTCCATCCTCGGCAATCTCGGTCAGTACGCGCCAAAGAATGGCCGTTTTGCGGTCGTGCTGGCCTTTGTGGTGAATAATACGGGCACGGCCCAGCCTGTGCCCCCCAGTTTCTTTGTGCTCAAAGACGCCCAGGGACGGGTCTGGGAGGCGCGTCCTGAGGTCTCGGCAGCCTATGTCGTGCCGGGAGTGAATGCCGATCTGGCCCATACCCAACCGCTGCCACCCGATGGGATCACGCGGAGCGTGGCGATCATCTTTGATGTGGCGCCCGATGCCACCGATCTGGTCTTCTTCGCCCGGAGCAATCCGGCTCAAGGGTGGCTTGTGCTGCGGAGTCTCTGACCGGCGGCGAGGGCCGCATTGGCAAGCGGCGCCCGCTGGAGCAGGGCTAGGGGGAAACCGGGTTTTCCCCCTAGCCCCGCCCGCGGCAGGGTTCGGAAGGGCTGAGCCCCCCAAGAAGAACCTATGTTCATCCTGTTCGCGCGCGGCGTAGCCGCATGGACAACGGATGTGAACGTGACCGGTTTGACCCCTGCACGATACGATGGTGCACGTCGTGAGCCAGGCCAACGCTCCCGGACCGGACCTCGACAAGTTGCTCGCGCTGGCCAGCGATCTGGCTCAGGGCGGCAATATGGGCAACGCCCGCACGCTCTTCGTGGCCCTTGCCCGGGAGTACCCTCAGGATGCGCGGCCCTGGCTCGGCCTCGCCGCCGTCGCCGCCTCGCCCGATGAGCGGCGGGTCGCCCTCGAGCGCGTCCTGGCCCTCGACCCGCACAACGTCCACGCCCGGAGCGCCTTACAGCGCCTGATGGAGCAGAACGGACGATCCGCGGCAATCGCCAGCGCGGATACCGCGCTCCCACTGCCAGAGGCGCCACCATTCCCTGAACCTCCGGAGCCAGCCACGGCCACCCACGCCGCGGATGTTCCTGCAGCCTCCCCCGAGCCGGCGGAGGAGGAGGGGGAGCAAACGCCGTTTCCGCTCCTCAATGCGATCATGAGCGGGATCATCCTGCTGTTGCTGGTGCTCCTGGGCGTCGTGATCGGGCGCGCCCTGCTCGATGGTCGTCTGGTGGCCAACCCTCCCGCCGCGCCAACAGCTTCCGGTCGTCAGCCAGACACGCCTATCGCAGCGGCGACAACAGGCGCCGTGGCTCCGGTGGCGTCTCCTCCACCCGTCTCAACCGCTGACGCCGCTCCCACCCCGTTATCAGCGACACCGCCGTTGCCAGGCGCCGCGGGCGGCGAGCCGACGGTGGTCCTCGCACCAACCCTGGCATTACCTCCCTCGCTTCCGGTTGCACCTGCGCCGCTCCCCCTGGGCACGGTGGTGGATTACGATGGCTGGAGCGTGACCCTGCTGCGGCCAGACTACGCCGTCACCCTCGACGGCGCCATTGGCGACCTGCGCCCGTCGGGCCGCTTCGTGCTGGCCGTCGTCGCCGTCAGCAACAATCAGCCGCAGCCGCGACGTCTGCCACCCGATCTGTTCCTGCTCCGCGATGCCAGCGGGCGGGCCTATGCCCCGGTTCCAGGGGCCTCGAGCGCCTACCTGGCGCTCTACGAGCGCGCCCGGCGCGGCGATCTGGCCCTCGAGGATGAGTTTGCGCCCACCAGTGGTATGCGCAGCGTGCCGCTCCTGTTCGACGTCCCCCCCGATGCTGACGGTCTGTCGCTCCTGGTTCCCGGCGCCGGTCCCGCCGGATGGCCCGTCGGAGAGGCTGCGCTTCCTGGCACCTCTGGCCCCTGAATGCTTCCCGGCATCTCCTGACCCTCGCCGCGGACGGCGAACCGGCGCCCGCGGCGAGACTACGCCTCCCCGCCCTCCTCCACTGCGTATCTCCTAAAATGGGGGAACCGGGTTCCCCCCTACCCCCGCCCGCAGGAGCGTTTGGGAGGGCGAAGCCCTTGCGCAGGGGATGGGGAAACCGGGTTTCCCCATCCCCCAGCCGGTGGGAGGGTTTGGGAGGGCAAAGCCTTCCCAGGAAGAACCTTTTTTCATCCCGTCGGTGTGCGGCGCAGCCGCGCTGTTATGTTTGGTGATCCTGGTCTGCGCCGTATGGCAATCCAGGAACGAGACGAGGGAGCGGATTGACAATCCGCTCCCACGACCGTTGACGCGCCCTCAACCCTCTGGTACGCTGAACACGCGCCGCGCGGCGCTATCGGCGTAGCGATCGGTCATTCACGGTTTGCGAGGGGGTTTCGACATGGGGCGACCACTGACCTCACCGGTTGCAGCGCCCGAACGACGGTTTTCGCTGTTTGCGCTGCTGGCCCGAGGCTACGATTGGATCGCGGCCCCCCACCGGCGCCACGCCGCCGAACAGGTGATGGTGCAGATCGCCGCCTGGGGTCTGATGCTGCATCTGGGCCTGATCGCTCTGACATGGCTCGTCGGCGGGTCTCTTGAAGACCTGGTTGGGCGCAACTGGCTGGCAGCCCTGTATACACCGTTTGCCGCCATTCTGATATTCGAAGTGCTGTTGCTGGTTCTGGCCATCCCCGAGTCGACCACGCGGGCCATGGCTTTGCAATTTCAGATCATTTCACTGATCGTGATTCGAAATGGCTTCAAGGACCTCGCCGGTCTGGAACACCTTGGCCGCTTGCTGGAAGATCCCGAGGCGCAGATCCGCCTCGGTCTCGACATCGTCGGCGGGGTAGTCCTGTTTGGCCTGGTGTCGGTGTTTTACTGGGTGGCGGGGTGGCCGTCGGCGCACCAGCAGGCCCTGCGCACGCCCAGCCCGGTTCTGGCGCGCTTCATCGAACGGAAGAAAGCGATTGCGTTCGTCTTGAGTCTGGTGTTTGCGGCGCTGCTGGGCAGCACGCTGATCCAGTGGGTGCGCGACGCCTGGGCCGTCCTGTCGGGGGTCGCCACAACCCTGCCGTCCCTCTCGCCGACCACGCCCTTCTTTCAGACGTTGTTCGCTATCATGATCGTGGCCGACATCCTGATCCTGGTGTTGTCGCTGCAACTTTCGGACGCCTACCAGCAGGTGTTTCGCGGGGCGAGTTTTGTGCTGGCGACGATCCTGCTGCGGGTGGCGCTGTCGGCCGAGCGCCCTCTTCAGGTGGGGATCGCGATCCTGGCCGTTCTGTTCAGCATTGCGATCCTGGCGATCTACAAGAAGTGGACGCGCGATCCATGGGAAACGCCGCCTGAGGCGAACGAGGAAGCGCCGCACGGGTAAGGCCATCCGGGTGCGCGGGCCGGGGGCCAGGGAAACCAGGTTTCCCCGGCCCCCGGCTCCACACCAACGGGATAAAAAAGGTTGTTCCTGGGAGGGCGCAGCCCCCAGACCCTCC
>Ga0209227_1000380_pt1 | contig 38852 bp, 33 predicted proteins | sample YNPBryantNP2012_FD_185815 | JGI IMG/M metagenome (GOLD analysis project Ga0209227, IMG submission 185815) | Anoxygenic and chlorotrophic microbial mat microbial communities from Yellowstone National Park, USA - YNP Bryant NP 2012 (SPAdes)... ...
AGCCTCGTGGCATCCGGACAGCTTGCGCTTCGCTGGGGGCAAGCAGCGTTGCCGTTAGCCATATTAGCCACAGGAGAATCGTAATCCACCGCCCCATTCTACACCCGGCCTCTCCCTACGCCAGTTTACCACCAGAAGGCTGCTCTCGCAAGAGAGCTATGGCTTCCCCCTGTTCCTCCCTTTTGCGAAAAGCATTCCTGCACCTGCCGCTGCCCACAACACGAAAGAAGCAGGCTCAGGCACTGCGGGGGGTGGTGATGAACCTCCACGCCCCGAAGGAGACCCCCCCGGCGAGAACAGTCCGCTTGCGCCCACCATAAACAGCGGTGTTAGCGAGGCAGGAGCCGTGTAAGCCATCGGCACAGCCTGCGGCAGCGTGAATTCGGGCGCAGAAAGCACCGTATCCGCCGTCCACAGAGGGAAGTCTGGGTCTTGCATTTGAGGAAGTAACTGCTCCTCGATAGTGTCCGGCATGAGTGACGAAGCCGGCGGCGACAAGGCGGTCTCGGTTGCTGGCTCTACCGGCTCAGGGTCCGCAGTTTCCGATGCTGGTCGGTTCGTGCTCTGGGACGTTGGTGCCGTGTATCCGGGTAAAGCCGTCGTCATCGGGTTACCGCACTCCGCCAGCAACACCGGTTTGCCCGTGCGCACATGCATGAAGACCTCCGTGCCTTTACGCAGTTTGCGGACATTGCTTCCGATGCTTCCATCTTTTCGGATGAAGAACACCCTGTAGCTGCCCGCGCTTTTTAGCCTCTGGTATCTCAGCTGGCTTTGTGCATAGTCGGCGAATCGCGAAGGGGAAACCCCAAAATGTTTCTCATAGCGCGCTGCGACCACAGGATTCGTCCTCACCTGCTGGGCAAGTTGCCACGTGCTTTGCACAGGTTGTGTCAGGAAAGAACCGCGAGGCATCGCCGCGCTCCATGTCGGCACAGCGTAAAGCAAAAGTAGCCAAACAAATAATATTAGACGGTTTCCCATATATACTCACTCCTTCACTGGGCTCTCCACTGAGATTAGACAGCAAGCCGTACGCCACAGGCGGGGATTTATGCCGGTATGGTTACTGGTTTCTTCCAAAAAACGGCACAAACAACAGGTTGAAAGAGGAAAACAAAAAGGGAACCCGATGGGGGTATAGTCGGGTTCCCACTGGCAGGACAGCCGGATGAGGTCAGGCAGCCATATCTTCTCGCTCTACCTTGCCCCAGTACGCTCGCAACCTGCATTGCGTGTGGTGCACAAATTCCCTGACCTTCTCCCAGCCCTCCGTATAGTTACACGCGCTCTCAATCCACAGCCCGGAGTCGAGCAGGTTTTCTTCCTTCAACATCTGCAAAGCCTCTTCACTCAATCGTTGCCGTACAACCTCCGCCTGCTCGCCGGTATAGGGCAGGATGATTGCCAGGTCTGAAACATCGATTCGTGCGGGGATGTCTGCCTTGCGGATTTTCGCACGCAGGCGCGGTGCCAGACGCGCCATGACGCCTTCAAACAGGTTCAGTCCGTACTGCCGGATGAACATCTGTGAACCGCCAACGCGAATGATAACCAGCCCAAGCGTATAGCCATATCGGCTGGCGCGGTTGATCTCTTCGTCCAGTCTGCTCTCGAAGTAGCGCCGGTTGTAACAGCTGGTAATTGGGTCGACGATGGATGGTTGCAGCAGTTCCTCTTCGATAGCCGTCATCTTCTGATGCATCCGCATCATCTGTGCCTGCGCGTCTTTGATTTCCTCGGTCACCAGTATCTTGCGGAGTTTCTTGGTGGAGTTGCGCAGAATGTGAGATACGTAATTGCAGGAGATGCCCAGCCGCTGGGCGATTTCCGTTTGCGAGAGCTCCTCATAGAAGAAAGCGTACAACACCTGGCGTTCGATATCTTTCAGCCGCTCCATCGCGTGTTCCAGTACCACGCGCTCCTCGGTGGCAATCTGCAGGGTGAAGCTGTCCGGGTGTTCCAGCTTCTCGATGTCCGCACCGGGAACATAGTCGTCTTCCTCGCTTTCACCCGAATCGAGGGAACTCACCCGAGACAGTTCGCTGGTGGAAAGCAGGTATTCCACCTGCTTTTCGTCCATATTCATGACCGCGCCGATTTCGGCGGATGTGGGCTGTCTGCCCAGCTGCTGGGACAACGAGTCCACAATACGGGTGAGTTTCTGATGCAGCTCCTGAACCCACGCAGGGACTTTAATCATCTTGCCCCGGTCGCGTAGATAGTGCTTAATCTGTCCGATGATGAAGTGGGTGGCGTATGTGGAAAACTTTGTGCCCTTATCGGGTTTATATAGGTCGATGGCGTTAAGCAGACCGACATAGCCCTCTTGAATTAGGTCCTCAAGAGGCTCACCGGTGTTTACGAACCGACGGGCAATACTTTCCACCAGATTGGGAAACTGCTCCACAATACGTTCGCGGACTTCCAGATTGCCTGTCCGGTGGTACTCGATGACGAGCTGCTGTACCTCATCGTCGTTATATCTCTTGGACATCCCTGTCGCTCCCTCTGGATTTGCTAGGATATTCCCGGAACGCATCCAGCGTTCCACAAAGGGGCTACACTGGTATTATCGGCACGCGAGAGGCGATTTTTACAGTACGGGCTTACTGAATCGTGCCAATCGGCAAGGGCGTGCTTACGCGGCGAGCGGATGTATCCCGGAAGAGTTTGTCCACCAGCTCGCGAGCCTTCTCCTCGTCGGCGTACACATACACCCGTCCGGGGCGACATGGCAATGTCACCATCTGGATATTAGAAGAAGGCACCGATTTGGCAAACCACGCCAGCGCGAGCATCTGCCCGTAACTGAGGGAGCTGCTGAGGTTCTCATCCACTGCATCCAGCAGCTGCGGCAGCTTCAGGTAGGTGCTGGGATGCCGGAAATGCTCTTTCAACGCCGCGAGGAATTTCTGCTGCCGTTCAATGCGCATCAGGTCGCTGTCCCTGCGGTAGCGCACGTAGCCCAGCGCCTGTTCGCCGTTGAGGAGGTGCCAGCCCGGTTCCAGATGTACGTGCAGGTCGCCCCAGTTATCGTCGTAATGCAGAGGTTTATCCACGTAGATATTAACGCCACCCAGAAGGTCTACCGCACGACGAAAGACCCTGTAGTAGATAACCACATGGTGGTCTACCGGCACCTCGAGCCACTCGCGGATGGTCTCGGCGGTCAATTCCGGTCCGCCCAGTGCCATCGCCGAGTTAATCTTATGGGTGCCATGCTCAGGAATACGCACGCGCGTATCGCGGGGAATGGACAGTACGCTGATGCGCTTGTTCACAAAGTCGAAATGCGCCAGCATGATGGTATCGCTGCGGGTGTGCTTGGTGTAGATGCGCTTCTTGTTGTCGCGGTTCTCGTCCGAACCCAGCAACAGCACTGTCACCGAAGATTGCCCCGGAAAGGCTTCCGCAACGTCCAGCCCTCGGTACTGCCACAGTGCGCTAACGGTTTTGCGAACCGCCTTGCTGGATGCGTAAAAGTAACCGCTGAGTGTGCCGACGGACAGCGCGCCCAGCATCAACAGCACGAGTATGACCCGCCAGAAAAGACTGCGGCGTTTGCGCCCATTTATTTCCTGTCGTGCCAACACATCACCCCCCGCGCCCAGTATACCAAAAAACGCGGCACCTTGCAAAAAAGTGGCTACTCCACGACGACAGCCGTGCCGCTTACCGTCACCATCAGCATCGATCCGCCCTGTCCCAGCACCTCGTAGTCCAGGTCGATACCTACAATGGCATTCGCGCCCAGCGCCTGCGCACGCGCTATCATCTCCTGCACGGCAATGTCTCTTGCACGCTGCAGCTCTTCTTCGTAAGCTGCCACCCGTCCTCCGACGATGTCGCGGATACTGGCGAACAGGTCCTTGAACACGTTTGCGCCCACAATGGCTTCACCGACAACCAGCCCCAGATACTGGCGAATGCTCTTGCCTTCTATCGTGGGAGTGGTGGTGATAATCACGTTACATTCCCCCTCATCCTCGTAATGCCCAGAAAGCGAAGGCGATGATGCCCACCACCAGCAGCGCCACCACCGCCATCGCGCGTTTCTCCTCGCGCGAGAAACGGAAATACTTCCGGTTCACAATGAGCAACACCACCGCCATCGGCACCAGACCGGGTAGCATGTCCACAGCATCCATAAAACGCGGTGTGAGCGAACCCACCACGTTCTGGAAGAACATATATCCTGCGAGCGCAATGACTATCCAGATATAGGTGGCACGCGCCGCCATGCCAAACCGCCACACACAGGCGAAGTAGAACGCCAGGAACACGAAGTCGGCGGGGCCGATGATACCGATGGGACGTAGACCGGTGGGCGTAGGCTTTGCCCCCACCTGCGGCACGTGTACCGCCACCGTACTCAACGCCTGCGGCGCCACCTCCATGACTCGCGGAATCCACAGGCTTACCACCGCGAAGTCTGCCAGCGCCGCGAAAAGCGCCGCAGGAGCAAGGATGTTTGGCTCACGGATGATATGTGACACCGCCAAACCCAACATGCTTGCTGCCAGCACCATCAGCGTATCGCTGATGCCCAGCACAACCTCCAGAACCACAGGGCTCTGACGCAGCGCGGGCACGAAAGCCGGCGACAGGCGCGCCGCACCGAACAGTACCAGTAACACTGCCATCCATGCCAGAGCGACGATCGGACGCAGCAGTAGCGCAGCAGCACGTAACACGACCCATGTCGCCAGCGCCATGAAGACCAGCGTGGAGAGCGCCACCTGCAAAAAACCATCACCCAGAAAGGTAACCAGCGGCGCTCCCACGCGGTAAAGCAAGTAGACCCCTACCGCCAGCCAAAAAAGGCGATAACGGTCGTGCAGTGCTTGTTCCATGCCCTATCCCGGTACGACCTTCGTGATGCGTTCGATATCAGGGTCGGTGAAGATGTCGGATTCATCGCGGCTGGTGGAAGAAAACTCGCTCACCACCGCGCCTTCATCGCCCGCCTGGAACCAGTGTTTGGTGTTGGACGGAATGGTGTACTGCTCGCCTGGGCGCAGCACAATCTCATGCCATACGGTGTAATGCTGTTCCCGTCCGGCAGGCGGCTTTGCTTTGGGGTTGGGCGTCGGCTCGCCTTCCACATACAGGTACACCTCGCCCCAGCGGCAGCGGAAGGTCTCCATCTTGCCCGGGTCGCCGTTGACGGGCGGATGACGGTGCTCCGGGCAGGTCTGGCGGGGAAATAGCACCAGTTCTTTGGCACAGTAGCGGTCGGTGTTCACATATACCACCAGCTCCAGTCCGGTATTCTCCAGGTCGCCCAGACCGAAGTCTGCCACCTCGATGTTTTTCTGTTCCTCCGGCGTCAGCACGATGTTTGCTTTGCGCAGGTACTCCATCGCGCGCTCCTGTGCCTGACGCAGCTGGCTTTCGGTAATCATCGGCGCACCTCCTAGTCGTGATTCAGTGATTCATCCTCTGATATATACGCTAAATACTTCGCCAAACTGTTGCCGGTGTCCTTTCGCCGCTGGAGAACCTGAGCCGAACACTGCCTGTATTCGGCTTGCGCATTTATGCCGAAGACGGTACAATGTAGGCGAGACCGAGAGAACAGGCGGTATAGCACGGTGGAGCGGTTTGCGTTTATTTTGCATCCGTTGCGTCAGGAAGACTTTACCCGAAAATATCCCATCCTGAAGGCAGTCCCCTTCCGGTGGGTGGAAGAAACATTCAAATACGTGCCCCCGCGTGTGCTGTCCCATATCACGGGCATCGAGTCGCGCACCGGCGCACAGGCAGAGGGCTGGTTCATCGCCGTTCCCATGACGCCGCGCGTCCTGCTGGAGACCCCCTTTGAGAAGGTATTGCCCAAAATCGTGCGGGCGGGGCGCATGGCGGAAGAGCTGGGTGCGCAGATTATCGGGCTGGGCGCGTTCCTGAAAGTAGTGGGCGACCGCGGTGTGAGTGTGGCTCGCGCGTTGAGTACTCCCGTAACCACCGGCAACTCGTATACTGCAGGTAGTGCACTGCAGGGCACCCTGCTGGCGGCGGCGCGCATGGGCATCCGCGCGGAGGAGGCAAAGGCGACCGTCATCGGTGCGACAGGGGCGATTGGCAGTGTGTGCGCGCGCATTCTGGCAAAACATGTGGCACGAATCACGCTGGTGGCGCGCAACCGCGAGCGGCTTGAAGCGTTGCAGGAGGAGATAGCCCGTTCCACACCCGCCGAGGTTCATGTATCCACCGACTCGCGCAGCGCGGTGCGCGACGCCGACATGGTGATTGCCGTCAGCTCCGCCACCGATGTGCTGATAGAACCCGAAGACCTGCGTCCGGGCGCAGTGGTGTGCGATGTGGCGCGCCCCCGTAACGTGTCCGCTGCCGTTTACGAAAAGCGCAACGATGTGCTGGTGATCGACGGCGGGGTGATTCGGGTGCCTGGCGAGAACGTGGATTTCGGCTTTAACTTCGGCTTCCCCCCCAAACACGCGGAGGCGTGTATCGCCGAAACCATCATTCTGGCACTGGAACGCCGTTTCGAGTGCTTTACGCTGGGCGCGGACATCCGCGTGGAACAGGTGGAGGAAATCACCCGCCTGGCGCACAAACACGGCTTCGAGGTGGCAGGTTTCCGCCGCTTCGAACGCGCCATCCCCGACGAAGAGGTCGAACGTATCCGCCGCAACGCCGGGCGCCCCCATGAGGTGGAACCGCCGATGCTCATTAAGTAGTCTGCCCGTCCGAGCAGTTTTCAAATTTTCGCAACGGAGAGCAACCGATGTCTGTTCATCTCTGGGAGGAGACAGTTACCATCCCTACCTATCCGGTGGGTGAAGCGAACCCGCATCCGCCGCTGCAACGCAGGGGCTACTGGGCAGTATATCCTTATCCCCTGCTGGATGCTCTGAGCGATGAGGCGCAGCCGCGCGAGTATCGCGCGCTGATGCTGGAAAACCCCTACCTGCGCGTGATGGTGCTTCCCGAACTCGGCGGGCGGGTGTGGTCTCTGTACGATAAAATCGCGGGACGCGAGTGCCTTCACCAGCCGCCGTCCATTAAACCGGCACTCATTGGGCTGACCGGCGCGTGGATTGCCGGAGGCATCGAGTTCAACTTCCCCATCGGTCATCGCTACACCACACACCAGCCCGTGTGGTACACGCTTGCCTATCCCAAAGAGGACGGCGAGAAAGCCACCATCTGGATTGGCGAAATCTGCCGACGCAGCCGCATGATGTGGATGGTGGGCATCAGCCTTTATCCTGACCGCGCTTTCGTGGAGACTGATATCCGCCTGTTCAACCGCACCGAGCTGAAGAAACGCTTCTACTTCTGGACAAACTGCGCCGTGTCGGCACATGAGGAGTGGAAGTGGATACTGCCTGCCTCCTCGGTGCGCAACTGGGAAGGCGACCTGAGCGAGGCGCGCGCTACCCTGCCGTTTCCTGTCACCGACGAGGGCATCGACCTGAGCCTGTATCGCAGCTATGACAGAGCCTCCAGTGTGTTCGCGCACGACTTTCGGGGCGGGTTCTTCGGCGGCTACGACCTGCGCGAAGACACTGGACTGCTGCATGTTGCAGACCCGCGCGACGCCCGCGGCAGGAAGCTTTTCACCTGGGGCACGGCGGACGACGGTGCTGTGTGGGCAGAGCGGCTGGACGACCGCGGTGTGCCCTATGTGGAGATCCAGACGGGACGCTTTGAAGACCAGAGCATCTGGCACTGGATACCCCCGCACTCGCTGGAGTGCTGGCAGGAAGCGTGGTATCCCATTCGCGGACTGCATGGGGTGGTTTCGGCTGCCAGTCGGGAGGGTGCGCTGAGTGTGCAACTGCAGGGACAACAACTACAGGTGCGCTTCCACAGCACCTCGCCGCGCCCCGACCACCGCCTGATACTGCAGTACGGCGACGATGTGGTGCATGAGCAACGGGTAGACCTCTATCCGGAGCGCACGGGCAGCTGGCAGTTCACGCTTCCGCAGCCCGCCCAGCTGCCGTTCAAGGTTATCATTGCCACCGGGGCACGGCACACCTTACTGGAAGCGATTGCCAACCCGGTCGCCGAGCGAGAGCAAATCACCATCTCCCCAGCCCCCGCTGGCGAGGACGCGCAGACGTACTTGTTGCAAGCAAACGCGCTGGAGCGCGGCGCGCTTCTGGACGAAGCGGAAGCGAAATACCAACAGGCACTGGAGCAGCTGCCTGATTATCTGCCTGCGCTGAACGCGCTGGCACGGATATGTCTGGAAGACGGACGCTGGGACGAGTGCCTGCAGCATACGGCACGCGCGCTGAGGCGCGACCCGCAAAACCACGAGGCGATGTACCTGCGCGCGCTGTGCCTGTTCGCGCAGGGCAGGGATGCCGAAGCGGAAGAATGGCTCCACCCTTTGCGACGGAGCGCGGAATATCGGGGGCTGGCGTTCTATCTGCTGGCGATGTGCGCGCTGCGGCGGCAGGATGTTGCACAGGCAGACGACCTGCTTGCCGAGTGCCTGTTGTACAACGCCGCCGATGTGAAAGCGTGGATGATGCGGGCGGCAGTGCTTCGCTTACGCGGAGAGATAGAGGAAGCGGCACAGGTACGCCTGCAGGTACACCTGCTTGCGCCGCTGGAGCCGCTGCTACGCACGGAAGCCTACCTCAGCACGCCCGAGGCGCCAGAGGCAGACGCGGTTAACCTCCTGAAGCCACTAGCGATGCAAGCATGGGGCTTTGAGGAGGTCGCCTGTAACTACCTGAACGCAGGCTGCGCGACCGACGCCATCCGCATTCTGGAGGCACACTCACGGCTCGGCTTGCCGGAACACGCCATGACACATTACCTGCTCGCGCTGGCTTACAGCCAGAAGGGGCTGTCCGCGCAGGTGGCGGAACATGCCCTGCTCGCCGCTCGCAGTGAGCAAAAGTATCTTTTCCCGTGGCGGGTGGAAGATTATCATGCGCTCCAGAAGGTGCTGTCGGTCAAGCCGAATGACGCGCTTGCCCGTTACGCGCTGGGCAACTGGCTGGCGGCACATCGGCGCTGGGAAGACGCCCTTCGGGAATGGCTCACGGCACTGGATGCCTCCAGCTCCACAAACTCAGAAGACGTGCAGACGCTTGCCGAGCGTGGTCTGCAGGTAGTGCCGCCGCAACTGGTAGTCGTTCCCACCCTGTATCGCAACATCGGTCTGGCTCTCTCAGAGGCGAAGGGGTGGCACAACCTGGCGTTACGCTACCATGAGCGCGCACTTTCGCTATCCCCAGACGACCACTACCTGTGGCTGGAGCGAGACGCCGTCGCGCGGCGAGCAGGTATCGATGCGCTCACGCGCCTGCAGTGGCTGGAGCAGGCAAGCCAGCCGGTTCTGCACGAAAACCGCATGGCGCAATTGCACGCGCACCTGCTGGTGCAGGCGCAGCGCTACGACGACGCTATCCGGGTGTTACATTCGCGAACCTTCCACGTGGCAGAAGGAGAGACATCCACGCGCCCGGTGTGGGTCGAAGCACACGTCGGTAAAGGCAAGCAGCTGGCACAGCACGGCGACTGGCAGGGTGCGCTGCAGCAGTTCCAGCACGCGCTGGAGTATCCGCATCATCTGGCGGTCGGCAAGCCGGTGCATCCAGCGGATGCGATTCCCTTCTTCTGGGCGGGTCTGGCAGCGCAACGTCTGGGACAGGACGAACTGGCACGGGATTACTGGCAGGAAGCGGTCGGCTGCGCGGCATATTCCGACGGAGACAAAGCGCACCAAGCGATGGCACTGGAACTGCTGGGACGGATAGAGGAAGCGCAGCGGCTCGCTCAGCTGGCGGGTGTAGCACGCGAGATGCAGCAACTGAGAGAGGAGATAGCCACTGCCTGAGCCGAAACAACTATCTCGGACAAGACGGCGTTCCTTCCGTAACTGCCAATCCTGTGCAGGGGGATGTTCATGAATCAGGCAATCGTCTTATGTGCCGGAGCGGGTAGCCGCTTCTGGCCCTACAACGAGGTGCGCAACAAATGCGCCACGCCAGTGGTCAATGAGCCGGCGGTACGCAGGCTGATGAGGCAGATTCGCGAAGCGGGTATCCAGCGGGCGGTGGTGGTGCTGGGCGCGCATCCGGGCTCCATCAGGGCCGCGCTGCACGGGCTGGATGGGCTGGAAATCGCCTTTGTCAGTGTGCAGGGGGTTCCGGGCACGGCGGCGTGCGTTCACGCGGCTCTGCCCTTGCTAGACACCTCTCAGCGTTTTGCGGTGTTCTACGGCGATGTGGTCACCACACAGGCGACGGTGAACCGATTCCTGCAAACCGCTGCGCATAGCGACGCAGCGGCGGTCGCGCTGGTGCAGCCGGTCACCCCACCCGAGCGGACGATTGACTGGCTGGGCGCACACGTGCAGCAGGAGCACATCGAATATGTGGAGGGACACAGCCGCGATTGCGAACACCGGCTATGTGGCATCTATGCCTTCACGCCATCCGCCCTTCCCGCCATCCAGAACAATCCGGGCATCATGACACAGGTGCCCGTCGGCGGGATGCCGCCGCTGGAAGCGGAGCTGGCGCAGAGCCTGCAAACGCTGATAGACGACGGCGAGGAGGTGCTGGCGGTGGAGGTGGACGGCTACCTCGTGGACATGGACAAGCCCTGGCATATTCTGGAGGCGAACCGGCGCGTGCTGGACGAGATGAGTCGGAATCTGCGGGAAAGCGTCATCCACCCCACTGCCCGCATCCACGACGGGGCGGAGATAAAGGGGTTTGTTGTGCTTGGTGAAGGCAGTGAGATCGGCAATCGGGTGGTGCTGGAAGGCAATGTGTTTATCGGTACGCACACGCGCGTGGTGAACGGGGCGATTGTCGGAAAGGCGGTCGCCATTGGCCACCAAACGCGCGTCAGCGACTACTGCCTCATCGGGGCGTACAGCGTGGTTGGCAATCGGTGCATTGTGGGGCATGGCGCGGAGCTGGACGGCGTGATGTTCGATGGGGCTTACCTGTATCACTATTGCGAGATTGCGGGTGTGGTGGGACAATCGGTGGACATCGGTGCAGCGACCGTGTGCGGCACTCTGCGCTTCGATGACGCCGAAACCATCCACCGCATCAAGGGCAGGCGCGAGTTTCCCGTCCACGGCGCGGACTCCACTTACTTCGGTGATTTCAGCCGCACGGGGGTAAACGTGATTACTCAGCCGGGCGTTAAAATCGGGGCGTACACGTGCATCGGGCCGGGCGTCGTCGTGTACGAGGACGTCCCCAGCCGGAAGCTGATTTTACTCAAACAGGAGCTGATAGAGAAGGAATGGGGACCGGAGCGCTACGGGTGGTAACCTCTACGCCGTGCGTCAGGGCGCTCCTACTTCTTTCCCTTACAGAGCGGCAAGAGATGCATTTGTCTCCTCTCGAACACCGCGACCTCGCGAAAGCCGATGTCCCACGCCATGCGCACCGCATCCAGCAAGTAATGCGCTAACTCATCGGGGTGGTGAGCGTCCGAGCCGAAGGTGATAAGCCTGCCACCGCGTTCATAGTACCATTGCAGGGTCTGTCGGCAGGGATAGAAATCGCGGGCATCTTGCCGAAGACCGGCGGTGTTAATCTCCAGCACCGTGCCCTTCTCCACCATCAGATCGAACAGGGTGAACAACCGGTCGCGATAAGGCTGAGGGTCAAATGCGCCAAATCGGGGCACGCCGCGCCGTTTGGCGTACTCCAAATGCCCCACGATGTCGATCAACCCGCTTTCCACCGAGTGCAGCACCTCCTCGTAGTAGCGTTTGTACGCCTCCTGTGCAGTGGGGAAGCGTTGCACGTAGTCATCGGTCATCAGCATCAGGGCGTCCACATAATGGACACAACCCAGCACATAGTCGAAAGGATACTGGCTGAGCCACACACGCACATCCGGTTCGAACCACTGCTGGTAGTCTATCTCCACGCCTGCACGGATTCGCAGCCGCCCCCGGAACAGGTCGCGCACATAGGTAATGTCGTCCATGAACAGGTCGTAGTCAAAGTATTCCACCACGGGGTCGTTGGGGTCAAAATCCTTGTGTTCGCTGAAGCCGATTTCATCCAGACCCAGAGCCATCGCACGGGCGCAGTGTTCCAGCATGGTCGCACGCCCATCGTGCGACAGAAAGGTATGCACCTGATAATCCACGCGCGTATATTCCATTCTGTTATTCCAGCCCATCGATGCCTATTCCCTCTACATCTACCACGCGCCACTTTTCGGTGGGGAATACCAGCCACTTGCGAGCCGGCTCCTTGCGCAGCTTGAGCTGGATATCGGCAGGCTCGTGGCGGCTGATTAGCCCCTGGTCTTCCCACCAGACTTCCACGCGCATACTCACCGTCGCCTCTTTGCCGATAATGTTGATGACCGGCTTGGTGTAGCGAACATGTGGTCGGACGCCGCGGCGAAACGCCGACGCTATCTCGATGCGCAATCGCTCAGGTGAATAGCCAAAGGCATCGAAATCGCTGGAGATAGCGTCCATGATGGCGTTCACATCGCGCCCCTCGATCGCCAGACGGATTTCCTCCAGTCGGTTTCGGACTATCTGCTCTTCTGGCGTTGCAGGGGTTGCCGCGAGACGCCACATCACCAGCAACGCCGCGAGCAACACCACCGCACCGGAAAGAGCGAGCTTTGTGGATGTCTTCATTCCGCTCTGCCTCGCCGGTCAATGCTGCTGAGATTATACCGGAAACAACCGGCTGTATCCAACGGGGTGTATTGCATCCAGATAGATTAAGCGGTTAATATATAGTAGACTGGTGAGCGTTGCACAGCACGCCCCGGTATCACCAGGCGCAAAATGATGAACGAAACACAAAAGCAAAACCCCGAATGGGAGCAGGCACTGCAGACGCTGGCAGCACAGAAAGCGCGTGTGATGGTGCTGGGCGCACGCGATGTCGGCAAAACCACTTTTGCCGCGCTGCTGGCGAACCGTCAGCTCGCCCATGGCATCCGTACGGCGATAGTGGATGCCGATGTCGGGCAGTCGGAAATCGGGCCACCCACCACCATCGGCATGGGGCTGGTGGAAGTACCTGTGCCGACCTTGCACGCAGTGGTACCCCGTGCCATCTACTTTGTCGGTTCCAACACCCCAAGGGGGCGGATGCTGGAGACGGTGAACGGCGTGCGCGCGATGGTGGCAAAGGCTCAGGAAGCAGGTGCGGAGTCGGTGATTGTGGATACCACCGGTTTCGTGACGGGGGCGGCGGCGCGCCGTCTGAAGTGTGCGAAAGTGGAAGCAGTACGTCCCCAGTTTGTGGTTGCCATCCAGCGCAAGGACGAGCTGGAGCACATCCTGCGCCCGGTAGAGCGGCGTAACCTGAGGCTCATTCGCCTGCCCGTGCCAGAAAGCGTCATGGTCAAGTCGCCCGAAATGCGTCAGCAGCGGCGGGTGATGCGCTTCTTCCGATACTTTCAGGACGCACGCCTGCATACTTTCGCCCTGTCTGATATCGCTTGCGAAGGCACGTGGTTCAATACGGGCACTGCGCTCGAGTGGAACGAAATCCACTTTCTGCAAGAGACCCTGCGCTCGCGGGTATTCTGGGCAGAGCGCACGACGGAGCATCTTTTCGTGATTACCGATAAGGTGGTGGACGAGCGTGCGCTGGTGATTGTGGAAGAAACTTTTCGGGTGGCGCATGTCACTACGGCGGGTGTACATCGCTTCGTCAAGTTATTACTGGGGCTACTGAACGCGGAGGGCGATTGCTTAGCGATAGGTATTCTGGAGCGGATAGACTTTGTGAATCGCACCATCACAGTGCGCACCCCCCTGCGGGATGCGTCCGGCGTTGCCATTCTGCGCTTTGGTGGCTTAAACGTACGCCCTGACGGCAAGGAAATCGGCGTGGTGAAGCCGGGTGAGATTTAGGAGGAAGAGCATGGGCAAGAAAGCGTGTGCCAGCTGCTTGCGAGACCCCTTCTGCGCCGTGCTCTGCGAGGTAACCGGTCAGTGGTGCCGGGGTGAGCCGTTACACTGGGAGACCTTGGATGAAGCGGGCTGGAAGTCGCTTGCCGAGCAGAGCATCGCACGGGGGGTCGCCGGATTGATATATACGCTCCTGCCGGACGGCGTCCCCGATAGTGTTCGGGAGATGCTTCGTGCCGAATACAACTCTCAGCTCGCCGCCAACGTGATATATATGCAGCAGCTGGCGCGCGTGGCACCTGCACTGAAAGATGCCGGGGTGCGCTTTGTTGCGGTCAAGGGTTCTGCCCTGCTGGCAACGGTCTACCCCGACCTCGGCATTCGCTTCATGAAGGACATCGACCTGCTGGTGCATCCCGAGGACGTCAACATCCTCAAGCCCGTGATGCAGCACCTCGGCTGGGAGGAGGAGGACGAGGACATCGCAGGTAAGCATTTCGGCGAGCGCTATCGTGCCGAAACCTCCTTCACCCGCCGTGAGGGCTCATGGATGCTTCGACTGGAGGCACATCTGGACGCTCCCGGCTTCTATCCGCCTTCCCGACGCAGTATCTGGGACAAAGTGACAACGGTTTGCGGTGCGGGCATCGAGGAACTGCCCGTGCTTCATCTTCCTGCCCATCTGAGCTACCTGTGCGCGCACTATTATTACCACCACTGTGGCTCCGGTTTGAAATGGCTGGTGGATGTCGCCCTTCTTGTTTCGCAGATAAGCTCCTGGCGTGAGGTGGTGGTGGACGCCTACCAGTTCGGCACCACGCGCCCGGTTCACCTGGCGCTGCTCGAGGTGGCCAAGTATCTGGGAATACGAGTCCCCCAGCATATTGTGGAGACTCTGCGCTTTTTGCCCATGCCGCTCAGTTTGCGTTTGCTGTTCGAGATGTGCAAGCGTCCCTCCCTGCACTATCTGGGTATCCGTTTACTGGACCTTTACCGCGCACCGAACTGGTCCACCCGCTTCGGTTACATCTGGCGCAAGCTCACCGCCCCCCGCTGGCAACGTTACTCCCGTTGCTAATGGCGAGGCGACGTGTTATACTCTTAGTAAACAGATAGATAAGAGGACGAAGCGGCGTGGACCTGCAGACATTCAAGGAACTGGTTTACCGTGAGTTCGGCGACCATTTAGAGCACGCTACCCCTGCCAACGTGCGCGAGTTTCTGGACAGATTGCAGATGCAGGAGGTGGCAGGCAGGTTGCCGGGCGAGCGGTTCGAAATCCATGAGACCGGCACTACGTACGAGGAGATTATCAAGGACTTCTTCGCGCGCGTGCTGGAGATGCCCCGTGACGATGCCATCATCCTGCTGTGGACGCTGGCGATAGACCTCGCCTTTGCCGCCGTAGAGCATCAGTACGCGGAATACTTTGCATCCCTGTTCAAGGATTTGGACCAGTAAAACCGGTAAAAAAGCTCCGCGCAGAAGGCTTTTCCTGCCTGCATCCCTTGCACTGCGCAAATACCGCAGGGTACACTCTATGCGTGATAAACACCAGGTATAAGCAACATATCTATCGGAGAGTTTTTACATGGAACCGCTGGTGACGCTACCGCTGTTTCCGTTGCATGCTGTCTTGTTTCCGGGGATGCCTTTGCCCCTGCATGTCTTTGAAGAGCGCTATCGCCAGATGATGCACATGGTGCTCGAGCAGGACAGGCAGTTCGGAGTAGTTCTTATCCGGGGAGGCAAGGAGGTAGGTGGTCCGGCGATTCCCTATCGTTGGGGAACGGTTGCGCGTATCACTGCCCTGCAGAATCTGCCCGATGGCACTATGAATCTCTGGACGGTGGGCGAGCAACGTTTCCGCATCGTCAAGATTCTGCAGCATGAACCTTTTATGCTAGCCCAAGTAATGCTTCTACCGGATGTCTGTGACAGCTGTGAACACCGTATTTTACCCATCGTACACCACGCGACCGACCGTCTAGAACAGTATGTGCGTCTGCTGTTCAGCCCTGAAGGTGGCAAACACTTTGTCGTAGAGCTCCCCAACAATCCCCGCGTGCTGGCGAACACCATCGGCGCCATCCTTCAGGTTCCTCTGGTACAGAAACAGAAGCTCCTGGAGATAGATGATGTGGTACAGCGTCTGGAGGCGGGACTGGCTCTGCTGGAGCAAGAGATTGAAAATCTATTGCTCAAGGCAGCAGAACAATCTGCCCGTCGTGCCGTGCATCCCTTTCGTCCAGAAGAGAAGGTGGTTTCACGCAATTAGCACGCATCGGGAGGGTTCCCAACTATGTTTACCGTGACGCTTATCCCCGGCGATGGCATCGGTCCAGAGGTGGTCGAAGCGGCTGTCAGGGTGGTAGAAGCGACCCGTGTGCCCATCCGCTGGGAGCGCTTCGAAGCGGGCACGGAGGTCATGAACAAATACGGTACCCCCTTGCCCGACGAAGTGTTCAACTCGGTGTTGAAGAACCGCGTTGCGCTGAAGGGACCCATCACCACCCCCATCGGCACGGGCTATAGCAGCCCAAACGTGGCTTTACGCAAACGGCTGAATCTGTTCGCGAACGTGCGTCCCGCCAAAAACCTGCCTGGCGTGAAAACACGTTACGAAGGCGTGGACCTGGTGGTCATCCGCGAGAACAGTGAAGACCTCTACTCGGGGCTGGAACACATCGTGGTACCCGGCGTGGTGGAGAGCCTCAAAATCATCACCGAGCGCGCCAGCCTGCGCATCGCCCGATTTGCCTTTGAGTACGCCGTTAAACATGGACGGAAAAAGGTGACCGCCGTCCACAAAGCAAACATCATGAAGCTCAGCGACGGGCTGTTTCTGGAATGTTGCCGACGAGTAGCGCGCGATTATCCCCAGGTGGAATACGAAGAGCTCATCGTGGACAACACCTGTATGCAGCTGGTGACCCGTCCCGAACGGTTCGACGTGATGGTCATGGAGAATCTGTACGGCGATATCGTTTCCGACCTGTGCGCGGGGCTCGTTGGTGGACTGGGGTTGACTCCGAGTGCGAACGTCGGAGAAGACGGGATTGTGGTGTATGAAGCAGTGCATGGCTCCGCGCCAGACATCGCCGGACAGAACCTTGCCAACCCGATTGCGCTGATTCTCTGTGCGGCGATGATGCTGGAGGACCTCGGTGAGACCTCTGCTGCCGAGCGGGTACGCCTGGGGGTCTACCGTGTGCTCAGCGAAGGCAAGGTGCGAACTCGCGACCTGGGGGGAAGCGCCACCACCACCGAGGTGACCGATGCCATCATCGCCGCGATGGAGGTTTAATCGGGGCGAAGTATCACCTTGGCACACTTCCCGGTATCGATCAGCTCCATCGCTCTGCTGATTTCCGAAAAGCCCATCGTGTGGGTAATCACTGGGCGCACGTCCAACCGTCCAGAGACCAGCAGATCCTGCATCTGCTCCCACGTCCGATAAAGCCGCCGCCCGACGATACCCTGCACTTCCAGCCCCTTGAATATCACGTCCTCCGCAAAGTCCACCTCGATTGGGTCACTGGGGATGCCCATCAGCGTCACTCTTCCCCCTGGACGAGCAATCCGGAAGCCCGTTTTCACCGCCATCGGCGCACCGGACATCTCTAACACCACGTCTACCCCCTCACCTGCAGTGTATGTCATCACCGCCTTTTCCACATCGTCCTTCACCGGGTTCAGCAACACATCTGCCCCCATCTGTTCCGCCAGCTGCAGGCGGTAGGGATGTTTCTCCACCGCGAACACCGTGCTGGAATGACAGGCTTTGGCAATGCCGATGCTGAACAGTCCCAGCGGCCCGCACCCCATTACCGCCACCGTGCGCCCCTCCAGCGGACCCGCCAGCGCGGCGTGTACGGCGTTGCCCAGCGGGTCCTGAATGGCTGCTATCTCCACCGGGATTTGCGAAGGAGTAGGGCGGGCATTCGCCTCGGGGATGAGCACCAGCTCTGCCCACACCCCGTCGGTGTCTATTCCCAGGATGCGGGTGTTGCGGCACACGTGCGCCTGTCCGTGACGGCATTGATAGCACGCACCACACACGATGTGCGACTCACTGGCGACCACATCGCCCACCTGGCGTTCGGTAACCCCCTCGCCCACGGCGATGACTTCACCTGCGAACTCGTGTCCCAGAATGCGGGGTAGACGGATGCGATGCGCTGCCCAGTGGTCCCAGTGCCAGATGTGTACATCGGTGCCGCAGATCGACCATGCAAGGGGTTTGACGAGGACGTAGCCCGGGGGAATGGTGGACGGGTCGGCAATATCTACCACCTCGCCCCCAGGTTCGGGGCGGGTCTTCATAATCGCACGCATAGAACCTTGCTCCTTTCCACCGGTTTCACGGTTTCATTATATGCCTTTACGGGCGAACACCGCAACCTGGTGGCTTTGCCATTGAGTCTCATCTTAGATGGCGAAGCCCAAAATTCAATGAAAGGATCGATTGTCATGGTGATAGAGAATAACAAGACTAAGTTATCTAGGCTTCCTATTTCTCAACTTTCCCGCCTACCATTTCCCGATATCTCGCCAGCCAATCATCCGCATCTCTAAAGTCAATAGGTTGCGGACAGACGGTTGTACCAAAGCCAGCAAACCAAGGGAACAAATCTTCACGTGCAGCCAGACTCATCTCGGTAATCAGGTCATCTATGCTGATGGATTCCTCGGACTTATACTGCGCTCGGTGAATGCGTAGCAACCGTTGGAAGAATTCGTCTCCATAGCGTTGGTGCAAGCGCAAAAGCATGAGCGCGACTTTTTTCACTTTTAGACGGTGGGAATTCTCATCGGGCGAGGCCTTGCTGACATCTATACGCTTGAGATCGGGGTCCGCAGCGAGCAAATCTTTGAAGGCACTGAGCATGTCCTGCGTACGTCGTGCTGGGGAGTATATGTTGAGGCGTTCACGCAGCAGGTAAGAGGTAAACTCCGCCCAGACCTCAACCCATCCATGAGCTTCGGGAAGATCCCATGCGTTGGTCATCTCCCACAGAAAAATTGCTAACACGTCATCCGCCTTCCCAAGCGCACCAATGCCAATTAGATTGCCGGCTGTCCACCCGCCCGCTGCACTCGGCAGGGCTTCTATGTCAATAGAGCGCATCGGCGGCACACCAAAGAGGCACTCCATCTCATGATAGAGACGCGGATACTCTTTCGCCAAGAACTCAGCTCTTTCTTTTAAAGGTTCTGTATAAATGACTTTTAGCTGACCAACACGCAGTTCCCGGTCTGGTGGGATAAGTTGTGGTACAGGTGGTTCACTAGCATGCGGTTTTGCCTCACGTGAAAGGTAAGCAAACAGATTGCTAACCAGCTGCTGTACCACCTCGTCACTCTGTGGGTCTGGATGACGCGTTAAGCCCCAGAGGGTACGCTTGCCCGTAAACACCAATACCTCGCCCTTACCCACTCGCTTGATTGCCATCACTGACCTCCCTTTCGAGTCTACGATAATCTCCTCAGCACCTGGCGGGATGTCGGTGAGTCCCACACCAAAAGCGTCCATCCAACCTGAGCCAAAGATTCGCGCACGGGGGTCATAGGTGTCAAGCGAAAGCTGCGCACACCCCTCTGTGACAGGATGTTTCCGATAATACAACGGGAACTCGCCCTGCGCATCTGGCAAAAAACGGAAACCAAAGCGCGTTGCCACACGGTTGAGAGGAAACTCCATCTGGGTATGCCGTCCTCCACGGTTCGTAATGTCCCACTGCCTGGCGTGTCCTATCAGCACCAGGCGTCCACCCGCCTGCACCCATTTTTCTACGGAGTTTATCACAGCGTCGGAAAACTGTAGCGGTGTGGTGAGCTGTTGAAGCACAATTATGTCGTAACGCTGCAAAATACCAGCATCGAGTGTCGCTCGATTTTCCGTGACTTGGTAGCCTGTGCGTACCAGAAAATCCTTCAGTACGTCGTAAGCAAAAAGAAACTCGATACTGCGATCGATGAGAACCCGACACCTGAAATTGTCTCGTGAAGGCGGCATTTTTCCCGCCAGACCCATAATAAGTATTCCTGCAACGAGCTGCACAAAAAACGAGCATTGCATTTTACGTCACCTCCCGTTCTCACTCTTCTGTACACGCCTCGTTACCACATGCTTGTTGCCCTGTGCGTTTAGAAACTTTCATCGTAGCGTAACACAACTCCCAGCATTTTGCCTCCTTCCTGCCGTAGCAGCTGATAAGCCTTGGCGGCGTCGGTGAAAGGAAACCTGTGCGTGATGAGTGGACGGACTTTGAGACGACCATCTCCGATCATTTTCAGTATCTGGCGCCGGTTGTATTGCTGTGTCCAAGGAAAGTATGGTGTCTCCACAGTGGGGCACTTAGGTTGATGTGCGCTGATGAGCGTTAACTCTTTTAGGTGGAATGGCATCAAATCGATCTCTACTTTGCGATGCCAGATGGAACCGAGCAACAGCAGGCGTCCACCGATGCGAAGAACGTCGAATAGCACAGGCAACAGGTCTGGGTAACCGGAAGCTTCAATGATGCAATCTAGCCCACGTCCACTGGTGAGCTCGCGAACGGACTCAGAGAAGTCATCAGCTTGGGGGTTCAAGGTACGCGTTGCACCATGCTGACGAGCAACGTTGAGGCGAAAGTCGCTCAAGTCTACCGCGATCAATGCCTCGCAGCCTGTTTGAGCAACAAGTTGTAGGGTTAACTGGCCCACCAACCCCATGCCTGTGACCGCGACGTACTCGCCCACTTCTATCCTTGCCTTACGCACGCCATGCAATGCCACACTACCCAGTACGGCAAAGGTCGCTTCCTCAGGGTCTACGTTGTGGGGCACAGGTGCGAGAAAGGGAGGCGAGGCAGAGGTAGTTACATGAGTGGCGTGGTGGCCTAGTGAAACCACTACGTCACCAACGGTGTAATCTCTCACGCCCTCTCCCAACGCGATGACCCGCCCGACATGGGAATAGCCGGGGTACAGGTCCTGTTCACGGGGCTCGTCAATCAACCCGAGCTCGGTTCCTGCACTGATAAGAGTACAGATAGTCTCCAATAACACTTCACCTCGATTAGGTGGGCGTGGTGTGAAAGTTTCTACCTCCACTCGGTTGTCGGGGCGCACAACTATACGTCGCCCACTTTTTGAATCAGGCATTTGGCGTTCCTCCTTTTCTATGTCTTTGTTTGGAGACACGTTGCGTCTCTACCTTATGTCGTGAGTTTTTCAAATCACCCATCATACGTCCCAGAAGCTGTAAGCTGGCACATCCAAGGCTAAACCGATTAGGGTCCATAGTCCACCCACTACAAAATCACCCAAAATCAGCCCGTAAAAGAAGGGGAGAGCGGCGAGAAACAGTTTTTGTCCTCCTGTCCTCAGGATCAACCCCTTCACAATCCAGCTCAGCAGCAGGCTGCACCAGAGAAAATTCATTGCATAGTCTCCCCCAATGGCATATCCCAGCGCATGGAATGGAAACCACGTTAGGCGAAATCTCAGGACACTTAATGCAAGCGCGGTTGCCGCACCGAAAATGATGGCAATCAGTGCACCGAAGTCAGGGGGTGAAGGCATTGTGAGCCAAGAGTGCAGTCGGCTGTAGGTCTCTCTACCAAAGTTGACGGCGCCGTAGCCGCGAATGTTGGCAGCTGCACCCTCTTGGTATGCTATGTGAAGATAAACCCAGCAAGCGGAAGCAGCTCCCCAGAGAGCCGCTCCGATCATCAGGAAGGGTAACACGCAACTGTTAAAAGAAGCGGTTTGAGCCACTTTGAAGCCTTCCAATTGATGCGGCATCGGGTGTGTACGATATGCCCTGTTGAACCAGTGTAGTAGGGTTAGGGCTACCAGTGCTTGTGGTTGTAGGTTATTTATGCCAATAACAGTTGCCAGTGTTGTATCGGGACCAAGGAAGTGCAGGTCGTGTACGGGAGCCCCCATTTCTGCCCGCATTCGTGTGATACTCAGTGCGATAACATAATACAGGACGAAGAAAACGGCAGACATCCACAGTGGTAGCCCGATGGCGCTGCCGAAAGCGACAAGCGCAACCATTCCAGCCACTAAGCCCCCGAAAGCTATGCGAGGGGAAAGCGGTTCATCAGTGTCATTGCCGTTTCTGTGTTCCCACGCTCTTCGCCAGAGAAGCCGTAATTGATGACGACTAACCCAGAGAGCAAGTAGACATATTCCGATATAAGCTCCCAGCATTTGCTGGTGAACATAGGGAAAACCTGCGTACTCTTGAACTGTGTAACCTAATTGACTGGCAAATACCTTTTCGGCCTTCCAGAAGAGCACGAAGAACCAGCAGCTGAATAGCAGGTCCATTGGTAGCAGAAACCCGATGCCCACAGCAAAAGGATAGAGGGTCACGGGGCTGAACCGGATAGCGTCCCAGGGACGGTTAACCCAACCGGCGCCCAGATCAACAACCCCTGTTGTTCCCAGCATGGGGAGTTGCGGTAGGTAGGGCACGAAATAACGTTGACCGCATGCGAGGTCAATTCCTCCGGCGACTGCGAAACCCAGCCATAAGGCACGACGCCTGAATAGGGTACCGCCGTCTGCGGTGAGATCCAGCGGTAGCTGAACGATTGGATAACTGAGCCTTTCGGACCGAATCCACTGGTGCCGAAAGATAGCATTCAAGCACACCATGACCCAGAGCAACACAAGAATGAAGAGCAGCCATGCCGCAAGAGGAACTAACCATGCCTGGATATGTGCAGGGTCGTACAACGTAGAATGACCCTGATAGTAACCTCCTATGACTTCTCGGTTTTTTATTGTCAACCAGTGCGGCAGGTAAGGCAAGATGCGGCTCTCCCACTGATTAGGGGAAGACGCGAACCAAGCGGCGTAGGGAATGTTTGGTAAAAGCACCAGGATACTATCCAGCCCTGCCATGGCCGAACCCGCTGCCAACAGGATATATGTGACGAGCAGTTCGGGTTGGCTTAAAGCCAGACGAGGAATATACTGCTGCAGCTTCCGGTTTGCCAGAGTTAGAAAAAAGAGGCAAAATATCACATTGGCGAGCAGTGAGAGAGTTGTGAGGAGGGTTTCCCCTCGAATGATCTCCATCTGCACAATCCAATATGCATTCAAAGGAATCAACACGCCAGCCAGTAGTACGGCGCGCCAAAAGGGACTGCGTCTCGCTTTACTATCATGCTTGCTTTCTGCAATGCTTTTGGACATGTCGCTACTGTACACTTCTGGTGCCTTTCACGTTTTCGACTGCGGATCGCGAGTATTAGCGGGTGGACAACAAGTCCCGTGAACACAAAACCGTTGTCCACCCCCTACGTTGGAGTGTGTTTCAAATCGTTTCCCCGCCTATGCATCAGGGGACAGATGGGAGGGTATGTGCCCTACCAGGGTTTTTGCAAACACACTCTTATTGATGTCATGCAGGCACCACTTGCCCGCCTCCGAATGAGCCAACCTCCCCCTGTTGCGGGTTGCGTCTCGCAAGGTGTTAGTCCCTTTGTATCGTCCACATCGAGGGGCGGGTGTTACCCCACCTGTTCCACTTCGCATGTCCGTCCCCGTAGACGGCATTGAAGCCCTCACTGTGCCGGTCGCGAACATGGTAACCGTGGTACCGCCCCACCTTTCGCTTGTTGGTGTTAATTAGCCACCCGTAGTCGGTGGACCAATCGCAGTTGATATCGGGCCAGATACCTTCATCGAGCCAGATAGTTCCTGCGGGATCCTCGACCACCGCATCAGGGACCGGTGAGGCCGTCCAATACGAGCTTGGCAGAATGGTGAAGCCCGTTTTGCCAGTAACGGTAAAGCTCGGGTCTACCTGTTGGGCAAACGGCCAGCCATGATTTGGGCACCACGCAGAGTCGTCCTGTCCGTTCGTACCAATCGCGTTCCACGTCCAGCTGATGAGACGGCACTTGGAACATCTGGGATCGCCTGTAGGTTCTCCATCCATCAAGCCATACCACAGATAGGTGTAGTCGCGACTGGGACAAACGTAAATCTGCCTGTTCTTGATATACGGTTCTAAGTTGTGAACCCAGTATATCAAGGCGCAATCGCCCCACTGAACTTGCTCGCTAGCTTGTATGCCCGGTCCGCAAACACCGTATGCGTACGGTACCCACATCTCGTCGTAGTCTGTGTTGTACATCCGGGCAGCCAAGCCAACTTGTTTGGCATGGCTAAGACAGGCAGATTGTCGCGCTTTATCGCGTGCTTGAGCGAATACGGGAAACAGTATCGCCGCTAGCACTGCGATAATTGCAATCACGACGAGCAGTTCAATCAGGGTGAATCCCTTGTCGGTTTTCATCAGGTAGGTTCCTCCTTTGCACATGTTTTACGAGGTAGAACACACTACCACACTGCTTATGAGTGGTCGTTTGGCTATAGATATCACCTCCTTGGCACCCCTGTTGAGCCACGTGTTACCAAACGAGGCTCCACAATGACGTCTATACTGCGCCTGCAGTCACCGTTGATAAGATGCAACAGATGCTCAACGGCTAGGCGCCCGAGTTCTTCACGGGGGTGATGAACTGTTGTCAAGGCTGGTTCTACAGCTGCTGACTCACGGATGTTATCATAGCCGCAAATCGACACATCGTGTGGAACACGGATCCCTTTTTGTTTGCAACGGGATAACAAATGAAGAGCTCGGTAGTCCGAAGCTGCAAAAATAGCTGTCGGAGGTTCGGGCAGACTCAGGAACGTATCAAGAGCCCTATAGTCTTCCTCCGCATCTACTCCGTTGGTCTCCAAAACAAGGTTGCGGTCGAGCCGAATATTGTTCTCTTCCAAAGCGCGCTGGTAGCCGGCAAATCGTGGAGCAAACCATTGCGAGCTGGTTGGTCCCACATATGCGATGCGACGATGGCCAAGCTGGGCCAGGTAGTTAACCCCTATAAAGGCACCCTGCTCCATATCCACTCTAACACATGGAACCCCACTTTGTGGGGGATTGACCAAAATGTAGGGCACTTCGTGCATGGAAGCCAGTGCGACACCATGCTGGTACTCTGCCCACGTCATCGCCAGAATAACATAGCCAACGTTTCCTCGAGGATGTGGAAGACTATCAAAACCGTCCGGCGAAACAACCTGTACCGGGCAATCGTTCATTTCGGCTGCCTTTTGGATACCAGACAAAATGTCGAACACCTCGTGGGAAGTTTCAATGGGGCTTTTATATATATTAAAACCTGCAATAAGCAAAACTCTGATCTCGACCTGCAGGAAACGACGTACGACAAGCGTTCCCCTGCCTCTACCCGGCTGCTTAGTAACCAAACCTGCTCGCGCTAGCTCGTCCAGCGCGCGCCGTGCTGTTATCATGCTCACCCCGTACCTCTTGCATATCTGAGGCAACGAAGGTAGTCGCTCCATATAGCGAATTTCTCCTGAGCGTATCCTTCTTTCCAAATCGATAGATATTTGCTCATACAGCGGTTTAGGACTTCTCATTTCTCCCTTTTCCTTTTCTCCCCTATTTGCGCGCTGGTCCCTCGACGATTGGGGGGTGCGTCTGGGACGCTCCTTCTTGCGCAGAAGCCAATATCATAAAGTATATATTCAATATACACTTTATGATATTGTTTGTCAAGGGCTTTTTGCCCTATGGGAGATTTTTTTTGAGATTTTCTTCCGCTCCTCGATGGGGGCTCCGCAGCCTATTCTAACAGAGGGTACATGGAACACAGCGATATGAAAACGGAGCGGGGGTAAGCCCGCTTGAACTTCTTCGCCGGTAAGACGTCTGGATAAATGAAACTGTTTTGAGGAGGTGTTGTGAGTGTACCGGCTGAGACTGTGGACAACGGGTGTGCTTTTGCTCGTATCTGTGCTGATGCTTGCAGCATGGCAAAAACCGGGCAAGCAGGTGCAGAACGTTATTCTCATTGGCTGGGACGGGGCGCAACGCGAACATGTGCGCGAGTGCCTGCAGCGTGGAGAGCTGCCAAACCTCGCCAGACTGGCTTCTGAAGGAAAACTGGTGGCTATCGACATCCTGCGCACCACCGACACCAAAGCGGGATGGACGCAGATACTCACCGGCTACGAGCCGGAGAAAACCGGCGTGTTCAGCAACGCGCGATACCAGCCCATTCCGAAGGGATACACCGTTTTCGAGAGACTGGAGCAGCACTTCGGTGCGGATAACATCGCGACGGTAGCGGTCATCGGCAAGAAGGGCAATGTGGACGCCGACCCACCGACAAAGATACCAGCGGCAGCCATCGAGCAACGGGCGCGAGCGGGACGTCCCCAGGCGCAACAGCGACTGCGTCAGGGGCGGATTGTGGTGGAAAACGGCGTGCGCTATCTGGTGGAGCCCGGTAAGCCCTTCTACAACGCCGCGCAGAACATGGACGTGTTCATCAACGGGCTGAACCGCGACGATGTAGTGGGCGCGAAGACGCTGGAGATGCTGGAACGCTACAAGGACAGGCGGTTCTTCTTCTTTGTGCATTTCGCCGAGGTAGACCACAGCGGACATCAGTACGGCGAGAACTCCAAAGAGTATAACGATGCGCTCATCTCCGGCGACCGATGGCTGGGCAGAATCGTGCAGAAACTGAAAGAGCTGAAGCTATACGACAAGACGCTCATCTACGTGACCGCCGACCACGGCTTCGACGAAGGGCTCAAAAGCCATAACGATGCCCCCTACGTCTTCCTCGCCACCAATGACAAAGGCATTGTGCGCCGCGGCACCCGTGCCGACATCGCCCCTACCATTCTGGAACGGTTCGGGGTGGACCTGAAGCGCATCGACCCGCCTCTGGACGGTCACCCGCTTACAAAGCCCTTCAATCCGCCGATATGGTAGTTGTACTGAACGGCTCGGCTTAACCGGGGATTCGCCCTCCAAATGCAAACAACACGGGTGGAGAGCGAGGCTCCCGCCGAGCCGTTGTTGTCATGGGAGCCTGTTATGGTGGAAGAAGCCCCTGCTTCTGCAGGGCAAGATGCGCCAGCATGTACGAGAGGATAGACTCCGCGCCGCCATTGAGATTCAATCCGTGTGGCGTGAGCGCGTCGTGGCAGAAACCGGTTTCGGGTTCGTACACCTTGAGCCTGTGGTCGTTCTTGCCCAGGTACCACTCGTAGGCGAGCACCGCTTTCTCGCGATAGAGCGGCTCCTGCGAAAGCAGATAGGCGGCAGTACAGGCTTCCACCATCGCGCCGGCGTCCACCGGCTGCTGGTCCCACTGCGCAGGTACGCCGCCTTTCACCAGCCAGCCGTGGTTGCCCACAGGACGATGATGCCCAGCCACAAAGGTTTGCTGAATCAACCACCGCAGCGTCTGATGCGCCACCTCAATGCCCTCCGCATGATGCAGGCGATAAGCGGCAACAAACAGCGCGTGTGGCAGGCGTGCGTTTTCGTAGGTCACTACCGGCTCGAACCACCGCCATTCGCGGTCGCTGTAATGGCGGTATCCCGCCAGCAGTTTATCCACCGTACGGCGCAGCAGGTCGGTATTCTCGGTCTCCAGCGCAGCAAATGCCAGCGCGCGCGGCGAATGCACCTCCATCATGGCGCGTTCCATGCGCCGTACCATATTCCGGACGGAATGGTCTGACGGATGATGTTTCAGCCATATATAAAGCGCCCACAGCGTGCGTCCCAGCGCATCATCGCTGCCGACGGGTTCCAGCCATTTGCCCTGTGCCGAGCGAAAGTTGCGCACCCTTCCATTGGGCAGGAATGCGCTGCGGATGTAGCGCATGCAACGGTCGCACAGCGCGCCGTGAAGGGCGGCGGGCATCTGCTCTCTCGCCAGCGTTGCCACTATGAGCGCACGCGCCTGGTCGTCTATCGAGTAACCGTGTTCGGGGGCAGAGGTGCGCAGGTTTGCGTGCTGCCACACCCCCAGCGGCCCGAGCAGGGTCTGCAGATAGTCAAACCGCATCGGACAACCGCTCCGGTGTCGTCACAGGTTGAGCGGTATCACCACCCGGCGCGAACGCTGGCGACAGATAGTGCCCCGGATACGGCATCTCTGTGGCATAATAAGCCATAGTTGCCCGGCTCAGCCACAGACCGAACTGCGCCCCGACGGACGTCCACGTGGTGTGCCGGCTATATTGATACGCTTTGCGGCGCAGCCCCTCGCGATAGGCATCATCGCTCAGCAGGCGATTCAACGCCTCTGCGATAGCCTTCGGGTTGCGGAACGGAACCAGTACGCCTCGTCCATCTGCCAGCAGCTCCTGCGCATACAGGTAAGGCGTGGACACCACAGCGCACCCGCACGCCAGCGCGTAGGTCAGCGTACCGCTGGAAATCTGCCCCGGGTTGGGATACGGCGTGATATAGATATCGGTTGCCGCCAGGTAACGCAGCAGGGCTTCCTGCGTCAGGTAGCTGTTGACAAACCGCACATTGCTCTGCAGACCCAGCTGCTCCACGAGTGCCATCAACGACTCGCGATAGCTTTCGCCCTCATAGGCGCGCACGTTCGGATGGGTCTGCCCGAGTATCAGATACAGCACATCGGGATGATGCGGCACCACATCCTGCAGGGCAGTAATCACATCCTCAATCCCTTTCCCTCGGCTGATGAGTCCGAAGGTGGAGACGATTTTTCTGCCCTCCAGACCCAGCTTGCTCTTGGCGACCTCGGTGCTGCTGAACGGCACATCGGGCGCGCCGTGCGGGATCATATGCACGTGGTGCGTGGGCACATGGTACACCAGCTTCAACAACCGAATGGCTGTATGCGACATCACCATCACGCCCTGGGCGTGCGTCACGAGTTCCCGCAGGATGCGTTTCATGATGTCGCGCGGCTGCGGCTCGATGGTATGCAGCGTGACAAACAGCGGCACACGCAGCGCACGCACAAAGCGCAAGACCTCCTCACCCATCTCGCCCGCGAACAAGCCAAACTCGTGCTGCAAACTCACCGCAGTGGGTTGCAGACGGTTCAGAAAGTGCGCCGCTTGCTCATAGTCTTCCACTCGCTCTTTGCGGATTCGCCAGATGACACGCTGGTCGGCATAGTCCACATCGCCTTTATCTACGGGAATCACCAGCGGTGTCCATCCGTGAAGCTCGACAGCATTGGCCAAATCCCGGGTGAAGGTGGCTATACCACACTGCACAGGTGGGTAAGTACTCACGAACACGACGGTACGTCCTTGCGCAAGACGGCTCATTACCTCACCTCCTTTCAAAGTAATGAGTCGCTCTCGCCGGAGCGTTCGCGTCGTCCGTGTTACCCGACAGGTGACAGGAAGCAGATACTGGACAACACAGACGGGTTGCGGCAGTTAGCATTATACCAGAGGATATGCCGGTTTTGCAAGATTTTGCCAGCTCATGGGGGTGACAAAAAAGCCCCTCGTGTCTCCAAGAGGGGCTCGTGCTGGTTTGCTTACCGTCCCGGGGAGGGTGCATTCTGAATGGGGTTGGAAAGCATTCCTCCAGGCATCGGGCGTCCCTGCTGGCTGGGGGGCAATTCAATCGGACCAGACGGTGGCGCGGGTGGCAGCTTTGGCTCGTTGCGCGTGCTCTGCCAGTATACCAGTGCAATCACCACCACAATCACGACGATGACTATCGCAGCAACCGCTGGCGAAATCTCCTTCTTCATCCGCTGTGTTCTCCTTTAGCGTCAGGGTTCGGTGGGATGGAGGCGTACCTATAGTAGCCCCAGAATACCGGGCTCTCTCTGGTCAGCGTGACTCGCGCCCATTTCGCGCGCCCGTCCGCGAACATGAAGTTTGCACCGCTGTTATGGCGGGGCGGACCATAGAACCAGGTTTGCTGGTCACTGCTGAGCCAGTAGGTGCGCTTGATCCCGTCACCCACATCCAGGTAGTAGCCGATGAAGCTGTTCCAGGGCATGTAGCCATCCGCCAGCACACCGATTTCGGCGGGCTCGTTAATCGCCGCCAGCGGCCAGCCGCCGAATCGCAGGCTACCTCCCATCAGCAACTCGTTGTAGCCATAGCCCAGATGGTAGTCCTCCAGGCTTTTCACGTTAGGGGAGGGAGCAAAGCAGCAGTACGCCAGCCATGGGTAACCGCTAAAGTCCGGTTGCTTGAAAATGGCGGCATTCTTCACGTAGGGGTACAGCTGGTCCGGGAAATACAGCTGGTTGACCGTCTGCCCCGTGTTCGGGTCGGTGTAGCAACCGGGGAACGCCTGCCACCACAGGGTCTCATCGTAATCCTGGGCGTACATCATGGTGGCGGTTCCCAGCTGCTTAAGGTTGGACAGGCACACGGTTTGCCGGGCTTTGGCGCGTGCCTGTGCAAACACCGGGAACAGAATGGCTGCGAGTATCGCGATAATCGCGATGACTACCAGCAGCTCAATCAGCGTGAAAGCGAAACTTCGGTTGTTGCGATACATGGTGAACCCTCCTTATGTGTGGTCGTTATGTGTTACCGCCCGGCGACGTGGTAGACTGACGCACCATCAGTCGCGTCGGCAACACGACGCGGTGGCGGGGTGGTGCCGTATTCTTCAGCCATTCCAGAAGCATCTCCGTTGCCAGACGCCCCATCTCATCCAGAGGCTGACGCACGGTCGTCAATGGTGGGCTTAACAACGCCGCAGACACCGGGTCGTCGAAGCCCACTACCGAAAGGTCTTCGGGTATACGCAAACCCTCCTCCCGCGCGATGCGCATGACCTCCAGTGCCAGATAATAGCCTCCGCAGAAGAAAGCGCTCGGGCGTTCGGAAGAGCGAAGTATCTGCCGTATCTTTTCGCGCCCGGTTTGTGATATCAATGTTGCTTCTTCCTCCATGAGGACGAGCGAGTCGTCTATTGGAATACACCTTTCTCGCAGGGTCTCCCGAAACGTTCGGAGGCGGTCCTGAGTGTTGCAGGTATGGGGCAGAGCAAACACACCACCAACGCGCCGGTGCCCCAGACCGATGAGATGTTCCAGAGCCGCACGGGTTCCGGCGACGTTGTCGCTATCCACAAAGGGCACCTCCAGCCCTTCCCAGGAAGCGCCAAGCACCACCATCTTTAACCCTGCCCGATACAGCTGGTTGACCTTTTCCACGTTCTGCTCCAGCATGTCCAGCACCAGCAAGCCGTCCAGAAGCGCTTCACCGATTTTTTCTATTTCATCTGCAGGCACTTCCAGGATGGACAGGCTGACAGAGGAGTTGACCATGGCGCGTTGCATCCCCCGAAAGAGTGAGCCGAGATAAAAGTCTTCCAGAGCGTGTTCGGCAGGGATGTGCGTCACCACCCCGATTTGCAGCACCTCAGGAGGCGGCGGACAGAAGTTCTCCGGCACAAAAGTGCCTTTACCGTGCTCACGAAGTATCCAGCCTTGCTTCTCGAGTTCCATGAGCGCCCGGTTCATGGTCATCTGGCTGACGCGCAGCTCTGCCGCCAGGTCGCGCTCGCCGGGGATGCGCTCGCCCGGGCGATACATGCCCGAACGGATGCGCTGCTGGATAATCAGCATCGCCTGAACGTAGCGCGGTAGCGGATTGTTCCTGTCCACAACTTGAATGCTCATTGTTCTCACAACCGGTGTTATAGTTTATTGTAACACCGGTATTATATACTGCTATGCCAAAAGTGTCAAGCGTTTTCGGGGATGTTCGAAAATTAACCTGAGTCACCACCATAGCAACAAACACCGCAACCCGTTCTCTCACATCCCCTCCAACAGCTTCACCATCTTCCACAACGCAAACTGCCCATACTCATCCATACACGCATTCCGATAAGTGCGACCCTCTGAAAAATCTCATACGCACCCTTCACACTCCTAAACAACCCCTCTATGCGATAACGCTCCTGCAATGCCGAACAAGACTCCCGTCAATCGGACAACAGACGCAACCGAGAAGGCGCACGAACCCCCTGATACAAACCCGCTTCCACACGAACCACCGGTAACCAACCCATACCCTTTAGAAGGCGTCTGAACGATTTATCCGACACACCCGCCGACTCTTGACACCGCCCCTCAAAAAGCGTATCCTTAGTATCGGTAAGATGGACTCTCTTCCTTTCAGTCTGGTAGCGGTCGATCTGGACGGCACGCTGGCGGATGAGCATAACCGCTGTTCTCCCATCGACCTGCGGGCGATGCACGCGGTGGCGCAGCGGGGGGCATACGTAGTTATCGCCTCCGGCAGGATGCATGCCGCCACCGAACGCTTCTGGCATGAGGCGGGGCTGAACGCACCCATCCTCTCCTACAACGGCGCGATGGTCAAGCACCCGCGCGATGGCTTCATCTGGTTCCATCTCACCGTACCAGCCGCGTTCGCCGATGCCATTGTGGACTTTTGCGAGACGCACGGCTACCACCTGAACTACTACCTGAACGACCACCTGTACGTGAAAGAGGAGACGCCGTGGTCGCAACTGTATCACCAGCGCACAGGTTCGGTCATTGAACCAGTAGGGAGCCTCACACGGTTCCGGGGGCAGTCACCCACCAAACTCATCCTGATAGACACCCCCGAAACGACCGATACATTACGTGAGCAGTTCCTGCAACGTTTCGGCGAGCGGCTGAACATCATCAAGAGCAACGACGAGTATCTGGAGTTCATGCACCCGGCAGCGAACAAGGCGCGCACCCTGCAAAGGCTGGCGTACCGGCTGGGCGTGCCGCGCGAGCGCGTGCTGGCTATCGGCGACGGCAACAACGATATCCCGATGATGCGCTGGGCGGGATACGCCGTGGCAATGGGCAACGCCAAACCTGCCGTTAAAGCGCTGGCGCACCGCATTGCCCCGCCGATTGAGCAGAACGGTCTGGCGGTCGCACTCGTCGATATATTCAAACTGGATGAAAAGGAGGTTTTCGGTCCTTGACCTTATCCCGTCTGAGATATCTGGCTCTGCTCCTGATGCTCGTATTGCTCCTTTCAGGCTGCGGGATGTTTCGCAGCGATACCAATCCTCCCATCAACGGTTCCGGCAGTCTGGTGCTTACCGTTATCTGGACGGGCAATCGCGGTGACCCTTCTGCACCCCATGCGGTGCGCGTCACGCTGTACCGCGCGGACAAACTGATTCAGGATGTGGTATTGAGCCGAACGGATACGCCCTCTACCGGATGGACAGCCCAGCTGGAGAGCGGTACATATCGTCTGCAGCTTGCCATATACAACAACCAGAACGCCACCGGTACGCCGATTGCCAACGGGGACGTCACCGTGCAGATTGTGCAGGATACCCCGCGACGGCTGAACGTGGCAACGGGTGGAACCCCTGTTGCCCTTGCCATCCTGCCGGAAGTGGTCACGCTCACGCCCGGACAGATACTGCCGTTGTCGGTGCTGGGTGTGGACGCGCAGGGACGCTACCTGCTGCTGCCCTCCGGCACGACAGTACGATGGAGCGTGAGCGACAGCAACGTGGTGAACCTGCAATCGGACGGCATCGCCCGCGCGCTGGCTCCGGGCAGTGTCGCGGTGACCGCCAGTGTAGACAGTCTGGGACTGAGTGCAAACGCCCCCGTGGGCGTGCAGACCGTCACCCGCGAATGGACGATACTGGTGTTCATGAACGCCGCGAACAATCTGGAGCCGGACAGCGTGGACGACATGAACGAAATGGAACAGCTCGGCTCCACGTCGGATGTGAACATCGTGGTGCAGTGGAAGCGCATTGCAGGCTATGACAGCAGTAACGGCGACTGGCGCACCACCAGACGCTATTACGTGACCAGAGACAACGACCCCGACACGGTCAACTCCAACCTTCTGCTGGACATGGGCACAGGGGTGGACATGGGCAATCCCAACACCCTGCGTGATTTCCTGCAATGGGGCGTGCGCAGTTTCCCCGCGCGCAAATACATGGTGGTGATATGGAATCACGGCGCGGGCTGGCGGGCGTATCGCGACAGGTTGAACATCTTCGCGCGCGGCGTCTCTTATGACGATAACACGGGCAATCACATCCGTATCTGGGAGCTGCCGCTTGCCTTGAGCGTGGGCGTGAAGTGGAACATCATTGCCTTTGACGCCTCGCTGATGCAGATGCTGGAAGTGGCATACGAGATACGCAATCTGGGCGACTACATCGTGGGTTCCGAAGAGAGCCCGCCCGCCGCAGGCTACCCCTACCACCGCATTCTGGCGCCGGTCATTTCCAACCCGAACATCGCAGTGCGAGACTTCGCCGCACAAATCGTCACGCAGACCATCAACTACTACAACCCCGACAGCACCGACAACATCACACAGTCTGCGCTGGATGCCTCGCAAGTAGAGAACGTGGCGCAGAAAGTAGACGCGCTGGCGCAAGTGTTGCTTACCGTCGCGCCGAGCAACGCTACCGCCATCGCCGCCGCTCGCGACAACGCACAGGCATACGCGGAATATAGTTTCAAGGATTTGTGGGACTATACCGAGCAACTGCGTTCCCGACTACCTAGCTCGCAGGCGTTGACCGATGCTATCAACGGCGTGCAGAACGCTCTATCGCAGGCGGCGATTGCCGAGGCGCACAGCAACCGGCGGGTGAACCGTTCGCACGGGCTGTCGGTCTATGTGCCCCGCCCCAGCGAGTTCGAAACACGCTATAACCTGCTTGCCTTCGCGCGAGCCACCCACTGGGACGAGTGGCTGCAGGCACAACCGTGACAGGGAGACGACCATGTATACCGAGCTGATTACGCTGGACGGACATATCATCGACTCGCTGACGCTGTCGAAGGTGCTGGATATTCTGGTGGCGGCGGGTGTGGACTACGAGATACGCGAGTTTCGCATCGGCAAATCGCATGACGAGCCCAGCCACGCGGAGATACTGGTTATCGCGCCCAGCGAGGAGAGCCTGCAGCGAGCCCTGCACGAGGTGCAGCAACACGGCGCGCTCATCTCTCAGGAAGACGCCAGCCTGCAACCCGCTCCGCAGGATGGTGTGTTTCCCGAAGGCTTCTACTCCACCACGAATTTGGAGACCTTCGTGCGCATCGAGGGCGCGTGGATACCCGTGGAACGCATTGAGATGGACTGCGGCATCCGCGTTACCCGCACCGAGACTGGCTGGCGGGCGGAATGCGTTCCCCTGCACTGGGCGCGAAAAGGCGACCTGTTTGTGGTAGGTAACGCGGGCGTGCGGGTAACCCCCATGCCCCGACGCGAGGCAGAGAGCGTGTTCCACTTTATGGGCAGCGAGGTCTCCATCGAGAAGCCCAAGACGCGCATCGTAGAGGCGGTAGCCCGCGCCGTGCGAGAGACCAAACGGAAAGGGCAAAAGGTGCTATTCGTGGGAGGTCCCGCGATTGTGCATACGGGTGCGGCACCCTATCTGGAGCGACTGATTCGCACCGGCTGGATAGACGTGCTTTTCGCAGGCAACGCGCTGGCGACGCACGATATCGAGCGCGTGCTGTACGGCACTTCGCTGGGCGTTGCGCTGGAGACGGGCGTGCCCGAAACACACGGGCACGAACACCATCTGCGGGCGATTAACACCATCCGCGCGGCGGGCGGCATCCGCCAGGCAGTGGAAAAAGGCATTCTGAAGGGCGGCATCATGCACGCCTGCGTGGTGGCGGGAGTTCACTACGTGCTGGCGGGCAGCATCCGCGATGACGGGCCGCTTCCCGACGTCATCACCGACACGGTGCAGGCACAGGATGCCATGCGCGAAGCTATCCGCGGCGTCGGAGTGGCGCTAATGGTGGCAACCACCCTGCACTCCATCGCCACCGGCAACCTGTTGCCCGCTTCGGTAACGACCTTCTGCGTGGACGCCAATGCCGATACCGTCATCAAGCTTACCGACCGCGGCTCGCATCAGGCGTTCGGCATCGTCACTGACTGCGCTTTCTTCCTGAAAGAGCTTGCGACGCAGCTGTGTGGAGAGGATTGAGCCATGGCACGCGTGTTGATGTGTCCGCCCGACCACTACGACCTGCGTTACGAGATTAACGCCTGGATGCATCTGGAAAACAAGCCCGACCTGCCCCTTGCCGCCGGACAGTGGAAAACCCTGTACGAACAGGTACGGAGGCTGGCGCAGGTGGAGTTGGTCTCGCCCGCCCCCGAGTGCCCCGATATGGTCTTTACCGCCAACGCGGGGTTGATGGTGGGTGAAAAAACGGTGCTGCTGAGCCGATTCCGCCATCCCGAACGCCAGCCCGAAGAGCCGCACTTCCGCCGCTGGTTCGAGGAGCATGGTTACACGGTGATTACCATGCCCGAAGATTGCCCATTTGAAGGTGAGGGCGACATCCTGTGGGCAGGCGAGCGTTACCTGGCGGGCTATCGAAAACGCACGGAGATGTGCGCTCATCGCATCGCTGCAGAGATTCTGCAGCACGAGGTACTATCGCTGGAGCTGATAGACGACCGCTGGTATCATCTGGACACCGCGCTGTTCGTGCTGGACGCGCACACGGTGGTGTGCTATCCGGGGGCGTTTGACCCTTATGCCCGCCACGTGATAGAGGAACACTACCACACCCTTTATGTGACCCAGGAAGAGGCTCTACGATTCGCCTGCAACAGCGTGGTGATTGGCAACACCGTGCTGATGCCCGAGGGGTGTTGGCTACTGAAAAGCCTGCTGGAGCGCAAGGGCTACTCGGTGATACCGATACCGATGAGCGAGTTTATCAAAAGCGGCGGCGCGTGCAAGTGCCTGGTGATGTTTTTAGAGAGGTAACGTGCGCACAGGACTCGCGCCCTGCACGTCGAAACCTTCCACCATGAGCGAGTACGTGAAGCTGGCATCATTAAAGAGCATCAACGGTTTCCTTGCTGCGATACAGCGACTGAATCTGCATATCCCCTGTGACCAAGAGGTGCTGTCGGGCGACGCCTCGCCCCTCGCCCAGCCGATAACAGCAGATGGGCTAACCATCGGCAACCGCTTCACTGTGCAACCGATGGAGGGTTGGGACGGCACGCCCGACGGCAGACCATCCGACCTGACCTTTCGCCGATGGCGGCGGTTCGGAAGCAGCGGAGCCAAGCTCATCTGGGGCGGCGAGGCGGTCGCTGTGCAGCACGATGGCAGGGCGAACCCCAACCAGCTCGTCTTGAACGAACAGACGCGCGACGACATTGCCCGGCTGCGCGACGCGCTTGTCGAAGAGCACCGCAAAGCCTGCGGCTCCACCGATGGACTGGTCATCGGCTTGCAGCTCACCCATTCCGGTCGCTATAGCCGACCCAAAGGCAAACCCGAACCGCGTATCCTGTATCGCCATCCCATTCTGGACAGGCGGCTGAACCTGCCCGATGACTATCCCGTCCTCACCGACGGCGAGATTCGGCAGATTATCGACTCGTTCATCCGCGCGGCAAAACTGGCTTGGCAAATTGGCTTTGACTTCGTGGACGTCAAGCATTGCCACGGCTATCTGGGACACGAGTTCCTGAGCGCGCACACGCGCGAAGGCGACTACGGCGGCAGCTTCGAGAACCGTACCCGCTTCCTGTGCGAGGTGGTGCAGGGTATCCGCGCGGAAGCCCCCGGCTTGCGCATCGGCGTTCGGCTGTCGGCATTTGACATGGTGCCCTTCCGTCCCGACCCGGCAACGTCCCGACCGGGTAAGCCGGGCATGGGCATGCCAGAGCCGTACGAGCATCTACTGCCCTACCGCTGGGGCTTCGGCGTGAACCCGCAGAACCCGGTGGAACCCGACCTGACGGAGCCTGCCGCCTTTCTCGCCCTGCTGCGCGAGCTGGACATCCCGCTGGTGAACCTCACCGCCGGCAGTCCCTATTATAACCCGCACATCCAGCGCCCTGCCCTGTACCCGCCCTCTGACGGCTATCAGCCCCCTGAAGACCCGCTGGCAGGAGTGGCACGGCAAATGTGGGCTGTGCGCACGTTGAAACAGCAGTTCCCGGACACGGTCATCGTGGGCACAGCGTATACGTACCTGCAGGAGTATATTCCGTATGTGGCGCAGGCGGCGGTACGGGAAGGCTGGACGGACCTGGTGGGGCTGGGACGGATGATGCTGGCATATCCCGAACTGCCGCGCGACGTACTGGAAGGCAGACCACTGCAGACCAAACGCCTTTGCCGCACCTTCAGCGATTGCACCACTGCCCCGCGCAACGGATTGCCTTCAGGATGTTACCCGCTGGACGAGTTCTACAGAAACTCCCTACTGGCAGAGCAGTTAAAGAGAGTGAAACGTCCGGGGTAAAGCGCCTCTCTGATACTCTTGCGGTTGTGCAATTTACCGTCAGTATCCTTCGCGGTTTTTGGCATACCTCGCAGGATGCGCAGGAACACCTCGCGACTTCAGGTGGAAAGACCTCATTAAAAGTGAGACAGCGAATACGCGGGAAGCCCTCCCGTTACCATACCCACGCAAGGAAGCGAGGTGTGAACAGGATGTCTTCCGTTATCGCGATATGTGTGGCCATCGCGGCAATCGCACTGGTGGTACTCATGATCCGTGAGGGTGCATACCTCTAACTTGGCTGGCGAAGGACACCAGAGGCTTCGGAGAGGAGGGATGCCGAGGCGGTTCATCTGCGCAGACAGGGCGGCTTTGTCGCCCTGTTTTTATGTACCGAACTCCGTCAGCGCGAGTCGAACAAACATCTCCACACCGGGCGCAATCGCTTCGTCCGGAAAATCGAAACAGGCGGTATGCCAGTCCGCCACTTCCCCCAGCCCCAGAAAGAACATCGCCGAAGGAACAGCCTGCGCAAAATAGGCGAAATCCTCTGCGCCCATCAGCGGATGCTCCAGCCATATCACCCTCTCCTTACCGAATGCCCGCTCCGCTACCTGCGCTATCCGCGAGGTAACCTCTTCGTTGTTCCACAGGGCAGGCACGCCCTCGTGCCAGTCGAACCGTCCTTCCAGATGCCACGTCTGTGCAATTGCCTCCAGCACCTGCTGCATACGCTGGCGTACTCTGCCGCGCGTCGCCTCACGCAGGCAGCGCACGGTTCCCGCCAGATGAGCCTCCTCCGGCAGTACGTTGTAGGTATTGCCTGTATGGAACTGCGTAATGCTCAGCACCACAGGGTCAGCAGGCGCGCTTTCCCGGCTGACCAGCGTCTGCATTGCCTG
>Ga0209227_1000381_pt1 | contig 38841 bp, 31 predicted proteins | sample YNPBryantNP2012_FD_185815 | JGI IMG/M metagenome (GOLD analysis project Ga0209227, IMG submission 185815) | Anoxygenic and chlorotrophic microbial mat microbial communities from Yellowstone National Park, USA - YNP Bryant NP 2012 (SPAdes)... ...
CCTGGACGACCTGCATCAACGGCGCCACACCAAGCAGCGCCCCCAGCGCCCAGGATGTCTCGAACATGCCCAACGCCCATCCACGGCGCGTATAGGGCGTGCGTGCCGCCAGATATGCCTGCGCTGCCGGCTGGTAGAGCGCGACCGCCAGACCAACAAGAATGTAGCCGATCAGAAAGGCAAGAAATGATGGTGAAAGGGCGCACAGCAGCGTGCCAGACGCGAAGAGCGCCAGTCCGCCGCTCATCGTTGCGCGCTCACCCCTGGTATCCGCCAGCGCCCCGCCGATCGGACTCAGCATCGAGGCCGCCAGTTGCACGGTGATCAATGCGCTGACGGTGCGCAGATCGATGCCCAGTTCGCCGGTGAGGAACGGCTGTAACGGATAAATAATGCGAAATGCGGCAACCAGCGCCAGACGACCGCCAGTGACAATGATCAATTGGGTCGTCGTCAGATCGGCGTCCCGGCTTGCTGGAGCGACGCGGCTCTGCGCTTCTTCCGGCATCTCAGCATTCCGCTCGCAGCGCAGCGATCTGTCGCTCCGCCTCATCGCGCCAGGACGAGTCGCCACTCAGTTCCAGATAGCGCTCGAGGTCGGCGATAGCCTCGTGAGGGTTGCCGTGGAAACGGAGGATCAGTCCACGGCGAAGGTATGGTTCGGGCCATTCCGGCGATAACTCAATCGCGCGGCTCAGGTCGCGGATGCCAGCGATGCGTTGACCAAGCTCGCGTTCGCGGATAATGCCGCGCTGGAAGTAGGCGCCGCTGAAATCGGACCAGATCGCAATCGCGCGACTGTATGCGCCATCCGCTGCCTGGAAGAAACTGACATCCGCCGTTCGCAAACCCCAATACGTCAGGCTCCCGCCCCACATGTACCAGAGATGTGCAAGCCAGCGACGCCACGCGGCAACCTTCGACTCAGCATTGTCGTGCATAGATGGTTCTCTCCGTCATCCTGGCTGCGTTGCATGTTCCAGTGTTGTCAGGAATATGAACGCTTCCTCGTTCGTCGTTCCACACATCTCCACTGATGGTCGCAGCGAAACACATACCGCCGGTCGTTCAGGACGCCCAAACAGCAGACAGCGATTGTCGGCGCTCAACTGCACGCAGCGCACACCTGCCGGTTTGCCGTCCGGCATACCGGGGATTGGCGATGAGATCGAAGGTGCGATACAGCACGCGCCACATCCCGCTCGACAGTCGAACCGTTGCATCGCAGATACCCGTATGGTACACTGAACACAACCGTCAGTTTGCGGTATTCTAGCGCAGAATGATGGCGGCTGCCAAATGAAGGAACTTCCTATGCGCTCGCCATTTCCCGGCATGGACCCCTTCCTCGAAGCGCCCGACATCTGGCCCGATGTGCATACTGAACTGATCAGCAGTATGCGCAGTGAGCTGACGAGTATCTTAAGTCCGCACTTTATTGTCACTATTGAACAGCGCCTGATCGTCAGCGAAGAGGAGACGCCGCCGGTCGGCGCCATCATTCCCGATCTGGCGGTCGTCACTCCGGCGCGTCCAGGCGTGACGGCGCCGCTCGACGCCGGGTATACCGCCCCGACCCTGATTGAACCGCTGCCGGAACCGGAGGTGCGCGAGCGCTTCATCGAAATCCGCGACGCGCGCACGCGCCGCGTGGTGACGATTATCGAGCTCCTGTCGCCAGCCAACAAGACCCCCGGCGCTCCCAGCGCGACCGCCTTTGAACGCAAACGCGCCGTGGTGTTCGAGTCGCGCACCAACTGGATCGAAATCGACCTGCTGCGCGCCGGGGCGCGCTTCACGGCGACGGCGGGCAAGAGCGACTACTGCGTGCTGCTGAAGCGCGCGACCGATTATCGCTACGAAGTGTGGTTCATCGATCTGCGCGACCCGTTGCCGACGATTCTTGTGCCGACGACCGTCGAGTTCGGCGTGGTGACGCTGAACCTGCAACAGGTGTTCGAGACGGCGTATGCGCGCGCGCGGTACGGCGATTGGGTGGATTACAGTGCGCCGGTGCCGCCGCCGCCGCTGCCGCCAGCAGACGCCGCCTGGGTGCGGGAGCGGGTGCAACGCTGGCTGGCGGCGAAAGCGACGCAATCAGCGGAAGGGTAGGGTTACAACATCCCGCACAAATGAAGGAACTTCCTATGCGCTCGCCATTTCCCGGCATGGACCCCTTCCTCGAAGCGCCCGACATCTGGCCCGATGTGCATACTGAACTGATCAGCAGTATGCGCAGTGAGCTGACGAGTATCTTAAGTCCGCACTTTATTGTCACTATTGAACAGCGCCTGATCGTCAGCGAAGAGGAGACGCCGCCGGTCGGCGCCATCATTCCCGATCTGGCGGTCGTCACTCCGGCGCGTCCAGGCGTGACGGCGCCGCTCGACGCCGGGTATACCGCCCCGACCCTGATTGAACCGCTGCCGGAACCGGAGGTGCGCGAGCGCTTCATCGAAATCCGCGACGCGCGCACGCGCCGCGTGGTGACGATTATCGAGCTCCTGTCGCCAGCCAACAAGACCCCCGGCGCTCCCAGCGCGACCGCCTTTGAACGCAAACGCGCCGTGGTGTTCGAGTCGCGCACCAACTGGATCGAAATCGACCTGCTGCGCGCCGGGGCGCGCTTCACGGCGACGGCGGGCAAGAGCGACTACTGCGTGCTGCTGAAGCGCGCGACCGATTATCGCTACGAAGTATGGTTCATCGACCTGCGCGACCCGCTGCCGACGATTCTGGCGCCGACGACGCGCGAATTCGGGGCGGTGACGCTGAATCTGCAACAGGTGTTCGAGACGGCGTATGCGCGCGCGCGGTACGGCGATTGGGTGGATTACAGTGCGCCGGTGCCGCCGCCGCCGCTGCCGCCAGCAGACGCCGCCTGGGTGCGGGAGCAGGTGCAGCGCTGGCTGGCGGCGAAAGCGGCGCAACCGGCGGAGGGGTAGGGTTACAACGTCAACTCGACCGCTGTCGGTTCACCGGGAGCGCTGCCGACGATATGACATTCAATGGGACCATACCGCCCCGCAACCGTCCAGCACCCGGCGCGGTGGAGATGCCCGCTGACGATATGACTCACCTTCGGCTGGTCGAGTACCAGTTTCCCCAGCGTAAAGTTGCCCATATAAGCGCGCATCAAACTCCAGAAATCGCTCTCAGGGTAGCGTGGCACAGCCGCCTCGATGATCGGTACGTGGGTGACAACCAGGATCTGCGAAACCAGTGGATTGTTGACCAGGTTCTCCAAACGCCCGGCAAACCCTTTTGCCAGATAGCGCGCCATTGCCCGGTCGCTCCAGGGCCAATCGACATAATCGGCGTCGTGGTTGACGCTCCCCTTCAGCAGGCGATACTCGTGATCGCCGAGCGTCAGGTGCGGTGCGCGTGATGAATAGTCGTACCACGCCATGGTGCCGCACACGCCGACATTCCCCAGGGTCAGCACATCATCTTCGAGCCAGATAAACCCTTCGTCACGGGCAATGCGCGGCAGCCATGCTTCCCACAGCGTTCGACTGTCGTAGTCGCTGCGGTAGACGTCGTGGTTGCCGGCAATGACGGCGCGGGGGCACGTCAGATCGCGGAAGAGTTGCAGACCGCGCTGAAACAGGCGCAGCGGATGCCCGATGTCTCCTGCAATAATGAAACAGTCGGGGTTGCGCTGCCGCACCCATTCGGCGAACGCCAGATAAGCATCACGCTTCGCCGGTCGATAATGGAGATCGGCTGTCACAATGATACGCATCGCCAGAATACACGTTATACGATGCCGTGCACCTGCATGATACCGTGTTCGTTGCAGGATGGCAAGCGCCTTCTGATGCACTGCGTTACAGTCATGCCATCATGTCAGCCGTTGTTCATTCCCTTCGCGCGGCTCGTGTGCTATGATGTAATCGTGACGTATCCACAGACGCCCGGCAATGGAGAAGGCACGTTGCGGCGGTTCGGCTCAAAACGGTTGCGCAGCGTTGCTGCAATTGTCGCGCGTTGCACTGGTATCTGCGTTCTCGCGCTGGCGCTTCTCAGCGCCTGGTTGTGGATGTCGACCGACCTGCCTTCCCCTGAGCGGTTGCGCGAACGCGCTGCCCTGGGCGCGACACGAGTGCTGGACCGTAACGGTCGTCTACTCTACGCCGTACCTGATCCGCTTGGTGCGCAACGTTCGCACGCGCCGCTCGATGACATCGCGCCAGCGCTGATTCAGGCAACGATTGCTATCGAGGACGCCAGCTTCTATGCCAATCCGGGGATCGACCTGCGGGGCATTGCGCGTGCGTTCTGGCTCAATCTGCGGCAGGGTCGGATCGTCGCTGGCGGCTCCACGATCACGCAGCAACTGGCGCGTTCGTTTCTGCTCGATCCGTCGCTGGCGCAGGAGCAAACGCTGGAGCGCAAGGCGCGCGAGATGATACTGGCGCTCAAACTGACCGCGACGCTTCCCAAGGACGACATCCTGGAAATGTACCTCAATCAGACCTATTATGGCGCGATGAGTTACGGCGTCGAGGCGGCATCACAGCGGTTCTTCGGCAAACCTGCACGCGACCTCGATCTCGCCGAAGCAGCGTTGATCGCCGGTTTGCCGCAGGCGCCGTCGCGCTATAATCCGTTGATCAACCCGGACGCGGCGCGCGCCCGTCAACGCGATGTGCTGGCGGCGATGGTGCGCGCCGGTTTCATTACGCCAGCGGAGGCAGAGATCGCCGCCAATGAACCACTGCGCTTCAGCACGGGGTGCGATACCCCTGGATGCCTGCCGCGCGCACCGCATTTCGTCTTCTTCGTACTGGAGCGCCTGACTGCCGACCTGGGTCCCGACGTTGTGGCGCGTGGCGGTCTGACCATCACGACAACGCTTGATCTGGGGTTGCAGGAAGCCGCAGAACGCGCGTTGCGTCGTCAGATCGCTGCGCTTGCCAACCCGTATGATGGCAGCCCGGATCGGCGTGCCCGCAATGGCGCAGTGGTGGTGATCGACCCGCGCGACGGCGCGATCCTGGCGATGGTCGGCAGCCCGGATTTCACCGACAACGCGATTCAGGGGCAGGTCAACGCTGCGCTTGCGCTTCGCCAACCCGGTTCGGCGATCAAGCCGCTCACCTATGCGGCAGCGCTTGAACGTGGATGGACACCGGCGACCACAATCCTTGACGTACCGGTGTCGTTCGTCGATTCCAGCGCTCGAATCTACGCACCACACAACTACGACCGTGCGTTTCACGGTCCTCTGTCGCTGCGCGAGGCGCTTGCCACCTCATCGAATGTCGCTGCCGTTCGCACCCTCGACTTTATCGGCATTCCGGCGTTGCTCGATATGGCGGCGCGTCTTGGCATCACATCACTCGGCGATCAACCGGGGCGCTTCGGTCTGGCGCTGACCCTCGGCGGCGGCGAGGTGTCGCTCCTGGAGTTGACCGGCGCATACGCGGCGTTTGCAAATGGCGGCATGCGGGTAACGCCGTATGCCATCCTGGAGATCGGCGGCGTGCCGGTTTCGCGTGCGTCTGGGCTGGAAGCGGTCGATCCGCCATCCCCGGCGCTCGATCCGCGCATTGCGTATCTGATCAGCGACATCCTGAGCGATCGGTATGCCCGTATGCGCGCATTTGGCGGCGCGCTCGACATTGATCGCCCCGCAGCGGTCAAAACCGGCACCACGACCGACTGGCGCGACAACTGGACGGTTGGATACACGCCAGACCGGGTGGTCGGGGTATGGATCGGGAATGCCGACGGTCGGGCGATGGAGGCGGTGAGCGGCGTCACCGGCGCCGCTCCGGTCTGGCGTCAGGTGATGCTGGCAGCGCACCGCGGATTGCCGCCGCGTCCGTTTCCCCGTCCACCGGGGATTGTCGAACTGACGATCTGCGCCGAGGGTGGTCTGCTGCCGTCGCCGGTCTGTCCGGCGACGCGACTCGAACGGTTTCTGGCAGAGTATACGCCGCAGCGACCGGATGATACGCATATTCTGGTGCGTGTCGATCCGGTGCGTGACTGTCGGGCGCCAGATCAATACCCGTTATCGAGTACCGTGCTGCGTATCTATCGGGTGCTTCCGCCGGAAGCGCAACCGTGGGCGGAGAACGCTGGCGTTCCCCGTCCACCCCGCCAGGTCTGCCCGCCGATCACGGCGAATACCGGCGATCCGCCGGGCAACAATGCGCCTGCGTCTGGCGCTGGCAGGGGCGCTGGTGAATACGAATCCGATCGCACGTCGCGCAATGCGCTGCCATTGCTGATCACTGCTCCTGCCCACGGTGCAGTGTTTGCATTGAGTCCAGGCGTACCGGCGGAGCGACAGCAGATTGCGCTGACCGTGGGGGCGGCGCCAGAGATCGAGCGTGTGACGATCTATATGAATGGCGAACCGCTGGTCACAACGTCGGCGTCACGGGTATTCTGGCAACTGCAACCGGGAAGGCATCGGGTGTGGGCGGAGGGACACAACGTGGATGGGCACATCGTGCGCAGTCCGATCGTCGAGTTTGAAGTGCGTCGGGCGTCACAAGAGAACTGAGCGCCTCACAGATTCTGAGGAGGGGAAACATAATGAAACCGTCGCCACGCTTCCCGCTTCGTGCAATCATTGCCGCTGGCATCGGACTGATCCTGATCATCGCCGGTGTGTTTGCCGGTCCGTTGCTCCTGAGCGCGCCGCAGATCGTCCGGATCGAGCCGCCTGATGGTGCAGAGGCGGTCAATCCGCAGGCGCCGCTGCGGATCGAGTTCAGTCAACCGGTGCAGCGCGACTCGCTGATTGCCGTTGTGCGCCTCGACCCGCCGGTTGACGTGCAGGTCGAAGTCCAGGGTAATGTTGCGCTGGTGCAACCCGTCGGCGGGTTGCAGTACGGCGCGGAGTATGCCCTGACGATTGGCGCGGGTGTGCGGAACGCGCTTGGTCGCGCCTCCGAAGGCGCCCAGACGGTACGTTTCCGCACTGCGCCGTATGTGGCGGTACGCGATGTCGCGCCTGCCGATGGCGCCGCCGATATTCCCCTCGAAACACTGATCACCGTTGAGTTCAGCGCCCCGGTGGTGAGCGCAGAGGCTGTCGCTGCGTCCGCCGATGATCCACGCCGAGCCGCTGATCTGCCCCAACCGCTGACGCTGACCATTGGCAGTGATTCGACGGCAGTGAGCGGCATTGGGCGCTGGCTCTCGCCGACCCGTTTCGGGTTCTTCCCTGAAGGCGGATTGCGTGCTGCGACAACCTATCAGGTGACGGTGCGCCCTGACCTGACACCCGATGGCGCGGCGCGGATGGAGCGCCCGTTCGGCTGGAGTTTTACCACCGCAGCACCGTTGCTGGTTGATACCCGTCCGTTCGATGGCGAGTTCGATGTCGCGGCGGACCGACCAATCGAAATCCGGCTCCATCGTGATGTGGATCGCTCGTCGGCGGGCGCCAGTTTTCGTTTGTTCGACGCGGGCGGGGTGGCGGTCGCGGGCACGGTCGAGACGTTCGAAGACGGCATTCGCTTCAAGCCAGCTGCGCCGCTGCAACGCGGGGTGCGGTATCGCGCCGTGATTGAACCGGGGGTCAGCACAATCTCCGGCGCAACGCTCAACACCAAACCGTTCGAGTGGTCATTCATCGTCATTGGCGATCTCGAGGTGCAGCAGGTCGAGCCGGCTGGCGATACGCGCGATGTGCCGACCGACATTCCGCGGATCAGTGTGCGCTTCAACCATCCGGTCGTGCCGCTGGTGGATGTGGCATCAACCGGCGGATTGCCCGTGGCGGCAACCGTTGACCCGCCGGTGCAGGGCGTGGCGCGCTGGATCGACACGTCCACGTTTGTCATTTCGCCGACGGCGCCGCTCGATCCATCGACCGATTACCGGGTGCGGGTTGCCGCCGGATTGACCGATCAGACCGGCGGCGTGCTGCGCAATGAGTATGTCTGGTCGTTTCGCACCATCGATCCGGCGGTGGAGCTGGCGCTCCCGCAAACTGATTTTGCGTCGCCGACCGAACCGATCACAGTCACCTTCAACCAGCCGATGGATCTGATGTCGCTCCGCAGCGCCCTGCGCGTGGTGCGGAGCGATGGCGCCCCGGTCGCTGGCGCCATCGCAATCAGTGGAACAAGCGTGATCTTTCGACCTGATGCGCCACTGGAGCGTGGCGCTTCCTACTCCATTATCGTCGATGCCGGGGCACGTTCGGCGCGCGGCAACGGGGTGCTGGCGCAGACATTCAGCAGTTCGTTCCGCGTCGCGCCGCTGCCGGCGCTCGTCACGACCAGACCGGCGCCGGGCGCTGTGGCATCACCGGATTATGGGGACCTGACCCTGATCTTCAGCACACCGATGGACTGGCCAACGGTCAGCCAGAACCTGGTCATTGAACCGGCGCTGACCGATGTCTATACGTCGGGATATGGCACCGGGTTTACCATCTACGGGCAGTTCGAGCCTGATACAGAATATCGTGTCACCGTCGGGGCGGCGGCGCGCGATCCCTTCGGCGTCGCGCTGGGAAGCGATGTGACGGCAACCTTCCGTGTCGGTCCGCGTGAGCCGTCACTCAGTCTGATCGGTCCCTACCGCGCTGGTTTTTATCGCGCCGTTGATACAGTGCGCGTTCCGATCCAATGGGTCAACGTGCCGGACGTCGGGTGGCGGGTTTCGCGGCTGGCGCCGGAACAGGCGGCGACACTGATGCTGAGTTATGAGTACTGGAGGGATTTTTCACCGGCAGATGATGAGATTGTAACCAGTGGAACACAATCGCTCGGCGGCGAACGCAACAAGGGGAGTGTCGGAATCATCGAGGTCGGCGCGCTGGAAGCAGGTCTCTACTATCTGGAGTTGCGCGCGTCGGGCGATCTGGTTGATCGTCAGGTGATGGCAGTCAGCCCATATGCGCTGACGGTAAAGCGTGGCACGGATCGCCTGTTCATCTGGGCGGTCGATCTGGCCACCGGCAAGCCGGTTGCGGGGCTGCCGGTACGTGCTGCCACCTACCGGTATGAGACCGGTCTTGATGCAACCGTCGATCTGGGGCGCACCAATGCGGACGGTGTGCTGGAAGCGCCGTTCGATGCGCGTGATGCGTGGTCGCTGTTCGTCTGGTCGTTGGACGGCGATAGGGTGCAGACATTCACCACCACCGACTGGTCTTCCGGGATCGATCCCTGGAATTTCGGTGTGTCAGTTGATTACCAGCCGCAGACATTCGCCGGGAGTCTGTTGACCGACAAACCGATCTATCGTCCGGGTCAGACGGTGCGATTGCGCGGTGCGTTGCGCGGCATTGCCGTTGGCGCGGGGCAGGGTCAGGCGGAGCGGTATGTGCTTCCCGGCGCCGGTGACCGCGCGTATCTGTATGTCAGCGACCCGGAGGGGAATACCGTTTTTTCCACAACCCTCACCTTCAGCGCCTTCGGAACATTCAACGTCGATCTGCCGCTGGCACAGGGAGCGCCATTGGGGTCCTACTCGATGGTGGCGCGGCTTGGTGGTGTGCAGGGGGTCGATGAAACCGATCCCGCAGTATTCGGCAGTTTTCTGGTTGCCGAGTATCGCGTGCCCGCCTTTGAAGTCACTGTCACGCCGGCTGCCACCGACCTGCTGTACGGCGATCCGTTGAATGTCACTGTCCAGGCTGCCTACTTCGCGGGCGGCGCGCCCGCCAGAGCGCCGGTGCGCTGGCGCGTCCTTGCGCAACCCTTCTCGTTCTCCAGCGACGCGGCGCCAAACTTCAGTTTTGCCGATGTCGATGATGCGTATGCCTGGTATGCCGCTGGCGAACCATCGTTCTTCTTTGGCGAACTGATCGCTGATGGCGAGGGGATGACCGACGCGCAGGGACGGTTCACTGTGACGTTGCCCGCGTCAATCTATGACCGTCCTTCAGACGACGGGGTGCGCACCGGCAGCCAGACGCTGACCATCGATGTCGAGGTGACCGATGTTGATGGTCAGGTGATCGCCGCCCAGGGGGTGGTAACGGTTCACGCCGGTGCGTTCTATGTCGGTCTGCGCCCTGAAGGGTATGTTGCCAGCGCCGGGCAACCGCAGCAAATCTCAATCATCACCCTGACGCCTCAAGGCGATCCGGCGCCGAACCGTTCACTGGATGTGGAGGTCTATGAGCGCGAGTGGTACAGTGTGCGCGAACAGGGCGCCGATGGACGTTTCTACTGGACATCCGCCTACACCGATACGCTGATCGAGACGCTCTCCGCCGTCACCGACGGGCAGGGGCGCGGGCAGGTGCAATTCACGCCGCCGCAGGGCGGTCTCTACCGGATTGTGGCAAAAGGGAAAGATGACGCCGGACGGGTTGTGCAGACGAGCGCCTATACCTGGGCTTCGGGCGGGAATATCTTCTGGGGTGTCAATGACAGCAACCGCGTCGATCTGATCGCCGACAAACGCCGCTATAAGCCCGGCGACACTGCGACGATCCTGGTGACGGCGCCCTACCCGGACACGACCGCGCTGCTCACTATCGAACGCGGCAGTGTCATCGAACATCGCGTTCTGACGATCCAGGGTTCGACCGGTGTGTTGCAGGTTCCCATCCGTGAGGAGTATGCGCCAAACGTGTACGTTTCGCTGACGTTGATCAAAGCGCCAGGTGACGGCAGCAGCGCCGATGCGCCCGCCACGCCCGATCTGCGGGTAGGCATCGTGAAACTGCCGGTCTCCACCGAACGTCAGGAACTGACCCTGACGCTCACCCCCGATACAACGCAGGTCGGTCCGCGCGACACCGTCACGTATACCGTGAAAGCGACCGACTATACCGGCAAGGGAGTTCGCGCCGAAGTGGCGCTGGCACTGGTCGATAAGGCAGTGCTGACGCTGGTTGACGATCCCAATCCATCATTGCTCCAGGCATTCTACGATCAGCGCGCGCTCGGTGTGTTCACCTCCAACCCGCTGACGGCGCTGGTCGATCGAGCGACGTTGCGGTTGCAACGGGGCGACAAAGGCGGCGGCGGCGGTCTGGAAGCAGGAACCCTCGTCCGACGCGATTTTCTCGATACCGCCTTCTGGAACCCGGCGCTGGTCACCGACGATAACGGCATAGCGCAGTTCAGCGTGACTCTGCCGGACAACCTGACGACCTGGCGCCTGACGGCGCGCGCCATCACTGTCGATACCCTGATTGGTGAAGCAACGATCGACATTGTTGCCAGCAAACCACTACTCCTGCGTCCAACCCTGCCACGCGCGCTGACCGTCGGCGACCGCCCGGTGTTGCAGGTGGTGGTGCAGAACACCACGAGCGCCGCCATCGACGCGACAGTGCGGATCGCGCCCAACCCTGCACTGACCGTTGACGGACCGACCGAGCAGCAGGTTAATGTTCCGGCAAACGGAACCGTGCTGGTGCGCTGGCAGGCGACGGTCAATGAACCGCCCGGTGAGAGCGATGAAGCGTTGCTGACGGTACGCGCCGTCGGTGGAGGGTACCAGGACGCTATCGAGATGCGGGCGCCGCTGCGCCGGCTCACCACCGTTGAAGCGACTGCCAGCGCCGGTCAGGTGATCGATCAGGTGGTCGAAACGATCAAACTGCCGCCGGAGAAAACCGCTGGTGCGCGGGTCGAACTGGATCTCACACCGTCGCTGGTCGCTGGCATTGTCAAAGGTGTCGAGAAACTGGCGAGCGCGCCGTACTTCAGCAGCGAAGCAACCGTCAGCAGTTTTCTGCCAGCGGTCGCGTCCTACCGCCTGCTCCAGCAGGCGGGCTTCGACGACCCGCAGTTGCGCGCAACGCTGGAGCGCAGCGTAACGAATGGCGTGCAGCGTCTCTCTACGCTGCAACAACTCGATGGCGGTTGGGGATGGTGGAGTGGCGACCGGAGCGATCCCTATCTCACGGCGTATGCCGTTCAGGGTCTGGTGGAGGCGCAACGCTCCGGATTTGCCGTGGATCAGGCGATGCTGGATCGGGCGCTGACCTTCCTGACCGAAGCGCTCAATGACTCCCGGCGCCTCAACGACCCCAATGACCGCGTCTATGTGCTCTTTGTCCTTGGTGAGGCAGGGAAGCCGGATCGTGGACGGTTGGTGAACCTGTACAACGAACGGAACAAACTCACGCCTGCTGGAAAAGCCTACCTGATCATGGCGCTCCAGACGGCTGGGGGCGAGGAGAGTCGCATCAAGACGCTCATTGCCGAACTGATGGGGCGGGCCGTGCTGACGGCTTCCGATGCGCACTGGGATGCAGGGGACATGTGGTTCTGGGGACCTGACAGCGACGTGACCGCCACCGGTCTGGCGTTGCGCGCGCTGTTGCGAACCGACCCGCAGAACTTCCTCATTCCCAACGCAGCGCGCTGGTTGATGGGGGAGCGGGAACGTGATGTCTGGCGCACGACCTACGATTCGGCAGGCGCTGTGCTTGCGCTTGCCGAATACGCGAGCCAGACCGATGACCTGCAAGCCGATTACCGCTATCGCGCAACACTCGACGGGCGCACCCTCCGCGAAGCGACCGTCACACGCGACACTCTGCGCGAGACCGATCGGGTCATCATTGCGGCATCCGAACTGAAACCCGAAGGCAGTCAGGTGGCGCTGCAACGACAGGCAGGCGCCGGGCAGAGCGGCAAAGGGCGGCTCTACTACACCGTGCGCCTGCGCTACACGGAGGATGCCGCCACTGCTGAGGCGCTCGACCGGGGATTCATCGTACAGCGCGAGTATACTGCCGTCGCCAGCGACACGCTCAGCCCGACCGGGCAACTGATCACCCAGGCGCGCCAGGGCGATCTGGTGCAGGTGCGCATCACTCTGCGCGTCCCGACCAATGTGCGCTACCTGACCGTGGAGGATTTCCTCCCCGGCGGGTTGGAAGCGCTGGATACCAGCCTGAAGACGACCACTGCGGCAGCGCGGGAAGCAACGCTGGCGCCGCAGATCGAAGGCAGTGACGCGATGCCCTACTGGTGGTACTTTACGCACACCGAAGTGCGTGACGGGCGCGTGGCGCTCTTCGCCACCGACCTGCCGAAAGGGGTGTACACCTACACCTATCTGGCGCGTGCGACCGTTCCAGGAACATACGTCGCGCTGCCGGCAACCGCGTATCGGACATATGCGCCGGATGTGTTTGGCAGGAGTACGGGCGCATCGTTTACGATTGTTGCGCCATAACTGGAATCATGGAGCAATCAATGACAACCGGTGACGAGTACATCCGCCATACCTTCACCGTTCTGTTTGACGTCCCCGCCGATCTGGCGGCAGACCAGGCAGTCACGCAGGACGTATTGAACGCAGCGGTCAGCCGGATCACCGAACTGATCGAAGCCGACACGCGCCTTCAGGCGCTTCTGCAGCAACACGGCATTGAATATGGCTGGGAAGCGGGGAGTTGGGAGACAATCCATTGAGATCGCTCAACAGGTGCAACTTCCCAATCAGCGCCAGTGCGATAAGAGGCGTCGTATCGGTAACAACCAGACACGGTGGATCAGGCATGGCTCACATCCTCGTCGCGTTCACCATCCTCGAACGGTTTCGCATCCAGGTTGCACGATCCGGATCGAGCGTGTATACTAAAGGATGTGCAAGCGGTGCAGGCGCAGATCGCACCGTAATGCTGCGCCGGGGGGAGGTGAGCAGGTTGTTCTTCCGCGCCGGGTGAATCACCAGCGTGTGTGGATATGCCAGAAATATGCGAGTAGAACGACGAGACGGCGAGACCGTTGATCAATTGCTTCGTCGATTCAACAAGGTTGTTGTTGCTGAGCGCATCACCAAGACCTTCCGCGAGAAGATGCATTTTATTTCCGAAAGCGAAAAGCGCAAAGAAAAGCGTCGCCGTGCTGAGCGCAATCGCCGCAAGAAGGCATTGCAGCAGGCTCAGCAGGGTTAGCCCGCTTCTCAACTGTCGCAGAGCGCCGGGCATGGCACCCGGCGCTCTGTCTTGCCCGATGCGCATGGTATAATGCTTCAGGTGTCACAACTATGGCTTTTGCTCTGATCGATAAACTTGCCAGTGTCGCTGCACGCTATAACGAACTGCTCGATCTGATGGCGCAACCCGAGATCGCCACCGATCCTGTTCGGTTACAGCAGTATGTGCGTGAACAGCGCGACCTCGAACCGCTTGTCGAGGCGTATCAGGCGTACCGCGACGTGGAGCGCCAGATCGAAGATACCCGCTTCTTGCTGGCGAACGAGACCGATCCGGAGGTGCGTCAACTCGCCCAGGAGGAACTCGACCATCTCATCGAGCGCCGCGACCGACTCGAGACGGATATCAAGGTCTTGCTGCTGCCGCGCGACCCGAATGATTCGAAGAATGTCATCATGGAGTTGCGGCAGGGCGAAGGTGGTGATGAAGCGGCGCTCTTTGCCGCAGACCTGTTCCGCATGTATACGCGCTATGCCGAACAGCGCGGATGGGATGTGGACGTCATCAGCGCAACGGAGAACGGTCCCGGCGGCTATAAAGAGATTGTGTTCGAGATCAAGGGTGAAGGGGCGTATAGCCGCCTCAAGTACGAAGGCGGCGTTCATCGCGTGCAGCGGGTGCCGGCCACCGAAGCGCGCGGGCGGATTCACACCTCCACAGCCACGGTTGCTGTCCTGCCAGAGATTGAAGAGACCGAGATCGAACTGAACCCGTCCGATTATCGGGTCGATGTCTTTCGTTCCAGCGGGCATGGTGGTCAGGGGGTCAACACCACCGACTCGGCAGTGCGGATTGTGTACAGGCCCGGGACGCCGGAAGAAATCATCGTTACCTGCCAGGATAGTCGTTCGCAACTGAAGAACAAGGCATCGGCGCTCGCCGTCTTACGCGCCCGTCTCTATGCTCGCGAGGAAGAAAAGCGCCGCAAAGAACTGGGAGAATCACGCCTGGCACAGGTCGGCGCCGGTGAACGCGCCGAAAAGATTCGCACCTACAACTTTCCGCAGGACCGGGTGACGGATCATCGGATCGGGCAAAATTTCTCGAATCTTCCAGGCATCCTCGATGGCGATCTCGACCGCCTGATCGATGCGCTGATCATTGCCGACAACGCCGAGCGCCTTGAGGCTGTGGCATCTCGCTGATCACGCTTGATCCGCCCCGGTTCATGGCAACGACGCCCCGCTCCGATGCGTCTGGATCGGCGCTGCATACCTGCGTCCCGTGATGCGGATACGGTGCGTCTGTTGAGGAATCGAGGTGGCTGTGAGCACTCAGCAGCAATTACTCCCTGCGATTGATGAGTTCGTCGTCCGTATGCCGAAGGTCGAACTGCACCTTCACCTGGAAGGCGCTATTCGTCCTGCTACTCTGCTGGCGCTTGCTGAACGCAACGGTGTCGATCTGCCGGCGCGCGATGAGGCGGGGGTGGCGCAACTCTTCAACTATCACAACTTCCACGAATTCCTGACCATCTTCATGGTTCTGGCGCGATCGCTGACGACCGGGCGCGATTTTGAGCAGGTGGCGTATGAACTCGGTGAGGATCTGGCGGAACAGCATGTTCGCTATGCTGAAGTGATGATTTCACCGGTGCAGTATCATCGCCGCGCCCTCGATCTCGACGAAGTGGTGCAGGGTGCAGCGTCCGGTTTTGCGCGCGCAACCCGTAAGTACGGCGTGCGGTTTGGGCTGGTATTCGATTATGGTCGCCAGTTCGGGGTTGAACTGGCATGGCGGCTGCTGGAGCATGCAGTCCGCAATATGCCCTACGGTGTGGTTGGCTGGTCGATCGGTGGTGATGAGATCAACCATCCGCCAGAGCCGTTTGCTGGAGTCTTTGCTGCGGCGCGGCGCGCCGGGTTGCAGGTGATGGCGCACGCTGGCGAAGTGGTCGGTCCTGCAAGCGTCTGGGGCGCCATCGACGCGCTGGGTGTCCGCCGCGTGGGGCATGGCATTCGCAGCATCGAGGATCCAAAACTGCTGGCAGCCCTCCGCACGCGCAATATCGTGCTCGATATCTGCCCGACCAGCAATGTGCGCACCGGCGCCGTCTCCGGTCTCGGTACGCACCCGCTGTGTCGCCTCTTTGATGCTGGCGTGCCGCTGACGATCAACACCGACGATCCAGTCTTCTTCAACACAACCCTGTGCAATGAATATCGCCTGGCAACCCGGCTTTTCGGTTTTACCGCCGATGATCTGACGCGGATCGTGTTGACCGGGGCGCACGCGGCATTCCTGCCCGAAACAGACCGCCTTGCACTGGCGCACGAGCTGGAAGAAGAGATAGCCGATCTGCGCACGGAACTGGGAGTATAATGCCCGGCGGCATCAGCATCAGACGCCTGGATCGTACAGTTTCACCTGATCGGCATCATCAACATCGGCGAGTAACTGGGTGACGGTGTAGTACAACACCGGGTGCATCAGGTTGGGTGCAAGTTCGGCAAGCGGCTTCAGGACAAATGCGCGCTTAGCCAGACGAGGGTGAGGGATGGTCAATTCAAACGACTCCATCTGCGCCGTACCGTAAAAGAGAATGTCAAGATCGATGGGGCGCGGACCATACTGAATCCCCCGGCGCCGCCCCATAGCACGTTCGATCTTTTGCAGTTCAACCAGCAGATCGAACGGCTTGAGCGTCGTGCGACCTTCAACTACCGCATTGATGAACGCATCTTTGCTGACATAGCCGAGCGGCGCCTGCACATACAGGCGTGAGGCGCGCGTGACTTCGATGACCTTGCTTAAGTGCACAACCGCTTCCCGTAGCCTGGCAACGCGATCACCGATGTTGCTGCCGAGTCCGATATAGATGGTTGTTTCACGCTGCGCCATTGATAATGGATCCAGAAAGCGTTTCTCGTGTGCTTCATCCAGGCAACCAGACTGATCGCAGCATTGTCAATCTGTCTGATCTCCCGTATTATACGTCCGAATCGCGCGCTGCGCTGTTCCATTCGATAATACGGTCGGGAAAGGAGCAGGACAATGTCGTCGGTCGAACACAGCATCTTTATCAATGTGCCGGTTGATACGGTGTTTGAGGCGCTTCTGCGCGTTGAAGACGCGCCGAAATGGGTTGTCGGTCTCGAAGAAGTGCACGATGTGACCGGGCGCAACGTTGGCGACACGTTTGCCTGGACGTTCAAAATGGCAGGAACGCTGACCTTTCGCGGCAAAACAACCTTCGCTGCGATTGAACCAGGGCGCTATCTGCGCGAAGAGGGGAGCGGCGACCTGTCGAATGTATGGGAGTGGCGCCTGACACCCGAAATGAGCGGCACACAGGTGCATGTGCGCATCGACTACACGGTCCCGGGCGGCGCTCTGATCGGCGGGATTCTCGACAAACTGTTCGTTGAACGGCAGAACCAGAAAGACCTGGAGCAAACGCTGAGCAACCTGCAAAAGATGCTTGAAGGGTAGTGCATATGGGGGAAAAGCAGATCCTGGATGCCGATGATATCCGCCGCGCCATCACCCGTATTGCGCACGAGATCGCCGAACGCAACGCCGGGGTGCACGATGTGGCGCTCGTCGGCATCCGGCGACGTGGCGCTCCACTGGCGATGCGCATTGCGGCTGCGCTCGAAGAGATCGAGCGTGTGCGCGTGCCGGTCGGCGTGCTGGACATTACCCTTTACCGCGATGACCTCGGCATCCGCGGTCCGGCGCCGGTTGTGCATGCTACCGATATTCCCTTCGACATCAATGGGCGCACCGTCGTGCTTGTCGATGATGTGCTCTACACCGGGCGCACCATTCGCGCTGCGCTCGATGCGCTGACCGATTTCGGCAGACCGGCGCGCATTCAGCTGGCGGTGCTGATCGATCGTGGTCATCGCGAGTTGCCGATCCGCGCCGATTTCGTGGGGAAAAACGTACCTACCTCGCGCGATGAACGGATCGCCACCCGCCTGCACGAGGTCGACGGCGGCGTGGATGGCGTCTTCATTGTGCGCACCACAGAGACCACCGGGTAAGGAGTCTGTTCATGAACGCACCTGCGGAGGCAGGAAAACGACAGGATCGTCGCCGGCACGTGCTCGATCTCGACGATTTCTCCCCTCAGGAGATCGAAGAGATTCTCGAAACCGCCGTCAGCATGAAAGAGGTGTTAGGGCGGGCAATCAAGCAGGTGCCGACGCTGCGCGGCAAAACGATTGTCAATATGTTCTTCGAGGAGAGCACCCGCACCCGGATTTCGTTCGAGCTCGCCGGGAAAGCGCTCTCCGCCAATGTCGTCAACTTCACAGCGCGCGGCAGCAGTGTCGAGAAGGGCGAATCGCTGATCGATACGGTGCGAACGTTGCAGGCGCTTGGCGCCGATATGCTGGTCATGCGCCACAGCGAGTCGGGTGCGCCGTACCTGGCAGCCCGGTATTTCCACGGTTCGGTGATCAACGCTGGCGACGGGCGCCATGCGCACCCGACCCAGGCGCTCCTCGATCTCTTCACGGTGCGGCAGCGACTGGGGCGTATCGAAGGTCTCAAGGTGGTGATCGTCGGTGACATTCTGCACAGTCGCGTTGCACGATCCAATCTGTGGGGCTTTACCCGTATGGGCGCTTCAGTGACACTCTGTGCGCCGCAGACGTTGATCGGTCCAGAGTCGTTCTGGAAAGCGACCTGGCCCGATCTGACGATCACCAGCAACCTGGACGAGTGCATCAAAGATGCCGATGTGATTATGACCCTGCGCTTGCAGAAGGAGCGAATGGAAGCAGGGTTACTCCCCTCACTGCGGGAGTACAGTCGCTTTTTTGCCATCACTGCTGAGCGCGTGGCGCGCGCGGCGCCGCACTGCCTGGTGATGCATCCTGGTCCGATGAACGAAGGCGTCGAGATCATGCCCGATGTTGCCACATCAGCCCAATCCGTGATCGAAGAGCAGGTCGCGAATGGAGTGGCAGTGCGGATGGCGTTGCTCTACCGTCTCTCTGGCGAGTGAAAAGAGTTCCTATGCGGTATCTGATCAAGAATGGTTCGATTATTGATCCGGCACGGCGCGTTGCCACCATTGGCAACGTGCTGGTCGAAAACGGCAAGGTCGTTCAGGTGATCGATCTTGCCGATCTGACCATCGCGCCGGAGCCACTCGATGACCACACCGAGGTGATCAATGCGCGCGGCGCGGTGATTGCACCTGGCTTCCTCGACCTGCATGCCCACGTGCGTGAACCGGGCGAGGAGCAGAAGGAAACCATCGAAACCGCGACAAAAGCGGCAGCCGCTGGCGGATTTACCACGCTGTGCGTGATGCCGGATACGCGCCCGCCTATCGACTGCGCTGCGGTGGCGCGTCAGATCCGTGACATTGCGCGGCGACGCGGCGTGGTGCGCATCGAGCCGATTGGCGCGATCACCATTGGACGCGCCGGACAGACGCTTACCGAGATGGCGGAACTCGTCGAAGCCGGATGCGTCGGTTTTTCTGATGAGGGAAACGCCGTGATGGACGCGGCGGTGATGCGGAACGCGCTGGCATATGCGGCGATGCTCGACACGCCAATCATGGCGCATTGCGAAGACGTGCGCCTGACTCGTGGATGGGGCATGCACGATGGCGCTGTTGGTATTCGCCTGGGTCTGCCAGGGTATCCGGCTGCCGCCGAAGAAGCCATGGTTGCGCGCGATATTGCGCTGGCGGAAATGACCGGTGCGCATCTGCATATCTGCCACGTCAGCACTGCCGGAAGCGTCGCACTTATCCGCGCTGCGAAAGCGCGCGGCGTGCGTGTAACCGCCGAGGTGACGCCGCATCACCTGACGCTGACCGATCGCTGGGTTCTGGGCAATCTCGATGTATCGCACGGCGAAGGGAAATCAGGACATCGTGCGGGGCGTGAACGTATCGACGCGAATGAGGATGGTCTCGATCTTCCGTCACGTCTCAAATCAACCATGCTGCCGCCCTACCACACATCGACGCGCGTGAAACCGCCGCTGCGCACTGAACAGGATGTGGAGGCGTTGATCGAAGGATTGCGCGACGGGACGATCGATGCCATCGCATCGGATCATGAACCGCAGAGCGCGGTTGATAAAGAGTGTGAGTATCGCCTGGCCGCGCCGGGCATCAGCAGTCTCGAAACGGCGCTGGGGCTGGCGTTGACCCTGGTGCACCGCGGGAAACTCGACCTGGTCGATCTGGTGGCCAAATTCACCGAGGGACCGGCGACGGTGCTCGGACGCGCGCCAGCAACCCTGCGCCCCGGTTCGCCAGCGGACATCGTTATTTTTGACCCCGACTCGCCATGGACTGTCGATCCTGCGAAGTTTTTCTCGAAAGGGCGGAATACGCCGCTTGCCGGTCAACGCCTCAAAGGGCAGGTGATGCTGACCATGTACCGCGGGCAGATCGTGTTCCGCCGCGGCAATTTTGGCATCGGCACCGGCGCGTTGCAGCAGGCGTCGCGGCTTGAAGGCATTCTCGGCAGCGAAAATGAGGAGTAATGGCACGCCAGCACACACTTGCGATCGCCGACCATCGCCAGGTGACGGCGCGCCTCCACTGGCTTGCGCTGCAGGCGCCCGATCTGGCGCGTGATGCGCGTCCCGGTCATGCACTGCTGGTGCACTGCAACGACTCCGATGACCGGTATCGGTTGCTGCGTCGTCCGCTCTTTCTGGCTGCAACGATGCCGGAAATCGGACAGCTGGCGTTGCTCTATGAACCGCACGAGCCGGGACTGGCATGGCTGGCGCGCCGTTTGCCGGGCGAAACCCTCGATGTTGTGGGGTTGTCTGGACGTCCCCTCCCCATGAATGATCGTCAGCGCAATCTGTTGCTGGTTGGCGCCGGCGCGGGGCTTGCTGCGCTGATCTTCATGTCCCGCTTTGCCGCACCCCACGCTGCGGTGACCCTGCTCGCCTTCGCCGATGACCAGGAACGCCTGCCGCCACCCTTTCTGCTCCCCTCCGCCGTCGAGTATGTCACCATGGTGGACATGGATGTTGCAGCATCCGTTGCGGCAGCGCTGCAACCGACGGACAAACCGTCAATGCTGGCGTGGGCGGACGCGGTCGTGGCGGCATTGCCGCGCGAGGCGCTTGCGGAGCTTGGGCGGATCGTGCGAATGGTGCGCCTGCGCTGGGCACGCGGGTTTGCGCAGATGCTCATCGAATCGCCGCCTGGCTGCGGGTTCGGTGCGTGTGGAACATGTGCTGTCGAACTGCGAGGCAGAGTGCGCCTGCCGTGCGTCGAAGGTCCCTGGTTCGACCTCCGCGACGTGGCATGAGAATCGCAGGGGGAGATGAACCGTGAGAGTACGCCGACGCGAGCGCCAGAGCAGTTCTCATAGAGGTTGGGCAGATTGAACAGGTTTGAAATGACTTCTCTCTATGCGTTGATCCGACCGCTTCTCTTCCGGCTCGACGCCGAGCACGCCCACGATCTGACAGCGAAGGCGCTGCGGGTGACGAGTCGTGCGCCGTTGCTGCCGCGTCTGGTCTATGCCCTGTATGCCTGGGAGGATCCGCTCCTGGCGGTCGATTGGTCGGGGCTGCATTTCGCCAATCCGGTTGGCGTCGCCGCCGGGTTCGACAAACGCGCCGATCTGGTCGATGGGCTGGCGCTCCTCGGTTTCGGGCATATCGAAGTCGGCACAGTCACACCACGCCCGCAACCCGGAAATCCGCGTCCACGCCTCTTTCGTCTGCCGGAAGACGCTGCACTGATCAACCGCCTCGGCTTCAACAGTCCGGGCATGGTTGCGGTGGCGCGTGCATTGCGCGCGCGTCGCTCACGTGATGTTATCGTTGGCGTCAACATTGGCAAGAACCGCGACACGCCACTGGAACGCGCCGTTGAGGATTATGTCGCAACCTTCGTTGCACTGGCGCCACTCGCTGACTATGTGGCGGTCAACATCTCATCGCCGAATACGCCGGGCTTGCGTCGCCTGCACGAACGTGCAGCGCTCGAGATGCTCCTGCACGAACTGATGCGACTCAACCACGCTCTGCCGCAACCACGCCCGATTGCGCTGAAGGTGTCACCCGACGAGACTCCGGATCAACTCGAAGCAGTCGTGCGCGCCGGTTGTGAAGCTGGCATTGCAGCCTTCATTGCGACCAACACAACCCTGGCACGTGATGGTCTGCACAGCCAGCTGGCAATCGAAACCGGCGGATTGAGCGGTCGTCCACTGACGCAGCGCGCGCGTCAGGTCATCGGCACGATCTACCGCCTGACGCACGGGACGCCGCCGGTGATCGGCGTCGGCGGCATTGCCACCGCAGAGGATGCATATCAGCACATTCGCGCAGGCGCACGGTTGATCCAGATCTACACCGGCATGGTGTACGCAGGACCTGCAATCGCACGCGACATCAAGCAGGGGCTTGCGCGCCGCTTGCGCCGCGACGGGTTCACATCACTGGAAGAGGCGGTCGGAGTGATGGTCGCAGCGTAAACACGGCGCTTTGCCGGAAAATGGCGGGGGAATGGTCTCATCCTTTGCTGATCGTCATCTCGCGCACCTGGACGGCGCGCAGGCGCTCCGGCAGAACGACGACGCCTGTGCCGGGTGTATCAGGAACGGTGATGGTCGAGTCGTCGTTCAACACAAAGTCGGGTGTCGCAATGTCGTGGTGGTAGTAGCGCGCCGAGGCGGAAATATCACCGGGCAGCGTAAAGTTGGGGAGCGCCGCCAGCGCCAGGTTCACCGCGCGCCCCACATTCGTTTCCAGCATGCCGCCGCACCAGACCGGTACGCCGCGACTGGCGCACAGATCGTGGATCTGACGCGCAGCGGTCAGCCCGCCAACCCGCCCGATCTTGATGTTGATCACGCGGCAGGCGTCAATATCGAGCGCCCAGCGGGCATGATCCGGCGAGTGGATGCTTTCATCAAGACAGATAGGGGTTTGCACCTGCGACTGAAGGCGCGCATGATCGACAATATCCTCGTGGTGCAGCGGTTGCTCGATCAGCAGCAGGTTCATCTCGTCCAGTTCGCGAAACACTGGCGCATCGGCAAGGGTATACGCCGAATTGGCATCCACCTGCAACGCAATATCGGGCCAGCGTTCACGGACTGCGCGCACGACGGCGACATCCCAGCCCGGTTTGATCTTCAGTTTGATGCGTGCATATCCGGCGTCAACAAACTGCGCAATCCGCTCGAGTTGAGCGGCGAGTGTCGGTTCGATTCCAACGCTCACCCCCACCGATACCCGCTGCCGCGTCGCGCCGATAAGTCGCGCCAGCGATACGCCGCGCGCCTGAGCGAAAATGTCCCAGAACGCCGCTTCGACGGCGGCGCGCGCCATTGGATGACCGCGCACGCGGGCAAACCGTTCAACAATGGCTTCAGGCGAGTCGATATCCTGGTTGATCAACATGGGGGCGAGAAACTCACCGATGATGTGCCAGGCGGTGCCAATGGTTTCATACGCATACCAGGGTCCTGCCCCGGCAACGCATTCGCCCCAACCGGTTCGTCCATCTGCACGCATCTCGACCAGGATGCACGGGCGGTGCGTCTCACGCCCGAAACTGGTCTCGAACGGCGCCACCAGCGGCATATCGATATGGTGGAGGGTGATCGCTTCGATCCTCATACAATGCTCCAGTGCTGGTGCAGCAGGTAGTAACTGCACGCTCCTGCGGTGAAAACGTCGGTGATCGTATATCCGGCGGCAAACGACCGTTCGCACAGATCGCGCACCTGCATGCGCCAGGTCAGCACCTCTGCGGGCCGTGTCATCTTGAGCGCCTGAATGTCGGTCGGGAAGCGAATAAGGACACGAGCGCCGGACGGATCGTGGCAAACCGGAGCAGGCGCATCGTCGGCGGCGTTGGAGGGCGCCGGGTTCAGAACCACTCCGCCCGCAGCGAGCAACGCAGCAAGGTTCGGCTCAGGTTCGGCGTGCGCCAGACGCACTGCGACATGCCGCGAAGCCAGATGCCATTCCACTTCGAAACGGTCACTGGGAACCCCGGCGTTCAACTGGTCGCTCATTGTGCCGTACAGATTACGCGCATACGTGCGACAGATCGCGCCGAGTTTACGCAGGTTCAGGCGCGCATTCCGACTCTGGAGCGGGTCGAACGTCCAGGTCATCAATGTGATGCCCTGCGCAAGCACAAAGTCGCGTTGACGGCGCTTGAGTTCCTCGCCGATCCCCCGATCACGATACTGCGGCAGCACGCCGAGCATGTGCGAACAGTGTTTGACCTGTCCCGCTGCCGTGAGACCGACGAAACCGAACACAAAGCCGATCAGATCGTCCGGCGGCGTCAGGTCAGCATCAAACGCACCGAGCGCCAGCCCGCCGTTCTTATTGGCAGTCAGCAGCAGATGGAGCGGAACGACATCACGCGCATCGCTCCCCCACACCTGCGCCTGAAGGTCTTCAACGGCGCGGTATTCGTCGATGGTTTCGATACGACGATAGACGATTGCCATAGTTTCACCGGTACATACGCTCATGCTCAGGCGCTTCCGGTCATTCCAGGAATGCGCGTAGAGCGGCATTGACCTCGCGCGGCGCAACCTGCTGCACCCAGTGTGACGCATGCGGCAACGAGCAGATGCGCAGATCGGGAACAAAACGCTCCGTCCCCTGGACGACCTCCGGCGCAAAAGCGACATCCTGCTCACCCCAGATCAGCAACGTCGGTACCGTGACCCGCATGCCGGTGCTGCGAAACAGATCTCCTGCGCCATACCGTCCCATTGCGCGATAATAGTTGAGCGCAGCAGTCAGGGCGCCGGGACGCGCGATTGCCTGTTGATAGCAGCGAATCGTCTCATCGTCGAACACCGCTCGATCGATCGACGTCGAACGAAAGATGCGAGCAAACGCTGCGCCATTGCGCGCACTCAGCACAAGTTCAGGCAACCAGGGGATCTGAAAGAAGAGGATATACCGCGAGCGACGACGTTGTTCCGGATTCTGCCGCAGCTCCTGGCAGAAACGCGCCGGATGCGGCATGTTCAGCGCAATCAATCGCTCGACGCGCTCCGGATGCGCAATCGCCAGCGACCAGGCGATCATGCCGCCCCAATCGTGCCCGGCGACGTATGCCCGCTGAAAGCCAGATGCCTGGATCAGTTCCACAATGTCCTGCACCAGCACCGGCAGTTCGTAGCCGCGGGCAGGTTTGGCAGTTTCATTGTAGCCGCGCAGATCGGGTGCAACGACGGTGTAGTGATCGGCGAATGCGTCGATTTGATAACGCCATGACCACCAGAACTCTGGAAAACCGTGCAAAAGCAGGAGGAGACGATCACCGCACCCTGCACGGACGACATGGAAGCGAATGCCGTTGATGCGGAGATAGTGATGTTCGACAGGCGTATCCACTGTCGTGCGCCTTCCTCCCGCTGCCGCTCATGACCTACTGGCAGGTTTGCACCGCAACGCGTCTGGCGCCAACACTGATCCTGAGCAGCGCCGCGCCGGTTGAGGGATGATCGCGGATCTGGTTCATATTATACCCTGTTGCGACTCGTATGGCGCTTCTTGCAAGGGTAATGTTCTTCGGAAACCGCTTTCAGCCATAAAGACGTATCGCATGGTATAATCGGGATGTCAAACGAAGGTTGAAGCAAGAAGCGTATGGCTGTCACCCTTGCTGATGTCGCTCGTCGCGCCGGGGTTTCGCTCGCTACTGCATCACGTGTGCTCAATGGCAGCGCGCGCGCCGTGAGTGATGAGATGCGCGCGCGTGTTACGGCTGCCGCGCGCGAACTGCACTATGTTCCCAATGCGCACGCGCAAGCGCTTGCCCGTGCTGCCACACAGACGGTCGGGGTGATTGTCCATGATGTCAGCGATCCGTACTTTGGGGAAATCCTGCGCGGTATTCAGCGCAGCGCTACCGATGCCGGGCGGTTGATGATCGTGTGCAATACCTTCCGTGATCCGCAGCGTGAACTGGAGTATGTGCATCTGTTGCAGATGCAGCGTGTTGAAGCGATCATCCTGGCAGGCAGCGGTCTCGACGATCGCGCCTATTGCCGATCCCTGACCGAGCGCCTCGACTCGTTTGCCTCGATGGGCGGGCGGGTGGCGGTCATCGGTCGCCACAATATCGCTGCTGATGCCGTTGTTCCCGACAACGTCGGTGGTGCGCGGGCGCTGGCGCACTATCTGCTCGACCTGGGGCATCGCTCATTCGGCGTGATCGATGGTCCTGCACTGCTGACCACCTCCCGTGATCGGCGCAGCGGCTTTGTGCAGGCGCTTCAGGCAAACGGGATTACGTTGCCGCCTGAAGCGATCATTTCTGGCGATTTTACCCGTGATGGCGGCGCACAGGCAGCGATCAATCTGTTGGAGCGCTTTCCATCAATCACGGCGATCTTCGCACTCAACGATGTGATGGCAATCGGTGCGCTCGCTGCCCTGCGCGAACGCGGGATCGCTGTGCCCGATCAGATTTCGATTGTCGGTTTCGATGACATTCCGATTGCCGCCGATGTGACACCGGCGTTGACAACTGTGCGCGTGCCGATGAGTCAGCTCGGATCAGAGGCGCTCGCACTGGCGCTCTCGGCAGAAGACACCCTGCGCACCATTCATCTGCCAACCGAGATGATCGTGCGTCAGAGCACGGCGCCGCTATCCGCGACATAACCGGCATGTCTCATTCGAGATGTGCGCTGTTCAGGCGTGCCGCCTGAGCGCGTTCATTTTTTGTCGTCGCTTTTCGGCAGAAAGGATGTTCTATGGCTACGCTTTCGCTGGGTATCATTATGAACGGCGTCACTGGACGAATGGGAACCAATCAGCATCTCGTGCGCTCGATTGTTGCTCTTCGTCAGGCTGGCGGTGTGCCGCTCGCAAATGGCGATGTGGTGATGCCCGACCCGATTCTGGTCGGGCGCAACGAGCAGAAGGTGCGTGCGCTGGCGGATATGTACGGCATCTCCCGCTGGAGCACCGATCTCGACGCATGCCTTGCCAATCCCGCCGATGTGATCTACTTCGATGCACAGACAACCCAACGTCGTGCGGAAAGCGTGCGCGCGGCGATTGCAGCCGGGAAACATGTCTACTGCGAAAAACCGTCTGCCGCAACCCTTGACGATGCGCTCGACCTGGCGCGCCGTGCGAAAGCTGCCGGTATCAGGCATGGCGTCGTGCAGGATAAACTCTTTCTCCCCGGTTTGCGCAAACTCAAACGTCTGATTGAAAGCGGTTTCTTCGGCAGAATCCTCTCGGTGCGCGGTGAGTTCGGCTACTGGGTCTTTGAGGGGGACTGGCAATCCGGGCAGCGCCCTTCCTGGAACTATCGCAAGGAAGAGGGCGGCGGCATTATTGTCGATATGCTCTGCCACTGGCGCTATGTGCTCGATAACCTGTTCGCTCCGGTGCGTGCAGTGATGTGCCTGGGCGCGATCCATGTTCCTGAACGGGTGGACGAACAGGGGCGCCGGTATGCGGTGACCGCCGATGACTCGGCGTATGCGACCTTTGAACTCGAAGGCGGCATCATCGCTCAGATCAACTCGTCGTGGTGCGTGCGGGTCTACCGTGATGATCTGTTCGTGTTGCAGGTAGACGGCACCCACGGCAGCGCCGTCGCCGGATTGCGTGAGTGCCGCGTCCAACCGCGGGTAACGACCCCTCGCCCGCTGTGGAACCCCGATCTGCCGAACCCGATCGATTTCCGCGCTGGCTGGCAGGCGGTTCCCGACAATGAAACGTTCGATAATGCGTTTCGTGTCCAGTGGGAACTGTTCCTGAAACACGTCGCCGGTGAGGGGTCCTTCCGCTGGAATCTTCTGGAAGGTGCAAAAGGGGTGCAGCTTGCCGAACTGGGGTTGCGCTCCTGGCATGAACGCCGCTGGATCGATGTTCCGCCGCTTGAGGTATGAAAGAAGGGCAGGTATGCCGCCAACGTTGATGATCCCGTTTCCCGACCGCTCGCTGCGCCCCTACACGTTGCGCGCTTCCGCCGGATTCGCACCGCCGCGCGCGCCGCTGCGCAGCCGCGTCTTCTTCGCCGCAGCCCATGTTGTCGCCGATCCGCTCGCCGATACTACGCCAGTATCGCCGCCAGCGCTCGACTGGGACGCAACCCTGGCATACCGGCGCTATCTCTGGTCGCTCGGTCTGGGCGTCGCCGAGGCGATGGATACTGCCCAGCGCGGTATGGGTCTCGACTGGACGACCGCGCGTGAACTCATCGAACGCTCGGTCGCAGAAGCGCGCGCCGTCGGCGGAATGATCGCCTGCGGCGCGGGAACCGACCATCTCCCGCCGCGTCCCGATCTTTCTCTCGATCAGGTCGAGGCGGCGTACCTCGAACAGATCGAGGCGGTCGAACGGTGCGGCGGGCGCGTGATCCTGATGGCAAGCCGCGCGCTTGCCGCCTGCGCGCGCAGCCCCGATGACTATGCGCGCGTCTACGGACGTCTACTCTCACAGGTGCGCGAACCGGTCATTCTTCACTGGCTCGGCGATATGTTCGATCCATCGCTGGCAGGATACTGGGGCCGCCATGATCTTGATGCCGCCATGGAAACGGCCCTTGCCATTATTCACGAGTATGCCGCCAAGATCGACGGCATCAAAATCTCGCTGCTTGACGCGCAGCGCGAGATCCAGATGCGGCGACGGCTCCCGCCCGGCGTGCGTATGTACTCCGGCGACGATTTCAACTACCCGGAGTTGATCCTCGGCGATGACCAGGGGTACAGCGACGCACTGCTGGGAATCTTCGATGCGATTGCTCCGGCGGCTTCAGCGGCGCTTCAGGCGCTCGACGCCGACGATCCGGAACGTTTCCGCGCGATCCTCGAACCAACTGTACCCCTCTCACGACATATCTTTCAAGCGCCAACCTACTGCTACAAAACCGGGGTGGTCTTCCTTGCCTATCTCAACGGGCATCAGCGCCACTTCCGCATGGTCGGCGGGCAGGAGAGCGCCCGTTCCGTGCTGCATCTGGCGCGCCTGTTCATCCTTGCCGATCAGGCTGGCGTGCTTTGCGATCCCGAACGTGCAGTTGCACGCATGCGTCATGTCCTGGCACTGGCGGGTATTGAGGAGTGAGCAATGCCAGGTGATCTTTCACGCCTGAGTTTGAATCAGGCAACTACAAAACACTGGTCGCTCCGTGAAGCAGTCGATGGGTGCGTCCGCGCCGGAATTCCGGCGATTGGCGTCTGGCGCGATCGTCTCGCCGAAATGGGAGCCGTTGCCGCCGCACGCCTGCTGCGCGATGCCGGATTGCACTGCTCCAGTCTCTGCCGCGGCGGTTGGTTCCCCGCTGCCACACGCGCTGAACGCGCCGCCCGCATTGATGACAACCGGCGCGCTATCGAAGAAGCTGCGGTGCTGAACGCCGATGTTCTGGTGCTGGTGTGTGGTCCGGCGCCTGATCGCGACATCCGCGCGGCGCGGATGATGGTCGAGGAGGGGATCGCTGCTATCCTGTCGGACGCGATGCAGTACGGCGTCACTCTGGGCATTGAACCGCTGCACCCTATGTTCGCCGCCGACCGTTCGGTCATCACCAGCCTGCACGAAGCGATCGTCCTGGCGGAACGCTTCGACTCTCCTTCCGTCAAGGTTGTGATCGATGCGTACCACGTCTGGTGGGATGCCGGGGTGTACCAGCTCATCCAGCAGTGCGGCGCGCGGATCGCCGGTTATCATGTGTCCGACTGGATCACGCCGCTGCCCGATGTGCTCAACGGGCGCGGTATGATGGGCGATGGGGTGATCGAACTGCGCTCGCTGCGCGAAGCGGTCGATGCCGCCGGCTATTGCGGGTTCATCGAAGTCGAGATTTTCAACGAAACGATCTGGAAGATGCCTGGAGATGCCATCCTGTCTCTGATGTGCGAACGCTACCTGGCGCATGTCGCCCCGCTCTGATAGCAGATCTTGATCAATAGGGCGCCTTCCTGCCAGGGCAACCGACGATCGTTCCGGTATGTTCCTGGTGATCCGGAACGGTGTTCGTCCCCGCACTTCCTGGGTGCGCGGGCGTCGCGCCCGCAGGCATGGGCGTGTGGGCGTCGCGCCTGCAGGAAGCGCCGCCTGGGTGCGCGGGCGTCGCGCCCGCAGGCATGGGCGTGTAGGCGTCGCGCCTGCAGGAAGCGCCGCCTGGGTGCGCGGGTGTCGCGCCCGCAGGCATGGGCGTGTGGGCGTCGCGCCTGCAGGAAGCGCCGCCTGGGTGCGCGGGCGTCGCGCCCGCAGGCATGGGCGTGTGGGCGTCGCGCCTGCAGGAAGCGCCGCCTGGGTGCGCGGGTATCGCGCCCGCAGGCATGGGCGTGTGGGCGTCGCGCCTGCAGGAAGCGCCGCCTGGGTGCGCGGGCGTCGCGCCCGCAGGCATGGGCGTGTAGGCGTCGCGCCTGCAGGAAGCGCCGCCTGGGTGCGCGGGCGTCCCGCCCGCATGCAGCAGTGTGACACATTACGGGAGCGAGGGTATATGGTCTTTGAGAAATTATTCCGCTCTAGCCCGCGCAGGCGGGCTTCGCCTTGCCTGGCCGAGGGCTTCAGCCCGACAGCAAGAGGCGTATACCGGATTATAACATTTCTCGCAAAGTTTGAACCCAATTGGACGGGGTTGAACATTCCCAGAGTCGCGCGCCCCACGCGATGACCGAAATAAATTTCGGTCTACTCTCTGCTGGAAGCGATCGTCTCGCGCGACACGGCAGACCCAGACAAGGGTCAATGTATCTGAGAACTGCTATAAATTCTCAATCTCCATCCGCCCTCGGCCGCCTGCAGGTCGGTATGTTCCCGTAATGCAGACACCGTACACTACGAAACGGAGTCGTGTGCGCTTCCACGCCGTGCCTGCGACTTCTGTACTATAATGGTATCAGGTCGTACACATCTTTTTTACCATTGCGAGGCAGACATGTCCGACGCTCCCGAAACCGAGATCGAGCAACTCCGTGCGCGGATCGCAGAACTGGAGCAGCAGATGCAACGTTATGCGACCATTGAGGAAGAACTGCGCGCCAGCGAAGAGCGATTGCGCTTCTTCGTCGAAAATACCCCTGCTGCGGTTGCCATGCTCGACTCCGACATGCGCTACATCCTGGCAAGCCAGCGCTGGATTCATGATTACCATCTGGAAGGGCAGGATATCACCGGTCGCTCCCACTATGAGATTTTCCCCGATCTGCCTGAACGCTGGAAAGAGGTGCACCGCAGGGCGCTGGCTGGCGCCTTCGAGGAAGCGGAAGAGGACCCGTGGCCCCGTGATGACGGTTCGACCGAATGGTTGAACTGGAAGTGTTACCCCTGGTTCAAAGGAGATGGCTCGATCGGCGGGATCGTCTTCTTCACCGAGGTAATTACGAAGCGCGTGCTGGAGCGCATGGAACTGGAGCGCAGCCGTGAGCAACTACGCGCAACCGTCGAGGAACAGGAACGTCTCATCCAGGCGATCCGCGAAATGTCGACGCCGGTTGTGCCAATCTATGACGAAATTATTGTGCTCCCGCTCGTCGGATCGATCGACAGCCGGCGCAGCGCGCAGATTATGGAAGCGTTGCTCAGCGGTATTCAGCATTATGCTGCTGAGATCGCCATCATCGACATCACAGGGGTGTCGGTTGTGGATACGTCGGTCGCCAACCACCTGATCCAGACGACCCGCGCGGCATCGCTCCTCGGCGCCCACTGCGTCCTGGTCGGCATCTCGGCGGAAGTGGCGCAGGCGATGGTGCACCTGGGCATCGATCTGAGCACGGTTGTAACCCGCAGCAACCTGCAAGCGGGTATCGAATATGCGCTGGATCGCCTGGGCAAACAGATCACGACCCGCTCGCCCGCGCCAGCGCCGGATACCCTGGTCTGATGAGACGTACTCTGTTTGAGCCGGAACATGACCTTTTCCGCGCCGCGTTTCGCGCATTCGTCGAACGCGAGATTGCGCCTTTCCACGCCGAATGGGAGCGCGCCGGCGCCGTTCCGCGCGACCTCTGGCAGGCGGCTGGTCGCCAGGGATTTCTCTGCATGGATGTACCGGAGGAGTATGGCGGCGCCGGCGCGCGCGACTACCGCTTCAACGTCGTTATTGGCGAAGAGTTGTGGCGCGCTGGCGCTACCGGTCCAGGTTTTGTGCTGCATACCGATATTGTCGTTCCCTATATCACGAACTATGGCACGCCGGAACAACGCCAGCGCTGGTTACCGCGCTGTGTCAGCGGCGAGTGCATCACCGCCATCGCAATGACCGAACCGGGCGCTGGCAGCGATCTGGCAGCAATCCGCACAACCGCCCGCCGTGATGGTGATGCGTACCTTCTGAATGGACAGAAGACCTTCATCTCTAACGGCATCCTCAATGATCTGGTGATCGTGGCGGCGAAGACCAACCCGGAAGCCGGGCATAAGGGGATCAGTTTGCTGGTCGTTGAGCGTGATATGCCGGGGTACGAGCGCGGCAGACGACTGGAAAAGATCGGACTGCATGCCCAGGATACCGCTGAACTGTTCTTCCACAATGTGCGCGTGCCGCGTGATCACCTCCTCGGCGAAGAGGGACAGGGCTTTCGTTATCTGATGGAACAATTGCCACGCGAACGCCTTGCGATTGCGGTTGGCGCTGTGGCTGCCGCAGAAGCGGCGCTCGAACAGACCATCCGCTACTGCCGCGAACGTGAGGCGTTCGGTCGTCCGATCGGTGCGCTCCAATCGGTGCGCTTCACCCTGGCGGAACTCGTGACCGAAGTGCAGATCGGGCGTGTGTTCGTCGATCAGTGCGTGCTGGCGTTGAACCGGGGCGAGTTGACCGCCGAGACCGCAGCGATGGCAAAATGGTGGACGACTGAACTCCAGCAGCGTGTGGTTCACGCCTGTTTGCAACTGCACGGCGGCTATGGCTATATGCGCGAATATCCGATTGCACGCGCATTTCTGGATGCGCGCGTCCAGACGATCTATGGTGGAACCACCGAGATTATGAAGGAAATCATCGGGCGATCGCTTAAACTGGAGTAAGACAGGACCGGCGCCCGGCAACCTGCACCGGTTCTGAGGTCGATGGTGACAGACGCTTCATTGCATACGGAGAAGCCACCTTTATGGAAGAAGTACGCATCGCTATTGTTGGCATGGGCATCGGTAAAGCAAATGCGCGCGGCTTTCTGAACACACCGCGCGCGCGTATCGTCGCTCTCTGCGACATTGATGAAGAGCGGATGCACAAACTGGCGACGGAACTGAAGATTCCCGAACCGCTCGCTTTCTATACCGACTACCGCGAGATGTGCCGCGACCGCTCGATTGACGCGGTGTTCGTCGGCACGCCCAACCAACTCCACGTCCCGGTTGCGCTCGAAGCCGTGCGCAACGACAAGCATGTCCTGGTCACCAAGCCGCTCGCAGATGCCGTCGCTCCGGCGCGCGATCTCGTTGCGGCAGCCGAGGCGGCAGGGGTTGTCAATATGATGTCGCTCTCGACCCGGTTTTCCCGCGAGACGCAGATCGTCGGCGCTATGGCGGCGCGTGGCGAACTCGGCGAGGTGTACTATGCGCGTGCGCGCAGCGTGCGCCGTAGCGGCATTCCGCACTGGAGTCCGGGGTTCGTTCAAAAAGGCGGCGGCGCCTTCCGCGATATGGGCGTGCACGTGCTCGATGCCGCATGGTGGATGATGGGCATGCCGCAACCGGTGAGCGCCGTCGCTGTCGCAGGGGCGAAATTCGGTCCGCGCGGCATTGGCTATTTCGACTACAAGCCACAGCCGGCGCTGGCGCAACAGTATGCCGCCGATGACTACGCTGGCGGTTTCATTCGCTTTGCCAATGGCGCCGGGCTTCAGGTCGAAAGTTTTTGGGCGGCGCACCAACCCGACGATTTTCAGATCGAACTGTTCGGTACCGAAGCAGGCGTGCGTTGCTATAACCCGTTGACCGTCTATCGCACCATCGCCGGTACGCCGGTGGACAGTACGTTCCACATTCCCAAAGATTGGGAAGGGGTGTGGAATGCTATTGCCGCCCACTTTGTCGAATGCATCCTGGACGGCGTGCCCTGCCAGGCGCCGTTGCGCCACGGGTTGATTGTGCAGGAAATGATGGAGGCCGTACTGGAGAGTGCGGAGACCGGACGCGAAGTTGCGCTGTCATGGTGAATCGCGCAGGTATTGTGCGTTCAGCCCTCGTTCTTGCTGTCTGCGCCCTGATGTGCATCGCCGCCATCGGGGCGCTGCTGGCATTGCGCCTGCCGGTGATCCAGTCATATGAGGATCAGGTCGCCTATGCTTTGCGTGCACTGCGCATCCCCTATCAGCAGATCCGCTTCGGCGAGATGCACCCTGACCGGGTCAATCGCCAGTATGGCGAATATGTCGGACCGATCACTATCGCGGTCTATGTTACACTGAATGACGGGCGTGAAGTGGCAGGCTGGGTCGAGTGTCGCCGCATGGCGGAGAATTGCACCCTTTCGCTGCTCGACCTGGGTCTGCGACGTGCGCCGTTACCTGAGTTCAGCAAGCAGCGCGTCTGGCCCTGGATTGAATGGTTCGAACGCGCTGTCGCCGATTTATGGAACTGATCCTCACCCATAGCAATACCGATTTCGATGCGCTGGCATCGCAAATGGCGGCGACGCGCCTCTATCCCGGCGCACTGGCGGCGCTCAACCCGCAGTTGAACGAGAATGTGCGCGAGTTTGCTGCGCTGTATCGCGAGGAATTGCCGTTCGTCCGCATGAGTGACCTGCCGCGCGAACCGGTGACCCGCCTGATCCTGGTGGATACGTCTACCGTCCCGCGTCTGCCATTGCTGGGTGAAGCACCGATCCCGACCATCATTATCGATCACCATCGCCCTGAACGCGATCTCGCTCCCAACGAAGAACTGATCTACGCCGATACCGGCGCCACCACGACGATTCTCGTCCGCCGTCTGATGGAACATCACCTGCCGTTGACTTCTGTCGAAGCGACTCTGCTCCTTCTCGGCATTTATGAGGACACCGGCAATCTCTCACTGCCTGGCACACGCGCCATCGATGCAGCCTGCGCTGCCTGGTTGCTCGAACGCGGCGCACGGATCGAGGCGGTTGGCGAGTTTCTCCGCCGTCCCCTCTCGGCAGGTCAAGAGCAGGTGTTGCATCACCTCGAACAGACCATGCGCCTGGAAGAGATCAGCGGCTGGAGTGTGCTGTTCGCCTGGGCGCGTGTCGATGGACCGGTGCCCGAACTCTCATCGCTTGCCCATCGCCTGCGCGACCTGTACGCCCCGGCGGTCATCGTGCTGGCGATAGCAACCGGTGATACCGGCACGCAACTTATTCTGCGCGCCAGCGCCGATACGCTCGATGCCGGCGCGCTGGCGGCGCGGTTCGGCGGCGGAGGACATCGCTATGCTGCCGCTGCGTATGTGCGCGGTGTTGATGCCGTTTCGCTGCTCAACCAGGTGGAAGCGGCAGTACGCGAACTGATGCGACCGGCATTGACCGCCGCCGACATCATGACCCGTCCGGTGCATACGGCGCCGCTTGATGCAACGGTGGCGCAGGCGGAAGAACTCCTGTTGCGCTATGGTCATGGTGCGTTGCCGGTCGTCAATCACGATGGGGTTGTCCAGGGTCTGATCTCACGGCGCGATCTCGACCGGGCGCTGCGTCACGGGTTGCGCGACGCGCCGCTGGCGCGTTACCTGTGGCATGGACCGACGCTGCTATCGCCGGACGCATCGCTGGCAACCGTGCGCAGCGCACTTGCCGCCGATAACGGTGACCGCACGGGGCGTCTGCTGGTGGTTGATCCCCAGAAACGACTGCTGGGGATCATCACCCGCAGCGACCTGCTGCGCGCCTGGGCAGCGGGGCAGGAAACAGGCAAAAGCGATCACGATCTTGTTGGTGAGGCGCTGGAGCGATTTCTCGACCGCGACCTGCTCGCCATTCTCCGTCGAGCTGGCGCGATTGCGCAGCAGCGCGGCGCCGCGTTGTACATCGTCGGTGGCGCAGTGCGCGATATGATCCTGCAACGCGCCCCGGACGATCTCGATCTGGTTGTGGAGGGCGATGCAATCGGGCTGGCGGAAGCGCTGGCTGCCGAACTGGATGGCACGGTGCGCAGCCACGCAGCATTCGGCACTGCGACGTTGATCCTGAAGCGCGACGCGGAAACCTCGTTGACGCTCGATTTCGTTATGGCGCGCACCGAGTTCTACGAGCGCCCTTCGGCGCTGCCCGATGTTGAAGCAGCGTCGTTGCGCCACGATCTGCACCGACGCGATTTTACCATCAACACATTGGCAATCTGTCTCAACCCGGCGCGCTATGGCTGGCTCTACGATTTCTACGGCGGGCGACGCGACATTGCCCGGGGGCTGATCCGTGTGCTCCATAACCTGAGTTTCATCGATGACCCGACGCGCATGTTGCGCGCGGCGCGCCTTGCTGCGCGGTCAGGGTTCACCATCGAGCCGCGTACCCGCGCCCTGATCGGCGACGCACTCGAACAGGGAGTTCTCGGTCGTGCCACACCGCAGCGAATCATGCATGAACTGCGGCTCATCCTGGTGGAAGAACATCCTGAGCCAGCCCTGGCGCTTCTCGACGATCTGGGAGTCCTGCGCGCCATGCATCCTGCACTGCGGTGGACAGACACGATCGCCGAATGGTTTGCCGTCGCGCGACAGGCAGCTTTTCCCGACACGGCGCTGCCCGACCTGTACCTGGCGCTCCTGCTCTATCCGCTGACCGGCGACGAGCGCGCGACGTTTGCCGCAACGTATCGCCTGCCAGCAAGCGAGACGCGCCTGCTGGCAGACATTACCCTGGTGCGCGAACGCCTCGAAACACTGCTCGCTGAAGCGGAACACCCTGAACAGCGGATCGCTGACAGCGCGATTGATCGAGCATTGCATGGCATTGGCACAGCCGCACTCCGGGCAGCGCAGATCGCGGAACCCCACACTGCTGCACGTGCCATCCAACGCTACATCGACCATCTGCGCGGCGTCAGGCTTGCAGTCGACGGAAAGTTTCTCGAATCGCTCGGATTGCGACCGGGTCCCCGCTTTGGCGAACTGCTTGCCGGATTGCGCGCCGCGTATCTTGACGGTGTCGTCACCACGCGTGAAGATCAGGAAGCCTGGATCCGCCAGGCAGTCGCCATGCAGCACACGGACGACATCAGGCGTGGCGGGTGATCGGGGAAGCGATGACGTACCGCGTTGGGCGGGTCAGGCGCGCAACCAATCCTTCCTGCACGGCGCGTTGCAGCCAGGCGCGCGCCTGCGTCGGCTCAATGCCGCAGCGCTGCGCCAGTTCGCGCTCGGTCTGCGCCGCATACAGCGCCTGCTCCAGATATGGCCAGACAATCGGAAATAGATCGACGGTCGGCGCGGAGGTGTTGGCTTCGACAGCTGTCAATTCCAGCACCTGCTGTTCCGACGACAGATTGGTTTTGGTTTGATCGCCAGCAGACACTGTCCGCTCTTCTGTATGTTCGCCATCTGACGCAAGAACATTGGAAGATGCAACTGTGCCGTTCCCTGACAGCACACGTTGAAGTGTAGTCTCATCTGCCAGACGTTTGAAGAGATCGTGCACCGACTCGCCAGCACATTGGTTTTCACTGAATGGCAACGCACCCATATCACGTAGACGTTGGTTGCCGGGCAACAATTCATCATCGATCCAGACAAACAGCGGAACCCAGCGTTTTGCCAGATTTTCAACAGCGCCGCTCCACGCGCCGCCCTCACCCAGCGCTGCACTGACCACCAGCGCATAGTCGCTCAACGCATAGATATACTTGTTTCGTCCCATCGCATTCCCGACAGTAAAACCTGCTTCGGGATCACAGGCGGACACCAGGACGAGATTGCCGTTCCGCACAGCCTGACGATAGTTCCTGCCAACCGCTGCCTTCAAGAGACTGTCTGCCAGAACGCCGATCACAACACCTCTCGCATCGAGCGCCGCCTGCATCGCCTCGCTATCAACCCCGCGCGCTGCACCGGAGAGAACAGGCATACCCTGACGTGCGCACATACCGGCAATCCGACGTGTAAAGGCAAGTGCGTGCGCAGCACTGTTGCGTGAGCCGAGAATCGCCAGCCCGCCCTGTCCGAGCAATTGTCGATTTCCAGCGCCGTACAACAACGGCGGCGCAGTGCGTCCCAGACGTGTCTTGAGGCGCTGTGGATAATCTGCATCGCTCCTGCTCATCACCCATAGCCCTTTATTGACCCATTTTTCAACTGAGAGCGCAAGCGCACCGCCACGTGCCAGCAGCGCCATCAACCGTTCCGGGTTTACCGGTACATCGGGCAATGTTCGCAGAGCGGAGGCGCCGTCTGGCAGCAACAGATCACCCGGACGCATCTGATGGGCATACAACCAGAGCGCCAGCTTATGATATTCTGTCGGGCTGAGCGGCGCCGCTCCTGTTTCGTGTCTGCCAAACGTCCCGCAGAGAAGCAGAATAGCCTGTGTGTCGGGAAGAATCTCAACTCCAGTCATAACGCTCCCCTCTCATCTCGACTGCACCAGCGCCAGCGCCAGTGGAAAGACCGGGCCGCTGCCAGCTTCCCGCAACAACCGGTGCGTTGCACAACGAGCAGGCGCGCCTTTCGCTCAACGAGATCGGCTATTGCTTCCCACTGACCATCCCGAAAGGTTGCAGCCGGATTGTTGAGCATCCGCTTCAGCAGTTGTCCAGCGTATCGGTGCAGCTCCATCATCCCACGCGCACTCCTTTCCGGATCACTCCCTCCAGGCATGCCTTAAGTTCTGCGATATCGAATGGCTTGTACAGAAAGCCATCTGGTCGCAGTTGCGCAAAACGTTCCGCCAGTTCTTCACCCGCGTACCCGCTCATCAACACAATCGGCGCATCAGGGCGTATGGCGCGCATGAGCTGAAGCGCCTGCGCTCCATCTATGCCTGGCATGGAGACATCGAGCAGGACACAGGCTATCGAGTCGGCATTGGCGCGGAACAGGTCAACACCCGCAACACCATCAGACGCCTGCAATGTCGTGAAACC
>Ga0209227_1000382_pt1 | contig 38735 bp, 31 predicted proteins | sample YNPBryantNP2012_FD_185815 | JGI IMG/M metagenome (GOLD analysis project Ga0209227, IMG submission 185815) | Anoxygenic and chlorotrophic microbial mat microbial communities from Yellowstone National Park, USA - YNP Bryant NP 2012 (SPAdes)... ...
GCTTTTGCAAGGCTTCCCGTTCTTCCTCACTCAGCCGAACAATGTAGCGCTTTTTCATTTGAACACCTCCAGGGAAAGAGCACTCTCCCCAAGAGGTATAACACATAAGTTCAAATTTGACAAGCCACTAGTGGTTTGTCAAGTCTGTTTTTGTGAGTTCAGGCTCCGGCACCCATAGCTACGATACCGCCATATATGAGCATCCCTGCCTTGCAAGTAACCAGATATGGTGGATTGACTGCCTAAATCCTGCTCATGGATGCTGGAGGGCAAAACAAAATTACAGCTGACAAACCACTAGTTACAAGCAGGCTAAGAATTGGTGAGGACTGGAATGTCTGGAATGTACAAGAGTGCTGCCTTTCGCTGTTCGAGTTGCGGGAGTGCTCAACTCATCCCAAACCCGGACGGGACTTTGACCTGCGCTTACTGCGGCGTTACATACGAAATCACCGGACGCACCTGTGCCCACTGCGGGGCAGTCAATCCGCCGGAGGCTGAATACTGCACCCGATGCGGCCGTGTTATGGACCTGGTCGGGTTTATCCTGCAGAGCCACTTCCGAACCTCCACTCGCGAGCGGCTGGAGCGTGCCCGTGTGGAGGCGGCGCGGCTCAAGGCGGAATCGGAGGCCGCCTCTCAGGAGCGGCTGCAACGCTGGTGGGCGGAAGAGGAGGAACGGCGGCGCGCACTGGCCGCCGCCCGGGCTGAGCGGGAGCGACAGGAACGGGCGCTACTGACTGGGGCACTGGTCTTCGCGGCTATCGTGGTCCTGGGGATCATCACCTATCTGCTATTGACATCCCCTCAGGCACCTTAGGGCCCGGCCCCTGCGTAACTACGCTTTGTAGCAAAAGCCTGCCCCACATTGGGAGTGGGACAGCCTTTCCAGGCTGCTGGCAGGCTGGAAAGGCTGCCACACGTGTCACTTTTTGCCCACAGGGGCGATTTCAGTCAGCGTGGGCAGGCAGTTACGTGCCCTCCCCACCCTGGTCAACCACCCGCATAAGGCGTTCTGCCCGCGGCCGACCCGCTGCATTTCACCGACACAAGTCCCTCAACAACGGGGTCGGGCCACGATGAGCAAACCACCCCCTTTCTCCCCATCCGGCACATCCATCTCATAATACGACCGCCAGCACCGGCCGAGCAGCCACGCGATAAGGTACTTGAGGACCGCCTGATAGCCCAAAATGCGCAGATGTGGTGAGGCCAGCCACCTCCAGGGCGAGCGCCGTCCCATAAGCCCGAACCTTGAGTTCATCCTGTCCCACAGCCCGACCGCCGATGCGGGCATATAGTAAAGTGCCAGGAGCTGCTCCAGGCCCACAGAATGCAGTATTTCAGCCCATTCCTCAGGTGTGTGGTAATGATGATGCTCCAGCCAGGTGTCTACAGCGGTGGCGTAACTCTCCGCTCCACTCCTGTCCCCGTTTTTCCATCGTCTCACATAACCATCGAGCAAAACGCGGAAAGCATCAGAGGGCACAGTGAAAATGAAGCGCCCATCCGCTCTCAGCACACGTCTCACCTCACGCAAGACCGGTTCGACATCCGGAATGTGCTCGAGCACCGAGTTACAGAAAACAGTTGCGAACGCGGCGTCAGAATATGGGAGGTGGCTTCCCTCCGCCATATCCACGTGACGATATATGCCGGCCCGCGCAGCCTTACGCAACTGCTCTGGCCATGGGTCACAGCCCACATCCACCAGAATACCGCCATCATCCACGCATACCCCGAAAAGCAGCCGCGCGACCAGCCCATCGCCACATCCCAGGTCGAGCAGAGGGGACATGTATCGTTCCCTGGCCGCTGTGCGTATCTCCACCGCCCGCCACAACGCCACCGGTGGAGCAAACCAATACGTCTTAAGCGTTTCGGTAAAAAGGTCAGCCTGTTTTGCCATAGCACTCGTTGTATTGAGGACGGTTATCAGATGCAGGATTATGCAACACAAAGTTATTCCTGACAAGCCCACGGTGTTTTTAGATGCGCATCTCAGGCTGCGGTCGGTCTCATCACGCGGGCGCGGTCCGTAGGCCAGCCCAAGCAGGGGGTGGAGACAAATACTGCAGGACAACTGCTCGCAGTTGTCCTACACCGGGGCCGGCCGTGGCGACAGTGGGTGCGGTCTCCAGGCCACGGCCCGACATTGCCAGCCTGGATAGGGCGCGCTTATCGCCACCGACGTGCCCGGCCTGGGTGTGGTGTGGAGTTGTGAGCCGCCACCCAGGGCTGCTTCACAGAAAAAAAGCCTCGCGGCCGGGGAGTGGCCCGAGGCTCTGGGTCAGGGCTGAGGAGGGTTCGCCCTGACGTAATCAATCATAGCACATGCGCGGCGTTTGTGCAATAGGGCGCGCTTATCGCCACCGACGTGCCCGGCCTGGGTGTGGTGTGGAGTTGTGAGCCGCCACCCAGGGCTGCTTCACAGAAAAAAAGCCTCGCGGCCGGGGAGTGGCCCGAGGCTCTGGGTCAGGGCTGAGGAGGGTTCGCCCTGACGTAATCAATCATAGCACATGCGCGGCGTTTGTGCAAATGAAGCCTTACTTGCGCGCCAGCGCGCGGCGCGCTGCGGCAACGATGTCCTCCACCGCCAGACCGTATGCATCCATCAGCAATTCGGGGGTCAGCGCGGTGCAGGCAAAAGTATCGGCGATGCCGACCCGCTCCAGCGGGACGGGAGATCCGCTGCCTAACGCCTCGGCCACGGCCCCGCCCAAGCCTCCGATGACCGAGTGTTCCTCGGCGGTGACGATGGTCCCGGTCTCCTCGGCAGCCTGGCGGAGCAGGTCGGTATCGAGCGGCTTAACGGTGTGGAATTCCAACACCCGCGCGGTGATGCCCTCGTGGGAAAGCCGCTCGGCGGCCAGCAGGCTGCGGCCCACCATGGAGCCGGTAGCGACGATCGTCACGTCGTCGCCGGCGCGCAGCATCAACCCCTTGCCGATCTCCAGGGCCGGCGGCTGCGTATGCACGGGCAGCGTTGCGGCGCGGCTGAGACGCAGGTAGACAGGCCCGTCGTATTCTGCGACCAGTGGCACCCACGATGCGGCCTCCGTCGCGTCGGCCGGCACGATGACAACGATCTCCGGCAACGCCCGCATTATGGCAATGTCGGTGATCGAATGATGGGTGGGGCCGTCCTTGAAATCCGAAAGCCCCGCGTAGCCCGCTGCCAGCTTGACATTGGCGCGCGCGTAGCAGACGCAGGTGCGGATCTGCTCCACCGCCCGCAGCGCCAGCAGGGCGGCGAAGGCGTTGGCGAAGGGGATCAGCCCGCCCAGCGCCAGGCCGACCGCCGTATCCACCAGGCACGGCTCGGCGATGCCGACGTTGAAGAAACGTTCGGGGAAGCGGCGGGCAAAGAAGCTGGTCAACGTCGAGGCCGATGTGTCCGCATCCAGCACGACGATGTCCGGGTTGACCGCGCCATAATCGGCCAGCGCCCGCCCGTAAGCCTCGCGCATCGAGATTTCGCTCATACGCTCCCCTCCGTTCCCAGCTCTGCCAGCGCCTGGGCGAGCTGTGCATCATTCGGGGCGACTCCGTGCCAGGCGGCCTCGTTCTCCATAAACGAAACCCCCTTGCCCTTGGTGGTGTGGGCGATGATCACAGTGGGGCGATGGTGGATCTCGGCGGCGGTATCCAGCGCCTCCATGATCTGCCGGATGTTGTGGCCGTTGATCTCCAGGACGGCCCAGTTGAAGGCGCGCCACTTTTCGGCCAGCGGTTCGATCGGCATCACCTCGTGCACGGGGCCATCCAATTGCACGTCGTTGTAGTCCACGATGGCGGTCAGGTTGGAGAGACGGTACCTGGCGGCCAGCATCGCCCCCTCCCAGACGATGCCGGCCTGACATTCGCCGTCGCCCAGCAGAACGTAGACGCGATAGCGGCGGGATTTCAGGCGGGCTGCCAGCGCCAGGCCGGCCCCGACGGCGACGCCGTGCCCCAGAATGCCGGAGGTCATCTCCACCCCTGGTGTCTTGAGGCGATCGGGGTGGCCCTGCAGGTGGCAATCGAGTTCTCCCCAGCGCTCCAGGTCGGACACCGGGAAGAAGCCGCGCCGCGCCAGCGCCGCGTACAGGATAGCGCTGGCATGGCCTTTGCTGAGGATGAAGCGGTCGCGCTCGGGCCAATCGGGGCGTTGCGGGTCCAGGCGCAGTTTGTGGAAAAAGAGCGCGGCGACGATGTCGGCGGCCGAGAGGGAGCCGCCGGGATGGCCGGCCCCGCGCCGATGGATCATGATGAGCGCGTCACGCCGGAGCTGACGCGCCCGCTCCTCCAACGCGACGATCAGCGACTCCGGGTAGGACATGGCATCACCAGGCGTAGGCTTCGGGCGCTTCGCCGCCGGGCCCGGGCCAGATTTCGTCGAGCCTGGCCAGCACTTCGTCGGAGAGTTGCAGTTCCAGCGCGCGCAGGCTGCCGTCCACATGGCCGACGGTGCGCGGGCCGATGATGGGCGCTGTGACGACCGGGTTGTGCAGCAGCCAGGCCAGCGCGACATCGGCCGGCCGCTCGCCGAGTTCCCGGCACAGGGCCTCGTATTTTTCCAGCCGGTCGCGGTTCTGGGCGATGGTCTGCTCCATCCACGTCTCCAGCGGCCGCCGTCCTTCGCCCTTCAGCCCGGCTCTTTCCTTTTCCAAAACCCCGGCCAGCAGCCCGGAGCGCAGCGGGCTCCAGCAGATCAGGCCCAGGCCGTAGACGCGGCAGGCGGGGATCACCTCCAGCTCGATCTGGCGGTTGCTGAGGTTGTAGAGACTCTGCTCGGAGACCAGGCCGAGGAGGTGACGGGCCGCTGCCGTGCATTGCGCCTGCGCGATCCCCCAGGCGGGGAAGTTGCTGCTGCCGACGTAGATCACTTTGCCCTCGCGGATCAGTTGCTCCATCGCCTGCCAGATCTCCTCCCAGGGCGTATCGCGGTCAATGTGGTGCATCTGGTACAGGTCAATATGGTCGGTCTGCAGGCGACGGAGGCTATCCTCGCAGGCGCGGCGGATGTGGTATGCCGATAGTCCGCGATCGTTGGGGCCGGGCCCCATATCGCCGTAGACTTTGGTCGCCAGCACGATACTCTCGCGCCGTCCGCCCCCCTGGGCCAGCCAGCGCCCGATGAGACTTTCGGTGTAGCCCTTGTCACTTTCTTTGAAGTAGAAGCCGTAGACATTGGCCGTGTCGAAAAAGTTGATGCCGACCTCCAGGGCGCGATCCATAATCGCGAAGCTCTCTTCATCGCTGAGAAAGCCGGGGTTGAAGTTCATCGTGCCCAGGCAAAGGCGGCTGACTTTCAGGCCGGTGCGGCCCAGACGTGTGTACTGCATGGTTGGTGTGCTCATTTTTTATCCTCCTGAATTACTGCTTCCTACTCACTATTCCCTGCCTCGTTCAGTCGTGCAAGCTGATCGGGGCTGAGAGTGAGCGCCAGCGCATCCAGATTCTCACGCAGTTGTTCGGGTGTGCTGGCGGCCACCAGCGGGATGACCGGCGGGTCGTGCTGGGCCATCCAGGCCAGTACAACCTGGTTGGCGGTGGCACCGACTTCCCGGGCTACGGCGCGCAGCACGGCCAGGCGGGCCTCGCTATCCGCCCCCTGGTACTGGGTTGGGAAGGAGCGATCGGGGCGGGTATAGGCGCCCCCCAACAGGGGGGAGTAGGCCAGCAGGGTGATACCCCGCACGCGGCAATAGTCCAGCAGATCGGGGTTCGCCGCGACCTGGGGCGCGAAGCTGGCGCCGGGTTTGGGCCGCAGGTAGGAATAATGCTGCTGAATTGAGCAATACTCTACCCAGCCGTGAGCGCGGCTGACGCAGCGTGCCTCTTCCAACCGCCATACGGCAAAGTTGCTGGCGCCGATAAAGCGGACTTTGCCCGCCCGAACCAGCCGATCGAACGCCTCCAGCGTCTCTTCCATCGGCGTGTTGCGGTCGTCCACATGGGCCTGGTACAGGTCAATATAGTCGGTATTCAGGCGTTTGAGGCTCTTTTCACACTCGGTCTCGATCTGGTGCGCGCGTAGCCCCCGCTCAACCCCCGGATACGCAAACCCGACCTTGGTGGCGACAAACATCCGCGCGCGGTTTCCGCGGTCGTGCATCCATTGGCCCAACAGGGTCTCGCTCTCGCCGCCTTTGCAGCCCGGCAGCCAGCGGGCATACGTGTTGGCGGTATCGAGGAAGAAACCGCCGGCATCCACATACTGGTCGAGCAAACGGTACGAGGTGGCCGCGTCCTCGCGGCTGCCCAGGTACATCGTGCCCAGGCAAAACGCGCTCACCCGGACGCCGGTCCTGCCCAGTTGTACTGTTCGCATGGCTAATCCCCCTCTCTCAGCTCATCGGCCACCCAACCGACGCCCAGTTCGTAGAGCTTCCAGGCTTCGGGCGCGCCGGTCTGCGGATCCCAGCCCATCATCTTGCAGAAGAGGACACGGGCCTGCTCGAATTCTTCCGGCGGCAGGGCGTTGCCGGCCGAGGGCCCCTCGCGGAACGGTTCGAAGAAGCGGCCGGGCAGCCGGTCTTCGGCGGCGGTGATGCCTTCGCGGGCGTTGAAGGCGCGGGCCATCGTGTAGGCGCGCTCGCTGGCCTTGAGCAACTCGTGGAGCGAGGTCTCCCAGCCGGTGATCGCCCGCACGATCTCCACAAGTTTCAAGCGCCCGTAGGTGCCGGAGACGAACGCGCACATCCCCAGCACGTTGTTCAACGTCTGCCAGGGGATCTCCGTCGCCGCCAGGCGCACCTTGGCCGGGCCCAGATCGTTGAACTTGAGCGGCTCCAGGATGCCGAAGGGGCGCAGGCCGGCGATACCGTCCGGCGTGGCGTAGTCCACGTCGTGGAAGTTGTGGATGTGGTCGGCGCCGGTGGGGGAGACGGCGTAGCCGAGCCCCAGGCCGTACTTGATTCGCGGCTCGTGCATGGGGATCTCCTGGCCCTTGACGTGCATGGCGAAGGCCTCGCTACCGCGCCCGATGGTCTGTGAAGCCCGGCGCGACCCCTCGCTCAGCAGGCGGCCGAACCCTTCCCGTTTCCCCATCAGCTCGACCGCCCGCACAAGGGCCGCCGCGTCGCCGAAGCGCAGCTCGAGGCCGCCGGTATCCTGCGGGGTGAGAATGCCGCGCTCGAAACATTCCATCGCCCAGGCGATCGTGACGCCGGTCGAGATGGTATCCAGGCCGTAGGCGTTGCAGAGCTGGTTGGCGTACGCGATGGCAGCCAGGTCGCCGACGCCGCAGCTCGACCCCAGCGCGGCGATGGACTCGTACTCCGGCCCGCCGTAGGTGGGGTCCACCGGATAGGAGCCGCCTGGGTAGGTAGGGGTATCTACCCTTACTTCGACGACGCGCTTGCAGCGGATCGGGCAGGCGAAACAGGTGTCGCGGTCCTTGAGGATGGTATCGCGCATGCGGATGCCGGTGATCTGCTCCCAGCCCTCATCGAACGTGCCGCGCTGGAAGTTCCAGGTGGGCAGGCCGCCCTCCAGGTGCATAAAGACGCCGCCGGCCGTGCCCTGATCGTGCAGATCGGCGGCCCAGGTGGTCTTCCAGTGGTCGGCGTACCAGCGGGCGATCTCCTGGAGCGCCTGGGGATCGGCGGTCTCCTTCTTGCCCGTACCGCGCACGGCGATGGCCTTGAGGTTCTTGGAGCCCATCACCGCGCCCATACCGGTGCGGCCGGCGGCACGGCAGATGTCGTGCATCACCGCCGCGATGGGCGCCAGTTGCTCGCCGGCTGGCCCGATCTGCGCTACCCGCACCCGGCGGTCGCCCAGCTCCTCGCGCAGGGCAGCCTGCGTGTCGGCGGTGAGCTTACCCCACAGATGTCCGGCCGGGCGGATCTCCACGACCGGCGCGCCACCCTCATTGTGGATCCACAGGTAGACCGGCTCTTGGGCGCGTCCGCTGATCACCACCGCGTCAAGCCCGGCCGCGGTCAATTCCGCGCCCCACCAGCCGCCGACCTCTGAGGCGCCGAAGCCGCCCGTGAGCGGCGATTTGGCCCCCACCTGGCTGCGCCCCGCGCCGGCCACGGGCACGCCGGTAATGATGCCGGTGGCGAAGATCAACAGATTTTCAGGCCCCAGCGGGTCTGCGCCGGGCCGCAGCCCTTTGAGCAGGTAGTGGGCGATCAGGTTCCAGCCGCCCATACAGGTACGGTAGAACAGCTCGTCCGGCTCTTCGACTAAGCTCTCGCCCGTGCTGAGGTTGACATGGAGAACCTTGCCTGCATAACCGTATGGCATAATCACCTCCCGATGTTCATCAGTGCCTTTCACCACAACTGCATCGAATCCATAAACAACTGCGCCAACTGCGCCTCGTCGAAGGGACGTGGGCAGAGTTTGGTCACGCGGTGCTGCGGCGTCGTGCCGGCCACCAACGCGGGCACATCATCCGGCCCGTACCCGACGGCGCTCAGGCCATTGGGCATCCCCACCCGCCGCATCAGGGCCGTCAGAGTGGAGGCGAGCAACTCCCCGGCTTCCTCCGGCGGCGTGCTCGACACGTCCGCGCCCATCAGTTGCGCAGCGTAGAGGTGACGCGGCGGATCGGCCGGGGCGGTGAAGCGAAAGACGGCCGGGGCGTTCAGCGCGACCGCCATGCCGTGCGGCACGATCGGATGGTCGGTCGAGTAGCCGGGCGGGACGTAACTGCGCACCCGGCTGGAGACCGGGTAGGACATGCCGTGCGGCAGGTGGACGCCGGCGTTGCCGAAGCCGATGCCGGCGTAACAGGACGCCAGGATCATCTGGCTGCGCGCCTCGTCGTCGGCGGGGTCCTCTACGGCGCGCACGAGATAGCGCGAGACCTGGCGGATCGCTTCGGCGGCCCAGATGTCGCTGATAGGATTGGCGCCCTGGTAGGTGGTGCGCAGCGCAGGGTTGGGGGGCGCAGGCCGGCGATAGTACGGCAGCGCGGTCAGCGATTCCAGCGCATGGCAGAGCACATCGAGTCCCGTGCACGCGGCCACCATGGGGGGCATGGTGCGGGTATTGTTCGGGTCTATGATCCCCATCACCGGACGGAGCGCGCGATGCGCGATGGCTGTCTTGGCGTGCATCTCCAGGAAATCGAAGATCGCCACGCCGGTGGTTTCGCTGCCGGTGCCGGCGGTGGTCGGGATGGCGATCAGCGGCTTGAGCTTACCCGGCACCGGCCGCCCCTCGCCGATGGGCGGGTTGACATAGACGATGAAGTCGGCCGGATAAGTGGAATAGAGGTTTGCGGCCTTGGCCGTGTCAATGGTCGAGCCGCCCCCGATGGCGACGAAGCCATCGAATTTCCCGTCCGTGGCGAATCTGATGGCCTCCTTAAAAGAAGCATCGGTCGGCTCGATGCGCACCTGGTCGAAGAGGACGGCATCCACGCCCTCGGCGCGCAGCGTTTCCAGCGCGATCGCGACCGGTTCGCTGTGGGCCAGGTGCGGGTCGGTCACCACCATCACCCGCCTGGCCCCCAGTTGCTTCATGTCGAACCCGACCTCGCGCGTGACGCCGGGGCCGTATTTGATACTCGACGTATCCATAGTGAAAGCGGTTTCCAGGGGTACAGATGTATTCATCACTCCACCTCAATCCATAGATTTTTCGGGGGACGGCGGGCGATGGCCCGTTCGTCCAGGTCAACCCCAAGGCCCGGCGCGGCGGGCAGTTCCAGATACCCATCACGGACCTGCACAACGGCCGGGTCCACGAGATACTCATCGCGCCAGTACGCCGACCACCGGTAATCATCGGCGGGCATCTCCAGGATGGCGAAGTTGGGCAGGTTGGCGACCAGGTGGAGCGTCGCGGCGACGCAGACCGGCCCGTTGGGGTTGTGCGGCGCCACGCTCACGCCGCGCGCCTCGGCCAGGGCGGCGATCTTCTTGCACTCCAGCAACCCGCCCACGTGGATCACGTCCGGCTGGATGAAGTCCACGCACTGCCGCTCCAACAACGGCCAGAAGCCCTCCTTCGTCAGAATCCGCTCGCCCACGGCCAGCGGGACGCGCGTATGAGCGGCCACTTTAGCGAGCGCGTCCGGATTCTCCGGCGGTGTGGGTTCTTCCATGAAGTAAGGCCGGAACGGTTCGATCTCGCGGGCCAGGCGGATGGCCGTGGTGGGGTCGAGCCGCCCGTGCAACTCGACCAGCAGCTCGACATCCTCGCCCACCGCCTGGCGCACAGCGCGGAGCTGTGCCACGACGTCCCGCATCTCCGATGGCTCCAGGGTGCGGCGCATGGGGCCGACCCCAGCCGGCAACGGGTCCCATTTGAGCGCCGTCCATCCCTCGGCCACTGCCCGGGCGGCCTCCTCGGCCCGTTGCGCGATGGAGTGGCCGGAGGCGGCCTCGCTGATGTGGGTGTAGCAGCGCACCCGCTCACGACAGGCGCCGCCGAACAGGTTGTAGACCGGCGTGTGACACGCCTTGCCCACAATGTCCCACAGCGCCTGTTCCACCCCGCCCACCGCCGAGAGGAGGGCCATCCCGCGCCAGAAGCGGCCGTAGTAGATATTGCGCCAGTGATACTCGATATCGAACGGGCTTTTGCCCTGCAGATATTCGCGGATGTAGCGGAGCGCGGCGACGACCATCTCGTCGCTGCCCTCCAGACTGGCCTCGCCGACGCCCGTCAGGCCCTCATCGGTGAAGAGCTTGACGAAGACCCAGTTACGCCAGTCGGCATCCGCGACGAAGATCTTCATGTCGGTGATCTTCACAGGCCCCCCTCACGTCGTAACTGCTCCGCCAGAGACCCTAAAGGTCTTAAAGACCTTTAGGGTCTCGCACCAGACTGCTTCACACGATTCCCAGCACCAGCGCCACCACCAGACCGGTCACCAGCGTCATCGGCAGGCCGGCGCGCGTGTAATCGCGCGCGCTGAAATAGCCGGCCTGGTAGGCAATGAGACTGGTGGGCGTTTCGCTCACGATCAGGAAAGCCAGCGAGACGCTGTACGCGGCCGGCGCCAGGGTCGGCCATACGTCGAGCCGCAGGTCCTGCGCCAGCGGGATCAGCAGAGGCGCCACGATGGAGCCGGTCACCGTGTTGCTGGAAAAGACCGCGTGCAGCAACGCCGTCGCCCAGCTCAGCGCCGCGCGGCACCAGAAGGGCGGGAGCGCGACCAGCAGACGGGCGAACAACAGGTGCGCCAGGTAGCGCGCCAGTCCACTCCGATAGGCCGCTGTCCCCAGCGCGACGCCCGCTGCGACGACCAGGAGCGCACCCCAGGCCACGCCCTGCTCCGCATCCCTCCAGCGCAGGAAGCCCAGACGGGGCACGAACAGCAGCAGGCTGAGCAGGAGCGTGCTCCAGGTGACCCAGCCGCCCGGCAGGAGAATCCAGATGACCACGGCAACCGCCAGCAACAGAGCGATGCGGAGTTGCTCTCCGCCGTCGCCCGGCAGCGCGACGCCGCCGCTGACCGGGGTCAGTTCGCAGCGCCGGATTTCGGGCGGGAAGAGCCAGATCAGAAGCACCCAGGCGCATAAGAGCAACAGCGCGACCATAGGCAGGCCGGCGCGCATCCAGTCCAGGAAACCGATCTCGACGTCGGCGAGTGAGTGGAGGAATTGGATCACGATCGGGTTCGACGTCGTGCCGGCCGGCGTGGCAATGCCGCCGATCAGGCTGCCCCAGGTGGACGCCAGGAGCAGCGCCTTGCCGAAATTGCTGTGGCCTGGCCGGATCGCCATCCGTTCGAGCAGTTCGACGGCCATCGGCACGACGATGCTGGCCATGGCGACAGGCGTGATCCACATCCCCAGCAGGGCCGCGAACGCCATGAAGCCGAGGATGACCAGGCGCGGTTCCCCGCGCGAGAGGCCCAGGATGAGCCGCGCCATCCGCAGCCCCAGTCCACTGCGGTTCACCGCGACGCCCAGCAGCATCACGCCCAAAAGGAAGGCCACCACGGGGCTGCCGATGCCCTCCGCCAGCCAGAGGGTCAGCCGCTGGGGCACACTTTCCGCACCCACGCCCGTCAGCGGCAACAGCAGGAAGGCCAGCAAAGCCGTCACGGCGAAGGGCAGTGCCTCCGTCACCCACAGGACGATGCACGCGGCGGTGACCGCCAACACGGCACGCCCCTCCCGCGAGAGCGCCAGGCTCTCCGCCGCGGGGCCCACCTGCGCCGGCAACGGCAGCACCAGCAGGCCCAATCCGACCGCTGCGCTGGCAGCGAGGCCGGGCCAGGAACGGATCGCGTCCTCGCGCATCATGTTTCGAACTGTAAACGTACCGTCGCCAGGCTATAGGCCCGCAGTGGCACGGCCACCCCGTCGGCAGTGATGTCCAGCTTATGCACATCCCGCTCCAGCAAGTCCGTCAGCCAGGCGGCGCGGAGCGTCCCCAGGCCGGCGCTATGGAGCGCGGCGAGCGTGTCGCGGCCGGCGCACTCCCACAGCCGGACGATCAGTCCCTCCTCCTCGGCCACCTTCAGGCACGTCACGACGATGTTCTCCGGCGTCACGCTCAGGAAACTGTGCGCGTCGGGCGGCAGATGGGGCAGCGGGATACCGGCGCGCAGTGGGACGGCCAGCAATTCATTGTTCGCGTTTTCCCAGCCGAAGCGCACGGCTGCGGCGGCGTCGAAGCCCTCCGCGTGGCCGCGCAGGCTGTAGCGGAAGACGAAATGGGTCGCGCCAGCCTGGTCGCGGATGGCCTCGTGCCAGTCTATGTGGTTCTGCAGGGCCAGGGCCAGCACGGTGCCGTTGTCGGCCACAGGCGCCGGCGGATCCTCGTTGCTGGTGCGGCGGCCGAACTCGACCAGGCCGGAGTCAGCCTGCACGAGTGTGACGCCGTACCGGTCATTACACACGTCCACAAAATGGCGCACCGCGCTCACCGCCTGCCCCGCGCCCGGTCGCTGATCGGCGCCGGCGGTGATGATCGCGCCCGGCGCCTCGAAGCGGTAGCGGCAGCCCGGCACCCGGAACGGGAAGGCGAAATCCAGCTCCTGCTTCTCGTCCGTGGGGAGCTTCTCCAGCTCGTTGTGGATGTCCAGTCGGTCAAGGCCGGCATACACCGTGTAGCGTGTGGTCAGCGTGGTGTTCTTGAGTTCAGCGCGGACGATCAGTTGGCTGAACACCGGGCCACACGGCCCCGCTTCGATGGCAGCCACCTGGGGGGTGTGCTCGACGCCGTCCGACAGGTAGAGGCACTGGTTGAGATGGTAGGGGCTGGCAGGGTCAACCAGCTCCACGCCGCGCACCTTATCGTACAGGCTGACGATACCGCCGGTGAGCGGGCTGATTTCGAGGGCGTAGAAGGGCGATTCCAGACGGTGGCCGGCCGGCGGCGCGGGGGCCGTGAGCCGCCGAGGGGCGAGGGTGAAGACGCGATACCCCAGCGCAGGGACAGCGCGCGCCTCGAAGTAGAGGACGGTCTGTCCGTCCTCCTCGACGAACTGGACGGGCGCCGGCTCGCCGGTCGCCGCGTCCAGGAGCGCGAATGCCTGGCCCTGCTCCACAGGCCAGCGCACGATGTCGGTGCGGGGCCAGCACAGTCCATTGAAGACAACGATGCGCTCTCCACCATCGGCGGGGATCAGCCCGGCCAGGGCGGCCAGTCCCCCGCCGATGACGGCGTCGAAGGCCTCATTGGCGGCCGTCTGCCACTCGCGGCGGAGGCGGGCGTTGAGCGCGCGGTTCTCGTCGTCGGCGCCGTTCCAGGCATGATCGGCCAGGTAGATCAGGTTCATCCACCCCCCGGCGAGGCGAGGGGCCAGCGCTGCCCACCGGTCGGGGGCCAGGCAGGCGAGGAGAGCGGCTAATCCATCGGCAACGGCGGCGCGTTCCTGGGCGCGCCGCCAGCCGGCGAACTCACGGGCCACGCTGGAGGGCCAGGCCTCCCAGGATGCACCGTAGTCCCCCCGGTAGGTCGGCGGTGCGATCTGCCGCGCCGCGATCTGGGCTTCGATGTCGCGCCAGAATTGCGCATGCGAGGCGTTGACCAGGCGGGGATAATCCCAGCCCTGCGCGTTGTAGGCGGCGGTGCCGGCGACCTTCCTGGCCGGCAGGTCTTTGCTGTACGGAGAGAGGTCGCCGTAACAGCCCACCAGCGCGATCGCGTCGAAGGGATATTGTTCTCCGAGCGCCTCATAGCGCGGGATGATCTCTGTATGGAGCGCGGTGCAGGTCGCGCGCAGGTCGCGGAGGACAAAATTGCCCTCCACATAGTTTTTGTTGTGGCGGCGCACCAGGATACGGCTGCCGTCCGGCCCCTCCCAGACGAAGACGGGCGGCTCCTCCAGCCGGGCGGCCCAGGGACATTCGTAGGGGAGGATAGATTTCACCAGGTGGCGCACGCCGCTGCCGGCGAGCACGGGCACCATCGCCCAGGCGATGGTGGGCGTCTCCTGGTGGTTGGCGTAAGCGACCTCCAGTCCGTGCTCCTTCGCCCAGCGGCGGGCCGGGTAGAACTGGCGGATCAGCTCTTCCAGGCTCATGTCGCCGGTCAGGCACATGTTGTATATGGGATTCAGGGTGATGGTCCCCTCCCGGATGTGGTCGAAGAGCCGCCCGGCCTGATCGGGATAGCGCTCCAGGTAGAACTCCACCTCGCGGGCGTGGACAAAGTTGTAGTGGTTGCGATCGGCTTCCGGGGCATCGCGCGTCGCCTCGGCCTGGAGCAACTCGGCCTCGGTGATGGCCGCGTCGTCGGCGTGGACGTCGTCCACGCTGGCGTAGGCCCACGTGTAATCGGTGCACACGTCGCTGAGCAGGTAGATCGTCCACGGGCGGTGCGCGCCGACCGGGACGGTCGCCGTCGCGGTCTCGCCGCCTGCCGTCAGGCACAGCGGCGCGGCCGGCTCCGGCGGGTGGAGGGGCCACAGCGTGGGGGCATAAACGGTATAGTCCCGCACGCCGGGGCGGATTTCCAGCACCGTGACGGCCTCTTCACCGCCGGCTGCGACGGTCGCCGTACCGCTCACAACCTGGCCGCTGCGGTTCTGGATCGTGAGCCGCACCCACTGACACAGCCGCCCCTCGACATAGCTGAAAAATATAGTCTCCCGAGCCTCAACGATAGAAATGACGGACATCCAATGCTCTCCACGTACTCCCTACTCCCTACTCCCTACTCCCTACTACGTATCCATCCCCACGCCAAACATCGCGCAATGGACCTGAATCCCCCAATCGTCGAACCCGTCAAGCCCGTAGATATAGCGCACTGCCGAGGCAGCGATCGGTTTGGGCGAGACGAATTTGATGGTGTAATTGGCGTTGTAGTCCACCTTCTCGAAATTATCCCAGACGAACATCCGCTCGCCTCGCAGCAGGACACGCTCGGTGACGTGCGCCCGGCGCTGGTACTGGAAGATCATCTCGACTTCCAGGTCATCGGGATGGGGGTTGAGCGCCAGGTAATGCTCGATCTCGTTGAACGGGAAGGGCACCAGCGGGCGGTCGTTGTTGTAATACTTGATCCACTCCAGCCACAGGCCGTCGGGGAATTGCCAGACGGTGCTCAACTTCGTGCCGTTGAAGCTGGTCGAGCCGCCGGTGAACAGCTTTGCGCCGCGCATCACCTTCTGTCCGCTGAGGATATTGACCGCCAGCGGGGTGGTGCTGACTATTTTGGCTCCCCAGAAGCCGCAATCGGTAAAGACATCCGGCGCTGCGTCCGGGAAGTTCAGGCTGGCGTTGGTCTCCGGTTTGATTTCCACCACTGTGGGCAGCACGTACGGCACGCGCCTCTCGAAATAGGCGGTGATGACGGCTTTCGCCGGCGAGGTGGTGGGATTGTACAGGACCAGCTCCGCCACGCCGTAGCGTGGGTCGGCCGGGGTGGGGATATGGCAAAAACCGCTGGAGACGTAATATTCGTACTGCATTGTGAGATCCTCCCTTACTCGGTGATGGGGCCGGGCACGGCGGCCATGCCGGCGCGTACAAAGATGCCCTTCGCTGCCGGGCCGGCCGGGTCATAGAGATAACGCGTGGCGCATGTGGTGATCGGCGCGGTGGCCGCGACTTTCACCCCGTATGGCTGATTTTCGGGCACTTTTCCGTAGTTGCTCCAGGTGAACAGCCGCTGCGCCGGCACCCGGAAGCGCAGTGTGGCGTGTTCCAGCTCCCGGTATTGGAGCACCATCGTCACTTCCGCATCATGCTCGCCCGGGTTGAGGAAGTAGTAGACCTCGAACTCGCTGAACGGCGGCGGGAGCAGGGGGTTCGTGGTGTCCACGGGCGCGCTGCAGGTGCGCCAGATGCCGTTTGGGAAATACCACAGGGTGTGCAAATCCGTCCCCAGGAAATGGGTGACCCCGCCGGTCAGGGAGGCATCCCGCCCTTCCCCGCCGAACCCACCGGTCCCGAAGATGAGGATGGGGATCAGAGGCACATTACTCTCATATTTGGCTCCCCAGAAGCCGACGTTATGCAACACATCGGGCACGGTATTCCGAGAAGTCTGCAGGAACGACCACTTAGGCGGGATATGGATGGGCTCCGGCAGGACAAAAGGCTCGCGATCCTCGAAGTAGATCGTCATGCGTGTGTCGCACGGTTCCCAGGTGGGGTTGTACAGGAAAACCTCAAATCCTCCGAATAGCTGGTCATTTGAGGTGGGATCCCGCTCGATCCCGGCTGATACGTAACTGATATATTTCATGACTGACTCCTTTATTTGTAGTGTGGCAGGCCGCCCTATCGCCGGCGGCGCAGGACGTGGAACTGGAACTTGTCGCCGCGATGGTAGTCCTTTGAATAGAGCACCGGGCGGTCGCGGGTATCGTAGTTGATCTGCTCCAACAGGATCCAGGGCGGGGAATCCGGCACGCCGATCTGCTGGCTCAATTCGGGGTCGAGCAGCACCGCGCTGATGATGGCCCTGGAGTAGGCCAGGCGGGTCTCCCACTCGCCCTCCATCACCGCCAGCAGCGATCCGGCGAACATCTCGGCACGCAGCTCGCCGACCACGATGGCGCGGGGAAAGATATCTATGGAGTAAATGACCGGCTCGCTATGTGCCAGGCGCACCCGTTCCAGGACGACGACGCCCATCCCCGGCTGTAAGTTCAGGCGGGTGCGTACCACATCATCGGGCAGTTCCTCGCGCAACGCGAGCACCTGCGTGCTGAGAGGGATGGCCAGTTCGCCGGCCATCTCGGTGACGCTTTTCAAGTTGGTGATCGCTTCGCTCAGGATGCCGGATGCGCCCGCCGTTACGAGCCGCCCCACGCCGTGCCGGCAGAGGATCAGCCCTTCTTCCTCCAAAATCTTGAGCGCCTCACGCACGGTGGCGCGGCTGACGCCGAAACGGGCCGCCAGGCTCTGTTCCGAAGGAAGCTGTTCGCCGGTGCGGTAATGCCCCTGCTGGATCAACTCCCAGATCCGATCCCGAACCCGGGCGGGCAGTGGTTTGTGGTCCAGTGTTTCCATGGCTCCCTCCTGATCAGGCTGTTGCCCGGGCAAGTATGGTACAGATGGCTTCCTCTGTCAAGCCGATGCCGCACGCATCCACACCAGCCGGGCCGCGCCCAGCAGACCGGCCTCCTCGCCCAGCGCGGCGACGACGATCCGCGTCCCTTCCATATCCACCCAACTGCCGCAGCGGCGCGCCGTCTCCTCCCGCAGCAGGGGGAGGAGGAGGTAGGAGCCGCCGCGCATCACACCGCCGCCCAGCGCGATGACCCGCGGGTTCAGCAGATGGATCAGGTTGGACAGGCCGATGGCCAGGTAGCCGGCGACCTCCTGAACGATCTGGCGGGCCAGCGGATCGCCTTGCCGGGCTGCCTCGAAGACGACCCCGGCGGTCACCTGGCCCGTGCCGGCCAGCTCCGACATCATACTCCGGCGGCCCTGCTGTAGGGCCTCCTGGGCGCGCCGCGCGATGGCCGGCCCGGCGGCCAGCGCCTCCAGACAGCCACGGCGTCCGCAGTTGCAGAGCGGCCCGTCCGGGTCAATGGTGGTGTGGCCCAGCTCGCCGGCCGTCCCGTGCCATCCCCGAAAGACCCGGCCGTGCATCAGGATCCCCGCCCCGATGCCGGTGCCGACGACGACGTAGACGAAATAATCCACCCCCACCCCGCTCCCCTGCCAGACCTCGCCCAGCGCGGCGGCGTAAGCGTCCATTTCGATCAGGGCCGGCCGACCGGCCATCTGTTGCAGCATGTCCCGGAGCGGCACATTCTGATGGGCGCCAAACAGATTGGGTGCGGAAAGGACGATACCCCGCTCCACATCGGCCATGACCGCCGCGCTGCAGCCGATACCCACGGAGGCTTCCCAGGGGAGGCCGGCCGCGGCGGCCAGGCGGCGCAGGCGGGCGACCAGCTCCTCGACAATCGGCTGCGGGGCGCGTTCCTGGCCCAGCAGGTATCGCTCACGCGCCAGGATCGTTCCTTGCGCGTCCACCAGCCCCAGGAGTGCCTTCGTCCCCCCGATGTCGCAGCAAGCCGCGTAGAGGGCTGCCTCACCCGGCATGCAGTTCCTCCAGAAGTTCCACAGCTTTTTCGACCATGAGATACCCGCCCTCGCGGCCCACGCGCGCGTTGAGGGCCGGCCAGACCTCGTATGAGCCGCCGATGAAGGCGCGGCGGGTGGCGACGTAGCCGGCGTAGCCATTGGCGTAAGAGACCACGTAAGTGCGCCGGAAGGGGGAGCGTTCCTTGATCATCAGCCCGAACTCGACGAACGCCTCGGCCGGCACCCCCACCAGCGCCGCGCGCCCGATGCGCAGCACCGTCACATCGAACGGGTACGTCAGGCTCTCCTGCAGCTCCCGTTGAAAACGCTCCACCTCCTTCAACCCGTAGTCAGTCCAGTGGGGATACTTCGTGGCGATGTCAGCGCGCCACCAGTAGCGGGTGACGTCGCGTTGGGCAAGCGCCAGCTCTGCCTGACGGCTGCCCAGTTGCACTTCGGGCAGGGTGCAGGCCTCGCGGTAGATCGCCATAATGGCGCTGGCGACCCCCTCGGTCGCCTTCTCCAGCCCCTCAGGCTGCTGGAAGTCGAAATAGTTCGTGTTGCCGCTGCATCCGGGCAGGTAGAGAGTGGGGACGTGCCTGCCCATGCGCTCATCCAGTGCCGCCTGCACCGTGTAGGGCAGGTCGGCCGAGTACAGGTCGCCGAAGTTGAACGAGTTGTGGCCGGTGAAGTTCCACATCAGGCAGAGCGGCTCATGGGCCGCATCCCGCACCACGAACAACCCGAACTCGGGGTCAATCGGGCCTTCCGCACGGTAGGCCTGATCCTTCGGGATCCCCATCCAGTGCGTCCAGACGCCGTAGTTGCGCGTGTGCCGGCGGCGGTTGAAGATCAACCACGGCAGCTCCGCGGTCACCACGCCGATGGAAGCCGCCTGCAGTGAGCTTTTGGCCTGGCACACTGCCTCGGCGATCGTCTCGACGACCGTGTTGACCCAGGCGCGCTCACGCTGCCTGGCCTGCTCGTCGAAATATGGATTGAAGGCCTCGCGGTAAGTATGGAGGGTCGGGAGCATCGAGGGCGCCACGTGGGTGTGGGAGCATGCCATAATCAACCCATGGGGAGGTATGCCGCACCGCTGGTGGACCAGTTGAGCGGCGCGCTGCGCATCGGCGCGGTCAATGCCCAGCAGGTCCAGCGCCACCACCGCGACCTCATTCTCCCCGTCCGAGAGGACGAGCGCCTTGGCGTACAGCGGCGTGAGGAACCCTTTCGCCCGGGGCGCGCCATCGCCGGTGGCTAACCCCAGTTCCGGTTTCAGTTCAATTTCGGAGACGCCTGCGCGTAATTGACCCACTTTCATTTAACCTCCTCGTTGCAGAACGTAGAAATCCGTTCCATCCGTTCCCAAAATCCGTTCAATCCGTTCCCAAAATCAGTTAAAAGCGCCCCCCCAGTTCCCGCCAGACCTCGATCATCGCCTCCACATTGGCCCACGGCGTCTCTTTGACCAGTTGATCCACAGCGTAGAGCACGAATCCGCCGCCCGGGCCGAGCGTCTGGATCGCCTGGCGGGTGGCCTGGCGTACCTCTTCCGGGGTGCCCTGACCAAGCGTGAGTGCGCCATTGACCCCACCCCACAGGCAGACGCGCCCCCCTAACCGTTGCTTCACCTCATGGAGATCGGCCTTCCCCTGGACAGGGTCTACCCCGATCAGGCTGTCTATGCCCAGATCGAGCAGGTCGTCAATCAGGTGACGCCAGGAGGTGGTGATGATATAAGAGAAGAACGCGCCGGCCTGGTGGGCGGTATCTATCAACCGCTTCAGACGAGGTTTGAGCATCCGGCGATAGTTTCTGGGTGTCCAGAAATCCGTGGTTTCGTACCAGGCGGAGTGGACGATCACCTCCACCCCCTCGTCGAGCAACAGCGCCATGCGTTTGAGTTCCCACTCGCACACGAGGTCCAGCAATTCCTCCACGAACTCCGGCTGATCCATCTGCGCCAGGAGCAGGGCCTCTGTCCCCAACAGCCAGAGCGCGGCGTCGCCCAGCGCTGTCCAGCCCCCTTCCAACACAACACCCAGACGCTGCGCGTCCCGGCGCAACTGCGCCGCCGTGTGGCGGAACTCGGCGAGCTGGTCCGCGGTCGGCTCGCACAGCAGGTAGCGCAGCCGGGGCAGGTCGGCGGGCGACTTGACCGGGAACTCCCTGGCGCGCGAGATGTTGTGGTCGCTGAAGAGCCGGATGTCATCGCCGAAGGGCCAGTCCCCGGTCTGGCGCACCACCTGCCTGAGCACACCGGCGGGGGTCTCGTACTCTTTAATGAGAATGGGGTAGCGTTCTCCGGCTTCGTGCACACGCTGCACACGGATTCCGATGCCCGGGACACGGTTGACGTCGTAGTGCTCGGTCTTGTTGAGCGGCGGCTGGAGCAGCAGCGTATCGTCCAGCCCCAGAGCGAGCACGGCCTCGGCCCGCTCCGTCTGGGTGGTGTAGCGGAACGGGATGTCACGGTTGCGCCAGAGGTTCCACAAGGGCACGTGATCCGGTTCCTGCCGTCGCATACACGTCAACAGACGTTCGCGGGAAGTGCTACTCTGCATACAGCTCCTCCAGCAATTCGATCGCTTTATCTACCATCGCGTAGCCGCCCTCGCGGCCCACACGCGCCGCCAGCACCGGCCAGACCTCATACGACCCCCCGATGAACGCCCGGCGCGTCGCGACGTAACCGGCATGGCCGTTCGTGTAGGTGGTTATGTAAGTGCGTCGGAAGGGGGAGCGGCGTTTGATCTCCAGCCCGAACTCGACGAAGATCTCGCCCGGCAACCCCACCAGGGCGATCCTGCCGATGCGCAGCGCCGTCACGTCGAACTGCACCGTCGCGCTCTCGCCGGTCTCGGCCTGCAACCGCTCCATCATACGCCGGCCGAACTGATCCCATCGGGGAAGCTTGGTGTGGATGTCGTGCTCCCACCAGTAGCGGGTGACGTCGCGCCGGGCCAGGAAAAGCTCCGCCTGGCGGCTGCCCAGTTTCACTTCGGGCAGGGTGCAGGCCTCGCGGTAGATCGCCATGATGGCGCTGGCGATGCCCTCGGTCGCCTTCTCCAGCCCATCGGGTTGCTCGCGCTCGTAGTCGAAGTAATTCGTGTTCGCGCCGCAGCCGGGCGTGTAGAGACAGGGGACATGCTCACCCAGGCGCTCATCGAGCGCCGCCTGCACCGTGTAGGCCAGGTCGGCCGAGTACAGGTCGCCGAAGTTGAACGAGTTGTGGCCGCTCATGTTCCACAGCAGGCCGAGCGGGCGGCCGGCGGCGTTGCGCACCACGAGCAACCCCAGCTCCGGGTCAATCGGTCCCTCCGGGCGATAGGCCTGGTTCGGCGGGATCTTCATCCAGTGCGTCCAGACGCCGTAGTTGCGGGTGTGACGGCGGCGGTTGAAGATCAGCCACGGCAGGTCGGCGGTGGCGACGCCGAGCGAGGCCTCCTGCAGGCCGGCTTTGGCCCGGCATACGGCCTCGGCGATCGTCTCGACGACGTGATCGCGCCAGACGCGCTCGCGCTCTTTGGCCGCCTCGTTCCAATACGGATTGAACATCTCGCGCCCGGCGTGCACGCTGGGGCGCATCGAGGGGGCGACGTGCGTGTGGGAACAGCAGATGAGGACACCGTGCGCCGGAACCCCGCACCTGCGGGCGATCAATGCGGCTGTGCGGGTGGTGTCGCAGCGATCCATGCCGGTGGCGTCGAGCGTGACGATGGCGACCTCGTCCGCGCCGTTGGAGAGCACCAGCGCCTTGGTGTAGAGCGGCGTGAGGTAGCCCTTCGACTGCCAGGCGCCGTCGCCCATCACCAGCCCCAGGTCGGGTTTCAGTTCGATTTCACAAATACCGGCCCGCAATTGACCCATGCTCATTTCGTCACTCCATCACAACGGTTTGCACAGAATCTCATAGATGACGAATCGCTTTTCCTTTTCCTTGCTGAAAAAGTGGTTGGGATAGGTGGCGCGCGCAACGATGGCCGTATCCGCGCCGCGCGAGGTGCCGCCTACGGCGATGACCTTTTGGAACGGCTCCAGGAAGCCGCAGGCCACGGCCATCAGTGCGACCTCGACGGCCACCTTCAGCCCCTGGCCGAAGGCATAGAGCGTCTCCCTGACCATCTCCTCCGGGCCGGGGAACTTCCACTCGCTGTAATCGAGCAGTGAGCTGTGCAGCAGATAGGCGACCCGGTCGGCGACCACGACCCCGCGTCGTTCAAGTTCCTGTTTATCCTCCGCCTTGAGGCTGGGGTACTCGGTGCCCCACTCGCGGATAAGCGCGCCCTCGGCGATGCTGATGAGGCGGACGGGCGGCATCCCGCCCCGCGCCTCCAGCGCCTCCGCGAACTTGAGGGCGGTGTAGCCGGTCGTGCTGGCGACGACCACGGTCGTGATGTCGCCGGCGTTCAGCCGTTCCATCACCACCTCCACAACCCGCGCGGTATTCTTCTTGCCGGGCCGCTCGAAGTATACGCATGGCCTGACGATCTCGGACATGTCAGCTCCTTCCACACTTTAGACCCTAACCCGGACGAGCCAGAACCAACGAGGATTCGCCACAAGACACCAGGTTTTTTCTTTGTGTCCTCGTGTCTTGGTGGTAAATTCCTTGCCCAATGTGCAAAAATTTAACTGGTAAAGGTTTATACCGGCGCAGGCGCGCACGGCACCGACCAGAACGTCATCAGCTCGGCGCGGTCGTACCAGTTGACCGTGCGCAGCCACTGGGCCGCGATGGGGCGGTCGCTGCGGAAGTGGACGCCGTAGTGCGCATTGCGGCGGGCAATGTCATCCATATAGAGGCGCAACACACGCCGCGCAGGAACGACCACGCCGTGCTCCGCCAGCTCCCCCTCGTAGTGCAGCCGCAGCGTCACGTGGGCATCCTCGTCCCCTGGATTCAGCATAATGGCCCATTCCGACTCCCGCACCCAGATCGTGGCCGGGTCATCAATCACGATGCCATCGGCCACGTACCAATCGGTGCTCAGATGGGTGAGCGCCGTGTAAGAGCGGGCGCACTCCCGCACCCCGTAGGGGGATGGGGTCGGCGCATCGGGTGCGAAGTAGCTCTTGGTGTTGTTCCAGCCGGCCGTCACCTGGCAGATGAGGGATTCCTCACTCTCCACCTTAAGCGCGAACCTGACGTCGGGCTTGAGGATCGGCCAGAAGCGGTAGTTGGAGTCAAATGTCCGGCCGGCCGGGGCGACAAACGAGATCGTGTCCGGCTCGCGCGCGCAGCCCGCCTCGTAGTAGATCGTGACCCGCAGCTCAGCATCGCGCGGATTGGGATTGAAGGCCAGCAGATGGCCGCCGGTCGAGAAAAAAGTCTCCTCATCTACAGTGTAAGTATGGTCTATCAGGTAATAGGTCTTCATCACGACAACTCCTATATGCGCTTCAGCTCCTGGAGCAGGGTGAGCGCTTCTTCGGCCATAAACTCGCCCCCGCCGGGGCCCACTTTGGCCGAGCGCGCCGGCCAGCTCTCGAACCCGGCCCGCTCGAACGCCGCCTGCGTGATCACATACCCGACGTATCCGCCGACGTTGCCTGCCACCAGCGTGGCCTGGAACGGCGATTGCCCTTTGATCGCCAACGCGAACTCCACAAAAGGCATGCCCGGCAACCCGACCAGCGCGAACCGTCCCAGCCGAAACGCCTGAATCCACGTCGGCACGGCGTGTGCCCCTTCCTGCTGCAACAGCTCGACCTCCCGCGCGTAGGCCTCCAGCGCCTGCGGATATTTCAGCTCGATGTCCGCCTGGCTCCAGAACTGGGAATAGTCGCGGATCGGCAGGATCATCTTTTCCTGCGCGCAGCCCAGCCGGATCATCGGGTCGCACGGCGTCTCCAACTGCACAGCCATCACGGCGCTGGCGAGCGCGTCGGCAGTGGAATCCAGATCGTGCGTGAAGCTGATGTTGCCCCCACATCCGCCCAGGTAGAGGCAGGGGACGTGGCGAGGGTTGTTCTGGAATGAGTAGACGGGATCGTTCATCCGCTCGTCCACGGCCACCTGTACCAGGTATGGGAGGTCGGCCGAGATGTAGTCATCTGGCGGGAAGCGATTGTCGGCCGCCATATTCCACAACAGGCACAACGGCCGCCCGCGGTTATCCCGCACCACGAGCAAACTGAACTCCGGGTCGGTCGGCCCTTCGGGCTGGAGCACCTCGTTTCGGGGCACGCCCAGCCAGGCCGTGATCGTCTTCATATTGCGCGTCTCCAGGCGGTGGTTGTAGACCAGGTGCGGTAGGATCGCGTGTCCCCAGCCCAACGAGGCCTCCTCCAGCCGCGCCTGCGCCTCGGCCACCACCTCCGGCACCCGGCCGACCACTTCATCCAGGTAGGCCTGGTGCACGCCGGGCCAGCCGACCACCGGCGTGGTATACGGCCCGCCGCGCGTGTGCGAGCAGATCACCATCACCGCCTCCGGCTTGAGTCCGCAGCGCTCACCGATGGCCTGCACCAGCCGTTCGGCGGCCTCATACTGCAATCCGAACAGGTCCAGAGTGACGATGGCCAGACTTTCCGCGCCATTGGAGAGCACCAACGCTTTGGCCATCAACGGCGTGCGCACCCCACGCGACACGCGCGGGTTCAACTCCGCCGCCAGTTCCAGGCCCACCTGGCACGTGATCTCGGCCTCTGCCACGCCTGCCATCAAACGTCCTGCGTTTGCCATCTTCATTCTCCTTGACAGAAATAGAGTTCTTCCAGCAGCTCGACTGCCTTATCTACCATCAGGTATCCCCCTTCCCGGCTGACATCCGAGCTGACGTGCCAGGCCTCGTAGGAGCCGCCGACGAAGGCGCGCCGCGTCGCCACGTACCCGACGTAATCGTTGGTGTACGAGGCCACATACGTATGGCGGAAGGGGGAGCGCTCCTTGATCATCATCCCAAACTCGACAAATATCTCGCCGGGCAACCCGACCAGCGCCGTCTGCCCGATCCGCAGCGCCATGATTTCGGAGCTGCGGCAAGGGCTGCCGTGGGCGCGGAAGTAATCCAAATCCTTCGCGCCGTAGGCCACCCACGAGGGAAGTTTCATCTCGATGTCGTGCTTCCACCAGTATTGGGTATGGTCGCGCCGGGTAAAAAGCAGCTCAGCCTTGCGACAGCCCAGGGTGACCTGGGGCAGCGTGGCGGCCTGGCGGTAAATAGCCATGATCGCGCTGGCGATGCCCTCGGTCGCCTTCTCCAGCCCACCGGGCTGCCCGTAGTCGAAATAGTTGGTGTTGCCGCTGCACCCGGGCAGGTAAAGGCACGGCACGTGCTGCCCCATGCGCTCGTCGAGCGCCGCCTGCACCGTGTAGGTCAAATCGGCCGAGTACAGGTCGCCGAAGTTGAACGAGTTGTGGCCGGTCATATTCCACAGCAGGCAGAGCGGGCGATGGGCGGCGTCGCGCACCACGAACAGCCCCAGCTCCGGGTCAATCGGCCCCTCCGGGCGATAGGCCTGGTTCGGCGGGATCTTCATCCAGTGCGTCCAGACGCCGTAATCGCGGGTATGGCGGCGGCGGTTGAAGACCAGCCACGGCAGCTCCGCCGTCGCCACGCCGATGGACGCCTCCCGCAGATCGCCCCTGGCCTGGCAGACGGCGTCCGCGATCATCAGCACGATCATGTCCACGAACTCCCGTTCGCGCCGCTTGGTCTCGGCGTTGTAGTGGGGATTGAACGCCTCTTGATACGCGCTGCCGCTGGGCATCGAGGAGGGCGCGACGTGGGTGTGGGAACACGTCATCAGGATATGATCCGCCGGAACGCCGCACCGTTCGCTGGCCAGGCGGGCGGCCTGCGCCGTATCGGCCAGGTCCATACCGATCAGGTCGAGCGCGACGATGGCGACCTCGGTCTTATCATCGGCCAATACCACAGCTTTGACATAAAGAGGGGTCAGATACCCCCGGGCAGAGGGCGCCCCGTCGCCCATCATCAGCCCCAGCTCAGGCTTGAATTCGATTTCGGATACCCCCGCTCGCATCAATCACCTCCAGGAGACCCCGAAGGTTTCAAGAAACCCTCAGAGCCTTCCCGATTATTCCAGTGGTCCCGGCACGCACGGCACCGACCAGAAGGCCATCAACTCGTCGCAGTCGTACCAGTTGACGGTGCGGATCCATTGGGCCGCGATGGGCTGATCGCTGCGGAAGTGCACGCCATAGTGGAGATTGCGGCGGACGATGTCGTCCATATAGACGCGCTTCACGCGGCGCGCGGGTACTTCGACCCGGTGCTCCGCCACCCCATCCTCGTAGTACAACGCCATCGTCACCTGAGCGGCTGTGTCCCCCGGGTTCAGCAACACGGCCCATTCGGATTCCCGCACCCAGACGCGCTCCGGGGCGTCAATCACGATGCCATCGGCGATGTACCACTCGTGGCTGAGGCGGGTCAGCGCCAGGTATGAGGTTGCACATTCCCGCACCCCGTGGGGGGAGTGGGTCCTGGCGCCAGGCGAGTAATCGCCGCCGGTGTTACACCATCCGACCGTGGCCTGGCAGACGAGCGGCTCGGCGGATTCCACCTGCAGCGCGAAGCGCACATTGGGCTGAACCGGCCACTTGCCGGTGTTCGTCTCGAACGTGACGCCCGCGCGGGCGACGAAAGAGACCACATCCGGCTCGCGGTCCTCGAAGTAGAACGTGACCTTCAACTCCGCATCGCGCGGTCCCGGATTGAAGGCCAACAGGTGTCCGCCGGTGGCGAAGAGTTTCTCCCTGTCCAGCATGTAATCGAAATCCAGCAGGTAATGGGTAGCCATTAGTTTTCCTCTCATTGACGTAGGATAGCCTTTCCAGGCCGTCCAGACGGGCTGAAGGCCCGTCCCACAAGGGGGATTGGGCCCTGGTCACAGGCCCAATCCCCATGGGTGAACGCGCTGAGGGGCGTTACCGGTACTCCGCGTACAGGTTCATCGCCTCCTGCTTCACCCGCGCCATGGCCTCTTCCGGCGTGATCTGCAGGTGGATGACCTCGTCTATCGCGGCGCCGATCAGGTCAGCATACTCGCCGGAGATCGGCGTGCAGGGCAACGGGCTGACGCTCTTCTTCTGGCCCTTGATGATGCGCACGACCGCCTTGGCCGACTCCCAGTTCACGCGCGGGTCCTCCAGGTAGCACTTGGTCGAGATCAGGTCGCGGGTCGTGCTGGCGCCCTTGATCGCGCGCTCGCGGGAGACCGACCAGCGCATATACTCCCACGCCCATCGCGGATATTTGGCGCCTTTCGACATGAGCTGCGGCCAGACCCACAGCGAGACCGCGGGTTCCCCTCCCAGCTTGCTGGCCGGGGCGAACGGCGCCGCATCCACACCGAACTGGTTGCCCGGCTCCCAATCCGGGTGCATCTCGTCGATCTGCTGGAGATACCAGTCGCCGTCAATCATCATCGAGAGTTTGCCGGAGAAGAAGGGCTGCTGCACCCCCTCCAGCCCACCGATGCTGGATGACCAGCGGTCCAGTGTCTCCACGCCGTACCGCTTGACCACAGCGACCATGTCATTGAGCGCGGCCAACACGCCGGGATGGTCGGGCGTCGGCTCATTCTTGTTCAGGTCCCAGATCTCTCCACCAAAGCAGCAGATCCAGGTCAGGTGCTCCCAGAACCAGGTGGTGAGCCGCATGCCCAGGCGGTCAATGTCGCCGTTGGCGTCGCGCGTGGTCAGCTCATCCGCAATCGCCCACAGCTCATCAGTATCCTTGGGAAAGTCGGCCCCGACTTCCTTGAGATGCTGCGGGTTGTACCAGAGCATGTAGATGCCGACGCCGTTGGGCAGCCCCCAAGTCTTGCCGTCCATCATCACCGTCTCCCAACTGCCCTGGATGAAGCGGTCGCGCGGGAATTTGACCTCATCGAGGAACTCATCCAGCGGGTAGAGGCAGCCGGTGTAGGCCCAGATGCCGATGCGCTCAGGATTCCAACCGCCGCTCCACAGGTCGGGCGGCGTCCCGGCCGCGCACGCCGCGACGAAGTTCTCCGGGCTCTGCGCATGCTGACCTTCCACGGTCACGTTGGGATAGACCTGGCTGAACTCACTGGCCAGCTCATCGTACCGTTTGCTGATCGTCTCCGACTCACAGCTATCCCAGGTGGTCAGCGTGATCTTTTCGTCCGTGGGCATGAGCGGAACGAAGATATCATGGTTATCACAGGCGCCTTCCGGCACGGTGAGGCCTGGTTTCTCCGTCACCTGCACCAGCACGGTAGGCGTGGGTTCTACCGGCTTTGCCTCCGTCGCCTGCACAGGGGATGTTGGTTCCACCACCTCAGGCGTCCCCTTCGGCGCACATCCGGCCGCGGCGGCCGTCAGGCCCAGCGCAGTACACCCCTTGAGAAACAAACGTCGTGAAACTGTGATCTTCTCCATCTGTCTTGCTCCCCCTTAAACTATAAACTATACACTGTGATCGCTATGACTATTTGGGAGGCCTTCGACATGCCGCTCCGGACAGGCTGAAGGCCCGTCCCACAAGAGGGATTGGGCCTGGTCACAGGCCCAATCCCCCACCGGTGAACGCGCTGAGGGGCGTTACCGGTACTCCGCGTACAGTTTCATCGCCTCCTGCTTCACCCGCGCCATGGCCTCTTCCGGCGTGATCTGCAGGTGGATGACCTCGTCTATCGCGGCGCCGATCAGGTCAGCATACTCGCCGGAGATCGGCGTGCAGGGCAACGGGCTGACGCTCTTCTTCTGGCCCTTGATGATGCGCACGACCGCCTTGGCCGACTCCCAGTTCACGCGCGGGTCCTCCAGGTAGCACTTGGTCGAGATCAGGTCGCGGGTCGTGCTGGCGCCCTTGATCGCGCGCTCGCGGGAGACCGACCAGCGCATATACTCCCACGCCCATCGCGGATATTTGGCGCCTTTCGACATGAGCTGCGGCCAGACCCACAGCGAGACCGCGGGTTCCCCTCCCAGCTTGCTGGCCGGGGCGAACGGCGCCGCATCCACACCGAACTGGTTGCCCGGCTCCCAATCCGGGTGCATCTCGTCGATCTGCTGGAGATACCAGTCGCCGTCAATCATCATCGAGAGTTTGCCGGAGAAGAAGGGCTGCTGCACCCCCTCCAGCCCACCGATGCTGGATGACCAGCGGTCCAGTGTCTCCACGCCGTACCGCTTGACCACAGCGACCATGTCATTGAGCGCGGCCAACACGCCGGGATGGTCGGGCGTCGGCTCATTCTTGTTCAGGTCCCAGATCTCTCCACCAAAGCAGCAGATCCAGGTCAGGTGCTCCCAGAACCAGGTGGTGAGCCGCATGCCCAGGCGGTCAATGTCGCCGTTGGCGTCGCGCGTGGTCAGCTCATCCGCAATCGCCCACAGCTCATCAGTATCCTTGGGAAAGTCGGCCCCGACTTCCTTGAGATGCTGCGGGTTGTACCAGAGCATGTAGATGCCGACGCCGTTGGGCAGCCCCCAAGTCTTGCCGTCCATCATCACCGTCTCCCAACTGCCCTGGATGAAGCGGTCGCGCGGGAATTTGACCTCATCGAGGAACTCATCCAGCGGGTAGAGGCAGCCGGTGTAGGCCCAGATGCCGATGCGCTCAGGATTCCAACCGCCGCTCCACAGGTCGGGCGGCGTCCCGGCCGCGCACGCCGCGACGAAGTTCTCCGGGCTCTGCGCATGCTGACCTTCCACGGTCACGTTGGGATAGACCTGGCTGAACTCACTGGCCAGCTCATCGTACCGTTTGCTGATCGTCTCCGACTCACAGCTATCCCAGGTGGTCAGCGTGATCTTTTCGTCCGTGGGCATGAGCGGAACGAAGATATCATGGTTATCACAGGCGCCTTCCGGCACGGTGAGGCCTGGTTTCTCCGTCACCTGCACCAGCACGGTAGGCGTGGGTTCTACCGGCTTTGCCTCCGTCGCCTGCACAGGGGATGTTGGTTCCACCACCTCAGGCGTCCCCTTCGGCGCACATCCGGCCGCGGCGGCCGTCAGGCCCAGCGCAGTACACCCCTTGAGAAACAAACGTCGTGAAACTGTGATCTTCTCCATCTCAATCCCTCCTTAAAGTTACATTCCAAATTCCAACCGATTCTCGACCATCTGAATTGAAGCAACTCATATCAATCCGGGGCACCTCCTTCCTTGCATAAACCAGGTAAGCCTCTACCACAGCAGCCGATAGCTAAAAGGATAGCTCTTCCAGAAGCTCGACCGCTTTGTCCGCCATCAAATAGCCTCCCTCGCGACCGACACGCGCGCTGCCGTGCCAGGCTTCGTAGGAGCCGCCGATGAAGGCGCGGCGGGTCGCAATGTAGCCAGCGTGGCCGTTAGAATAGGAAGCGATGTAGGTGTGCTTGAAGGGAGAGCGACGCTTGATCTCCAGCCCGAACTCGACGAAGATCTCGCCCGGCAGTCCCACCAGGGCCACCTCGCCCAGGCGCAGCGCCGTCACGACGAACTGAAATGTGGCCCGTTCCTTAAGCTCAGCGGCGCGGAATTCCATCACCAGTTGCCCGTATGAGGTCCAATGGGGCAACTTGGTCGCGATGTCGTGCTTCCACCAATAGCGCGAGTAATCGCGGGGAGCGAAGAAAAGCTCACAGCGCCGCGCGCCCAACCGGACCTCCGGCCGCGTGCACGCCTGGCGGTAGATGGCGACGATGGCGCTGGCGATCCCCTCGGTCGCTTTCTCCAGCCCACCGGGCTGCCCGTAGTCGAAGTAATTCGTGTTCGCGCCGCAGCCGGGCGTGTAGAGACAGGGGACATGCTCGCCCAGGCGTTCATCGAGCGCCGCCTGCACCGTGTAGGCCAGGTCGGCCGAGTACAGGTCGCCGAAGTTGAACGAGTTGTGGCCGCTCATATTCCACACCAGGCCGAGCGGGCGGCCGGCGGCGTCGCGCACCACGAGCAACCCCAGCTCCGGATCAATCGGCCCCTCCGGGCGGTAAGCCTGGTTCGGCGGGATCTTCATCCAGTGCGTCCAGACGCCGTAGTTGCGCGTGTGACGGCGGCGGTTGAAGGTCAGCCACGGCAGGTCGGCGGTGGCGACGCCGAGCGAGGCCTCCTGCAGGCCGGCCTTGGCCCGGCAAACGGCCTCGGCGACCGTCTCGACGATCATGTCCACGAAGGCCAGCTCACGCTGTCGCGTTTGTTCGTTGTAATGCGGGTTGAACGCCAGGCGGTAAGCTGCCGAGCTGGGGGTCGAGGACGGGGCGACATGGGTGTGCGAGCAGGTTATCAGGATGTTGTCCCGCGGCACGCCACACCGCTCGCCGGCCAGTTGCGCTGCGCGATCGGCGTCGCGCTGATCCAGGGCCAGCAGGTCCAGCGTGACGATGGCGACTTCCTCGTAGCCGTTGGCGAGCACGAGCGCCTTGACATAGAGCGGCGTCAGATAACCGTTAGCCACAGGGGCCCCATCGGCCATCATCAACCCCAGCGGGGGCTTATATTCGATCTCAGAGACGCCGGCCTTCAGTGGACCGATCAAGATTCCTCCTAAATGCGCGTCGTGCTGAACATCCGCCGGGGGTTCTCCACCAGGAAAGTGTGAAAATGCTCGTCGGTGAAGCCCCACTTCCGCATCAGGGGGATCGCGCCGGTGTACGTGTAGGCGAAGTCGCGCACGCCCGTCTCCGGGTGCTCTTTCTGCGCTTCCCACCACACGTTCCCGTCGTCGTCGAAGTAGAAGTTCGCGTCAATGCCGAACATCACGCGGTGCGCGTATCCCTTGTCGCAAAGGTAGTGCATCAGATACATCAGGTCCTCGTGGGGCGTGTCGAACTCGAAGCAGAAGTTGTTGAAGTAGAGCGTGCCCCCGTCGCGGGCGATGGCCTCCAGATAGCGGGCCTCCTCTTTCAACGTCCGCCCTTCCCAACCGAACTCGGCCTCGACATGGCTCAGGTAGATGCGCTCCGGGTCGGCCCCGGCAGCGACCAATGCGTCGAACTGGCTGCGCGCGCCCTCGCAGGCATGCGTGCAGATGGGGACGCCGGTCGCGCGCTGCACGCGGCCTGCTGCGCGCATCACCTTAAGCTCCCACGGCGTCAGTTCCGCCTTGTGACCGGCCACCTTGATCAGCGCGGCGCGGATGCCGCTCTCCCCGATCCCCACGGTTAACTCGCGGGTGAAGCGCTCCACGTAAGCGTCCTCACTCAGTTCCCGCAGCGCCTCCGGGACGAGACGTTCCAGGTAGAAGCCGGTGCAGACGATGATGTTGATGTCCACCTGCGGGGCCAGCTCTGCGTACCACTCCATGTTGCGCAGCGTGCTGGGGCCCACATCCACGATGGTCTGGCCGCCGGCCTCGATCAGCTCCTGCAACTCCTGCCGCGCCACGGCGATATTCCGCGCGCGCCATTCCTCCCGGTGATCGGCGAAGACATGCTCATGCATCATCGTCTCCCCAAGCTCGTCCAACCCGATGGGGCCACGTACAGTCTGAATCTGGACCATACCCTTCTCCTTCGAAAAAGTTATCGAATCCAATCACTCAGGTGATCGTAATCGTCCTGATCATCTAAATCCGGTCGTCACAATGCCCTGGATCAGCGTGCGCTGGGCAACGAAGAACAGGATGATCATCGGGAGCGTGTAGAGGGTGGCTGCGGCCATCATCGCCCCCATGAAGGTTGTGACGTCGCCGTACTGGTTGGCAAAGCCACGCAGCCCCAGCGCCAGCGTCCACAATTTGCTGTCAATCAGATAGATCAACGGGCCCTGGAAATCGTTGTAAGTCCAGATGAAAGTGAACGCGATCAGCGTTGCCAGAGCTGGCTTGGCCAGGGGCATAACGATGCGCCAGTAGATTCCAAACGAAGAACAGCCGTCCAGGCGCGCCGCGTCGGTCAACTCGCGCGGGATGGTCAGGAAGAACTGACGCAACAGAAAGATGAAGAATGCGCTCCCGAAGAAAGCCGGTACGGTCAACGGGTACATCGTGTTGACCCACCCAAGCTTCGTGAAGATGATGTAGAGCGGGATCATCGTGACCTGGAACGGCACCATCATCGTGGAAAGGATAACAGCAAACAGTGGCTCGCGCAGCGGCCAGTCAATGTGTGAGAGGGAATAGGCCACGAGCGAACAGGAGATCAGCGTCCCGATCACATTGACCACCGAGATGATCATCGTGTTGCGGAGATAGAGAAAAAACCGAATGGCGGTCACGGCGCTCACATAATTCGACCACATCACCGGTTTCGGGATCCACGTGGGCGGCACCTCGACAATCTGCTGGGGTGTCTTCACCGAGGTGAGAAGTAGCCAGACCCAGGGAAAGAGATAAAATGCACTGACCAGGAGCACAATTGTATAGTAGAAAGCTTTCACCACTTTTTTACGGATGCGCGGCCTTTTACGAACGTTAGTTTTGTCAGTCATAAATGCTACCCCCTCCCTGAGATCTCGTAGTAAGTCCACCTTCTGAGTCCACGCATGATGATCACTGTGACGATCATCGTGATAATGAACAGGATCCAGGCCAGGGCCGCGGCATAACCCATCCGCAGATAGACGAAGGCCTGGTAGTAGAGGTAGATGCCGTAGAAGAGCAGGGAACCTTGCGGCGCGCCGGGCGCTGTGCTCGTCAGTCCCTCGCTGGCAATGAAGGCCTGCGTGAAGTACTGGAGTGACCAGATGACACCGGTGACCAGATTGAACAACGTCACCGGTGAGATCATCGGCAACGTCACATGTAAGAACTTCTGCCACAGGCCCGCCCCGTCCAGCTCCGCCGATTCGTACAATTCCTGAGGTACCCCCTGCAAACCGGCCAAATAGATGATCGTTGTGCTACCCACCCCCCACATCTGCATCAGGATGATGCTCGGTTTCGACCACTGGGGGCTGGCGAACCAGAGCGGCCCACGGATCCCGAAACTCTGCAGAATATTGTTGACGATACCAAACTGGGGATTCAGGATCCAGATCCACAGCAACGTGGTGGCCACGACGGGCATCAGCGAGGGCAGGACGAAGATCGTGCGCCAGATGGCCTGACCACGAATGTTGAGGTTGAGCAGGATGGCGCAGAACAGGGCAAAGACAAGCTGCACCGGTATGCCCAACAAGGTCAGGTAAAAAGTGTTACCCAATATTTGGGGGATGTACCGATCTTGGGTGAAGAGCCGGATATAGTTTTCCAGCCCCCTCCAGACCGGAGGCAGGGGCATAGAATATTTGGTGAAACTGTAGTAAAACGACGCTGCGGTCGGATACAGGGTGAAAGCCAGGAATCCGATCAGCCACGGCGAGGCGAATAAAACCCCCTCAACAAACCTGCGACGCGCTCGCCTGTTCGACCAACCTTGTTTGATCCTGTTCAATGCCATATTTTGCTCCTTTCTGTCCCCACTTAAGCCATCAGGAGCGCAACCATGCCAGATCGGGGAAATATGCCCAGAACTGAGATGGATCGGCCAGAAACGGCCAGCATGCGCCCCTCTCCTCCAGGAAAACTGCATACAATGGTTCATCCCTGGTCAGGCGCAGATGGGGATATTCGCCGGGGGGTACTTTTTGCAGATGGGGGACGGTGCGGTAGGCAGGATTGGGGATAAAACGGGTCTGGTCATCCTGGACAACTTCGAGGTAGGCCGCGCCGCGCGCCGCCTTGAACCGGTCGTAGATGCCGTTCACCCCCACCGCGATCACGTCGGAAAAAAGCAGCGGCTCCGGGCCGGGGTTGATGGTGCAGTGATCAAGGCCGGGGGGGATGATCACTTTATCCCCCGCCCTGGCCTCAATATAGAAAGCGAGCCAGGCGTCCGGCCCGGCCGGATCCAACGTCTGGAAAAGAAAATGAGCCACGCCGGTCAACACTTCACATACCTCGGCGTAATCCAATCCGCTGCGCGGCTCGGCGCAGTGGCGGTGACCCAATGTCTTGATGCACTCGCGCCCCATCCGCAGCGGCGGTATCAGAGTCAACTCATAGCGCAGGCCCAGGCCGGCCAACCGCCCGGCGTCGGCCTGCCGGTAGACCCCGTTGTACATGTAGTAGGCCGGCTCCTGCCGCCCGCGGCAGGTCTCCGGCTCCAGCGCGACCGGCGCAAGCTCGTCGAACCGGCGCACCTTCACCTCTTCGATGATGACCTCCGGCCCGCAAACCAACTGCCCTGCCTCGTCCAGCCTGATTGGCAATCCGCTCTCCATTTCTCCTCTCCTGTGTCCGCTTCCTGTGCGACCCTGGCGAACGCCCCTACTGCCACACCCGCTCCAACACCCTGGCTGCCTGATCGTAGGTGTGTATGATCGGGTTGACGAGCAGCGCGCGCAGCGCCCTGGCGCGATCGCGCTCTACGATGGCCTCGACGGCCAGCATCTCGTAGGCGCAGTTGAGCTGGATCAGCGTGCGCACGTCGAACGGCACAGGTCCGACCGCAAACGGACGCACGTGGCTGCCCTCGAGCAGGACCGGCAGCTCGACCACGGCTTCGGCCGGCAGCCAGGAGATCGTGCCGTTGTTGACCACGTTCAGGATAAACCGGCCCTGCCGGCCCTCGACAAGAGCTAACAGTACCGGTGCAATGATGGCCTCATACCAGCGCGCCTTGCGCCGGGTGAGCGCGGCGGGTTTCTCGCCAGCCGCCAGAGGACGCTCGTAGTCCGCCAGGATCTCCCCCTGTAGCTCGAGCAATTCCTCCGCCCGGGTGCGCCGCCCCACTTTCTTCGCCAGCATCCGATCCGGGTGGAAGACATAATTCAGGTAAGGACCGGGGAGCGCACCGATAGCCTGAGCGATGGCCGGTTCAACCTCTCGCGCGATCTGGTCCGCCTTTGTCAGCGCCTCGGGCAGCATGTTGCGGCCCTGCCACCAGATGCCGGTCACCCAGCCGAAATGGTGCATCCCGACGTAGTCCACAGTCAGCTCATCGGCCGGCGCGCCCAGCGCCGCCGCGATGTTATTGATGAGCGTAATCGGGCCATCGCACAGGCCGATGGTGCGCAGCCGGGTGTAGCGGGCGACCGCCTGTTGCACCATGCTGCTGGGGTTGGCGAAGGTCAACAGTGTGGCCGCTGGGCAGAGCCGCTCCATCGCACGCGCGTATTCCAGAACGACCGGGATGGTGCGCACGGCATTGGCAAAGCCGCCCGGCCCGACCGTCTCCTCGCCTGGCAGGCCCAGCTCGTGGGGAAAAGATTCGTCGAAGGCGCGCGCCTCCAGCCCTCCCACGCGGATCTGGTTGATCACGTAGTCGGCGCCCTCCAGGGCAGCCTCCGCATCGGTCGTGTACGATACAGAGAGAAGCGGGTCATCGCCGGCCAGATGGCGGGCGACCGCTGCCACTTTTTCCAATTTGTCGCGGGAACGGCCGACGAGCCACAACGCGATTGAGCGCATCCGGCCAGGACTGCGGACGATGGCATCCGCCAATTCCGGCGTCGCCACACCGCTCCCTCCCAGCACTACCACTTTCACACTGTCCATGTCCCTGTCCTTGCGTATACTGTACCTGGAATCTACCCGGCAGCGAAGAACTCACAGATCGCCGTAGCCGTCCGCCGCACCTCTTCCTCACTCAACTCGGGGAACATCGGCAGGCACAGGATTTCCTTCACGTGAGCGTCGGCCACGGGGAAATCCCCCTCATGGTAGCCCAGATGCTGATAGGCCGGCTGGTAGGGCACCTCGAGCGGGTACATCACCTGGCTGCCAATCCCACGCCCGGCCAGGAACGCCATCAAATCGTCCCGCCTGGGCGTGCGGATGGTATACTGGTAATAGACGTGCCGCACATCGCCCACCTGGCGAGGGAGAATTACCGGCGCAGAGTTTAACAACTCATCATATAACCGGGCCCACCGCCGCCGCTCCTCAATCCATTGGTCGAGATAGCGCAGTTTCACGCGCAAGATGGCGGCCTGCAGTTCATCCAGTCGCTGCTGGAAGCCAATGATCTCGTGCAGGTACTTCCGGCGCTGTCCCATATAGCGCAGCATCTTGAGACGCTCGTACAGCGTGTCATCGCTGAGGGTGACTGCGCCGCCGTCGCCGTAACAGCCCATCACCTTGAGGGGGTAAAAGCTGAAGCAGCCGATGTGGCCCAGCGAACCGGCGCGGCGGCCTTTGTAGAGCGCGCCGTGGGCATGGGCGGCATCCTCGATCACCCACAGATTGTGACGTTGGGCGATCTCCAGGAGCGGGTCCATATCCACCGGATGGCCGTAGAGGTGAACGGGCAGGATGGCCTTTGTGCGCGGCGTGATCCTGGCCTCGATCTGCGCGACATCCATGTTGAAGGTGACCGGGTCCACATCCACAAAGATCGGCGTCGCCCCGACGTAGGAGATGGCGAAGACCGTAGCGATGTAGGTATTGGGCACGGTGATAACCTCGTCGCCCGGGCCGACGCCACAGGCGGCCAGTGCCAGGTGGAGTGCCTCGGTGCCGTTGCTGATACCCAGACAGTACTTCGTCTGGCAGAAGGCTGCGAATTCCTCCTCGAAAGCGTGGAGCTGGGGGCCCAACACATATTTGCCGGTGGGCAAGACCTCGGCAATGGCTGCCTGGACTTCGTCCTGAATGCGGAGGTATTGGCGGGTGATATTCTCGGCGGGAATGGTAATCTCTACAGACATCGAAGTTCTACCTCCTCTTAAATACAATACACCTGCCTCTGCAAAGCTTGGGACCATGGGCCGGCTTCATGGGAAACTTGCAGACCGCCAGGGCAGGGGTTTGGTATAATGTCATACATCTTGTGTTCAGATGTCTGACAACTGGTATTATACTATAGTTTTGACCATTTGTCAAGCAGGTAAACAGAGGGGCCCAATTTTGCCGGACCTGGCCGCTTTGTAGGACAACTGCGCGCAGTTGTCCTACACAAATTAGTTTCCGCTAACTTTGCCTGCTATGGGCAAAGGAAGCCTTACCGGAGAGGTCTCCGGTAGAGGGTTCTTTCACAAATTGGCGAAGAAATCTGACCCGTCAGGCCCTTCAACCACCCCTGGGAGGGGCTTTTTGACGCCGATGAGCCTCGATGCCCTTGGGAAGATGGGCCGTCACCGAATGTTTTTCCCGAATTCTCCCGTCCAGCGGAAAATCTTGGGGAAATCCCCCCTGGGCCAGCACCCGCCGCAGCCGTCCCGGACTCCGTTAGGGCTGCTGATCCCAGAACCTGGTCGGCATCGGCGGTAACACCGCCGCCAGGTAGAGCAAAATGTTCGCCGCCAGCAGGGCCAATTCCGGCAGCCGCCAGATGCTCTCCGGTGCAAACACCCACTGCTGTTCCAGCCCCAGGAGGGGCCTGGCCACCTGGGGAACTTGCTCCACCGGCCACCGTTCCCGGTAGAGGCACAAAACCGCTTCCGGGCTCACCGGGAGGTTGGTGCTCAGCACCAGGGGGTTCCGATACGCC
>Ga0209227_1000385_pt1 | contig 38523 bp, 33 predicted proteins | sample YNPBryantNP2012_FD_185815 | JGI IMG/M metagenome (GOLD analysis project Ga0209227, IMG submission 185815) | Anoxygenic and chlorotrophic microbial mat microbial communities from Yellowstone National Park, USA - YNP Bryant NP 2012 (SPAdes)... ...
CATCGAGCAACTCGCGCGCGCCCGGCATCAGCGCGATGTTGCGCGCGTCGCTAATCACTTGTTCGTAGAGACGCGTGTGTGTGCGCGTCAATTCTTCGACCGACGCCGGCAGCGCGAATCGCGCGCGCAGGTATTCCCAGTTTTCGCGCTGCGAGATGCCGACAAACGCGCGCCCAAATTCTTCGTCCGAAATTTCGTACGGCACGCCATAGCGCGCCAGAAGCGCGTTGAACACGCGCCGATGTAACGGCTCGGTGTCCACCAGCAGTCCGTCTAAATCAAAGACGATGGCTTGAGTGCGCATGGTATTGTTCCAACCAGGTTTTCTCGCGCGCTGCCCACGCGAGTTGGAGGAGGTTGATGAGATAGTGCGCCAGAAACGGCGCGAGCAAACTCTGGGTTGCTAGAAACAGGAACGAGAGGATGACGCCGAGCGCGGCAGCAACAGCAATACCGAGCGCGCCCTGCGGCAAGTGCATCGCGCCGAAAAAGAGCGACCAGACCAGCGCCAGCACCAGCGGTGGCGCGAGTGTGCCAAAGCCGCCGAGCAAGAGCGAACGAAAGAGTAATTCTTCGAGGAAGACAGCGGGAACGAGCGCAAGCGGCACCAGTGCCCACTCGCGCGCGTTGCGCGGCAAAATGTTCAGCACCACCAGCGGCGAGTACACCGATGTGCCAAAGCGCGCGATTGCCCAGTGCGTCAGCGGTGGTACGATGAGCGCGCAGCCCACGCCAACAAAAAATCCCGCAAGCACATCGCGCGCGAGATTCACTGATTGCCACCCCAGTTGCGCGAACGATTGTCCGCTCTGCATGCCCAGCCAGAAGCATGCGCCAATCAAAGCGAGGCGCAGGAGGTTTTCAGCGGGGAGCAAGAGGAGGTTGAAGGGGGGAGTGAATTCGCGCAACACGCGCGCGGTGTGCCACGTCCCCCACGCCAGAAACGCAAGCAAGAGCAAAGTGCCGAGAACGAAAATTGTTGTATCATTGGATTGTTGCATTGTTGGATTGTTGTATCGTTGAATCGTTGCATTGTTGCATCGTTGGATTGTTGAATCGTTGCATCGTTGAATTGTTGCATCGTTGGATTGTTGTATCGTTCCAACGAATCAACGAACTAGACGAACCAACGAACTAACGAATCAACAATGAAACGAACTAACGAACCAACGAACTAACGACTGTGAATTGAAACGCCGTTGGCTCGGTGGTGGTGGGCGCGTGCGCAGTGACAACGAGTGTGGCGCGCACGATGTTCTTGCCGAAGCCGTTGATGGTGTAACTGCCGCGATTTTGCGCGTCGAGGGGAATCCGCACAATGCGCGTGGTGCTTCCCGATTCGATGAGTTGCACGATGAACTTTTGCGGCAGCACATTGTCCACGCGCACAAAGCCTGCGGCTTGCCAGCCTCCCTCGCCGTTTTCGATGTCGTCGTGGTAGCCGATTTCTGGAATCGTGATGTCGTCAATTGCCCAGCCTGGCGCGTTGTACGCGTCATCGGTGATGTACTCAAAGCGTAGCAGAATCTTTTTGCCGGCGTACGGCGACAAATCCATTTGCTCTTCAATCCACTGCGCGGGCGCCGTCTTTTCCTTCGTCCCTGAACGTCCTGTGAACGCGTGACCGTAACTCGCGCCGTTCGGATTTTCGATTGTGGTTGTCTTGCCCGGCAAAATGTCCCACGTTTTGCCGCCATCAGTGGACACTTCGACGTAGGCGTAATCGTAATTCTTTTCGATATCGTGCCACGTCCAGAATTGCAGGGTCGCCTTGTTCACGCGTGTCAAATCGAACGCGCGCGTGAGCGTGGTGTTTGCCATATCCGCGCGATTCGAGTACCACATCCACTTGCCACTGTGCGCATCTGCTGCGATGAGTTGCGCCGTCGTTGTGCCGGTAAAGTGAATCGTCACATCGCCCACATCAGGCAGCAGAGCGAAATAACTGGCGCTGTATTGATGGAGCGAAACATCGCGGGTGATGGGATACTGGTTGAGGTTGCCCAGGCGTGTCACGCGAAATTTCGGCTCGCTGGCATAGGCATAGCGTCCGTTTTCGATTTGAGGATCGTTCAGGATGTTGGTGATTGCCCAATCGGCAAAGAGATCGTCAAAGTGCAAATCCTTCGCGCGCTGGTTGAGGGCATGCTGAATGCCGGGAATCCCTTCGCGCGGAGCGTGTAAAATGTCGCGAATCGTCTCCGCGCCAAAACGTTGCGCCAGATAGTTGAAAAAGAGATACGACGCGACATAGTGCGCCATCGTATCATTGGGATTATCGCTCCACGTGTTCAGTTGTGTGTCGGGTTGGCGCGCGAAAAACTGCAAGCCCAGCACTGTAAAGCCATTGAGTTTGATGGCAAGGTCTGCCAGCCCTTCTTCCATCCAGCCGGTCTTGTTTTGCGCGACGTGTTGACTGATGAGGTGCACAAACTCGTGTGCCAGGTCGCCGTTGTATTCGTCACTATTCGGTTTGACGGCATCAAGGTTTATATAAATCAAATTACGTTCGTTGCTGTACTCGGCGAGCGCGCGCGGATGCGTGTCCACACTGCTGACATAGCCGGCGGCTTCTTCAAAGCGGGTGTTGAGGATGTGCACGCGCGTATCGCCATCCAGACCTGCGCCCGGCGCGCCAAAATATTTTACATTCGTTGGATAGATGCGTTGCTCGAAAAAATCAGCGGCTTTTTTGAGCGCGCTGGCATCGAACGACAAACCCTCTTCGACCCAGAAGTACGCGTGCGGCGTTATCACGTGCAAAGTTGCGCTGGCGGTGCGATACTCGCCTGTCGAAGCGTTTTTGATGACGAAAAAAGTCTCACTTGCGCCGATGTTGTACGTGCGCGGCGTGCGTGAGGGGAGCGGCGTTTGGGCAAAATTCTTGCGCAGGCGCGGCACGATTTGGTACAAATCGCGTCGCGGAATTTGCGCGCGTTGCAGTGCGTCGGCGGTAGCGGTGGAGGCAGGAGATGTCGAAAGTGTCGCCGGCGCGGGTACACTCGTTGCGTCAAGTTCCAGTGGCGCCTGGGCACTCTGCGCGTACCATACCAGACCGCCAATGCCTGCCACGACCGTGCACAGGCAGACCAGCAAGAGGGCGATGATCGCCCAGAGTATGTTGCGTCTCATTGGTTATCCTGTTGTGCGAAATCTTTTGCCGATAAGCGGCAAGCGTTTGAGCGCGGCGCGCACCACCATCTTTGCCGCGCGCGCCGCGTAGATGCGTTCGTGCACCGTTTCGCGGATGACCCAGCGTTCCGAACCATCGGCGCGGAAACCGTGTTCGATGCCGGCGGGAACGTACAGAATCGTGCCCGGCACGCCGGGCATTTCGCGTCCGTCAATCAGAATCGTTCCTTCGCCTTCGAGTACGTCGAACACTTCGTCAAAGTGGTCGTTGCGGTGGTAACGAACCACCTGACCGCGCGTAAAGCAGAGCAATCGTCCGTAGAACGCTTCACGTTCGAAGAGATGAATGTTGGTGAGTTCGGTATCCGAGAATTTTTTAATCGTGTTGACGTTTGCTGTGAAAAAGCGCATTCTACCTCCGTCCATCGCAAAATAGGCATGCCCCCTCGTCCTCTTCCCAGGGCATGTGCCAAGTCAGGCACGGGCGGTTGAAACCGCTGCAATAACTACCCGAAGCCGCCCTGTGGCGGCTAGCCTTCAGTCTGCAGAGGCAAGTTGGGGCGAATCGTAACTACTTACCTTGTCATTGCGAGGAGGCGTTTTGTGCCGACGAAGCAATCTCCACACAGCGAAGTTGGGGATTGCTTCGCAAAAAACGCTTGCAATGACATGATGGCTGAGTAGATACGGCGAATCATTACGTGGCCTGGCGCGTACGTTCGTACTCGGCGCGCTCGCGCATTTGCGCGCGCAAAACTTTGATGTCGTATGGCACCAGGTACGCGGTAAACGCGAGAAAGACCGCGCCAATCAACCAGGCAGTTACACAGATAATCAGAATGGCATCGTGGAGTGAGGCGCGCACCGCAATCAATCCGGCGAGGAGCGGCGCCAGTGCCGCGCCGCTACCCTCGATGAAATATTGCACTGCCAGCGCCGTGCTACGAATTTCGGGAAGCGTGATATCGTACACAGTCGCCACCACATTCGCAGCGGCAAAGGGAATGAACAAGGCGGTCAGCAAGAGCATCACGAAGAAGAGCGATTGGTTTTCAATGGGCACGCTCATCGTCAGCGCGAGCATAATCGCCCCGGCGAGCACACCCACCATTGCGACGAGCACGCGCCCGCGCGGGGTGCGCTGGAACGCGAAATCGCCCAGCGTGCCGCCAATCAGATGACCCGAAGCCAGCACCAGAATCGCCGGCGCCATCGTCATAAACACCGCATCGGGCGCATACTTGCGTTCGGTTTCCAGATAGCGAAAGAACCAATAGGTGATGACGTTCCAGGGGAACACGCCAACAAAGCCCTGGGCGAATAGAAAGAGCAGACTGCGTTTGCGAAAGAGACCCAGCGCGATCTTTTTGTCGAAACGATACACGCCGATTTGTTCGAGGTGCGCCAGTTCAGGTTCGCCTTTGCCGCGCGGCATCTCGCGCACCGCGAAGAAAATCACCACTGCCAGCGCAATGCCGAGGCTACCCGTCACGTAGAAAATGTTGCGCCACCCCAGCGCACTGACGAACAGGGTCGCGATTAGCAAGCCCAGCATATAGCCCAGCGGCTGGGCAATCTGTAACAGTCCGTAAATCTTGCCGCGCAGGTGCGGACCGAAATAATCGGAAATCAAACTGTACAAGCCAGGGTAACTCGAATCGTCAATGCCGGTCGAGGCGCGGGTGACGAGAAAGGCAGGGTAGGAGGGCGCGAGCGCGCTGAGCCATGTCGTCGAACCCCAGATGAACGATGCCAGCGCCAGCAATTTGGCGCGTCCAAAGCGATCATACAGATACCCCCACAGGGGATAGAAGACAGAACCGACAAGAAGCGCGCCGGTAAAGACCGCGCCCATTTGCGCTTCGTCAATGCCGAATGTCTGCATAATCGGCGTGGTGAGCGGACCGATGAGCAGTTTGTCCGCCTGGTGGAGCAACATGAACAGGAAGAAAACGATCACAACGAGCCAGCGATAGGTAGAAGTTTTCATCGTTTGCTCTCCTCACGCAATACCCTCAGGGCAAGTGCACCTGCGTTCGTCCGTACTTGTGCATCAGCGCGACGGTTTCTTCGATGGGCAAGCCTGGTACCACGTGATCGTCACGCCCCACCATCGTATCGGCTTTGAAGAGTGAGTTGAGGACGGCTTCTTCGGTCGCTTCGACCACCGCCCAGAACATATAGTTGATAAGATCGCCTTGCTCGATGATTTGCTCCGCTGTGTAGGTGAGTGCATCGGCAAAATGTTTTTTGCGCCGTGTGGTGCTGAACGCGATGACAAAATCGCCGCTGGTGTTGCCGGTGTGCGAGCCGGTGCGCGCCAGCCCGTTCTGCACGCGCATTGCCAGACGCGTCAGGATGCGCGTGGAACACGGCGCATCGGTGGCAAGGACAACGATGACCGAGCCGCCATCGGTCACGCGCCCGCTCTTTGTCATTGCGAGGAGCGGTTTTTGCGACGAAGCAATCTCCACAGATTGGGTTGGAGATTGCTTCGCCGCTTCGCGGCTCGCAATGACAGAGGGGGGATTGACTATTTTGCGTCGCACCGGTTTGTAATGCTCCAACTCACGTCCAATCGGCACGCCATCAATCATCAATTGTGGACGCCAGCCAAAATTCGTTTGCACGAGAACGCCGATGGTATAGCCACCAAGTTTGTCCGGCAACTTGCGCGAGGCAGTACCGATGCCACCTTTGAAATCGTAGCAAATCATTCCGGTACCGCCACCGACCGCGCCTTCCTCGACGGGACCGCCCTTTGCCGAATCAATCGCCAGAAAGACGTGTTCACGATTGACGTGCCGCCCGCGAATGTCGTTGAGGTACATATCGTTCGTTTCGGCGACGCAAGGACTGATGCCCCACGTTTCGATGCCCATCGCCTTGTTGCGATCGAGTGACCAATCAATCACCGCATCAGCGACGCGCGCGACGTTGAGCGAGTTGGTGAGCATAATCGGTCCCTCGATGAATCCCATCTCGTGCACTTGCTCCGAGTTGGTCACTTCGCCAAAGCCGTTGATGCGCAGCACCGCGCCGGTCACTTTTTCCAGAAACAAATCGCCGCCGTGCGGCAGAATCGCCGTCACGCCGGTGCGAATGGGACCCTTGCCCGGCACCAGTTTGCCCGAACCTTCGATGAGAGTGACGTGTCCGACGCGGACGCCGGCAACATCCGTGATGGCGTTGTAGCGTCCGGTTTTGATGCGTCCGATTTTGATACCCAAATCGCGTGCGCGTGGTCGTTTAGTCATACATCCTCGATTCTCAGTTGAACGATTTTGCCATCAGCGTCACGTCCATCGTCTTCCAGCCGCGCTGACGATAGAATTCCACCACCTGTTCGTTGCCGCGTTTGACGAGCAGGTAGGCGCGCAAACATCCTTTGGCGCGCAAACGGCGTTCCACTTCGTTCATCAGCATTGTGCCGATGCCGCGCTCACGATACGCGCGCGCGACGGCGAGGTGATAGATTAGCCCGCGCCGTCCGTCGTACCCGCCAATGACTGTGCCGATGATTTTGCCATCGTCCTCGGCGACGAGAAACAAATCGGGATCGCGCTGCAACTTTTTCGCGATTTCGTCGCGCGTATCGGAACGACCGATGCCGAGACCCTCGCCGGCATTTTGCCACAGCGCGAGCACGGTGTCGTAATCCTCCAGCGTAAATTCGCGCAGGCGAATCATCCCATCACCTAATCACCGAATCACCTAATCACCCAATCACCAAACTACCAACGCCATATTGTCGAAATACGCGGAGACGCGCCGAAAATCTTGCCACGCGACAAATCGCACGGTCGCGTCGTACGGATCGTGGTACGTGACACCGCGCTCGTTTGCGCCAACGATGACGCTGGTATGCTCGTACGGCACCAGTTTCACCGATGCGCCATCGGACAATTTGACGACGACCGGTTTTTGGTACGAATCGCGCCAGGTGTGCCACCAGATCACCGCGCGACCAGCGCGCAAGTTTTCCAGCACCGCCTCCTTGAACTCGTCGAAACTTGATCCATACAACACCTGCGATGTGACACCAAGCGCGCACAAGCCCTTTTGCAGACCTTGCGCGTACACGCCGTAATCCGTCAGCCCGCCATAGTACGGCGCGTTCGTGCGCCCGCGAATTCCCTCGAAGGGATTTTCGCTGCGCGGCATCACGGCAACGAGTTGCGCTTCGGTGATGGCGCCGCGCGTTGCCATTGCTGCCGATGCTTCTTCGCACGTCAGCGTTTGCTGTTGCCGATACAAGGGGATATTTGTCAAGCGAAGCGTGAAGGTAGGAGGACTTGCGGTAGAAGCAGTGCCCGATGTGCCCGGAATGACCAGACGCTGCCCCGCGTAGATCATCCACTCGTTGGGCAAGTTGTTGGCATACGCGATGGCGTACGCGGTGGTGTTGTAGCGCAGGGCAATGCGGAGGAGCGATTCACCGGGCTGGACGATGTGGGTCAGGTGGTTGGAGGAGGTCGCCGTAGAGTTGGCGCGCGCTGGAATTTTGAGTGACCAGCCGACGTAAAGCAGACCATTCGCAGGCAGGTTGTTGGCAGCCGCGAGTGCGTCAACGGTGGTACCAAAGCGCGCGGCAATCGAAAACAGCGTATCGCCAGCGCGAACGGTGTAATAGCCGCCGGGTGTGGTCAACGTTGCCACATTGTTTGCACTCGTGGGGATGATGAGACGTGTGCCAGCATACACCCAACTGTTGACGGGGATGTGATTAGCATCGGCGATTGCCTGTGGTGTCACGCCGTATGCGCGCGCAATGCTGTACAGCGTCTCACCCCAGGCAACCGTGTGCAGCGTGGGAGAATCTGCAACAAGCGCGCTGGCACACGTCAAGAACATTCCCAGCGCACCCCAGAGCGAACGGCGCAAACTCAATTCTCACCCTCAGGGTTGGTTTGATCGGCGGGACGCGCTATGCCTTCGCGCGCGCGTCGCGTCTCTTCAAGCGCGCGCTCCAATTGCTCGCGCCATTCCTGTGCGCGCGATTTTGGTGCGAGGGAGGCAGGTGGTGCCGGCGTGATTGCCGTTTCTTGCCCTTCGTCTTTCGTCGTTCGTCCTTCGTCCTCCGCCGTTTGTCCTTCTTCCTTCGTCGTTTGTCCTGTGTCTTCCGTCGCGCTCACCTGCTCAAACCAGGTAGGTGGTTCTTCACGCGCTTCGGGCGCGGCAGGTGTTTCGACTTCTATCGCAGGCAGAGGAGTCTCTTCCTCGATGATGAGGGGCTGGGCAATTTCTTCGGTCGCGAGTGCCTCTGGAGGTGCCTGTTCTTCGCTGGCTGCTGGAATGTGCTCGGGTTCTTCCGGAATTTCTTCTTCGGCAATGGCTTGACTTTCGATGAGTGTGCGCCAGGGTCCGTGAATGCCATCGTCGGTCACGCCATAGTACACCAAAATCTGCTCCCCGACGCGCTGGGCAAGGTCGTAGCGTACCTTGCCGGCGCGTTTGTAGGTTTTGATGAGCGCGATATTGTCCACCCATTGGAGTTGCTGGGGATCGAGCGGATGTTTTTCGCGTTCGGCGATGGCATATTGCCACAAACGTCGCGCGCTTTTTAGCGTCACGTTCTGGACGATGCGCCGATTGCGCAGGTCACGCACCGAGTAGTACCAAACCCCCTTGCGTTGTTCTGCGGCGACGATTTCCACGCCGGTACGCGGTGGTTCAACTGCGGACGCTGGTGCCGGCGTCTCGACTTTTGCTTCGGGTGCTGTTTCGACGGCAAGTGGTGGCGGCTCGATGATACCCTGTGCTGCCAGTTCGATGGCGAGCGCGTCGCGCACGAGTTGCAGAATTTCGTCGCGCACTGCCAAGCCTGTTTCGTTCTCCGAGCGAATGTAGATGTAACTTTCGTCGAGGACGTACGGCACTTGACTGCCGCGCGGCACAATGACCTGCAACACGTTCTTGCCCTGACTCTTGAGCACTTCGATTTGCACTTCGAGGGGCGGCAGAATGTTTTTGGCGATCGCGGCGCGCAACTCGGCGATGGCTTGCTCGGGACGTTCAACGCCCACGACCGGTTTGCGGACATCCGCACTCGCGCCGATGTAGATGGTGCCGCCGTTGGTGTTTGCCAGCGCGACCACGTCCTCCAGAATGCGCCGCGCCACACCACGCTTTTCGTGCAAGCGTTCGTGAAATGCCTGAATGAGAGTTTCGCCGTGTTCGCGCGCTTCGCGCAATGGATCGAACGGTTCAGCGGCGGGGCGGTAGGGACGCGTGCGCGCAAAATCGTTCCCCAGAAACACGGCTTTGATGGCGTCGAACGAGAGTTCATCGAGCAGAATTTCGGTCACGCGATCGCCCACGCCAAGTTCGTTTTTGAAACGCGGATCGAAATCGAGGCGATGGGCATCGCTTGCCTGAATGCAGTGCATTCGACGCGGATATTCGGGTTTGGTGCCGCTGAAAAAGAGTGCGGTGCGTCGCCGCGATTTGGAATCGAGATCGGTGACTTCGAGGGCGTGCAGGTTGGGGTCCTGGGTGTACGCGATGCGCGTCTGTCCACCAAAATCAATGCCGGGCATTGCTACGCCGTGCGATGAGTTGGCATGGGCGGCAATCACCAGCGCGCCCGCTTCGTTGAGCACACGATACGCGGTCAACACATCGCTTGTCGCGCCCACTTCGCTGCTGCCTGCATCGAGTTTGTCGGGAGGGATGCGCAACAACAGGAGCAGATGTTCCAGTTCGCGTACGGTGGTCTCGGGTGGAAAGATCGCGAGGATGTGAAAGCCGAGTGTGGCAGTAAATTCAAAACCCGGCAAAAGGAGAATTTTCTCGCGCAGCCGCCGATACTCGGCAAGGCGCGCGCGTTCATCGTCGCGCAAACGTTCCAACCGCTCGAGCATTTCGAGCGATTCGATTTCTGCTAACAGTCGCGCATAACCAGCAACCGTGTTATGATCCGTAAATGCGATGACATCAAGATTTTTCTCGTCAGCTTTTTTGAGCACGTCGAGAAACGTGACGTTCGGTTGTTTGTAATCAGCTGACGCCGGGGTATGCAAATGCAAATCCATGCGATACCACTGGCGTTGCGTGGTCTTTTTTCGATGAGCCATACGATTCCTTTAGCGAATGGCAGATGGCGTATGGTGTATAGCATATGGCGTATGGCTGCTATAAGCCATCTGCCATACGCCATAAGCCATACGCTTAGTTCTTACCATCAATGATTCTTCGGTGCGAATGAGGACAAGGGCGCGCTGACGCGACGTGTGAATGTGAATGCACGCGCCGCGCGCGCGTCAAGCCTGGACATGTAACTACTCGGGCAGTCATTGCGAGCGCAGTTCGCGAAGCAATCCCCGATCAGCACATTGGAGATTGCTTCGCCGCTGCGCGGCTCGCAATGACAGGTGGGCTAAGTAGTTACCTGGACACAAATGATTCAGTTGCGTTTTTTCGCCGCGCGCGTCTGTTTGTCTCTGGTTGCGGCTTTGGCTTCCTCTTTTTCCTCTTTCTCCGGCGTGTCGCCATTGCCGCTGATCGGTTGGACGGGCGTGGGCATCAATGCCGCGTTAAAGACTTCGGTGACATTGTCCACGAGGACAAACGTCAATTCTTTCCGCACATCTTCGGGCAAGTCATCTAGGTCTTTTTCGTTGCGGCGCGGCAAGATGATGGTCTTTAGACCCGCGCGATGCGCAGCGAGGACTTTTTCCTTGATGCCACCAACCGGCAAGACCCGCCCGCGCAACGTGATTTCGCCGGTCATTGCCACATCACTGCGCACCAGACGATTCGTCACCAGCGACGCGAGCGCGGTCGCCATCGTCACGCCGGCGCTGGGACCATCCTTGGGGGTGGCGCCTTCGGGCACGTGCAGGTGAATGTCGCTTTTTTCGAACAATTTGGGATCAATGCCCAGTTCTCTGGCTTTGGAACGCACGTAGGAGAGCGCGGCTTGCGCCGATTCTTTCATCACATCGCCCAATTGTCCCGTGACGATAAAGCCTTTCGAGCCGGGCATCCGCGTCGCCTCGATGAACACAATGTCGCCGCCCACAGGCGTCCACACCAGACCTGTCGAAACGCCGGGGATGGAGGTGCGTTCCGCAACCTCGGCATAGAACCTGGGTTTGCCCAGAAATTCGCTCACGCGATCGCGCGAGACGGTGATTGGCGTTGGTTTGCCTTCGGCGATGTGGGTGGCGACTTTGCGGCAAATGCGTCCGATTTCGCGCTCCAGGTTGCGCACGCCGGCTTCGCGCGTGTAATCGCGCGTGATGAGCCGAATGGCATCATCCTCAAAGACGATTTCTTCTGGACGCAGACCGTTCTCTTTGACCTGACGCGGGATGAGATAGTTTTTGGCGATGTGCAACTTTTCCTCTTCGGTGTATCCCGAAAGCGTCAGAATCTCCATTCGGTCCCGCAGCGCGGGTTGAATCGGTTCGAGGTGATTGGCGGTGCAGATGAAAATCACCTGCGACAAATCAAAGTCCACGTCCAGATAGTGATCGCGGAACGTTTTGTTTTGCGCGGGGTCGAGCACTTCGAGCAGTGCCGACGAAGGATCGCCGCGAAAATCGGCACCGATCTTGTCCACTTCATCCAGCATCATCACCGGGTTGCGCGATTCGGCGCGGCGCAGCGATTGGATGATGCGCCCGGGCAACGCGCCGATGTACGTGCGCCGATGCCCGCGAATCTCCGCCTCATCGTGCATTCCACCCAGCGACATGCGGATGAATTTGCGACCCAGCGCGCGCGCGATGGATTGCCCCAGCGATGTTTTGCCCACGCCGGGCGGTCCGACAAAGCAGAGAATCGAACCTTTGTAGGTTTTGGCTTCTTCATCGCCGCCGCGCTCGAGGCGTAGTTTGCGCACCGCCAGGTACTCCAGGATGCGTTCCTTCACATCCTTGAGGTCATAGTGGTCTTCATCGAGGATTTGACGCGCGCGGGCAATGTCGAGATTGTCTTCGGTCGTCTTTGACCAGGGGAGTTCCACCAGCCAATCGAGGTACGTTTTGATGACGTGGTACTCGGCGGCGGCAGGTGGCATCGTTTTCATCCGATTCAGTTCGCGCCGCGCTTCTTTTTCCGCCTCGGGCGTCATTTGCGCTTCGGCGATCTTTTTCTCGTACTCTTTGATTTCAAGACTCTGCTCGTCCTCTTCGCCCAGTTCCTTTTTGATTTGCTTGAGTTGTTCGCGCAGGATGTACTCGCGCTGGGTCTTTTCCAGTTCACCCTGCGCCTGCGATTGAATCTTGCGCCCCAGTTCGAGGACTTCGATTTCCTTGGTAATCAGCGCGTTGAGTTTGATGAGTTTGTCTGCTACCTTGTCAATTTCGAGGATTTCTTGCGCGTCCTTCAGTTCCATCCGAATCGTCGTGGCGAGCATATAGACCAGTTGCCGCGCGTCCTCCGCGTTCAACGCGGCGACCAGCAACTCTTCAGGCAAGTAGGATGCCAGCGAGACGAGTCGGCGGAACAGGTCAATCGTGTTGCGCACTAGCGCTTCTTCCTGCAAACTCTTTTCGAGCACGTCGGGACGCGTCCGCACCCGGGCGCGCAAGTACGGTTGCGTCGCGGTGAATTCCTCGATCTGGATGCGTTCGATTCCCTGCACAATCAAACGAATGGTATTGTCCGGCGCGCGCAAGAGGCGCAAAATCGTCGCCGCGGTGCCGACCGTGTACACGTCGTTGGGGCCTGCCTCCTCGATCTTTTCGTCTTTCATCGTCACCAGCGCGACCATTCGATTGGCGGTGCGCACCGTGTCATCCACGAGTTCGATGGAACGCGGCTGTCCCACGCTCAGCGGAATCACCGTGAGCGGGTAAACGACGGTGCCGCGCAGCGGCAAGACCGGCAATTCGGAGGGTATCGGTGGGTTCTGTGGTGATTCTTTTGTTTTTTCTGGCGATTCGGTGATGGGTTCATCCATTGGCATAATCAACTCCAGCCACAAATGGCTCAATCAGATGGGTGTACCCGTACGGGGACACGGTGTTCTTGTCTGGCTTTGGGTATGGTCACATAGAGCATCCCATTCGTGTATCTGGCTTCAATGCGATCGGTGCGGAAACTTCCACTCAAATAAACTTGACTGAGGAACTCGCCATAGTGAATTTCCAGACGATGGTAACTCGATTTGACATCCATATCCTGGCGTGTACCGCTAATCGTCAGAATACGATCAGCATGAGTGATGTGAATGTCGTCTGGATTCATTCCAGCGATTTCGACTTTGACGATGATGGCTTCATCGGTCTCATACACGTCAGTCGGTGGATGCCATACGCGTGGACGGGTACGGCGCTCGGACGGAAAGAACAGATGGAACATTCGATCCATCTGTCGTTCCAGTTGCTCAAGGTCGTCCGCCTCGAGCATCTCCTGGGTCACTACCATGACAGCCTCCCAAAGATTGCAAAAATCAGGTCATCTCAATCACAATGACAATCGTATTTTAGCACATTTGGTCAAATCGCTCAAGTGGCAAAAAGAAACCACCTCCTCTTGCATTCTGCGCCTCTTTGCAGTATAGTATGGATGTGAGAGGCAAAAGCCGGGATTTGCCCTGAGAATATCTGGATTGAACCGAATCCTGCCCTGTGATTCGGTTCGAGAGGAGGAAACACATGCTAGTACGCGAGACGATGACCCCTGATCCTATCGTCGTGCATCCCGATACTTCGTTCGGTGATGCAATGGAGTTGCTGCGCACCAAAAAGATTCGGCGTTTGCCGGTGGTAGATGACAAGGGCGTGCTGGTAGGAATCGTAGTCGAGAAAGATTTGCTCAAAGCCGCGCCCTCGCCGGCAACGACGTTGAGCGTGTACGAAATTCCGTATCTCCTGTCCAAACTCAAGATCAAGGACATTATGACCAAGCGCGTCATCACCGTCGAAGAGGATTGGCCCCTCGAAGAAGCCGCGCGCGTGATGGTGGAACACAAAATCGGTTGCCTGCCGGTGGTACGCGGCAACAAGGTGATCGGCATCATCACCGAAACGGACATTTTCCGCGCGATGACGCTGGCACTGGGTGGCGAACCCCAGTCCCTGCGCGTGATGGTGCAAGTGCCAGACCAAAAAGGTGAACTGGCGAAATTATCGAACCAGGTCGCGCAAATGGGCGGCGACATTCGCAGTCTGGTGACATTGGTGGGCAAGGAATCCAAGCAAGGTGAAATCACGATGAAAGTGCTAGGCGTCAAGCGCGATGAACTGGTGCCAGCGCTCGAAAAAGTTGGCATCAAAGTTGTGGATGTGCGCGAGGCAGGCACGCGCTATGAACCCAGGCTGATTTCGTCGCATTAGCCTATCCCAGGACCCGAGGAGTTGGGCAAACTCTTCGGGTCTTTTGCTTTGCGCGCAAGGCGTGGTATAATGTGCGGCGATGGATCAATCGAGAATTCGTAACCTGTGCATCATCGCGCATATTGATCACGGCAAGTCCACGCTCACGGATCGCTTGCTCGAAGCCACCGGCACCATCGAACCGCGCGAGATGGTCGAGCAGGTGATGGATCAGATGGATCTGGAGCGCGAAAAAGGCATCACGATCAAGGCGAAAGCGGTGCGGATGCTCTATCGCGCGCGCGATGGCAATGAGTACGAACTGAACCTGATTGACACGCCCGGTCACGTAGATTTTACGTACGAAGTGTCGCGCGCGCTCGCCGCGTGTGAGGGCGCGATTCTCGTCGTGGATGCGACGCAGGGCATTGAGGCGCAAACGCTGGCGAATCTCTATCTCGCGCTCGATCATAATCTCGCGATTTTGCCGGTCGTCAACAAAATTGATTTGCCCTCGGCGCGTCCCGACGAAGTGGCGCGTGACATTGAAAAGTTGTTGAATGTGCCGAACGATCAAATTCTCCGCGCCTCGGCGAAACTGGGCATTGGAACAACCGAGATTCTCGAAGCGATTGTCGCGCGCATTCCTCCTCCAGCCGGCGATGTGACGTTGCCGCTGCGCGCGCTCATCTTCGATTCCAAGTACGACGCCTACAAAGGTGTCGTCGCCTATGTGCGCGTGGTGGACGGTGAGTTACGCAAGGAAGAGAAACTCCGTTTGATGTCATCGGGTCTGGAGGTGGACGCGCTCGAAGTCGGCGTGTTTCGTCCCCGGATGGTTGCCGGCGAATCGCTACGCGCGGGTGAGGTGGGCTATGTGGCAACGGGGTTAAAGAACGTGCGCGACATTCGCGTCGGCGACACGATTACGCACAGTCATCGTCCCGCGGCGACGGCGTTGCCCGGCTATCGTCCTGCCAAACCGATGGTGTTCGCGGGTTTCTATCCCGTTGAACCGAACGATTATCTGCTCTTGCGCGACGCGCTCGACAAGTTGAAATTGAACGATGCCGCGTTGACGTACGAACCCGAAACATCGGCGGCGCTGGGGTTTGGGTTTCGCTGTGGCTTTTTGGGTTTGTTGCATCTGGACATTGTGCAGGAGCGTTTAGAGCGCGAGTACGGTTTGAATCTCATCGCCACCGCGCCGAGCGTCGAGTATCGAGTTTTGAAGCGCGATGGGAGTGTCATCACCGTAGACAATCCTGCCGAAATGCCGGGGGGCGAAGAGATTGAGGAAATCGAAGAACCCTGGATGCACATTCAAATTTTCACGCCCAAAGAGTACATCGGTCCGATTATGGATTTGGTTGTGCAACGTCGCGGTACATTCGACAAGATGGAATATCTGGACGAGCAGCGCGTGCTGCTAACGTATTTCATTCCGCTTTCGGAACTTATCATTGACTTTTACGATCAACTCAAATCGCGCACACGCGGTTACGCCTCACTCGATTACACGTTTGCCGATTATCGCGCGAGCGACCTGGTCAAGATGACGATTCTCGTCAACGATGAAGTGGTGGACGCGCTTTCGATGATCGTCCACAAAGATTACGCGTATCCGCGCGGTGCAGCGTTGTGCAAGAAACTCAAAGAGGTGATTCCCCAGCAACTTTTCCCCGTGCCGATTCAAGCCGCCATTGGTGGGCGCATCATTGCGCGCGAGACGATTCGCGCGCTTCGCAAAGACGTGCTGGCAAAATGCTATGGCGGCGATGTGACGCGCAAACGCAAGTTGCTCGAAAAGCAAAAAGCGGGCAAGAAACGGATGAAACGTCTGGGTACCGTCGAGATTCCGCAAGAAGCGTTTATGGCGGTACTCAAGTTGGGGGAATAGCGCTTGGAAAAACAAGAGCGATTCGAAATTCTAGAGCGAGCCGTTGAAGCATTGCGCACGGCGCTCGGCGAACATCTTATCGCCGTGGTGCTCTTTGGTTCGCGCGCGCGCGGCGATGCCAGTCCGGAGAGTGATTGGGATTTGCTGGTCATCGCGGAAGAGTTGCCCGAGCGGTATATGGAACGGCATTTGTTTTTGCGCCAGCGGTTACCGCTTGAGCTAGCAGATATCTCCCTGCTTGCCAAGACACCACAGGAATTTAAAGCGTCCTTGCCTCCGCTTTATCTGGATATTGCGCTCGATGGCAAAATCCTGTATGACCCCCACGGGTTTATGGCGGCTAGGCTGAACTATCTCCGGGGGCTGATTGAACGTGCTGGCTTGCAGCGTGAACATACAGCAGCAGGCGATGTCTGGCGCTGGCGTCAGCAGCCGATGGAAGAGTGGGAACTAGTGTGGGCAGAGGAGGAAACAGCCTGGTGAAAAGGACTCGTGAAGTTGAATACCGCGTTCATCTGGCAGAGGGCTTTATGTTGGAAGCGCGCGAAGATATAGCGGATAAACGCTGGCGAGCGTGCGTGGATCACAGTCAGTTGGCTGTCGAAAACGCCGCCAAAGCAGCACTGGCACTCGTAGGGCCGGTAGGACGTACACACAATCCTGCGGCATTACTCGTTACGGCATTGATGGAGAATCGTTTTCCACCCAACCTGCGGGAGCACATTCAGCAACTTGCCCAGTATGCTACCGAACTCGGTCCCGATATTCACATCAAGAGTGATTACGGTGACGAAAATCAATGGCAAACACCGTGGCAACTTTTTGGACAAGCCGATGCTGAACGCGCACTCGATTATGCTGAAAAAGCCGTGCTGTTAGCAAAACAATTGCTGCAAGCAGTGGAGTGATGAAACCCATCCCAACTTCTATGACCTTCCATCGTTATCCAGGAGAACTGTGACCTACAAAACCCTCCGCATCGAAAAAACCGACGGAATCACTACGCTCTATCTGAATCGTCCGAGTCAACGCAACGCGCTCAACAGTGAGATGATAGACGAACTGCGCGCGCTCATCGAAGAACTGCGCGGCGACGAATCCACGCGCGCGATCATCGTCACGGGCGCGGGCAAGGCGTTTTCGGTAGGCGCGGACGTGGAGATGCTCAAACGTATCGGCGAAGTGTCCACACCCGACGCGACGCGCGCGGAAATCGTCAAGTGGCGCGAAACCTTCGATGCGTTTGAGCAATTGCCGCAAATCACGATTGCCGCCATCAACGGGCTGGCGTACGGCGGTGGCGTAGTGCTCGCGCTCACGTGCGATTTTCGCCTCGCCTCCACGCGCGCCATCTTTGGTTTGCCCGAAATCAAACTGGGGATGGTGCTGGCGCTGGGTGGCACACAACGCCTCACGCGACTCATCGGCGTTAGTGCAGCCAAGGAATTGATTTTGCGCGGGCGCAACGTCACCGCGTACGATGCGCAACGGATGGGCTTGGTGCATCGCCTTGCCGAGCCGAACGAGTTGCTGAGTCTGGCGCGCGGCTGGGCGGAACGCGCGCTGGGCTACTCGCCGCGCGCGCTTGCACTCGCCAAAGACCTCATCAATCGCTCCTTCGAGCGCGACGCGCGCGCTTCGGCAGACGCGGAGACAGACGCGCAAGTCGAGTTGCTCCACGCGCCTGATTTTCTGGCGCGGCTCAAGGCGGTGAAGGAAAATGGGGAAATCTAATTTTTGATTTTCGATTTATGATTTGCTTCTTTGCTGGATTGACGACGAATAATCGAAAATCAAAAATCGGCAATCGAAAATCGTGAAGCGCGTCCATCTTGAGTACGTCATCCTGTCAGTGCTCCTGTTCGTCGCCGCGTGCTTTCGTTTCTACGGACTCGCGTGGGACGGCGGTTATCTCTTTCATCCGGACGAACGAAAAATTTTGCTGGTCGCTTCTGAATTGCGTTTACCTGCGAACGCGCTGGAATTTTTCTCGACTGAGAGTCCGCTCAACCCAAAATTTTTTGCCTACGGTTCTTTTCCAATCTATCTCTTGAGACTGCTGAGCGTCTTTGCACCGACGCCCGCGCTCTCTGTTCCCTGGCGCGAAGATTTCGTCGGGATGGTATTTGTCGGGCGTGCGCTCTCCGCGCTCTTCGATCTGGGTACAATCGCGTTGACGTTTTTCCTGGCGCGACGTCTGTACGATGCGACGACAGGCTTGATAGCAGCGGCGTGCCTCGCACTGACCGTGTTGCATATTCAACTCGCGCACTTTTACACGGTGGACACGCTCCTGACGATGCTTGTCGTCGCAACGATGTACTTTGCCGCGCGGTTCGCGCAAACGCGTGCGCGCCGCGAGGCGTTCGCGATGGGCGTCGCGTTTGGTTTGGCGATGGCGACGAAAATTTCTGCCGCGCCACTCGTCGTGCCGATTGTGGTCGTCGTCGCGATGACGGGTGACCGACGACCGGCGACCGTCGCTTTGGTCACCGGTCACCGGTCGTCGGTCGGATGCGCGCGTGCAACGTGGCATCGCATCTGGCACGTGCGTGCTATCCTCGCGCGCATTCTCACCATCGCGCTGGTCACGTTCATTGTCACGCAACCGTATGCGTTGCTCGACCCGATTCGCTATTTCGGGCAGGTCGGCACCGAGTCGCTGGTGGCGCGTGGCTGGCTCGATTATCCGTACACGCGGCAGTACGCCGATACGCTGCCGTACGTCTATCCGATAGTGCAGAGTAGCGTGTGGGGAATGGGCTTGCCGCTCGGAATTTTCGCGTGGCTGGGAAGCGCACGCTTTATGTGGCGCTGGTGGCGCACGCGTGAATGGTGCGATGGGTTCATTCTATCGTGGGCGCTCGTCTATTTTCTGATTGTCGGTGGGCAGTACGCCAAGCATCTGCGTTACCTGTTGCCGCTGTTGCCGTTCTTGTTCGTGATGGCAGCGCGTGAATGCAGATTGCAGATTGCAGATTACGCATTACGCATCACGCATTACCTAGTGCGCGTTGCGTATTCCGTTATCCTTGTTGCCACGTTCGTTTATGCGCTGGCGTTCGTTAGCATCTACACACGCGAACATCCGTGGCTCACAATCTCAAAATGGATTTACGCCAACATTCCGGCGCAATCCACCTTGGCAGTGGAACATTGGGACGATGCGTTGCCGGTACCGATCCGCGCGGCGAATGGCGATCGTGCTCCAACCGAGTATCGCACACGCGTCCTGCCGATGTATGATGCAGATGACGATAAAAAATTGGATCTCTTGGTGGATACGTTGAGTTCCAGCGATTACGTCATCTTGGCGACTCAGCGACTATCATCCACGATTACTCGCTTGCCGCAACGTTATCCACTTTCGTCGCGCTACTATCGCTTGTTGTTTGACGGTGCGCTGGGATTCGATCTAGCATCCTACGCGGTGAACAACATCGAATTGGCTGGCATCGCAATCGTTGACGAGCGGTTCGAGGGGGTGCGCCCGGCGGACATTGCGTTGAAGGGAATTGTGCTTGGACGCGCGGACGAAAGTTTTACCGTCTACGATCATCCGTTGCCGCTCGTGTTCAAAAAGACGCGCGCACTCTCGCGTGAGGAACTTCGCGCGCGCCTGTCCCCTTGACAAGTGCAAGGTTTACGCAATACGCAACACGCATCATTGGAGGCACTTTGAAACTTTCCATCCTCATCCCCGTTTACAACGAACGCGCGACGATTCTGGAAATTTTGAAACGTGTTCAAGCCGTTCCGTACGAAAAAGAAATCATCGCGGTTGACGATGGTTCGACCGATGGCACGCGCGAGTTGCTGGCACAGGTGCAAGGGGTCACCGTATTGTATCACGATCGCAATCGCGGCAAAGGCGCGGCGATTCAAACCGCGCTCGCACACGCGACGGGCGACATTATCGTGATTCAAGACGCCGACCTGGAGTACGACCCGCGCGATTACAAACAACTGGTCGAGCCGATTATGGAAGGGCGCGCCAAAGTGGTGTACGGTTCGCGTTTTTTGGGTCCGCGAATGGCAATGTTCTTCTGGCATATGGTCGCCAACAAAATGTTGACGCTGATGACGAACATTTTGTACGACGCGATTCTGAGCGATATGGAGACGGGGTACAAGGCGTTTCGCGCGGACGTCATCAAGGGAATGCGCTTGCGTTCGCATCGTTTCGATTTTGAACCCGAGGTGACGGCAAAGGTGCTCAAGCGCGGCATTCGCATCTTTGAAGTGCCGATTTCGTACTATGGCCGCGAGTACAGCGAGGGCAAAAAAATCGGCGTCAAGGATGGTTTCGTCGCCATCTGGACGTTGCTCAAGTATCGGTTTGTGGATTGATGATTGCGTCCCATCTCGCCGCGCTCACGTTTCGCGATGACGCGCGCGCGCTCACGCGCGGCGAAATCGCGCTGACGCTCGCGCTGCATCTCGCGGGCCTGGCGGCGGTGTGGCGATACCTGCATCAACCCGTCTGGCTCGCCGTGCCAGCGCTCGCGCTCTTGCTCACGCTGCCCGCGTTGCAGGCGTATCGCACGCGGCGCGCACTGACAGTTGAAACGCTCGCGCCGCTCTTTTTTCTCTACATCATTTTGCTCGCGCGCGTGATAACTGTGTGGTTCATCCGCGCGCCACTACCTTACCAGGATGAATCCACACTCGCCAACGCGCGCCTGCTCGTCTTCCAGGTCGAACTTGCCATCATTGCCGCGCTGGCGTACACCGCACTCGTCCAAATTTCACGCATCAACAACAGGAGGCAGGAGACAGTAGGCAGTAGGCAGTTCTTTGCCACCTGCCGCCTGCCACCTGCCTCCTGCCAACTGACACACACGCGTCACGCATCGCGTTTCACTTTTCTTGCGTTCACGCTCGCACTCGCCGCGCTCGCGTGGTTCGCGGCAGAAACGCTGATGCATCGCACGCGCGGCGTCACGGCAACCGATCCGTACGCATACGCGCAGATGGCGGTTGACCTTGCCACGCGCGACACATTCCTTCACCCGTTCCCGCTCTTTGACGACATCAAAGACCTGGGAATCAAGTGGTATCCGATTCAACACGTCGGTTATCGCTTGTTTGAAAACGAAACAGGCAGCACGGCGACCGTGTGGCCCCCCTGGGGTTCGGTATGGCTCGCGCTGCTGTATCGCGCGTTTGGTGAAGAAGGGTTGTACGTTGCAACGCCACTTGCTGCGCTCGCATCGCTCGTCGTGGTAGGATTTTTCGCGTGGGAGTATTTTCGCGCGCACACGATACTCGAACGCGCACTCATCGCCGCAATTTCGGTCGCGCTCCTCGCGACGTCGTGGGAGATGGTGGATCGTTCGCTCGTGCCGCTGGTGGACGCACAGGCGCAGTTGTTCTCCACGCTGGCGATTCTGCTGGCATTACGCGTAACCACTACGCAATACGCAATACGGTGTACTGCGTATTGCGTATTGCGTGTCGCGTGTGTTGGGCTGGCACTTGGCGCGGCGTACGCGATTCGTCACACGCAACTTTTGCTCGCGATTCCGATTGTGATTGCTGTAGCGATAACCGACAACCAACCAACGACCACGTGGGCGAGCAGGCTAGCAATTATCGCGCTGGGCGCGTTCATCGTCGCGCTGCCCGATTTGATGTATCACCAGCAGAATTTTGGTCACTGGCTCACGCCCGAATCGCACGAACTCAAACATTTCGCGCTGGCGAGTGTGTTGCCGAGCACGGGAAAGATCGCGGAACGATTTTTCGCGGGCAACGAATTCGGCTATTTGTTTCCGTTCACGATGTACGGCGCGTATCGCGCGTGGCGCGACGACGCGCGCAGGTTTGCGGTGCTGGCGACGTGGCTTGGCGTTCTGGTCGCGTTTCACCTGTTCTACGAAGCGTTGCGGATGCGCGATCTGCTGCCCGAGCTTTCCGTCGTCGTGGTGCTAACGGCATACGGCATTGTCGCGCTTGCGCGCGATCTGCGCGGTCATCGGTCAACGGTCGGCGCTCTGTTGTCGGCGGTCGTCATCTTTCTCGCGCTGTTGCTGTTTCTGACGCGCACACAATTCACGCTGTTGCGCGTCGTGCAACCCGCGCGCGTGACCTTTGGTTACGTCACTGCGGCACAGCGCGCCGCGTTCGATCAAATCGCCGCGCTGACGCCGGCGAACGCGGTCATCGGCTCGACGATGAACGATGGCGCGATAGACCTGTACGCGCACCGCGCGACCTTTCGACCAGGGGAGTGGAGCGCGGACGAACTCGTGCAATTCGTTGAGGCGATGCGGCGCGCGCAGCGACGTGTCTTTTTGCTCGATGATGGTGCAGCGACGAGCGCGGCGCGCCGTGAACTGGGAACGCGTTACACGCTTCAGCCAATCGCTGTGCTCGACGTTCCGTTGTTCGGTGTGGTGGATGGAACACCAGGAATGTTGTGGGAAATACGTTGAAGGACGAATGACGAACGACAAATGTCCTTGGTCTTTCGTCCTTCGTCCTTTGTCAGAAATCGCAAATGTCCAAACCGATCGTTGCCATTGTGGGACGCCCGAATGTGGGCAAGTCCACTTTGTTTAATCGTCTTGTCGAAGAGAAACTTGCGATTGTCTCCGAAACGGCGGGGACGACACGCGATCGTTTGTACGGCGAGGTCGAGTTCGCGGGACGCACGTTTCTCGTCGTGGACACGGGCGGTCTCGCGCTGGATGATCGCGCCGATTTGCCGGGAACGCCGGCGGCGATGCTTGCGGCAGTGCGCGCGCAAGCGCAACTTGCAATGGACGAAGCCGACGTGATTGTGTTCGTCGTGGATGTGGAGCAAGGCGCGACGCCGAATGATTTTGAGATTGCGAATATTTTGCGACAGACGAACAAACCCGTGTATCTCGTCGTCAACAAAGCCGATAATGAGACGCGCGCGCAAAACGCCGTTGAGTTTTTCGCGCTGGGTCTGGGCGAGCCGCTGCCGATTTCCGCGCTACACGGCGTCGGCATCGGTGATTTGCTCGATGCGATTGTGGCGCGCTTGCCCCCCGAAACACCTGTGCCGTCCGATGACGTGCCGCGTTTCGCGATTGTGGGACGACCGAACGTAGGCAAGTCGTCGTTGCTCAACGCGATTTTGGGCGAAGAGCGTGCGGTGGTGAGTGAAATTCCCGGCACCACTCGCGATGCACTCGATACTGAATTGACGTGGAATGGGCAACGCATCGTGCTGATTGACACGGCGGGGTTGCGCAAGCGCGGGCACATTGCACCGGGAATTGAAAAGTACAGCGCACTGCGCGCGTTGCGCGCAATTCAGCGCGCCGATGTCGCGCTCCTCGTGGTGGATGCAAGCGTGGGCATTGTCGCACAAGACCAACATGTTGCCCAGTCCATTCTCGCTGAAGGCAAGGGCGTGGTGATTGTCGTCAACAAGTGGGACCTCATCGAGAAAGACGAGCGGACGTTCGACGAGTTTACGCGACGCGTGCGCGCACAACTCGATTTCATCGCGTACGCGCCTATCGTGTTCGTTTCTGCTCGGACGCGGCAACGCGTGTATCAGGTCATTGACCGCGCGCTGATGGTCCGCGAGGCGTTACGCTTGCGTGTGCCTACTTCGGCATTGAACGAGTTGGTGCGCGAGGCAACGCGTCAACACGCGCCTGCATCCAGGGGCAAACGCGTGCTCAAGTTTTTGTACGCGACACAGGTGGAGAGTTTGCCACCGACGTTTGTGTTCTTTGTCAACGACAAACGCTTGGTGCATTTCACGTACGAACGATTTCTGGAGAATCAAATTCGCGCGCGCTGGGGTTTTGAGGGCGCGCCGCTACGGATGATTTTTCGGAATCGGAGGGATTAAAAGCCAGGTTTCGCGAGAAACCTGGTTTTTTAGTTCCTGCCTGCGCTGCGGCCGTGTCCGCGTTTCCACAATGGCTCGGATAGCCTGATGTTTGCACCGCGTTCAAAGCGTAAACCTTCTTGCTTGCGTTCGTCATCATCGCCTAACGCGCTGTGGATTTCCTGCGTAAGCGGATGCTCGGGATCCTGAAGTGCCTCGGCGATTTGATCAATCAGCGCGTTCAACCTGGCAAAGTTTTCAGCGAGGCGCGCCGGATCGCGCGTTTCCCAGTATTCTCCTTCATCCTCGATGTGCAAGTTGGGGAAATAGTTATCGCGGAGGAGTTGAAAGAGTTCACAAATCGAAATGTGAATGTCGAGCGGCGCAAATTGCGTTTTGGTGAAGAGGAGTTTGTTTTCCCAGTAAAGCCCGGGTTGGGATTGCGGCATATAGAAACACAGTTCGCCCTCTTGATTGAAGGTGAGGAAGACACTTTCACTTTTCGGATGGGGACGAATGATGATGCCGCGCAAGGTGTCATCAATCGGCGCTGTGATCGTGCGAACCTGCTCGTCGTCGCTGGGAATCCAGCGCTCGACCGTGCCGAGGATGCGATCGTCCACGTTGATGTAGCGCCAGCGCCGCTGGAAACAAAAGTGTCGCGCCGCTGTCAAAAGGTCGGGCAGGACGCGCAGCTCATCCAATTTGCCACTGTAGTGGATGGTGATGCCCATCTGGTTGGTCCCTTATGTCACGATATTGTGGGTATGATCGCACTTGTCTTCCAAGCAAGCGCTGGCGCGCGCTTGCGCAATGTCCTGTTCTGTGATTTCTGGCGTACCTTTCCACAGTCCACCCAATTTCACGATGCGTCGCGCCTTTAAAGTACTACGTGTGAGACGCCGGTTACGTCCCTTCTTTTCCTGTAGCTGCTTCCGTAGCCGCGCGCTTTCAGTGCGCAGTTTCCTGATTTGCTCTTGCAATCGTTTCAGTTGCGTGGTGCTAATTGCCATTCTGGCTCTCCTGTTTCACGTTGCCGATTCTATCACGGTCCATGCATTGCGTCAACCACCGTGCCAATCATAGACCAGGGTCCTGCCCATTCGATTTTCACGCGCGCGAGTTTGCCCTTCCACTCGTGCGCGTCATCCTCGAAGAAGACGAGTTTGTTGGTGCGCGTGCGCCCCTTCCAGCGATTTTTGATTTTCTCTTCGACCAGCACCTCGACCGTCTGTCCGATGAAACGCGCGTTGATCTTGCCAACGATTTCTGCCTGGAGTGCGTCAATCGCCTGGCGGCGTCGTTCTTTTTCGGCGCGCGGCACATCATCCTCCCAGCGCGCGGCAACGGTGTTCGGTCGCGGACTAAACATCGCGACATGCACCATATCGAATTCCAGTTCTTTGATCAAGTCATACGTGGCGCGGAATTGCGCTTCGGTTTCGCCCGGCATTCCGACGATGACATCGGTGGCAATGCTAACATTGGGGATGCGCGCGCGGATCTTCTCAATCAGCGCGCGGTACTCGGCAACAGTATAGCCGCGCTTCATTTTCGCGAGCATGGCATCGTCACCCGATTGCACGGGCACTTCGATATGCTCGCACACTCTGGGCAACGTCGCGACGGCGTCGAGCAACTCATCGGTGATGTAGAGCGGATGCGAGGTGAGAAAGCGGATGCGCTCAAGCCCATCGAGATCGTTGAGGACGCGCAGGAGATCGGGCAAGCGCGGGTCGTCGCCCACATCATAGCCATAGCGATCCACGATTTGTCCGAGCAGGGTGATTTCTTTGACGCCCTGCGCGACGAGCGCGCGCGCTTCGGCAACGATTTCGCCAATCGAGCGTGAGCGTTCGCGCCCGCGCCGATACGGGATGATGCAAAAGGTGCAGACATGATTGCAACCGTAAATGATGGGAATGTACGCGCTAACAAGGTTGCCGCGTTCGTGGACAGGCAAAACCAAATCCGCGTCTTGCAATTCATAGCGCGTTTCGCGTTCGCGCTGTGCAATGACATAGTCGTCGGTAGGGGAGGGGAGATGTGCCGCGCGCGCGCGCAACAGTTCGATGAGTCGTGTAGGATCGGAGGGAGGCAGGAACACGTCCACGAACGGAAAGCGTTTTTGCAGCGGTGACGCATCGCGCACACCGACCAGACAACCCATCAACGCCAGCACCAGGTCAGGGCGCGCGGCTTTGAGCGGCTTGAGTGACATCAAGCGCGCGTACGCCTTGTCCTCCGCACTCTGGCGGACGACGCACGTATTCAACACAATCACGTCAGCGGATTCCGCGTCGCGCGTTGCGCGATAACCCAGTTTCTCCAGCGCAGACGCGACGCGCTGCGAATCCGCCTGGTTCATTTGGCAGCCTTCCCACCACATATAATAGTAGCCACTGATATTAACTTTCATTTTAATCAATTCCTCGTTTCACTACATTGTTTAGGACAGTGTATAGATCCCGTTTGCGCTTGGGATGCTTGATATGGTGTTCCAATAACGTACAGAATTGATAAAGTGAGCGTTTACTTCCGATTGCTAGGACCCACACATCTTTTTGCAACCGATAACCCTTGCCTGTCGGGTCACCCCGTTTTTGAGCTCGTCGAGGTGGGGGACAATTCACACCCAACTGCTGTGTCAGAAAGACACCAATCTCATGAATGATGTTAACATCGGAGGATTTTAATTGGAACTGTGCATAGCCATTACAAGGTACGCAGAAACTGCCTTCTGCGTCAACATAGCCCGCCAGGAAAGATATGAAGTAGTCTGCACGCTCCAGAATCCAGGGTGGAATCTTGTCCTCTTTGTATAGGAGGAACTCAAAGGTGTTATCCAGAAAGCAAAGAATTTGGGTAGATCCGTCTGCGTAATTTGTAATGTGGGTGTGCCCATAAGGCTCAAAGAGCGATTGAACTAGGGTGATCTGCTCATGGCTAGTTGAATGGCAGCTAACAACGATTGTTTTACTGCCTGCACCTGGTTTGTTCCTGCGAACCCAAAGATCGCCTAGGCGCAGGCCGATCAAATATGCCTTTTCATAGAGGTTTCCAGAAAAGGCAGTGCGATGATGTCTGACGGTTGCCTCTGATAGTCCTCGCCGTATGATTCCATACTCATCCATAGCTCGCCACACGCTTCCGTGCGAAGTATTCAAGCGCGCGGCGATAGCATCTATGCCCAAGTGCTCTTCAAAATATAGGCGTTCAAGTTCTTCAGGATCAAGACGCACAGATTTTTTTGCCATCAGGTCCTACGCTTTTTCATATGCACTACAAAACTGCGAAAGAATCCCAACTCTAAACTAAACTCACGTAACACGCGCGCTTCAACCGGAAACTGTGCAAACAATTCCATCCACGCCTCGCGCGGTTGGGCGATGTAGCATGGCGGTGTGCCATAGCGCAGCGCGGGGTACGAGTCAATCGCGCGCGTGAGCGCGGCGCGCACTTTGCCGCGCACATCATTTTCAATGACGATGACCGCGCGCGCCACACGTAACGCCTCACGCAGAATCGCGGCGGGATCGCAGGTGTGATGCAGGACAAAACTGAGCAGCGCGTAATCGAAACTCTCGTCTGCAAACGCGAGCGCGCGACTGTCGCAGATGGTCAGTGGCAGTGTGCTCTGGTTGTACGATGCCACGTCCACCAGCGTCACACGCGCATCGAGTTGGCGTGTGAGTTCTTGCGCGAGCAAGCCCTTGCCCGCGCCGATGTCAAGCACGCGCGCGCGCGGCGGGATTTCCGCCGCGAAGGAAGCGAGGAGGGTGGCAGCACGCGAAGTAGTAAGTGCCAAAATCTATCTCTCCTGTTTAAGCTGTTCGATAAATTCACGTGGCGATAGAATTGAAATACCTTGATAGCTTTGCAGATCACGTAAATGTTTATCGCCAGAGACGATAGCATCAGCCTGTCCGGCGACTGCGCATTCCAGTACACGATTATCGTCGGGGTCTTCTGAAATGGCTTGAATCCTTAAGGTTGATTCTATATAGCAAACATAAGGCGGTGTCTTGAGATGAGTATGTCTGAGCAGCGTGAGCCATTTGTGTCGCGTGGCCGAATCGAGACCATGCCGCTGCATTACTTCGTCAAACTCTTGCACTAACTCTGGTGATGTTAGCACTATAAATTTCCCGCGTTCGAGTTGTTCAATGATTTGCTGGGGTGGCGAAGATGCGGAACTGTAGACTAACCCTGATAACCAGAGGTTAGTGTCCAGAACGACGCGCATGGCGTTCCTTTCGGAGCTCTTCAATCACACGATTCGCTAGTTCCATTGCAGCCTCGTCATCTAGTGGCTTGTCCAGACCGATCGCTGCGCGAGCCTGAGAGCGTGTATCCACAACAAGTTGATGGAATTCAAGTTGCCGTTGCATCCCTTCGAACTCATCGAGCCCAACGAGTACTGCTCTCTCTGTGTTCCGTTTACCTTTCCTGGCAATAATGTATCGTTTTCCACGCACGGCTTTGCTTATCAATTCAGCAAGTTTGGGGCGTGCTTGTGTCACACTAATCTCTTTCACCTGTCCTCCTTTCGTTTGCCACCCTTCGTCATCGCAACACGCGCTGCAGAAATTGTCCTGTGTACGAATGCGGCATCTGCGCGACTTGTTCCGGTGTTCCCTCCGCAATCACGCGTCCGCCACCATCGCCACCTTCAGGACCCAGGTCAATGATCCAGTCCGCTGTTTTAATCACGTCGAGATTGTGTTCGATGACGACGACTGTGTTGCCCGCGTCCACAAAACGGTTCAACACTTCGAGCAATTTTTCCACGTCTGCTGCGTGCAATCCGACAGTTGGCTCATCGAGAATGTAGAGCGTGCGACCGGTGGCGCGGCGCGAGAGTTCTTTCGAGAGTTTGACGCGCTGTGCCTCACCGCCGCTCAGCGTTGTTGCCGGTTGACCCAGATGGATGTAGCCCAGTCCCACGTCGCGCAACGTTTCGAGTTTCGAGCGGATGCGCGGGATGTTTTCAAAAAACGCGAGGGCTTCTTCGACGGTCATATCCAGCACATCGGCAATGTTCTTGCCTTTGTAGAAAATCTCCAGCGCTTCGCGATTGTAGCGTTTGCCGTGACACACTTCGCATGGCACATACACATCGGGCAAGAACTGCATTGTGATTTTGATAATGCCATCTCCCTGACACGCTTCGCAACGTCCCCCTTTCACATTGAACGAAAAGCGCCCCGCTTTGTAACCGCGCATTTTGGCTTCGTTTGTTGTCGCGAACAATTCACGAATGTCGGTAAAGACGTTGGTGTAGGTGGCAGGATTTGAGCGTGGCGTGCGACCAATGGGGGATTGGTCAATGTTGATGACCTTGTCCAGATGTTCGACGCCGAGGATGGCTTCGTGCTTGCCTGGCTTGTCTCTGGCATTGTAAAACATTTGCGCGAGGCGGCGATACAAAATGTCTACGATGAGCGATGACTTGCCCGAACCGCTCACGCCGGTCACGCACACAAATTTGCCCAGCGGAATCCTGACATCAATTTTTTTAAGATTGTTTTCTTCTGCCCCTTGAATGACGAGGGCTTTGCCACTCCCCGCGCGACGTCGCGTGGGAACAGGGATGCGTCGTGCGCCACTCAAGTACGCCCCGGTGACTGAATTCGGACACCGCATGACGTCTTCAAGCGTGCCGGCACACACAACGTATCCCCCTTGTTCGCCGGCGCCCGGTCCCAGGTCCACGATGAAATCCGCCGCGCGCATTGTCTCTTCGTCGTGTTCGACGACAAGCACCGTGTTGCCGAGATCGCGCAGGCGCAGCAACGTGTCAATCAGCCGTTTGTTATCGCGCGGATGCAAACCGATGCTCGGTTCATCGAGGATGTACAGCACCCCCATCAACTGCGAACCGATTTGCGTCGCGAGGCGAATGCGTTGCGCTTCGCCCCCGCTGAGTGATGCTGCGCTCCGATCGAGCGTGAGATAGTCGAGTCCCACATTAACGAGAAATCCCAGACGCGCTTTGAGTTCCTTCAAAATCTGATACGCAATCGTTTTTTGTTTTTCTGTCAGATGATTCGGCAGGTCATTGACCCATTCCAACGCCTGCGTCACGGACATTGCCGTCACCTGCACGATGTTCTTGCCTGCCACTGTCACCGCCAACGCTTCGGGTTTAAGTCGCTGACCTTTGCAGACCGGGCACGGTCGCGTGGTCATATACGATTCGATTTCCTGGCGAATGTAATCTGAATCGGTTTCACGATAGCGACGCAGTTGATTGGGAATCACACCCTCAAACGTTGTCTCGTACTCGCGCCATTGCCCGAACTGATTTTGATAGCGGACCCGAATCACCTCGTCGCCCGTGCCGTACAGAATCTTGTCGAGTTGCTCGCGCGTCAGTTCGCGCACCGGCGTATCCATCGAAAAGTGATACTTGTGCGCGACCGCTTCGATGAGTTTGCCAAAGTAACTCTCGTCATTGCCGCTATCAATGCCATTGGCACGAATCGCGCCTTCGGCGAGGGAGAGGTCTTTGTCGGGAATAATCAAATCGGGATCGAGTTCCATTTGCGTGCCCAGACCCATACACGCGGGACACGCGCCGTGCGGCGTGTTGAACGAAAACGTGCGCGGCTCGATCTCGCCAAGCGAGATGTTGTCAATCGGGCAGGCAAAGTGTTCCGAAAACATCAAATCTTCGGCGTCCTGACGCGCGACGAGCACTACACCCCCGCCGAGTTTGAGCGCGGTCTCCACCGAATCGGCGATGCGACTCCGATCGCTGTCGTTATGACGAATGACCAGCCGATCCACAACGGCTTCGATGGTGTGTTGCTTGTAGCGATCGAGTTTAATGTCTTCGTTCACATCGAGGACTTGACCGTTCACGCGTACGCGCACAAAGCCTGCTTTGCGGACATCCTCAAAGATTTTCTTGTGTTCACCTTTGCGATCCTTGATGAGCGGCGCAAGAATCATAATGCGCGACTCTTCTGGCAGGGCTTGAATTGCCTCCACGATCTGTTCGACGCTTTGCTGTTGAATCGGGCGGCCGCATTTGGGGCAGTGGGGTTGTCCCACGCGCGCAAAGAGCAGGCGCAGGTGATCGTAAATTTCTGTCACCGTGCCTACCGTCGAGCGCGGGTTGTGGCTGACGCCCTTCTGGTCAATCGAGATCGCCGGCGATAGTCCTTCGATTTGGTCCACATCGGGCTTTTCCATTTGCCCGAGGAACTGGCGCGCGTACGCGCTCAACGATTCGACGTAACGCCGTTGACCTTCCGCGTAGATGGTATCGAACGCCAGAGACGACTTGCCCGAACCGGACAAACCGGTGATCACCACCAACTTGTCGCGCGGAATTTCCAGATGGATATTTTTCAGGTTATGCTCGCGTGCACCGCGAATGACGAGTTTATCCTGGGACATTTGTGATTTTTCGATCTACGATTTTTCGATTCAGAGAAATATTCTAGCACAAACAAGGAAAATGGGCAAAGAGAAGTGGAACAAATCGAAAATCGGCAATCGGCAAGCGAAAATTGAATTGTGGTATAATCGGTGCCGAAAGACGAAGCGCAGGAGGTAACGATGCCACAAGAAAGATTTATGTTGCGCGTGGGCGCGCTCGCGGGCGCGCTGGCGGTGCTTTTGCTCGTTCTGATGATTCTCATCGGTTTGCAAATCGGACCCGACTTAGAGCATTTGAGTTCGCTCTCACCGACGCGCGTGGCAGCATTGTTCGTCAACAGTCAGGACAAACTGCGGCTGATGATGGCGATTGATGATTTGTTTGCTCTGGCGTACGTTATCGCGTTCATCGGGCTGGCGATGTACGCAAAGCCGCGCGCGCCGTTGCTGGCGTGGTTCGGATTGGGATTCGCGCTGGCGACCGGCGTACTCGATTGGCTGGAGAACAGCATCACGCTCGGTTTGATTTCGTACACTCTCACTTCACCCAGACTGGTGATGAGCGCGACAACGACGCCGCCACTCAGCGCAGAGCAATTGCTCGCGCTGAACATTGTCACGCAGATAAAATTCCTGGCTGCGAATGGTGCGGTCGCGCTGTTTGGCATCGGCATCTGGAACGCGTGCAGGTTGAATCGCGCGGCGGCGATTTTGTTCTGGCTGTTCGTCCCACTCAACACACTTGCATTTGTCAGCGCGCCGCTGGCGAGTGTACGCATTCTGGGGATGTTGGTGTTATTAGTTGTAGGTGCAATCGTGTTGTGGAAGTCCGAATAGCCATCTTCGCGTAGGCAGAACGATATGCACTTGGCGTGAACACAAATTTTTTGAGGAAGAGAAAAACGCTATGCGAATTCGGCGATTCGAATCGAATTGGCTACCGTAGGGTAGGGGAAACGTAAACGTCTAGCCGCATTTGCGCGTGTTGGGGCGCAATTAATTGCGCCTCAACACGCGCACACCCCAACACGCGCACGCGCGCGCTTCAATTCCACATTGACAAGAGATGAACGGTTACGGGAGAACAAACGATGCTCCATTTCTTCGAGACAGCATTACAACTTCATCCAGAGGACAACGTCGCGATCGCCAGAATGGAGATCGCACCTAACACTGTTTTGCAAATGCCGCACGGCAACGCGTTGACGATCTGCGCGCGCGTTCCTGCGGGACACAAATTCGCGCTGCGCGATATTCCATCGGGCGCGACAGTGTTGCGTTACGGTCAGCCGATTGGCGTCGCGACGCGCGCGATTGCGCCGGGCGATTGGGTACACACGCACAACCTCGCGGTTGGTGACATTGTTACCGAACGTATGTATCGTATCGTGGATGTGCCACCGCCCGAACCTGCGCGTCAAACCTTCCTGGGTTATCGCCGCGCGGATGGACGCGTCGGCACGCGCAATTATGTCGCGGTGATCGCCTCCGCGAATTGCGCGGCGAACGTGGCGATTCACATCGCGCGCGCGTTCGATCGAAAGCGATTGGCAGATTTCCCAAACGTGGAGGGTGTCATTCCGATTGTTCATACCGCCGGCTGTAGCGATGTGCTGGCAAGTCTTGCACATCGCTACGTGCAACGCACGCTCGCCAACATCGCGCGCCATCCGAACATCGGAGCAGCGATTGCTGTGGGACTAGGCTGCGAGGAAAACCAGATTGCGACGTGCTTTGATTTAACAGCAACACCGGGCTTGGTGATTCAAGAAGAGGGTGGCTTTCGCAAAACTGTAGAGGCAGGGATTCGCACAATCGAAGAGTTGCTGCCGCGCGTCAATGCGTGTGTGCGTACACCACAACCCCTATCCGCCTTGACGATCGCGCTGCAATGCGGAGGAAGCGATAGTTGGTCGGGTGTGACAGCGAATCCGCTGGTGGGCTTGACGATGGACAAGATCATCGCACAAGGTGGCACCGCTGTTTTAGCCGAAACGCCGGAGATTTTTGGCGCAGAAGCATTGCTACTCAATCGCGTGGCAAGCGCGGAGGTGGCACACAAACTGATTGCGCGGCTAGAGTGGTGGAACGAACAGGCACGCCTACTCAATTTTAGCGTGGACAACAATCCCACACCGGGCAATAAAGCCGGCGGATTGACAACCATCCTGGAAAAATCGCTGGGCGCGGTCGCCAAGGGGGGTCATACACCACTGATGGCGGTGTACGAGTATGCCGAACTGATCACATCGCGGGGCTTGGTGTTCATGGACACGCCGGGCAACGATCCGACGTCGGTTACGGGACAACTGGCAGGGGGTTGCAATCTCATCGTGTTCACCACCGGGCGCGGTTCGTTGTATGGCAGCCACATCGCACCGTGCCTCAAGATCGCCAGCCACAGTGATCTCTACGCACGAATGCGCGACGACATAGACTTTAACGCCGGCAAGATTCTGGAAGGCACGACGATGGAAGCAGCAGCCGACGAGTTACTCCAGCAGATTATTGCTGTCGCGTCCGGCACACGCACACGGATCGAGCAGCACGGTGTGGTTGGAGCCGAGTTTGTGATCTGGCATCCCGGCCCCGTGGTGTGAACGATTGGTTTTACCGCGACGCGCGCGTCGCGTCGGATTCTGCATCAGCGGTGTAGGTATGGTGCAAACCATGATCACGATTCGACAGCATCGCGTTCGACATTTCCGGTATCATCGCAACGCCATGGCGATACTGGAAGGGCCACATACTTCTCAGGTGAAAAAACGCGACGCGGTCACCATCGTCCAAACGATGCGTTAAATCGGGCTGGATGCCCGGCATCGCGCTCAACTCTCCGTTAATGAAGGTAATCCCGCGTTGTTCCGTCGGCAAGTGCAAAGCGTTCAACAGATCAGCCACCGTGCTACCCTCTGGAAGTTCGACTTTGGCATTGGCAAAGATCGTTTGCTGAGGGTCGCCGCCGTACTTTGCCAACTCGCCGTAGAGCCATGTATCAATGACGATGCCCATTCGGTTATCCACCTCCGATAGGAGAAAAAATGCCAATTTCGTCGCCGGGTTGAATCTGCGTATTGGCATCACGCGCAATGCCGTTGATAAACATCACTTTGACTTGATCGGGAGGTAATCGCAAATACGTCACCAAATCTGCTAGCGTGCTACCCGGCGCAAGTTCGACTTCAAACGGTTGTCCTGCTTTTATCCCCGGGTAGTATCGCACCAGATTGGCATACAAACGTACACGAACTTGCATTGCTCCTCTTTTAGAAAACCAGGTTTTCTTACGGACACCGCACAATGTCTTGTGCCCACAAGCAATCCGCGCACGAAGGATTCCAACCCCAACAGCCCTCGTTCCGTTGCCGCAGGTCGCACGTGGCGCGCAAATCACAATCGGGGCATGACGGAAAGTGAAAGCCGCGCACTTCGCTGCGAAAGCGGACGTAATTTTCGGACATCCAGATTTCTGAGAGCGTTTGGGTATTCACGTTACCTAAGACGTATCGCGTGACTTGCTTTTGCACTCCATCAATCGCATAGTACGAATAGCTGTGCGATAGGGCATAGCACGGCGACACACCACCATCCCAGCCGACGACCATCGAACGATCCTGAACGAAACGACAACGACGCTCCGCGCCCCAGTGCATTCGTGGTAATTCCAACGTTCCCCACATCACCCAGGCATCGGCGCGGACGGGCCAGCCGCTGGCTTTGAACGGGGCTTGCGGTTCGTGACCGTAGAGAATTTGCTCGCGCATCTCGGCAGTGTAGGGCAGCACATTGCTGACCAACACCCGCGCGGCGTTCAAGTGGCTCGCCAGCTCGGACAAGCCGGCGAGTTCACCAATGTTGCTGCGCAAGACGACAAACTCGATGCCGAGTGCAGGAGTGAGTGCGCCCAGTTGACGCTTGGCATCGTTGAGCGCGCGAATGTTATCCAGCACGGTGGCAAGTTGTGCCCCGCGAATATCGGCGTATGTTTCTGGCTTGATCCCATCCACCGAGACCACAATCCGATCCACACCCAGTCGCACCAACTCGCGCGATATTTGAGGGGTGAGTAACAAGCCGTTGGTACCCACCGTCACCGCAAGATTGTGTTGACGCATTGCGGCAATCATATCGAGAATGTGCGGATGCGTGAGCGGTTCGCCAAAACTGGTAAAGATCACTCGTTTGAGTTCGGGGAGCGCGCCCAAGCCCGCCACAACGTTATCGAATGTGGCGGATGTCATTAACGCAATCGGATCACTCCAGACATTGCGGATACAGGTACGACATTGCAAGTTGCAGCCGGTCGTCGCTTCGATGTAGAGTTTGCGTACGTCGGGGCGGCGGGGATGCAGAATCAAGTCGCCATCGCGTTCGTCCAGCCAGTACTCGGCATCAAGCGCGATGTGACGGCGTTGTAGAAACGCATCGTCCAGAACAAGCCGCCCCGCAGAATCTGTTTTTGCAAGTGCCATTGGATAAGAGTAGGGCGTGTGCAAAGTCGCTTGACAAAGCCGCCGGGCGACTCAAGTCGCAGCAACAAATACCCCAAGCCTGCCTCCGCAGGCTGCATTCTAGCCGCCGAAGGGCGGCTTCGGGTATGTGTTGCTGCGGTTTCAACCGCCCGTGCCCAACTTTGCACATGCCCTGGGATAAAAGTAGGGGCGGGTTGCCCCGCCCCTTTCATTTTACAACTCGCCATACACCGAATCGAGCGCGGTATCAGGAACGTCGAAGACTTGATTATGGGGTGGCAGCGGCTCAATCTTCATAAACTCGGGTACGCGATCGTGGGATTTGGTCAACCCTGCAGCTTCGTTGAACGCGCGTTCTCGCTTCAGGATTTCCGCGCCAATCTTGCCCACATCATCGGTTGTCCAATGTGTGCCGAGCACACCGTTGCACTCCTCGACCATCCCTTCCATCCCACTCGCGATGTCCAGAACGGCGAACGCGATGAACAAGCAATGTCCTGTCGTGTCAATGAATGCGGTCGCCGCCTGGAAGGCACGACTGAGTGCGGCTTTGCCTTCGGGAGTGAGTGGGTCTTGCTTGCCACTGACGCCCAGAATCTCCGGCGCGATGGTGTAACCCGCTGTGTGATCCGCGCCCATTGTGCTGGTGGCGTACGTAATGCCGATTCCTTTGACCGCGCGCGGCTCGTACGCGGGCATTCCTTGCCCCTTGACGGCAGGGACGCGTGTCACGCCCAACACTTTGCCTGCTGCACCAGTACCCGCGCCGAGGATGCGTCCCATCGGTGTCCCCTGGCCCATCTCGTGAATCAAGTTGATTGCGCCTCTGGCATCACCAAACGGAACGACACCTGCCTCCATCGCTACGGCGAGTGTGGCACCTGTCTCGATGGTGTCCAGACCGTAGGCATTGCACAAATGAATCATCTGCGCGATGGCATCCAGATCGCCGATGCCACAATTCGCGCCGAGCGCCCAGTCCGACTCGTACTCGACGCACGAGGTGACTTCTTTGCCCTTTTCATCGTACCAGGTGTTTGAGCACTGGATGATGCAGCCCGGGCTACAGGCGTGATTGTACAATTCCTTGCCCAATCGCTTTTTGTTTCCCTCAAAGATGGCTTCGCCGGCGATCTGCGCGGCTTGTTCAAAACGTCCGCTCGAAAAGTTGCGCGTGGGCAAGCCCCCGGCTTCGTTCATAATGTTGATGAGCACGGCGGTACCGTAGGTGTTGAGTCCACCTTTGGGCTTGGTGATGTCATGCGTGCGCAAGGCATCAATCATCTTCTTGCGTCCCTGATCGAAGAGTGCCTTGTCCACAATCTCGACGCCAGGAGAACCTTGCTCGTTCAACACGATGAACTTGAGTCCCTTGCTGCCCAGTACCGATCCCAAACCGCCGCGGCCGGAATAGCGACTGGGACGCTTGGCCATATCGTTGAAGACGACGCCTGCGTTGCCATACCTGAATTCCCCGGCGACTCCACAGCCGGCAATCGAAATCTTTTCGCCAAAGCGTGCATACAATTGGGGAAAGACATCGTAGAGATTCTTGCCGGCGTACTCGGTAGCATCAAAGAACTCCACTTTGGGTTTGCCTGCCGAGGCATCCCAGGTGAGGTGCACGCCCCAGAATTTGCCCTTTTCTTTGGGTTGACCTTCCACGATTAACGCTTTGATGCGCATCGAGGCAAGGTCTTGCGCCCACGACGAACCTGCGTTCGACTCTTTGATGCCGCCGGTGAGCGGGGACTTGGCGCCAACGGAGATGCGCGCAGAGGTGGCAGCAGGGGTGCCGGTGACGATACCGGGAGCAAAGACTGCCTTGTTGTTCGGTCCGAGGGGATGGCACAGTGGGGGCACCTCGTCAGCCACGATGGAGGAAGTGAGGCCGCGTCCGCCAAGATACCTGTACTTTTCCGGGACTGGCTCCAGGGCAAAGGAACGATCGGTCATGTTAATTCTTAACAACCACATTTTACCTCCTCTTTGAGAGTGCGTCCCAACCGCACGGATAGTTGAGGCGCAACAGTCACCAGCCATCTCATTGCCGGTGACACATGGAATCAATCGGTAATATCGTTGTGCACTGACACTGCGCTAACCCTGGTGCAGCACCCAAGGCATATCCGACGAGGTATTCCTCCACCTGTGGCATCGCAATTTTACTACCAATTTCCACCAGCGTCAATATCCTTGCTCAAGGCGGGCAGGGCGCGTGCAAAGTCGGGCACAGGCGGTTGAAACCGCAGCAACAAATACCCCAAGCCTGTCTCCGCAGGCTGCATTCTAGCCGCCGAAGGGCGGCTTCGGGTATGTGTTGCTGCGACTTGAGTCGCCCGGCGGTTTGTCAAGCGACTTTGCACAAGCTCGTCAAGGCGGGCAGGGCGCGTGCAAAGTCGGCAAATTGTCACTTCGAGCGAAGCGAGAAGTCTCGTTTGCACTCTACGAGCGAGATTTCTCGCGGCGAAAACCGCCATGCCCTCCATTGCGAAATAGCCCCACCCCTAGCCCCTCCCCACGCCGCTATGCGGCGTGGGGAGGGGG
>Ga0209227_1000388_pt1 | contig 38475 bp, 32 predicted proteins | sample YNPBryantNP2012_FD_185815 | JGI IMG/M metagenome (GOLD analysis project Ga0209227, IMG submission 185815) | Anoxygenic and chlorotrophic microbial mat microbial communities from Yellowstone National Park, USA - YNP Bryant NP 2012 (SPAdes)... ...
GGGATCGAGGATGGAGGTCCCTCCCCAGCCCTGGCCATGGTCACCGAAGTACCTGCCAGGGGTGGACTGCCGGAATTTCAGCCTCACGCCCGTTGGCTTGGCCCCCACGAACCTCCCGGCAGGATGCTCGCTCATGAGGCTTGTCAGGTGAGAATCCAGGACTATCACCTCATCCGCCACATCCCGGAAAATGGATGCGAAGAGGCCCATTGTGGCGCTTCCGCAACCAACCCTCATCCTTCGGGCCTCTAGCCCGTCCACAATGGGGGGAAGACCCACCTGGATCTCGAGCCTTGCTCCACCCCGAACCTTGAGCCTCACTGGCCTCCTATTGGCCAGATCGCATATGGTCCTCGCCACGACCAGACCGTCTGGCCCTGTGAGGAGGTTGACACCACCTATGGAGAGCATCTTGGAGCCGTACTGCTCTGTTGTGACGTGGCCGACCTTCTTTCGGCCAACGAGCACATCTGCCCCCTCTTCCCCAATGGGCCTGTCCGTGTCTATCTTCACCATCAGGGAGCTATAGCTGAGGGGGGCCTCGGTCACCACTGTGACCACATCCACACCGTCTCTCTTCCAACTCACTATGTGAGGGGCTGGCCTGCAATCGGGATAAGTAGTGCCAGCCCCTATTGCTGTGATCACTGGCCTCCTGATCTCAGGGATGGGATCCGCCCCCACGACTTGAGCCACGTCCTCGAAACTGTGGAGGGGGACCGTTCTCCTGAGAACCCCACCCTCGTTTCGGTATCTCTGGCAAGCTCCCAGGTAGCCTTCCTTTATGGTGCATCCTATGGGGCAGGACTCGCACTTGAGGCCTCCATCGGGTGCGGTATCCGGAAGGGAGATGGCACCGTGGGGACAGACCCTCTTGCAAGCACCACAGAGGCTGCAACCATCCCCTATCCGGGCCTTCTTCTTGCTGACTCTCACCACTTGCAGCGGGCACGATATGACGCACTCGCCACAACCCGTGCACCTCTCGAGATCCACTCTCATCCGGAATCTCCTGGACTCGTGGGTTTCTGAGGGGGAGCTCCTTTCCCCTATGGGCCAAGATGCTCACCCCTTCTTGACCAGTTTGGCCTGACGCGTTGCGGGCGGGGTGTTCCTGCTTTTCTCCACGACCACTTCCCCGTCTATCAGGACCATGGAAATTCCCGGTATATCGCCAGCTGATATGGCAGAGAGGGCATCTCTACCCACAGAACCCAATGGGGCATCCATTATCACGAGATCGGCCTCTTTTCCTGGCTCGATGGTACCTCTGGGAAGCCCGTATACCCTGGCTGTGTTCCCCGTTGCCATGCAAATGGCCTCTTCGGGCCTCACTGGCGCGAGGGCTGCCAGGAGGGTTATGACCCTCAATATTCCCAAGGGCAGGACCCCTGTCCCGGAGGGGGCATCGTTTCCTATTATGACCCTCGCCTTTGCCCCAGCCTCTGCAATGAGCTTCGCGGCCTCTACCGCCACCTTCACGTTCCCGCAGTGAACTATCTCCAATGTGTAAGAGGTCTCCTTTATGAGTTTCTCCACGTCAGCCATGGGCATGGCTGTTGTGCCGCCATTTATGTGGCAGACCACATCGGGATCCGTTGCCATCACCTGGGCAGCGCCCACAGTGGAGCTCCCTGGTATGGAGGTCCCTCCCGTATGCATCATGACCTTCATCCCGTGTTGCTTGGCCCACTTGACCATGGGAGCTGCCTCTTCCGGTGACTTCACGGATCCAAGCCCTATCTCCCCCACTATCTTGACCCCTTCCCTCGCGGCCTCCTGGAAATCCTCCTCCTTGAGACCCTTCTCCAAGATGAGGGCGCCTCCTAGGACCTTGGCGCCGCCTGGCCTGAAGGAGGCGAAGGATTTGGCTGCGAGGATGGCCAGTGCTTTCACTCCCGATGCATCCTTGGGCCTGCCCGGAAGGTGAACCTCTCCAGCAGAGATCACGCTCGTGACCCCACCGTGCACCCCACTTTCCAAGAACCCGATCTGGTTCTGCCTCGGGGTGAAGTCACCCAACACTGGATGGCAATGGGAGTCCACAAGACCAGGGATCACTGTGGTCCCCTGGCAGTCTATGACCTTCTCCGCATCCCTCTCCCCCAAATCCCTCAAGAGCCCCACCTGCGCTATCTTTCCGTCTTCCACCAAGATGGCATCCGCGATCAAAAGGGGCTCTTCTATCCTCCCGCTCACCAGAGTCCCTATGTTCTTGAGAAGCACTCTGCTCATCGAGGGCCACCTCCTTTCCCCATTTTCGGCCAACCGGCCCTGATGGACGCCTCGCAGACCCTTTCCAGGGTGGCGGGAAGAGCATAGATCCTCTCCCCCAGTGCATCGGCTATGGCATTCAAGATGGCCGGGGCTGTGGGGATGAGGGCTGGCTCGCCCACACCCTTGGCCCCAAAAGGACCCGTTGGCTCGGAACTCTCCACTATTATTGGTATCACCTCTGGCATGTCCGCTGCCGTGGGAATGTGGTAGTCCTTGAAGGACCTGGTGGATCCTGGGAGAAACTCCTCCATGAGGGCGAACCCCACTCCCATGGCAACCCCTCCCCTTATCTGACCCACCACACCTTTTGGATTTATGGCCTTTCCCACATCGTGCGCAGCGACTATTCTTCTCACCTCCACCTGGCCTGTGAGTAGATCCACCTCCACCTGGGCCATTTGACACGCGAAGGAGTAAGTGGCGTAGGGGATCCCCTGACCAGTGGATGGATCCAGGGGCGTTGTCTCGGGATCGAAGTGCCCCTCGAACTCCAGGGAAACTCCCCTCTCCTTGGCCAGGGCCGCGAGCTCAGCGAGGGAGACCAGCCTTTCTGGTTTCTCCTTGGAGACGACATTCCCACCCCTCAAGACGAGTTCCCCTCGAGGCAATCCCGTGAGCCTCGATGCCTCTTCGAGGAGCGTCTCGGAGAGTTTCCTGCAGGCCCTCACGAGGGCATTCCCCGATATATAGGTCTGTCTACTGGCTGATGAGGCACCCGCATCTGGCGTGAGGCCTGTATCGGCGATCACCACCTCCATCTCCTCGGGCGAGATGCCCAGAGTCTCCGAGGCCATCTGGACAAGGACTGTCGTGGAGCCCTGCCCCATGTCCGCGGCACCTATGTACAGGACTACCCTGCCCCTTTCATCGAGCTGGACCTTGACCGTCGAAGGGTTTCTGACACCAGTGTTGCCTATCCCGTACCACATGGCCCCTAGCCCCACACCCCTAGCGGTGTATGGTCGCCTGGGGCCCTTTTTCCATTCCTCCATGGCCTCCCTGTAGTGGGGCTCTACGGCATCCAGGGCCTCAAGAAGTCCCACACTCTCTCCCAGCACCTGACCTGTTGCGGTCACTGATTCGGGCCTCATGGCATTGATGCGCCTTATCTCGAGGGGGTCGATGCCGAGGCCCTCGGCCAAAATATCCATCTGGGACTCGTGAGCGAAGGCCACCTGCGGTACTCCAAAGCCCCGCATGGCTCCTGCTATGGGGTTATTGGTGTAAACAGCGAGGCTCTCGACGCGCACGTTCTCTATCTCATAGGGCCCGGTCGCATGAACGGCTGCCCTGGTTGCCACAGCTACTCCGTAAGAGGAGTATGCTCCAGTGTCACAGATTATCTTGGCCTCCAGAGCCAGAAGCCTCCCGTCTCGGCGAGCAGCGGTCCTCATCCAGATCTTCATTGCATGGCGCTTTGGGGTTGCCAAGAAGACCTCTTCCCTGCTGAGCGTGAGCTTGACTGGTCTTCGGAGATGATAGAGAGCGAGCCCGATGAAACCCTGGACAGTGAGATCCAACTTGGATCCGAACCCGCCGCCTGTTGCCGCCTGGATAACCCTCACCCTCTCCTTTTCCACCCCGAGAAGCTCCGCCACTTCCCTTTGATCGTAGTGGGGGTTCTGGGTGGAGGCCACAATGACCAGGGTCCCATCTTTGTCCACATAGCCCCAACCCGCATCGGGCTCCAAGCACGCATGCTCCAAAAAGGGGGTGGAATAGGTTCTCTCCACCACGAGATGGGCTCGAGAGAGGGCATCCTCCACATCTCCCTTGACCACGACTCTCCTGTGGAGAAGATTCCCTTTCTCGTGGATGGGAACCGCCCCTGGATCCAGGGCCTCATCCGGGGTGAAGATGGCAGGGAGATCCTCGTACACCACCTCCACTTCTTCCACGCCCCTAATGGCGCTTTCCTCGTCTCTAGCAGCCACGAGAGCCACTGGCTCCCCCACGAACCTCACCTTGTCATGGGCCAAAAGGGGCTGGTCCTTGGTTATGAGGCCAATGAGATTTCTCCCTGGTATGTCCTTGGCTGTGAATATGGCCTCTACCCCATCATTCTTCATGGCCCTCTCGGTATTTATGGAGAGGATCCTCGCGTGGGGCCTCGGGCTCCTCAGGAGCTTGAGGATGAGAGGGCCTTCCAACGGGACATCGCCTCCGAAGAGGGCTTTCCCCCTCGCCCTCGTTTGAGCTCCGATCCTGGGTATTGACCTGCCTATCCACTCCATCTCACGAGCCATCCTCGAGGAGGGGTAGGAGGGTTCTCACGAGAAGACCACATGCCGCCTTCTCCTTGTAGTGGGTCGAGGGTCTGGGGCCCGATACCGAGACCATCTCTTGAGCCATGAGCCATCCCGCTTCCCACAGATCCCCCTCCTGGGGACGCTTTCCCAAAAGGGCCCTTTCCGCTGACTCCATCCTCCTGGGGACAGGGGTCCCGGCCCCCAAGGCCAGGTACAATTCCCCTATCCTCCCATCCTCCTTTCTGGCCAGAGCTGCCAGCGAAAGCCTCGCTATGGCCAGTTCCCTCCTCCTCCCGATCTTCGAAAACTCGCCCCACATGTGGGAGGCATCCTCCAGGACGAACTCCGTTATGAGCTCACCAGGGGCAAGGAGAGCCTTGTAAGGACCTCCTAGGAGGGCCTCCAGGGCCACTTCCCTTGAGCCATTGCTGCTCCTCAAAACGACCTTGGCCCTGTGGACCAAGAGGGCTGGAATGGTGTCAGCTGCTGGGGAACAGTGGGCCACATTCCCTCCAATTGTGCCCACATTTCTTATCTGCAGGCTCCCAACTTGGGATGAGGCCTTTACCAGAACCGGGGCGCATTCTCTGAGAAGTCCCGATCTCTCCACCTCAGAGAAGGTCAAGCCCGCTCCAACCCTTATCTTTCCCGATCTCTTTTCCAAGACCTTGAGCTCTTCCAGCCTGCTTATATCCACAAGGTGGCACTCCCCCAATCTCCCTTCCCTGAGATCGACGAGGAGGTCCGTCCCGCCAGCTATGGGCAAGGCCCTCGGGGTCAGTCGAGCGAGCATCTCCAGGGCTTCATCGAGGCTACGGGGCCTCGAGTACCCCTTTACCACCTCCCCTCCTCCTTTCCAGCCATTCTCCTCGCAGCGTCTTGAACAGCATCCACTATTTGATGGTATCCCGTACACCTGCACAGATTTCCCGCAAGAGCCCGCACTATCTCCTCTCTCGTGGGAACCCCCCTCGAGACGATGAGGGCGTATGCGCTGAGGAGCATCCCAGGGGTGCAGTACCCGCACTGGATGGCATCGTGCTCCAGAAAGGCCTCCTGGAGAGGATGGAGGCCCACTGGGCTCTCCAGACCCTCCACTGTGAGGACCTCGCACCCGTGGAGCTGGGCAGCCAACATCAAGCAAGAATTGACGGCCTTTTTGTCCACGACTATGGTACAAGCCCCACATTCTCCAATGCCGCAGCCCTCTTTTACTCCCCTGAGCCCGAGCCTCTCCCTCAAAAGATGGAGGGCTGTCTCACCCGGAAGGACATGGGCCTCCACTTCCCTTCCATTGAGACGAAAGGATATCCGGATCTTCTCCTCGGGGTTCATCTCCATAGTTTCCTGAGAGCCTCCAGATCCAGCGATCTCATGACAACTATGCCCTTGGCCTTCATCTCATCGAGGGCCTTCTGGGTCGTCTCCTTCGCCACCCCACGGCAAAGCTCCTCTATCACCACTACCTTGTAGCCACATGCTATAGCATCCATCGCCGTGGCCTTGACGCAGTAGTCCGTTGCTATGCCATAGATCACGAGCCACTCTATACCCCTCGCCTTGAGGATCCTGTCGAGCTCGGTCTTGGCCCCCCCATCATCTTGGAAGCCCGAGTAGCTATCGAAATCTTTGTCCTGACCCTTCTTGACTATGGCCAGGAATATGTTGTTGTCCACGAGCACCTTAGCCCCTTCTGTCCCCTGCACACAGTGGGGTGGCCAGAGAACCTGCTTCCTCCCCCCTATGTCAACGGTCTCGAAGGCCTTTTTCCCTGGATGGTTGGTGTAGAAGGAGACGTGATCCGAAGGGTGCCAGTCCTGGGTCGCGTACATGGTGAAGCCCGCCTTGGAAAGAAGGCTTGTCGCTTTTCGCACCATGTCCACGTAAGTTTTGTCTGTGCCTGGAACCGCAAGGGAGCCCTTTTTCCACTCGGTGAAATCCCCCTGCACGTCGACCACGATCACAGCGGCCTTTGCGAAAGCCCCTTCCCTCGGGCTCTCCTTTCTGCTCTGCCCCTTGGCTCCCGAGAATCCCGCAAGCACCACAAGGACCATGGTCAAACCCAATATGATGAGCTCCTTGTTCATGGCCGCCTCCTTTCCCTCGATCCTATGCCCCCTGATATCTCATCGCAAATCCATCGTCCAAGGGCGATGGCTTTGCTTCTATGGATGAGTGCCACCTGCTGATTATCACTTTCTTGTCCGTGTAGAAGTCTATGGCCTCGTTGGCCCTTCCTCTGATATCACCGAACATGGATATCTTCCTTCCCCCAACGGGGAAATAGGCTATGGGGGCCGGAGTCCCTATGTTGATACCCACTTGTCCCACGTTCACCTTCATAGCGAATTCCCTCGCCCAACCCCCATTCTCAGTGTAGATATTGGCTGTGTGGCCGTACGGGCTCCCATTTATGATCTCGATGCCCTCCTGAAGGTCCCTCACTTTCTTGATGCATCGAACAGGGCCGAAGATCTCCTCCTGAAAGATCCTCATCTGGGGTTCGGCCTCGAAAATGGTGGGCCCCAGGAAATAGCCTTTCGGGTACTTGGGCACATGGGGGTCTCTGCCATCGAGGATGAGCCTGGCGCCATCGGAGATGGCCCTCTCTATCTCCCTATGCATTCCCTCCAATGCCTCCTTGGAGATCACTGGGCCCAATTGGACCTCGGGATCCATCCCATAGCCCAGGATGAGCTTCTTGGATTCCTCGACAAATCTCTCCTTCACCTCCTCGTATATCTCCTCCACTGCCAGGACATTGGATACAGCGAAACACCTCTCGCCCACATGTCCGAAACAGGAAGAGACCACATTGGGGATGACCTCATCCAGGAAGGCATCCTTAGCTATCAGCACATGATTCTTGGCCCCTCCCTGACACTGGGCTCTCTTGCCATTCAGTATGGCCAGCCTGTATACCTCCTCCCCCACTTTGGATGAGCCCACAAATGTCACTCCCACTGTCCCTGGGTGGACAACCAGGGCATTGCCCACCCCCCTTCCCGAGCCCGTCAGGAGATTTATGACCCCTTTGGGGAACCCGCACTCGTCCGCGAGTTCCACGATCCTGACAACTGTCATGGGACAGAGACGGCTCGCCTTTATTATGGCGGTGTTCCCAGCTGCTATTGCCCAGACAAAGTAGAGGGCTATCATGGCTGGGAAGTTGAACGGGGGCAAAAAGACAAAGGGACCAAGGGGTTCCCTCACGTAAACGGTATCCACCCCACTTCCCACTTGTTCTGCATGATGCCCTTTCAAGAGCTCTGGCCCACAACAGGCATGTTCCACGTATTCCAGGGCACGAGTCATCTCGCCCCTCGCATCCGAGAGGGTCTTGCCGTGCTCGTTCACTATGAGTCTTGCCAGTTCCTCCTGGTGATCCTGAAGCCTACGGTGAAATTCGAAAAGGAGCCTCGCCCTCCTGGGAGGTGGGGTCATGCGCCATCCCCAAAAGGCCCTCTGGGCAGCCTGGACAGCCTCCTCTATCTCCTGAGGTGTCACCTCTGCACACAGGGCTATGACCTCGTCAGTAGCTGGATTCCTGACCTCGAGCCACTTCTCGCTTTGGGACTCTCGCCACTTTCCGTCGATGTAAATCTTGAGCTTCTTTGGCTCCCCTGGCATTTCCATTTCCACCTCCTTGAAGGATGATCGCCGTGAGTGACCGCAGGGAGATTCCGTTCTCAGCTTTTCACAGCCACTGCGCTTCTGATCTCTGTCTCGCATTCCAGGGTCCTTTTCTCCCCTTCTTGGGACAAAAGGAGAGAGAGGCACTCGAGTGCCTCTTTCACGTGGAGTTCTGTGAGCTCCTCGGCCATCGCCACATCGCCCTCCTTTATGGCCTCGAGGATTCTCCTATGGTACATGCACGATCTTCTCAGATGCTCCGGGTCCCTGAGTGAACGGTAGCTGAATCTCTTCACCTGGTTGTGGAGGCTCGAAGAGATCCGCTTGAGACGCTCGTTTCCCGCGACTTCCATGATGATTCCGTGGAATTGCTCGTGATAGTTCTGGTAGCGTGAAACTTCCTGGGGCTCTTTGTTGAGGCATGCCTCCATTCTATCCACCACGTGTTCCAGCTTCCTCATCTCTTTGGGGCCCATCTTTTCCATGGCGAGTCTCGTCGCCAAGGAGTAAAGGGCCATCTTCAGGGTATAGATCTCCCAAACATCCTTGGGGGTTATATGGGACACGAAGACTCCCTTCCTCGGTCTTCGCACAACCAGGCCTTCCGTCTCCAGAGCCCTCAGTGCCTCCCTCAGGGGGGGCCTGCTGATTCCCAGTCTCGAAGCGATCTCTTCCTCCTTGACCTGCTGGCCTGCCCTGAGCTCTCCCGAGACTATTGCCTCGACGAGAAACTCCGTAGCATAGTCCACAAGAGACCTTAACCCCGAGGCATGCTTCATCTTCGTCGTGTTGCTTGCCTTGGCTGTCATCATCTTGCCTTCATCCCCTCCCCATCAGGCTCGGCAGATAAAGGGCTATTTTGGGGAATATGGTGAGGGTCACGGCAGTGAATATGATGGCGAGCAAAAATGGCATAGCCCCCCTGAAAATCTCCGCCATTGGGACATCCCTCACAATCCCCGCCAGGGTGTAGATGTTCAATCCCACGGGGGGCGTTATGAGCCCAGCTTCCATCATGAGGACGCTCAAGACCCCGAACCATATGGGATCGAAGTTCAGGGAAACTATGACTGGAAAGATCACAGGAAGGGTAAGGACCATCATGGACACAGCATCGAGGAAGCAACCCAAGAAAAGGTAGATGACCACTATGATCCCAAGGATCAGGTACCTCGATATCTCAAGTCCCGCTATCCAGCCAGATACCGCCATGGGAATCGTGGAAAGGGCTAGAAAATAACTGAAAACAGTGGCACCGGCCACGAGAAAGAGCACCATGACGGAAATCCTGGCTGCCTCCAGAAGGGCAGTGACCGTTGCCCTCCAGGTGAGCCTCCTTTTGAGGAGCACTATCACCCCCAGGGAGAAAGCTCCCATGGCCCCAGCCTCTGTGGGATTTATGAAACCCAGGTATATCCCCCCCATGACCAGGACAAAGACCAAGGTGGTCTCCCACACCCCCTTCAGGGAACGGATCTTCTCCCAGAAGCTCACCCTCTCGGGAGATGCTGGAGCAGCCTGGGGATTCACCTTCGCCCAAATGATCACGATGGCAGCGTAGCTCGCGGCCAATATCAACCCTGGGAAGATGCCGGAGATGAGAAGCTTCCCAATGGATTGCTCCGTGAGCATCCCGTAGACCACGAAGCCCAGACTCGGAGGGATGAGGAAGCTGAGAGTCCCTCCTGCTGCCACGACCCCTGTTGCCAACCTGGGAAGGTAGCCGAATCTCCTCATCTCCGGCAGGGCCACATTTCCCATGGCCGCCGCCGCTGCAACTGAAGATCCACTGACCGCTGCAAAACCAGCACAAGCGGCGATGGTCGCAACCCCGAGGCCTCCAGGAAGCCTCCTGAACCACTTGTCGAAGGTCTCGTACAGTTCCTTGGTTATTCCAGCAGCCCCAGCGAATCCACCCATGAGGATGAAAAGGGGGATAATGGTGTAAGGGTAATGGGCTGCGACACCATAGAGGGTCTTGGAAACCACTGGGAGGGCGGCCTCCAAGGAGGTGAGGTGCCATATGCCCAGGAATCCGACGAGCATCATCATGAAGGCTATGGGCATCCCCAGAAGGAGCAACACGACGAGGAGGAGGCTACCTAGGATCCCTATGGCAACTGGGCTCATTTCCCCTTTCCCAAAGCCTCACGTGCACTTTCCACGAAGTCCAAGGCGAGCTCGAGCCACAGAAGGCCTCCGCCTATTGCGACGAGCATCTTGAAAGGCCACTGGGGTATTCTCAATTGGTCCGATACCGCCCTCTCTTGAACTGCATCCACATATCCCTGCCAAACGAGGATGGATACTATGAAAAGGCTCGCCCCTGTGGTGATGAGGGAACACAGGGCTTGGCCTCTGGGGGATAGTTTGCTCGTGAGGTAGGTGACCCCAACGTGTCCTTTCACTTGCTGGGTGTAAGCGGCACCGAAAAGTATGAGCACGGAGAGCATGTACTCGGAGAGCTCGAAACTCCCTGGTATGGGCTTGTCCAGAAAGGCCCTTCCCAGGACATCCGCAACCGTGAGGAGCATGAGGGGGATGGCGAAGAGCATCCCCACAAAGCACATGAAGTAGCTACAGGTGTGGATCGCGGAACTCACCCTTCTCATTCTGGAATCTTCCCCTCTAGGTGGCTCGCCCTTTCTCCAGGAGCGATGTCCCCCTGTCTCTCCTTCCCTCAGATCTTCTTGAATTCCGGGGGACAGGCCACAAGCTCTATTCCCCTCTTTTCGCACTCCTCGTTCATTATGGCCACGGCCTTCTTGGCTGGGAGACCTTTGGCCTCCAAGTCCGAGGCCCACTTTCTGGTCACATCCTGAAAGACCTGGTACCACCTTTTGGCCTCGTCCTTGGGAAGTTCGGTAAATTTGACACCCGCCTTTCCTATCTCATCGAGGAGCAGGGGGTACTGCTCCCTTGTGAGACCGCCAGATGTCCTGAAGGGATTGGAACAGAGTTCGTCGACCAATCTCTTCTGTTCCTCGGAGAGCTTGTTCCAGGTGCTCATGTTCATGACCACACCCTCTGAGACGCACCCGAAGGTGCAGATCACACAGTGTCTCACCACCTCCTGGAGCTTGAAGGCGAGGATTATGGGGGGACATGTGCAGATCCCATCCACTGTCCCTGTCTCGATTGCCATGTAAACATCTCCAGGGGGCATGAAAACTGGCTCTGCTCCGAGGGCCCTGACGTAGTTGGTCTGATGTCCCCCCGGGGTCCTTATCTTGAGACCTTTCAGATCCTCCATGGTGGAGACGGGCTTCTTGGTCCATATGAATGACTGGATGCAGCCATTTATCTCCAGGACCTTCACGTCCTTGAACTCGTCCTTGAGGATTCGGTTGTAAACAGCATTGCCTATGTCCGCTGCGATGTCCTTACCGTCCACCCAAACCGCAAGGGAAAGGACATCTGTCAGGGGAAATCTCCCAGGGGTGAAGGTCGCTGTGAAGTAACCTAGATCCGAGAGGCCCTTGGCCACTATGTCGTAGTGCTCTGGAGCCTTCCCCAGCGCGGCTCCAGCGTACATGGTGTAGTCGAGCTCTCCCTTGCTTTTCTCTTTGAGCTTCTCCAACATGGGGATCCAAACGGTCTTGGTCTCCCTGCTCACAGGAGTATGCCAGGTGCTGAATTTCAACTTGAGGGAAGCAGCCCACAGATTTCCTTTGGGAATGAGTCCTGCACCGAGAGCTATGCCTCCTAGGGCGATTCCCTTGAGAAACCCTCTTCTTGCCTCGTTGCACTCAATGCACATGGCTCTCCTCCTTGCGCTTTTTTTCGCTCTCGCCCGAAATGAGGACATCTCTCAGACCCCCATTGCGGGCGAAAAAGTGTCTATTGTCTACAATATTCACTAACGAGATGTCAAGTCCTTTTTTGGGCCTCGAGAGGGCTCCTAGGGCCCCATCACGTGGCCGATTGAGCCGAGACAAAACCGTATCGGGGGCGCATTTTATTGACCGGGCAGTTCGAGGAAGAATTTTTCAGGGGAGCGTTTCCCTCAACGCTCCCCTTTTCGGGGCCTCTATCTATAGGTTCCCTCTCTTATCATCCTGGTAGGGCGAAATATCTCCTTATTGAACCTCTCAGCCAATCTTTCGAGTCTCTCTGCGAGGGCCTTGGGATCCTGGCTCTTGGCCACTGTCATGGGGCCTATGGCATTTCCAGTCCCATTCACTATTGCCCTGTCTATGTCCTCAGCTGTGCAAACTCCCATCTCTATGAGCTTTGTGGCCTCGTTTATCTGTACGGCCAAGAGGTCCATGGGATCCACTTTGGATGTTGCCTTGGAGAGGTCTATATTGGGCCTTCCCTGGGACCAATCGTAGAATCCTTTCCCCGTCTTCTTCCCGAGGAGTCCCTGCTTCACTTTCTCCTCTATTGCCTTGGCCGGTGCAAAGTCGGGATGGACTGCCCGGGCGAAATAGAGGCTCGCATGGTAGTTTATGTCTATGCCCGTGTAATCCATGAGCTCGTAAGGGCCCATGGGCATGCCCAGCTTTCTCAAGAGGGCATCTACCTCCTCTGGCTCGGCTATACCGTGATCCAGGATGCATCCCAGAAGGACCCCTCCCGGGGCCTGCACCCTGTTGACGATGAAACCAGGAACATCCTTCTCCACCCTGACGGGCACTTTCCCGCACTTGAGGCAAAAGCCGTATCCCACTTCCATGGTCTCATCGGATGTGTCCTCTCCCCTTATCACCTCCACTAGCCTCATGAGCACCGCGGGATTGAAGTAGTGAAGTCCCAGGACTTTTTGGGGCCTCTGGGTGGCTCTCCCTATCTCCGTTATGCTCATGGTAGAGGTGTTGGAGGCCAAGATGGCATGGGCTGGGGCAAGCCGATCCATTTCCCTGAAGGTCTCCTTCTTGAGCTCGAGGATCTCCGGGATGGCTTCTATGACGAGATCGGCTTCCTTCACAGCCTCTTTCAGATCCACACAGGGCTTCAAAAGCTCCCCGTGAATCCTCTTGTAGTGCTCCTCTGTGACCTTTCCCTTCTCCAGGAGCTTCTTGAGGCTCTCATCTATCCTCTCGACACCCCGTTTCACGAACCGCTCCTCTATATCCCTGAGAAAGACCCTGTAACCCGCAAGAAGGGCCACTTCCGCAATCCCGTGGCCCATATCCCCAGCTCCTATTACCGCCACAGTCTTTATGTCCTCTGCCCTCATGGGACCACCTCCACCTCAGTGAAATTCCCTATCCTGGACCAGCTCCTCTTTCACACTGCCCTCTCGATGATGGTGGCCACCCCTTGGCCTCCTCCGCAGCACATGTTGGCACACCCATAGCGGCCTCCCTTCATCTCGAGTATCCTGGCAAGGGTCCCCACGAGCCTTATGCCGGATGCGCCCAGAGGATGTCCAATGGCCGTTCCGCCCCCCATGACATTCACCCTCTCCGGATCTATTCCCAGCTCCTTGATGCAATTTAGGGCCACTATGCAGAACGCCTCGTTTATCTCCCAATAGTCTATGTCCTTTACCTCTAGACCTGCCTTTTCCAGGGCCTTCTTGGTCGCGGGGACGGGCCCGACCCCCATTATGGTTGGATCCACCCCAGCGAAGCCTATGGATCTCACATATGCCAGGGGCTTTATTCCCTTGGCCTGTGCCTTCTCCTTGGCCATCAGGACCATTGCCGTGGCCCCGGCATTCAGAGGTGATGAGTTACCCGCTGTTATCACCCCGTCTGGCTTGAAGGCAGGCTTCAAATTGGCCATGTCCTCCAACTTGGCATCCTCCCTTATGGACTGATCCCTGTCCACCAGGATCTTGGATCCGTCCTCTTGTTCCGCCTCTATGGGAAGAATCTCGCCCGCGAAGAACCCTTCCTTCTGGGCCTTGGAGGCGAGCTGGTGCGCCCTTACCCCCCACCTGTCGAGCTCCTCCTTGGTGAAGTTGGTCATGGAAAAGAGCTTCTCCGCTGTCATGCCCATGTTCATGGCATTGGCCATGTCCCAGTGCCTGAGCTCAGGATCCGTGAAAAGCCTCGGATTCGGGCTGATCGCTCCCTTCTGGAGCAACGCTCCTCCCATGGGAACCCTGGTCATGTGCTCCATGCCTCCCACAAGCACCGTATCCGCGAATCCAGCGGCGATCTCGAGAAAGCCCATGTGGATAGCGGCCATGGAGGAGCCGCACTGTTGGTCCACGAACTTGGCAGCGATGGTCTCGGGCAAGTTAGCGAGAAAGATGGGGAACCTACCCCCGTAGGTCCATTGTTCCGACACACCCAGAGCGGTCCCCACGATGAAATCGTCCACTTCCTTGGGATCCACTTGGCTCCTCTTGAGGACCTCAGGCAAAAGCTTTGCGAGGAGGTCGTCGGCTCTCAACTTGTGAAACCAATCCCTGGCAGGCTCATTGGGCCTCGAACGGGAAAGAGCTGTCCTGAGATATCCCACTATGGCCACATCTCTCATCTCCACACCTCCTTGGTATCGGTCCCATGACCTCTGTTTCCCAAGATTCTCCCCAAAGAGGGAAAACCTTCATCTCACTGCTTCCTCTCCACCGACCATTCTCCGGTGGGGCTCCGCCAATTCCTTCTGGAACGCCGTGATACCAGGCCCCTCATACCTTCATGCCAGGCATGTTGAGGGATGCCGTGTTCCCTCCATCTACTGGCAAGGCCTGGCCCGTTATGTAACTGGCCTCATCGCTTGCCAGAAACAAAATGGCATAGGCCACTTCCTCAGCTCTGCCGTAGCGCCTGAGCTCGCAGCGGCTGCCCAGCTTCCATTCCTTTCCCTTCTGCCTGGCTAGATCGAAGATCGGCTTTGTCATCTCGGTCTCTATGAGGCCAGGGCATACCGCGTTTACTCTCACATTGTAGCCTCCCAGATCGCATGCGGCTGTCATGGTGAGATTGATTATGGCTGCTTTACTGGCACTGTAGGCATTGCCCCCAGCCCCGGACCTCATCCCGGCAACCGAAGAGACGTTCACTATCGAGCCTTTCCTCCTCTCCATCATGTGTCTGGCCACATGTTTGATACCCCACAGGGTCCCGAGGACATTGGTCCTGTAGACCTCGATCCACTCGCCCTCATCCTGGACCTCCAGGGGATTGAGGCTCCCAGCTACCCCAGCATTGTTGACGAGGATGTCAACTTGGCCGAAGGTCTCGAGGGCCGAATCGATGAGGGCCTTCACATCTCTCTCCTCCCTCACATCCGTGCACCTGTAAATGGCTTGACCCCCCAAATTCGTGATCTCCCTCACTAGCTCCACCAGCAACTCCTCTCTCCTCGCCCCCACTGCGATCTTGGCACCTTCCCTGGCGAAGAGCAGAGCAGTCGCCCTACCTATCCCGCTTGATGCGCCGGTTATGACGGCCACCTTCCCCTCGAGCCTCTGACCCATGGCTAGCCCCACTCCTTCGGTGGATTCAACCAAGTTCAGTCAACTATTCCCGCAAGCCTCTTCACCATTGCCTTTCTCGCCTCTATGTCGTACTGGGCTGTAATGGCTATCTTTTCCATAATGGGAGACCCTCCACCGTGCAGGCCTCCTACAGCCGCAGCTCCTCCATAGGCGGAACAAAGGGTATCGGATATCATCCTGAAGAGCCTGTGCTGGTTTTCGGCGGAGATTTTGGGATTGCGCATGATGTACTTGTGGAGGAGGGGGCCAACCTTCTCGTTGTAAAAATCCTCCTCGTAGGGCAGGGTCGCGGGAAGGCCTCCAGCCACATCTGCGAGGAGCTGGAGTTCGTGGTAGACATTCTCACCCGAGATGCACCTTCCCACGTTGCAGTAGACCACATCGGGGATATAGGTTCCCGAGCGCGATCTCACGGCCTTGGCCGATGCCGTGAATCCCGCCGCGTATGCGAGCTCCGTGACCATTATTATCTCGGCCAGCTTGTCTCGCACATGGTGGGCTCCGGCTATGCCGTTGTATTCCGCTGCAAGGGCCACCTGTCCAAGGAGGAGCTCGTTCATGGCAGGCTTGCACCCGCAGTAACTGTGCCTGTGGTACAGGGCGAAAAGGAGGGCCAATTGCCCTCCGAACTCCCACTCACCGCACAGAAAGACCCTCTCCCAAGGGATGAAGGTGTTGTCGAATATAGTGAGGGAATCGGTCATTCCCAGTTGCGAGGCAGGGGATTTGATGTACTTCCTTGGCCTAGGGGATGCCGGCCTCACCACCAGGTGCACGTCGTCCCAATCTGCTGGGATTGCGAAGGCAACGGCCCATTCACCCTCCTCCGGTGTCAACATTCTCGTGGGCACAACGAGGATCTCGTCAGCTTGAGCGGCCTCGGAATTGTGCGCCTTGGCTCCCCTCACCACTATTCCGTCGCTTCTCTTCTCCACGACGTGGAGATAGAGATCTGGGTCCACTTGCTGGTGGGGCCTTTTGGAGCGATCTCCCTTGACATCGGTCTGGGCACAACAGCCTACGAGATCTTCCTTCTGAAAGCGTTCCAGCCATTTGAGGAAGTTCTTGTGGTATTCCGTCCCGTACTTTTGATCCACCTCGTAAGAGATGACCGAGATGGCATTCGCTGCATCCACTCCCATGCACCTTTGGATGCAGCCACCAGTGAGCCTGCAGAGAGCTCTTGTCATGTCTTGCTTCTTGTGAAGGTCCTCGACGCTTTGATGGATGTGACAGAATCTGTTTATCTTCTCGCCCGTTATGTGGGAGGTTGCAGTCACAAGGTCATGGTACTCGGGATTTGACACCACATCGAATGTGGTGGATAGGGTCCTCACAGCCCCCATCATCCTCTCGTCATCCCTGTCCACCAACTCCCCACCTATGTAAACATTCCTCCGCTTCTTCCTAAGGCCTTCCAGGTATTGCTCGGACGTTCTCATGGGAAAACCTCCTGAGTTTGTCTGAGGGAGCGTCCTCTCGCGGGCCTCCTCCTATCCTCACTTTATCTGAAAGAAAGACTCGTCGTATTCGGGCTTTCCCTCGTATCTCTTCATGAAGAATGCGGGGGTCTTCTCCATGTTCTCGAAAATTGATGGGTCGAGCTCTATGCCTGCCTTGTGAAAGGCCTCGACCACCTCCTTGGGAGAGGGAGGGCATCCTTTGACAGCTATCATCTCTTTTATGTTGGGATGATTCCTGTTCTTCAAGTACATGCATTTTCCCAGGAGTATGGTCTTGTTCATGCCAGGGGTCGGTTCCATTATCTTCCCTGTGAGCACCTCCACATTGTCCCAAGGCTGACCCTTCCAGGCTTGGGCTATGGCTGTGAGAACAACACCCGTGAGCCCGGAGCAGTAGGTGCACATGGTGAGATCGTACTTCCTGTAGGAGATCCCTTTTATCCCCATCTTGGCCAGGGCCAAGGGAAGGGAATTGTCCTCCGTGTATGGAAAGCTCCATTCGTGCTTGCTTGCCACGGATTCTATGGGCTCTCCCACCACCTCCACGTCCGAGAGATCCACGGGCCTTCCCCTGTCCGATGCGGCGTGAACCAAATGGGGGACTTCCCAGGGCTCGTACCCCAGGATCTTGGCACCCACCTTGTCGGCAGCGAGCACGTCCGAGGAGGCGACGAGCACGTTGGTCCTCCTTATTCGGCCATCGAAACTCGGCCCCCTCTCGTTGGTGTAAATGCCGTCCAAGATGGTGAGCGATGGAGGGAGTTTGTTGGCTAGCCTCGCGATCATGTAATTGAGGTCCTTGACAGGATCAGGCCCGTGACACTTCTTCCTGGAATTTATGTCTATCATCCCCTTGAGGTTCTTTATTCCCAGGCTGACAACTGCCTGAGCGTGGGTTTTGAGGACCGGGACATTCACGACAAAGTCACTTTCCAGAATGTCCTCGTTGTAATTGAGGACAACTCCTGCCCCGAGATCGACCTTTCTGAAGGGCCGCTCGAACACGTTGAGGAGTTTGACGCCGTATCTCTTCTTGAGAACCGTATAACCCAGGGTCTCGAAGGCGTGGGCGGGAGTCTCCTTGTCATTGGGGACCCTCGTCACAGTGCCCTCCCCAATGGTTATGTCCTCAACACCTCTCTCCTTCAGAAGCACCACAACGTCTTCCACGACCCGAGAGGTGGTTATCACTCCCCATTTGGGGAATGGGGCTGATCTCGTCCAGAATACTATGTTGGGTTTTATGAAGACCTTTGGGTTTGAGGGCATGTGCTCCAATCCCCGACAGAGCTCCACCGCCTTTCTCACCGACTCCCCAGGTCTCTCGTATCTCACAATGGATACCAGGAACTTGACCTCGCTCATCTGGATCCCCTCCTGCCCTTCTTGGTACCTACCTCAGGATGAGCCTCCACCTTCTGCCCCGACTCCAGGGGCTCCACTATTAGGCGGAAGCTCCAAGAGTCCTTCTCTTTCTTCCTCGAAATCCCTTGAACTACCAGATCCGTGAGTGGATCAGCGAAGGCCACCAGATCCTCGGGCTTTCCGAGAAGCAACTTTCTCGTGAGGATGTGCTCTATTGTGCCGAGGACTACCGACCTCACCAAGTACGGATCTGTATCGGGCGAGAACTCGCCCGATGCTATGCCTTCTTCCACCACCTTCAGGATGACCCTCGACCCCTCGCGAACCGTCTGATAGGCCTCGGTTTCCAGGAACTTCCTATTCTGTTTCAGGACCAACATGGCAATGGAGGCGTAATCTGGATTGTTCTGATAGAAGGAAAGGTAGTGATAGATTATGCTCCTCAATTTGTTGGCCGCGCCCCTCACGTACTGGAGGTGAAACTCCAGCACTTCCTTTCCCCTTCTTGCGGTCTCCCCGGGGATGGAGAAGAGAAGCTCTTCCTTGGAGGAGAAGTACTCGTAGATCGTGGCCTCAGAAAGCCCAGCCTCCCTCGCCACATCGGAGACCGTAGCCTCCTGGAATCCCTTTCTGGCAAAAACCTTCTCTGCGGCCTTGAGTATCTGCTCCTTTCTCTGGCTGGCTCTCCGGGATCGACTCATGTTCAGTGCTCCGAGGCCCATTAAGAGAGTCTCGACACTTGGCAAACAGACACTATGATTATTGGGACCTTAGCGCACATCGTATCAAAAATCAACCCCATCTCGTGAAGGTCTAAAAAGAAGGGTGGGGAGATGTCAGAGCCATTGCCGAAAACTTCGAGGCCTCGCCTCAAAAAAACACCCCAGGTCTCGGTCCCCATCAGGTTGGGAGGAAAACGCTTGAGTGCGACCGAGGCGTTTTCCATTCAAATTACCGCCCTCTTGCGTAACCTCCGGCGGTAATGAAAGTCCTTGCCATCCGTAGGACCCTGCAATGCGGACGCACAGAGTGCGTCCCTCCGAGAAAACCGCCTTCGCGTTATCCCCGGGTTTTCCCCGCTAGGCTATCCCAGCTTGGATAGCCACCCCGCGGAGGGGCGGGCTCCGCACGCCCGTAATGTCGGCATCGCGACTTACCGATGCATCTCGCCTTTGAAGCCGCTGGTTCCCCTTGTCCGGGTTCCGGTTTCGCGGAGGGGCGGGCTCCGCACGCCCGCTGGGGAGGTTTCGGCTTGACCCGACGCATGTCCCCGTCAGGCTACCGCGCCGTCGCTAGCGGATGTGGTGGGAATGAGATGTCTCGGCCTGCGTTTGGCCCTGCAATCCGGACGCACGGAGTGCGTCCCTCCGAGAAAACCGCCCTCCGCGTTATCCCGGGGTTTTCCCCGCGAGGCCATCCCAGCTTGGATAGCCCCCGCGGAGGGGCGGGCTCCGCACGCCCGCGGGAAAGGTATTGGCTCCACCCGGGCACATCCCCGCTAGGCCACCGGGTGTTCGCCTATGCATCGGCTGCGAGCGGAATGCCTCGGCCTTCGTACGGCCGTCCCATGCGGACGCACAGAGTGCGTCCCTCCGAGAAAACCCCCTCTCGTGTTATCCCCGGGTTTTCCCCGCTAGGCCATCCGAGCTTGGATAGCCCACCCCTCGGAGGGCCGGGCTCCGCACGCCTGCGGGAAAGGTATTGGCTCCACCCGGGCATATCCCCGCTAGGCCACCGGGTGTTCGCCTATGCATCGGCTGCGAGTGGAATGCCTCGGCCTTCGTACGGCCGTCCCATGCGGACGCACAGAGTGCGTCCCTCCGAGAAAACCCCCTCTCGTGTTATCCCCGGGTTTTCCCCGCTAGGCCATCCGAGCTTGGATAGCCCACCCCTCGGAGGGCCGGGCTCCGCACGCCTGCGGGAAAGGTATTGGCTCCACCCGGGCATATCCCCGCTAGGCCACCGGGTGTTCGCCTATGCATCGGCTGCGAGTGGAATGCCTCGGCCTTCGTACGGCCGTCCCATGCGGACGCACAGAGTGCGTCCCTCCGAGAAAACCGCCTTCGGCGCCATCTCCGGGCTTTCCCCGCAAGGCCGTTCTAGCTTGGATAGCCCACCCCGCGGAGGGGCGGGCTCCGCACGCCCGCAAATGAGGCTTTGCTTCCACCGGGGGGATCACCCAATTAGGCCCCCTGGCGTTCGTCTGCCCCCGTTGATTATGTTGGGCCTCGGTTTGCGTCCGGCCTCGCAATGCGTACGCACAGAGTGCGTCCCTCCGACAACACCGCCTTTCGCGCCATCTCCGGGTTTGCCCCGCGAGGCCATCCGTGCAGGGTTAGCCCCTGCCCAGGGGCGATTTGTCCCAGAAGATCAAGGTCAGGCTTCGAGTGCTTCGCAGCTAGGGGCTCTAAATGGGGTTTTCCCCAACTCAAGGGCATGGGCCCCAAGTGGGCATCTCGAAAGTCTCCATGAGTTCGCAACTACGGTGAGGCTACTCAGGAACATAGCTCCTACTGCCACGAAGGGTGTGAGAAGCCCTCCCAATGCAGCAGCTAGTGCCACGGAATTGTAAAGACCCGACAACACCAGGTTCTCGATTACGGTCCTCCTAGCCTTCTTGCAAAGATCCAAGGCCTCCAGAATCTTCTCCAGCTCACCTCCAGGGATCCAGACATCCGCCCCACCACCTGGGCCTCGGGCACGCCTGCCCACGGCAATTCCCATGTGGGCCAAAGCCAGAGCTGGACCATCGTTGAATCCATCTCCCACAGCGGCTACCATCTTCCCCTCTCCTTTTAGCTCTTCCACGATCCTCGCTTTGTCGCTGGGCGTCGCTTCCCCGGAGAAGTCCTCCAGCCCCAGCTCTCGTGCAACCATGCTCGTCGTGACCTTGGAATCACCCGAGATGAGCCTCACTCTCATCCCCCTGCGGACCAACTCCTGGACAAGCCAGGAAGCAGTGTCTCTCAGGGCATCGCCCATGGCCAATAGTCCCTTGACCGACCCATCCCAGGCGACAAAAGCGACTGTGAATCCTTTGGACTGGTATTCTCGCGCCTTCTCGAGGAGTGCAGGGGAGATCCTCTGCTCCGACCTTCTCATCCATACCTCACTCCCAACGAAGACTCTCCTCTTCCCCACGAGACCTCTCACGCCCGAACCCTGCTCCTCGTGGAAATCCTGCACCTGCTCCAGGCGAATGCCCCTTTCCAGAGCAGAGGCCACGATCCTCTTGGCAATAAGGTGCTCCGATGCCGCTTCCAATGAGGCCGCAATGGAGAGCAGCTCCTCGCAGTTCTCTTCCGGGCAATGGATTTCTCTCATCTCGAAGTTCCCGTGCGTCACGGTTCCCGTTTTGTCGAGGAGGATCTCGTCCAGTCTACCACCCCTTTCCAATATCTCGGGATTCCTCACGACGATCCCCCTTTTTCTCCCCAAGGCGATGGCCGCAGATTTAGCCACAGGGATAGCGATTCCCAAAGCACAGGGACACGCCACAGCCCACACGGTGAGTCCCCTCATCAAGGCATCTTTCAAGTCTTGCCCAGAGACAACAAGCCATAGGGAGCTCGACAATCCCAGGGCTATAACCCCGGGGACGAACCACCTCAAACCCTTTTGAGCCAAATTGTCCCAGGAAGTGGGAATCTTCATGGCCTCCATCACCGAGGAGACCATCTCTCCCAGAAGGCTCGCACTCCAAGGGCCGCTTGCCAAAACGAAAACCCTCCCCTGGAGCACAATTGCTCCTGCAAGTGCGGGCGAGCCACGAGCCAGGGCCACAGGCCGCGACTCCCCTGTGAGGGAGGAGTTATCGACCATTGCTTGCCCCCGGGTCACGATGCCATCGACGGGAATCGTCTCCCCCTCCCGAACCTCTATCTCCTGTCCCTTCTCCACCTGGGAGGCCGGCACCCACTCCTCCTGGCCTCTCCTCCACACCCTTGCCTTGAGAAAGCCAAGCCTCGCCATTTCCAGGAAGGAAGAATCCCTGAGTTTGGCCCGCATCCTTTCCTCGACGTATCTTCCCAGAAGGACAGTGGTGACCAGCATGCAACCAGTGTCGAAGTAAAGGTGAAGGCTCCCCCGAAAAATGGATCCCATGCTGTAAAGGTACGCGCTCAGGGAAGCCAACGAAACCAAGGTCTCCACATTGGGCATCCAGGCCCTCATCGCCGCAATCCCTCTCCTCATCACTGGAAATCCACACCAGAAAATGACGGGCGTGCTCAGAACCCAAATGGGAACGGAGAGGTAACTCACTGCCCTTTGACCCAGCTCCTCCAAGAATCCCCAGTACACGGCCCACGAAATCATCATGACTTGACAGGTAAGCAGGGCAGCGACCACAACCCTCCTCAGGGAAAAAGGAGCTCGTATTCTCTCTTCATCCCCTTCTTGGACAGGTAGGGCCTGGTAGCCCCAAGAGCTTATTTTCTCCATCAACTCCCCTGGGGTGACCAGGGAGGGATCGTACAGGATACGAGAAAGCTCGGTCCCGAAGGACACTTCCGCCTCTTTCACGCCCTTGACTTTCTCCAAGAGCCTTTCCAAAAGCCAAGAGCAGGAAGGACAGCTCATTCCCGAAATTTTGAACCATAGCTCCAGGCTATAGCTGGCTTCCACCCCTGCGGCCGAGCCACTGCGAGGTGCCTTTCCCCCAGATTGCCCCAAAAGGCCGGATTCCTTGCAAAGTCGAAATAGCTCTGTACTTTCCACTTTTTGGGGCAGCTCTCCATATTTGGAAACCAGGATCTCGTATACAGCCTTGCATCCTGGACAACAGAATTCCTTTGGCTCGCCTCCCATCAAGGACCTGCTTCTGGCCTTGGACAGAGGAAGACCGCAAAGGTCGCACCTCCTCTCTCGATGCAGAGCTCCTTCAGAAGACCTGACTTGCAGTTCAGCTTCCATGTAATCTGGAGATGGCTTTGAGCCCCTTGTAGGCCACCATTGCCCCCATGGCCATGACACCCAGAGCAGCCACTTTCTCGCCCACAAGCCTAAGTTTCACCGACACAGCCGTCGCACACACACCCAGGAAAAGCAAGCTCGGGACCGTTCCGGCCCCAAAGAGCACCATGGTCGAGAGGGCCTCCAGGAACGAATCGGACACAGCGGCCTTCACTATCATGGCCCATGGGAGCATACAGGGAAGAAAGCCCGTTGCGATCCCAAGGGCCACCTTGCCCATTGGTCTGGAAGAGCCGATCCACATCTTTACCCAGAAACCCGGCGACCATTTGGACTCAGAAGGACTCACGGTCCCCAAGGAAAGAGATGGCACGAAACCAGCAAGCAGAAGGCCCATGGCAATCATCACGACCCCAGCGGCCAGGCTTCCCCATCCCCTGAGGTGGCCCAGGATACCCTGGAGCTCCACACCATGGCCAATGGCCCAAGCAACACAGCCCAGAAACGCGTAAGAGGAGATTCTCCCACAGTGAAAGAGGAGATGGCTGCGAACACCCTTGGTGGCAAGTGACCTCAGGGGGCCATGGGCTTTTTCCTGCAACGAATAGGCAAGTACTATTGGGCCGCACATTCCCACGCAATGAAAGCTCCCCGCAAGGCCAACGAGCAACGGACCCAGAAGATCCCACAGTCCCATGGCCCTACGTTCCCACCAAGGCTCTGAGATGCAGAACGATCGCCCACCTGTCCTCCTCGGAGATGGTATGTGCCAGAGGGGGGCTCCTTCGTGATCCCAGGGAAATTATCTTGAACAGTTCTCCATCAGAGAGGGCCTGCACCCATTGAGATCGGAGATCCGTGGGAAGGGGATGAAAGCTTTGGCCAACAGTGCCCCTTCCATCCCCTCTCAGGCCATGGCACATGGAACAGAAATTCTTGAAAGCCTCCCTTCCCCTCTGGAGGTTCTGGGGCTCGGGTTTCAAGGGATTGGGGATCTCTTTGGGATCCACCGAAGAGATCCAGAGGACACCCCCTTCAATGGGCACAGTGCCAGAAGGCATGGAGGGAAGCTTGGTCTCGTAAGTCCGGACTGACTCTTGGTCCTTCATGCGGGCATAATCGCAACCCAGGAGGCCCCCTGCCAGAAACGCAAAGCCCACGCAGAAGACCACTCCTAGCCCCCTTTCCCCTTTACCCATCCGCCTCTCCTTCATGAACCAAACTCCTCTCGCCTCGGGCCCTTGGGATTGGGCCACAAGCTCTTCTCTATTTTTGGCGATCCACATGTTGAGGCCTCGCCTCTTCCAAAGTCAGAGGCCCACGGGTTGAGTAAGGAGACTCGCCAGGGACATCTCTCACGAGGCCGAAATCCCAACTGGGAGGCCCCTTATCGCCGATAGTGAAAAAGAGAAAAAGCCCCCAGCATACAAAGAGCAATCCCAGCCCCACTACAAAAAGCCATCCTTTCAGATTGGACCCGTGCATCGAAGGCCGCTCCTCCCTTCGCAAGGACACCTGGCCTTTCTCACCCCATACTTCCCTCAAAAGGAGGGACCCATGATACCCACCTTTATGGCGTAAGCTAAAGCCCAAAGAAGGAATCCAGCATACACCAATACCAGCAAGGGGGGAATTGGTCCTCTTGCGATCCTGATCCCGTCAGGGTACTCCCCCTCTTCCACCTGCCCTTCTCCCTCCCTGCGGTGACCCCTGAAAGCGAGCCATATGGCAATGAGACCACCTAGCCCCATGAAAAATGCCAGTGTCACGTACTGGATGTCCAAAAGAGGGAAAAAACGCATGGACCTATATCCCCCTCGTCCCAAAGGTCAGGACAAAACAGGCCACAATTGCCCCGAGCAAGAGTATCCCCACAAGCAAGAGAAAATAGGGTGCAATGCTGGCCTTCCCCCTTGGCGCAGTATGGCCCTTCTTCTCTCCATCGGCTATCAGGGGTAGGAATCTAGCCCTCTCCTGCTCTGCCATCTGCCCGGATTCGAGGGCCCAGAGGAAGCTCCAGAGGGCAGCTCCCAAACCCAGCATTATGAGGACGATCCAGCCCAAGAAGTACATTTCACTTCCCCTCGCGAGGCCTGATGTACGAGGCTTCTATTCCTCTCGGTTCTCCTCCCGCGTCGGTCTCTCCGATGAAGTACACAGCCACATAGTTCCCGACATCCCAGATCTTCTCGGATTCCAGTTCCCTTTTGAAATAGGGCATGGCTGTGCCCGTGATGCCATTCATGATCTGATAGTAGAGAATGCCCCCTGAGATCCCCCTCCCCTTCAGAATCGTAAAATTCAGGGGCGGAGGATAAAGATAAGGCTGAGCCGGGCCCATGCCATCTCCTATGGGGCCATGGCATCCTATGCAGAAGCTCTGATATATCCTCTTTCCCCTCAGAAGACCGGCCTCGGTTGTGGGATACGGGTTGGGAAGCTTCCTCCAGGGCTCTGGCACATGGCTGTGGAGCCACTCCACATTGGCATCTGGCCCTGCCTCGTAAGCCTTGATCGCCTCTTGTTTCCAGTAACGCTGGCGGGCCATCCGCGCGTCGGCGTCTTTGAAGCCCAGGCTCTGAACATATGCTGTGAGTGCCAAGAGCCTTTCCCTGCCCAGAAACTCCCAAGGGGGCATCAGGGATTCAGGTCTCGTGAACCTGGGATTTATGAAATGGGCCATGTGCCAATCATCTGGATGCTCCCCTCCTGCCTGGGAAAGATCCGGGCCGGTCCTTTCCGAGCCCAGTTGGTGAGGCCTGTCCGACACGTAGTCCCCAGCTTGAGCCACTCTCTGGGCGCCCAGGTCCCAGTCGAGATTTCTCACGTACTGGCTGTGACAATAGGAACAGCCATTTTGGATGTAAATCTTTCTCCCTTCCTCTTCCAAAGGGGTCCTTGGCCTGAATATCTCGGATGGGGTGTCCTTGGCCGTGATTCCAGGAAGCAGGACTGCAACGAAGAACACGCAGAGAAATATTGCCAGAGAGCCTCCCACTATGAAGCCGGGGGTCATTCTCATGGCCCCTCCTGTCCAGTGAGGTCGCCACTGCCTACATTCGAGCGGGCTTCCCTCAGGCTCATAACTATGTTGTAAAGGCCCACCAATGCCCCTGCCACTATGAATATTCCGGATGCTGCCCTCGCCACCATGTATGGATGAAGTTGGGGCAGAACCCTGTAAACCACCTCTCCGTTGAGCCAGGCGTGACCCTGCACCAGGCCGGCAGCCGTGAGGATCCCGAAGAACCCTGTCATCCCGGTCAGCACAAGCCAATACTGGATGTCAGCCAGGGTCTCGCTGTAGATGGGCCTTCCGGTGATCCTGGGAAGCATGAAATATATGCCGCCCAGAGCTGTCATACCGGCAAAGCCGAGAACACCCATGTGGGCATGGGCGACCACCCAATTGGTGAAGTGGGTGACCTTCTGGATGTAAGGGAGGGACTGGAGGGGGCCCTGGAGGCAGGTGAAAAGGTACCAAACTGTCCCAGCGAATACGAACTTGCCGCCTATGTCCGTGTGTATGACCGATATTCTGCCCTTCATGGTCAGCCAGAGATTTATCAGGACAGTCATCACTGGAACCAGCATCCCTATGCTTCCCGTTATGGCAACCACTTTGAGCCACGTTGGTGCGGGGGCTTGGAGGAGATGGTGGGTGCCGATGTGGGAGTAAAGGAGAAGCAAGGACCAAAATCCCACGAGCGACAAGGTGTGGCTGTAAAGGGGGCGCCCCGTCACTATGGGAATGACATAATATGCCACCGCCACAGCCAAAGGGGTGAAAAAGAAACCCAATATGTTGTGCCCGTAAAACCATGCCAGGATAGCGTCCGGTATTCCCCAAATGGACCCTGTCTGCGGGGCCCATACTGCGTTTCCGAAGAAGTAACTCAAGAAGGTGAATATGAGGGCACCCATCACGTACCACACGGAAACGTAGAGGAGGTTCTCACCCCTTTTTCGGACAGTCATGAGGAGGTTGTAGAAGATACCGAGAAGCACTATCAATATCGCCACATCCACAGGCCATATGAACTCGGCATATTCTCTGTTCTGCGTATACCCCATGGTGAGGGCCGCAACCCCAACCCCAATGGCCAGATCCCAGAGGACGACGCAAAAGAGCCCTATTCTCTCGCTGTGGAGTTGCGTTCTGAGCAACCTCGGGACGAGGAAATGGGCTGCCCCGAGAAGGGCTGACCCGACGAACCCGAACATGACCATATTGGTGTGAGCCTGTCTCAGCCTTCCGAAAACCAGCCACGGGACATTTCCCAGGAGATCTGGCGCTATGAGCTCCACTGCACCAGTCAGGCCTGCAAGGGTGCCCATGACCATCCAAAAGGCCGAGGACAGAAAGAAGGACTTCACAGTCATCTGTCCATTCGATTCCCTCGCCTTCACCTCATGTCCCCTTCATCTGTGGCATGCAAGCCAGCAGTCGAGCTCTGCTCCCAAGGCTCTATGGCATCCAACACAAAAGCCCATCTTGAAATCCACCCTGGGAAGTCTATCCCATTTGGCCACATCCCCGTGGCATACCCGGCAATCTATTCCTCTCCGTACGTGAGGTTCGTGGTTGAAGTGGACGTGATCCGGGATATAGTAAGCCCTGGCCCACGGGACAGGAACCCCATTGTCCAGATACCATAACTCTTTTTGGATTTCCGGATGCAGAGGGATGATGTGCTTGTGGCAGAAAAAGCACTTCTCCACATCGGGTATTCCTGCCCTGGGGGATCTTTCCGCGAAGGGATGACAGAAAAGGCAGCTTATCTCTTTGACTCCGGCATGAACCCTGTGGCTGAAATAAACGGGTTGCTCTATCCCTGCTCCCTTCTCGGGAAAGATGTAGAAAAAGTAAAGGGTACCGCAGACTAGAACTGCACCGGCCAAGAACCAAAAGTACTCCCTCACCCTGGACACCTCAACCCCTAACCTTTCCCCCTTTGTTGGACCCCGGGAGATGGCCACTTACCTCGAGGGGATCTCCACTTAGCGATCCCCATCTCTTCTCAAACAGAGGATCCCCTACGGGAAGCCATGGGACCCTCTCCATGAACCACCCAAAGCACATTATCTCCAGTGAGAGGAATCCAACTGCAACTCCTACCTCGGCCCACCCCAATGGAATTTGCCCTCTGGCTCCGACAGACGGAAAAACGAGGAGAAAACGCTCTAGCCACATCCCTCCCAGGACGACCAAGGCTGTGGCTCCTAAAAGTGGGGGGCTCATCTTGAGCTTCCTGCTCAGAAGAGCCACGAACGGGATCCCGAATGCTCCTGCCAAGACAACCCAGGCCACACTGTTCCACGGCTCTGTCTTGACTCTCAGGATCACGTACTTGGTCTCCTCCGGGATATTTCCATACCAGATGACAAGGAATTGAGAATAGAAGAAATCCCCCGTGACCAGACAGAAAGCGAAGAGGAGCTTTCCCAGATCGTGGAAGACAGAACCATCGATCTTCCCTTGGATCCCTTCCCTTCGATGGAAAAGGAAAGAAAGAACGGCCAGCCAGGCAAGGGCGCTGTAAAGGCCTCCCATGAAATAGTACCCACCGAATAGGGTGCTCACCCAGTGGGGATCCAAGGACATGATCAAATCCCATGCCAGAACGCTCATCCCCACACCGTACAGAATCCCGAGGACGGGCGAAAGGAGAATCTGTCTTCGCCATCTCAGCCTCACGGAGGTCTCGTCCCCTCCCAGGAGTTTTTCCTCGTCAGCTCTGACTGATTGGTGCACCAAGAAATAGGAGACCAGAGTCATTGCCCCAATTACGAGCAGGTCCCTTCCGAAAAGAAAATCTGCCTCAAGCCATCTCTCTTTACCGTGAACTGGATGAGTGGACCAGATGTACAGGCTTCGGTGCCCTGCATAGAGAAGGGCAACTAAGATCCAGAGAAAGGGCATCGTGGCCACTTGGGCTTCGGCTAGTCTCTTGACGGGTCTTCCCCAGCTCGCATTGGTCATGTTCATTATGGCCACCCAGGTGACAGAGCCCATGCAAATTCCCATCCAAAAGACCAGGTTCACGAGGTAGCTGCCCCAGGCCCTGGAAGGATCCTCCCCTCTTATCCCCAATAGGAAGGAGGCAGCACCCAACACTATTCCAGCCAAGGGAAGCAACTTCATTGTGAGGTCTCCCGAGTTCGCAAAACCCTCACTTCCTCTGCCCCGGCTTGCTCCAAGGAGATCTCGATCTCCTCTCTCTGAGCCCTGTCGCACTCGAGAAGGAGGCCAAATCTGTCCTTGCTGAAGCGAGGATCGTAACCCTGAGACCCTCTCAATCTGGGCAACCCACAGAGAAACAGCATACAGAGAAGGGTGCTCAGGAAGCCGAAGAGAATGGTCATCTCGAACCCCACAACAACGAGAGGCACAGCCGGTGGAGTGGGCTTGCCGCTCGTTACGAATCTCCACTCGAGGAAAGTGTAGATGGCGAAGCCAACTCCCAGAGACAGTCCTGCAAGGCCTCCCAGCAAGGTCGCGAAGCGCACAGGGCTTGTCTTTCTCACGCCTATCTTCTCCAGGATCTCCCTGCAATCTATGGGAGAGTAAACGGTCCTGACCTTCGCCCCCTTCTGCTGGATCAGAGGGATCGCCTCTTCCAGTTGCCCCAGGGAGGTGAATATGCCCAAGAGTCTCTCCTTCATCTTGCCCTTCCCCTCAACTAGGCCTTCCCATGGGTCCACAGATGTTCCTTCATCTCGAAGACAGAGACCGGCGGGACGAACTTGCAGAACAAGAGGAAGAGAAACAGGAACATGGAAAAGGAACCCAGCATGATACTCAGCTCCACCCATGATGGAGAATAGACTCCCCAGGCGTGGGGCACATACTCGTGGGACATGGATCCAACTATGATGACGAACCTCTCGTACCACATTCCTATGTTCACGATGATGCCCACGGCGAAAAGCCAGATGAGATTGGTCCTTATGGCCTTGATGAGGAACAACAATGGACCTGCCACGTTGCACACGACCATCACCCAGAACTGGGGTGCATAATGGCCAAACGCTCTCCATATGAAAGTATCCCACTCGAACATGTTTCCGCTATACCATGCCATGAAATACTCCACCCCATAGGAGTAACCCACAATGAGCCCTGTCAGGACCATTGTCTTGGCGATGGATTCCAAGGTCCCCACATTGATCAACGGCTGAAGCCCCAGGAGTCCCCTCATGGGGATGAGAAGGGTCAAGACCATGGCCAAACCCGAATGAATTGCCCCAGCCACAAAATAAGGGGCGAAGATGGTGCTGTGCCACCCGGGAACTATCGAAAGGGCGAAGTCCCACGAGACAACGCTGTGCACGGATATCACGAGGGGTGTCGCGAATGCTGCGAACAGAAGGTATGCCGTCCCATAGTGACGCCACTGGATGTGGGTTCCTTGCCAGCCGAGGGAAAAGATACCATAGATCCTCCTCTTGAGGCCTGTAGACTGATCCCTCAGGGCAGCGAGGTCCGGCAGCATGCCCATGTACCAGAACATGCTGCTCACGGTCAAATAGGTGGATATGGCGAGGAAGTCGAAGACCAAGGGAGACTGGAAATTGGGCCAGAGATCCCTCTGGTTGGGATACGGGATTATCCAGTAAAATATCCAGACCCGGCCGAGATGTATGAAGGGAAAAAGACCAGCGATCATCACCGCGAATACGGTCATGGCCTCTGCTGCCCTGGCAATGGAGGTCCTCCATCGGGCCCTCAAGAGATAGAGAATTGCGGATATGAGAGTGCCTGAATGGGCTATTCCTACCCAGAATACGAAGTTCACAAGGTAGATTCCCCAGTTCACGGGATGGTTTATTCCAGCCACGCCCATGCCCGTCAGAATCTGATAGGCCCAACAGGAGGCCCCATAGAGCAGGCCGAAAAGACAAAGGATCACAGCCCCCCAGTAAAATCTTCCAGGTGGGCTCAACGCACCCAGGATCACCTCCTGCACTTCAGAGTAGCTCTTTGGTGTGGACGCTTGCCAATCTTTCACGGAGCCATGTCCTCTCTTCTGGTCTCGAGCCTTCTGAGATAGATCACAGCGGGTTTCGTGTTGAGGTGCCCGAGTACTTGATATGCCCTGGGATCTCTAGATAGTCGAGCTACCCGACTTTCAGGATCCATGAGGTTCCCGAAAACCAGAGCCTCAGTGGGGCAAGTCTGAGCGCATGCAGGAATCACTTCACCATCCCTCAGGGTCCTTCTCTCCCCTCTTATTCGGTTCTTGGCCTCAACTATTCTCTGAACGCAGAACGAACACTTCTCCATCACTCCTTTTTGCCGCACAGTGACATCTGGGTTGAGTTGGAGATGGAGGGGTTTCGGTCTCGTGAAAGTGAACCAATTGAATCTTCTCACCTTGTAGGGACAATTTTGCGAGCAGAATCGGGTCCCTATACATCGATTGTACACCTGGTTGTTCAGACCCTCTGCGCTATGATGAGGTGCATACACAGGGCAGACCGACTCGCACGGTGCCGCATCGCAGTGCTGGCAAAGCATTGGAAGAAAGCGGACCTTGAGCGGATGATCCTCCAGGTACCTCTCGATTCTGATCCATTGCATCTCCCGGCCTTGAAGCACAAGCTCTCTTCCTACTATGGCCACGTTGTTCTCCGCATTGCACGCTATGACACACGCCCCACAACCGATGCATCTGTCCAGGTCCACAACCATTGCCCATCTGTAGAGATTGTGTTTGTGGGGAGGATAGAAATCCTCCTTGGGGTCGTAAGCCTCTGGCAGAGGGAGCCTCAGTTTTGGTAGTTGCCCTTTGGATTTCGCCTCTTGGTATTCCCCGAGATCCATCCCCTGAGCGAGTCCCCTGCCGTGCTGGTAGAGGCTTCCATCAGTGTTCGCGAATTTCACCTTCAAGGCCCTCGGTTGAATGCTCACATGGTTGGCCCCTCTTGAGCAGAGCTTCCACCCATTGACCCCGCACCCCTTGGCGAATCTCCCAAAGGATGTGTGGCCCTGGCCCAAGGGCATGGAGAGGACACCAGGGATCGTGAGCGGGGTGACGTACGCGGGAATCTCTGCCTCTCCCCCGAACCCTTTCAAGACGACCACCTGTTCATTCGAGATCCCAAGCCTTTCGGCATCTTGTGGGTGGATCTCCAACCAGGATCCCCAAGTTATCTGGGTCATGGGATCCGGAAGCTCTTGAAGCCAAGGCCTGTTTGCGCCCCGGCCGTCGAGGAACTGGACCGTGGGATAGGCAAGGAGTTCGAATTCTTGCCCTCCTTCGTCGGATGCCCACTCCATGGGTGGTGAGAGACTCTCCACCTCGCACCTTTTGCTGGAAGAAGGTTCCACCCACTGGCCTCCCCTTCGGAGAATCTCCGCCCACCAACTGTCGAACCCCCCTGGGATTCCAAGCTCCTCGTGGAAGGACTTCCACCTCTCCTTCAAGAAGCCATCGAAGGAGTAATGCCCCAAAGGGTCTCCCGGAAGGAGCCTCCTCGTGAGCTCCAAGAGCACATCCCCTAGGCCCCTCGTGTCGAAAACCGTGCCCATAACGGGCTGCACGATCCCCCGTATCCCAGGCCGTGGCTCCACATCGGCCCAATCCTCGAGAAAATTCGATGCAGGAAGGATCAGAGAGCTGAGACTCGTGGTCTCGTCCTCTGTGGAGGAAAGACCAATCAACTTCAAGTGACCCTTACGCACCGCTTCCTCTAACACCTCGAACTCGGGGAAGGAGAAAACCGGGTTGGCTCCATGAACCAAGAGCAAGGAGATTTCCTTGCTCTCTATCTTGTCCCTGAGGCTTAGGAGTTCTGATCTCTTGGCTGCGGATGCGATGGACCATCCTCTTCCCACATCTATGAGCTCGAGGCTCTCTTTCTTGAGAGAGCACAGTACGTGAGAGATCCAAGCGGTTTCATGGGCATGAGGATCCACAGTCTCAAGACCTGAGGATAAGACGATAGGCCTCCTCGACCTTTGAAAGAGCTTCCTCACGAAATGGAACTCTTCCCTTTTCAGACCCGCCTTGGAAAGGAGCGTTTCTTCCTCCCATTTCTCGAGAAAGGCTTCAAGATGGGCGCTTCCTGGCCATAAGGCCTTTTCCCCCTCTTTGTCTTTCCAAGAAGCTTTGAGGAGGGCAAGTGCAGCATACCTCTGAGCTCCAGGTCTCACCTGGAGCCACATATCGGCATTGGCAGCAGTCTGGGAGAGCCGCGGCCCGAAAAAGACGAAGAACCCCCTTTTTCCTTCCTCAGGCGTCCTGAACTCCGAAAACCTCCTGGCATACTCCACGGGAGAAATCCAGGTCGAGAGAAAATCCGCTCCGAAAGAGATTATGAGGTCAGCCTTTTCCATGGAGTAATGGGGAACTGCCCAAGTTCCGAACACCTTCTGGGCCGCTTGCGCCAAAGGCTCGTAAGAGAGGGGCTCGTACATCACAAGCCCCCCTAGGGCCAACTTTTCCACCCACTTGATGCAGAGGTCCCTGAGGCTTCCTGTGAGAAGGCCCGTCATGAAAAGCGCCCTCTCTCCCTCCCCTCGGGATAGGAGCCCCTTTAACTCCATGGCAGCTTTGGAGAAGGCTTCCTCCCAGCTGAGGGCTCGGAAGACCCCCGAGCCGTCTTTCTCTCCCGGTCCCCTGAACCTGTCCGGGTCGTAAAGGCCCTGAAGGCCGGCCTGCCCCCTCGCACACAGAGCCCCCCTATTGACGGGGTGAGCGGGATTGCCTTCCAATTTGACTACCCGACCATCCCTGTTTCTGGCCCAAAGACCGCATCCAGCCTGGCATTCCATGCAGGTCGTTGCGTACCAAGAGGCCTTTCCTGGCACAACATCCTTTGGTGGATTGAGATAGGGGATGAGCCTTCTTGGAGACTCGGAGGAACATCCTGTCAAGGATGCACTCCCCACAAGACCGAGAAGTTTCAGAAAATGTCTTCGGCCCAAAGATGCCATCTGAGGGTCAATCTCCACCTATCTGCTGCGAATTATATCCGGGGATCACTTTGTGGCCAATACCTGGATGTACGATTAGGCGAGTCGAGGGGCTGCTGAAAGTATATTCGTTCCCCCATCTGGGGCTCTCCTCGGGGGGATTGAAGGGCGGGGTCACCGTCCCTCACTTTTCCCCAAAGTATCCCGGGTTCGAGCTTCTCTTCACCAGGACCTCCCAGGTGATGTGAGTGGAGGGAGGAAAGCGGCCCGATGGAAGGGCCCTCCTGTGGGCTCGAAGGGGCCCCTCACACTGAGGAGTTTCAGGCCGAAGTGCCCTCTATCGGGCTTTGAGGAGAGGAGGATGTTCCAACAAGAGACATTGGAAGAGCGTACCGGAACTTCCGGATTGACTTTCGCGCTTCATGGTGTTAAAAAGGCCAATCATTGGGTTCCGAACTGGGGTAGATAGCTCAAGTGAGAGGCCTCGCAGAAGGAAGCTTCCCGTCCTCCCCTTTAGGGTTGGAAACGGAGGCGGGGGCCGAAAAGGGCCAAGGGGCCCCATCGACTCAGGTGGTCACGACCGTTTCCCTTTCGGTCTCATTCACATCAATTGCGCTTCCTATATTTTCGACCCAGACAACGGGGACGTCCCCGCAAGGTCTATCGGCTGAGATGGAAACATCTGCCAGTTCCCCCAGGGAACGACTCCCCGTTCACGAGCAAAAGCTCCTCGGTCTTTCTTCCTGTAAAACGCCCCCAAGCCTCAAATTCATGGAATCGAGGGTGGGTCATGAATCCGGGAACCATAGTTCGCTGCCGAAACCGAGAATGGGTATTGCTTCCCAGTGAAGACGACGTCTTCCTTCTTCGCCCTCTTGCAGGTGGCACGGAGGAGGTCGTGGCGATCCATCGGAAGCTAGCCAACCTCGTTGGATACGATTTGCCAGAAGAGAGGGTTAGGCCCGCCGTCTTCCCCGCCCCATCACCGGACGATGTAAGCGACGCAACGAGTGCCCACCTCCTCTGGCAGGCTGCGCGGCTCACGCTGCGCGAGGGCGCGACGCCGTTTCGCTCCCTGGGGCGCATTTCCATCCGACCGCGCGTCTATCAGTTCGTTCCGCTCCTTATGGCATTGCGGATTGATCCCGTCAGGTTATTTATCGCCGATGACGTGGGCGTGGGAAAGACCATTGAAGCGTTACTGGTCGCCCGTGAACTTTACGACCGCGGAGAAATCAAACGCATGGCCGTGCTTTGTCCGCCCTATTTGTGCGACCAATGGGCGGCGGAGTTGGAGCAGAAGTTTAACCTTGAGGCAGTGGTGATTCGCTCGGGGACCGTCAGTGGACTGGAACGCCGCACACCACCGGGCAGAATTATCTACCAATACTTCCCCATCCAGGTCATCAGCATTGACTGGGTCAAGACCGACCGGAACAAGCACCAGTTTCTCCAGTTCTGCCCTGAGATGGTTATCGTAGACGAGGTGCACGGGGCAGCCGAGGCCTCGGCGCGCAGCCGGAGCCAGCAAGAGCGCCATCAACTTCTCCGGGAAATCGCCCAGGATGCCGACCGGCACCTGATCCTGCTCACCGCCACGCCGCACAGCGGTATTGAAGAGGCCTTTCGCTCCTTGCTCGGCTTGTTGAAGCCCGAATTCAAAGAATGGAATATTGCGGAACTGGACGAGCCGAAACGGATTGAACTGGCACGGCACTTTGTCCAGCGGACCCGACAGGACATTGAGAACGAGTGGGAGGGTGAGCATTGCTTCCCGATACGGGAAGCCTCGGATGAGACATACCACCTTGCGGACCTCTACCGCCGGCTTTTTGAGCGCACCTATGCTTTTTGTTCCGAGATCGTGCGCACCGGAGCGCAACTGGAGGAACGAAAGCGTCGGGTCCGCTACTGGGGCGCGTTGGCCCTTCTGCGCTGCGTCATGTCAAGCCCTGCTGCGGCCTTGGCGGCGCTGGCCAACCGCGCGGGAGCCCCGCTGGCAGAGGACGAAGAGCGCGAGTTCGGTCCCTTCGTGTTCGAGTCGGCGGAGGATCGTACCGACGACGAATCGCCCACACCAGCGCTTGAGGCCGTGGTCGAGACCCTGGCCGACGGCGACCGTCGCAAGCTCCGAGAACTCGCGCGGCTGGCCAAGCGACTCCTGGGCACGGCCAAGGACAGCAAGCTCCAGCGGGCGATCAAGATCGTATGGCGCTTGGTGCAGCAAGGCTTCCATCCCATCCTCTGGTGCCGGTACGTAGCGACCGCGGAGTACGTCGGCGAGCACCTCAGGCGAGCGGTAAGCAGCGAGCAGGGAGCGGAGGACGTGCAAGTGGTGGTGATTACTGGGCGCATGGGCGACGACGAGCGCCAGGCCAAGATCGAGGAGATTACCGTCGACCGGCCCCGCGTGCTCGTCGCCACTGACTGCCTCTCCGAGGGCGTAAACCTCCAGGAGAAGTTCACCGCCGTGGTCCACTACGACCTCCCTTGGAACCCGAACCGGCTCGAGCAGCGTGAGGGACGGGTGGACCGCTACGGCCAAAAGGCCAAGCGGGTCAAGGCCATTCGCTTCTTCGGGTGCGACAACCCGGTGGACGGCGTGGTGATCAGGGTGCTCCTCGACAAGGCGCGGGAGATCCACCGCACGCTGGGCACGCACGTGCCCGTGCCCGAAGAAAGCGAAAGCGTCACCCAAGCCGTGCTCGAAGCGCTTTTCCTTCGCGGCGGACGTGGGGCGGCTGGGCGGCAGCTCGTACTGGACCTCGGGGTACCAGGGGTGGCCGAATTTCATCGGCGGTGGGAACGCGACGCGGAGCGGGAACGGGTCAACCGGACCCGCTTCGCACAGCGAGCGCTCAAGCCCGAAGAAGTGCAGCGTGAGCTCGAGGCTACGGACGCGGTCCTCGGCGATCCCACCGCGGTGCGGGAGTTCTTCCTCGCGGCGGCTCAGCGAATCGGTCTTGCGGTTGCCTTGGACCGGCGGCAAGGCGTCTTCCGGGTGACGGTGACCCCGGAGGCAACCGCGACGCTGCCCGAGCCGATCCGGCTGGCCTTGCCTAACCGCTCACTGCTCGCTGCTCGCCGCTCGTCGTTCTGGCTCATCAGCTTCGACTCCCCGACGCCCGAGGGCGCCGAATACATAGGGCGGAACCACCGCTTCGTAGCCACGCTGGCGCGTTTCCTTTTCGAGGAAGCGCTGAACCGCCCGGGCAACGCGACCGTCTCCCGCTGCGGTGCTGTGCGCACGCGAGCCGTGAACGAGCTCACGACGATCCTCCTGCTGCGCGTGCGCTACTTGGTGGAGCAACCCCAGGCGCGTCCCCTCCTCTCCGAGGAGGTGTTAGTGCTCGGCTTCGTTGGGTTGGGCGGCAACGAGGCCAGATGGCTAGAAGCCCGTGACGCCCTCCGGCTTCTGGCCGAGGCTAGGCCCGATGCCAATCTCGCGCTGGCGGAAAAGCGGGAGCTAGTGGAACGAGCGCTTGCGAGCCTGGGTGATTGGAGTGCCATAGCGAGCAGCGAACAGCGAGCGGAGAGCGGTGGGCAGCGAGTGGGAGTGCCGGGATACGTTCGGGAGCGCCTCATCCAACGTGCCCGAGAACTGGAAGCGGCTCACAGACGCATCCGCCAAGCTGTGTCGATGCGCGTGCGGGGGCTCGAAGTAAAGCCACAGTTTCCCCCCGATCTCTTAGGAATCCTGGTGCTGCAACCCGTGGTGTCGCGATGAGCCAGTTCCCTGCGGTGCGCATCGAAGGGGGTCTCCTGGGGCCAGATACGCTGGAGCAACTCCTGGCGGGCGACCTTCCAGGACAGAAGCCGAAAGACTTCGGGCTCGACGACAGGCGCAGCCTCACCGACGAGATTGCCAGCGTCTTCGCCGATGCCCGGGCCGAGTGGGAGGTCTTCCAGCGCCGGCTGGAGCGCCTGCCGGAAGGCGACCCGGCGACGTCCGTCACGCGCGATGCGTGGATGGTCCCGTTCCTGAGTCTCCTGGGCTACGAGCTTCGCTACAACCCGCGCGCTTATGAGGTGGACGGGATGACCTACGCCATCTCCCACCGCGCGGGTGAAGCTGAAGACGCGCCGCCTGTGCACATCGTTGGTGCCCGACAGGAACTGGGCCGGCTGCCCCCAAGCGGACGACCCCGTCTGGCCCCACATTCGCTCCTCCAGGAGTTCCTCAACCGCACCGAGCACCTGTGGGGCATAGTCACTAACGGCCTTACCCTCAGGCTACTGCGAAACAGCACCTAC